>Ga0209323_10002240_pt1 | contig 12825 bp, 11 predicted proteins | sample Rifsed19ft2_FD_184014 | JGI IMG/M metagenome (GOLD analysis project Ga0209323, IMG submission 184014) | Soil microbial communities from Rifle, Colorado, USA - sediment 19ft 2 (version 2) | ecosystem: Environmental > Terrestrial > Deep subsurface > Rock core/Sediment | place: Rifle, Colorado...
TAGATATACATAAACTAGAAATATTACCGGGAGAACCGTTTGCTTAAAAATTAGACTCAATCCAAGTAAAAACGAAAGATTAAAGAGGTTTAAGCTGGTTTTTTCTTTCACTAATCTATAAATTGATAAAAGTGCCAACATTAAAATCGGAGTAACAAATGTTTCGATCCACACCATGTAGCCTTCAAAATATATCTGCCAAAATATGTAAACTGCCAAAGACAACAATACTATGGATCTTTTTTTAATAATATTTTCCGAGAGTCTCAAAAAAATGATGTCCGTCACAAAAACGATACAAAGATGTATGATTCTCATACCGGCTAAGGTAGTAATCCCCATTGAATAGAGATTAACCGGAAGAAACATTAAGCCGGGAAAGTGCTGATCGGTAATTTGTTTGTATGGCAAAAGTCCGGCTTTGGTAAGATAGGAGTATATAAACAATTCCGGGTAAGGAAAAAATATAAGCTGTAATAGAAGAAATAAATGAACCCCAATTAAAAAAACCGCAATGAAATGATGAAGCTCCCCAATTCTTCGATCGGGGTATCTTCTCCCATCTGCTTCGCCTGCCCGCCATGCTTGCGCAAGCAATGCAGGCAGGTTGGGAGCGAAATCCCTCCGAAGCAGAAAATTCTTCGCATTTATCCTCGAGCTTACGCTCGCGGTTTTCTGCGAAGGGGGATAAATATTTACTCCTAATATATTTTTCATCTTATAAAATAATATATAAATCCAACTCCATTAAAACTACCGATTTTATCCCTTTCCGTAAAACCCTCGTTTCTGATTGTATTCATAACCACAGAACTAGAATCTGATAAATCATGAAGGTAATCAAAATAGTAAATTCCCGTTTTGTCTGAAATTAAATTTATTGTTTTCAATTGCGTTTCATTTTTGTTTGCACTAATCGAATCCGTTGCACCAAATGATAAATCCGGCATTCTCTCATACCATCTGTATGGTGCGAACGGTTCGGGAAAAGAAAACAATACCACTTCGTTCGCTCTAATTCTTTTTTCAATATATTCCACAGCACCTTTCCAACTTTCTCTTTGTTGTGTTGGGTTGGTCACATAATATATCCAGCTTAAGACATTGAGAGATAAAATAAATACAACTGCCAGATTTCTGAATTTCATATTTTTAATACTTAATATTCCCGCGCCGGTCAGTAAATAAAACGAAGGAACGATATAAAATAAACGGAAATAGGTAAATGCGGGAAAGAAAAACGAGGCCATAAATGAAAAAACAATCGGAATGATTAACCATAAAAACAGAATCAAATACTTATTAATAAATTTGAGAGAACGTAATAAAAGGATGGTAAAAGGAATTGAAGAAACAATGGTAATAGTATAGAAAACTTCCTTATCATACGAACTTACTCTTCCCAAAGTAAATTTCATCCAAAGTAGTATTAGTTGTTTCAAATTAGCCCCACCGGAAACAAAATTGCCCAAACTTTGGTCCCTAACCAACCAGCTGTAATTTGTAACCTGTTCTTTGAAAATCGGATACCATATGACAGAAAAAAATATTACCGGTAAAAAAGATATAAATAGATTCAACCACCAGCGAAATTTTTTCCTTTTATATATCGGGTAAAGAAGCAACATCGGCACCAAAAAAACCGGCATGTAATCCGTAAAAAGAAGTATTGCGAGGCTCAAGGAAAAGACTACCCACCATTTTAAATTATTTCCAGATTGCACCAAGGTTAAAAAACTTAATATCGCTAAAGATGCGAAAAACGCTGCCATTGAATACATTCTCGCCTCTTGTGAATAATAAATATGAAACTGCGATGTTGTTAAAAAAGCCGCAACTGAAAGAGAAATCTTTCTATTTTCAAATATTTTTTCAGCAATCTTATATGTTATAAAAATTGTTGCCACTCCAAATAATATTGAAGGTAAACGCAGCGACAGTTCAGAATAGGAAAAGATTGAAGTCCAGAATTTTAATAATAAGTAATAAAGAGGCGGATGATTATCAATAAGTAAAAAACTTGTGAATATTTTCGCAAAAGAATAATCACGTGCAGCAATAGCCCCTATTGCCTCGTCAAGCCAAAATGATTGCCCTATTGCGATCAGCCGAAGCAATAGGCCTAAAAGTAAAATTATATAAATCAAATTCCTACCAATTAATTTTCTCATACCACTTGGTTCTACTTCAGTTTCGGATCTTATTATTTTGCATCCCCAAAACTTTTATCCAGACAATGAAGTGATAAATCCCCATAAGGTATGAAAGCACAAATCCTCTCCAACCGTCCAAAAATCCCAACCGGTAAATAAACCTCACAAAAAAGTTATATAGTGGATCGAAAAATAACCTGTGATATGAAAATCGCTCGCCTTTCTCCATTCTCTGATTCGCTTCAATTTCGGAATATCGGTCCACCATATCGATAAACTCTTTAACGGTGTCATACTGATGATGAATCTTTGCATTCTTCAGGCGACCTACCGTCCCATTTGCCACCAATTCTTCGTGAACATCGCCCCTCCACTCACCAAATCCTTTTTTCCAAAGCCAAATATGACGATCTAGTTCTGGTTGCCAGCGGCTATACCTAATTAACTTACCCAAAATTATATTTTTTCTTGGAATTGAATAAGCGATGTATTCTTTTTTTTCTTTTGAAAACAGTAGCTTGATCTCGCGTACTAATTCAGGTTCAATTTCCTCATCGGCATCCAGTGCCAGAAGCCATTCACCTTGTGTCATATTTGACGCAAAATTTTTCTGATTTGCATAATTGTCGAATTTTCTGACATATACTTTTGCGTTATAACTTCTGGCAATTTCAACCGTTTTGTCCGTACTTCCGGAATCGACAACGACAATCTCATCAGCTAAACCACTCACGGATTCAAGACATCTGGGAAGATCTTTTTCTTCGTTCAGGGTTATAATCACAACCGATAACTTAATTCCTTTCATAAATTACTCTTTCCTTAACAGCTTGTTAAACACGCTTTCATACTTTTCGGTAACAATCTCCCAAGAAAACTTTTCGGCTTGCGTTCTTGGGGAATTTCCCCAATTTCTTTTTAACGCACTTTTTAAAGCTTTTGCATATTTATCACTATCGGTGGGATCAACAAACATTCCAGCGTTACCTATTATTTCGCGCCTGATAGGATCATCATTAGCTACAACTGCCAAATTTGTTGACATAGCTTCAAGAACAACCAGCTCAAATGATTGACGTGGCGAAGAGGGAGCAGTGAAGATATCAACGCTTCTGTAGTACGTGGATGTATCATCAAATGATGATTCAACCATCTTGAACCTATTTTTCAATTTTAGTTCACATAGATTTTTTATCACTTCTTTGAGCTGACCTCGTCCTATAATCAAAAGTGATGTATCTTTTAATTTTGCTACAGCGCGGACTGCAAGATCCAGTCTTTTCTCAGGGGCTAATGCTCCGACACAAAGTACAATCGGATGTTTCAATTTCAAATTTATTTTTGATCCCTTCGCTGAAAAATCTGACAAGTTTACCCCGTTAGGAATATATTCAACTGATATAAAAGGATTAACTTTCCTCGCCCATTCAGCTGAATACGACGAGGGGGCAATAAAAACGTCGGGAAAGGACCAAAGATTATTTATTTCATCCCAACCGATTCCCGAATGTCCGATTATTACCATTTTTCCACCGTATAGCCACGTAATAAAACGAATTAGTGCCGGCTGCCAGCCGGAATTTGTTGGAATCACTACATCAAACCGTTCTTTAATAATCCGTGACAGTAATTTAAACGTCCACCAAAAAATATATAAGCCTTGAGGATCGATAAATAATTTCCACAAGTATGGCCAACGTTTGGGAGGCAGCTTGTCCCCGCCAAATACGCTCACGGTATTTTTTTCTTTCAGCTTTTCACCCAATTCGATAATTACCCTTTCGGCACCCCTCTCGACCGAACCTTGATATACATTCAAGATCGCAATTTTCATTGTTTAATTATCTCAATTTTTTTCAGGTTAGTCTATGAAGCGGTATTTAATAAGAGTCCAGAGCGCAATAAACCCATCGTGCCATGAAATCTTTTTCCCTTCATCGTAACCCCTCGGCTTTACCCTTATCGGAACTTCATAAATTTTATAACCGCTTTTTAATATTTTTGCCGTGAATTCCGGTTCGAAATCAAATCTTCTCGCTTTAATTTGAATATTATTTAATACTTTCTTTCTAAAAACCTTGTAGCAGGTTTCCATATCGCTAACCTTCTGCTGATACAGAATTTCTGTAATCAAAGTCAAAAACTTATTACCCAGATAATGTGTCACCAGCGGTGTTTTATTTTTCCCGAACAATTTAAGAGGATAATTCTTCAGGCGTGTCCCGTATACAATATCAGTCTTCATTTTCAATATTGGCTCGATTAACTTTTGATAATCATCAGGATTATATTCTAAATCCGCGTCTTGGATGATTACTATTTCACCGGTTGAAACCCTTAAGCCATCTACAACAGACGCACCTTTCCCCTGATTTTTAACATGCTTAATAAGTTTTATTTCAGATCTCTTATTATTTTTCTTGAATAACTGACTTAATTTATACGAACCGTCTGTAGAGGCATCATCAACAATAATTATTTCTTTTTTGAATTTCAGCGGAAGTTTTGCCTTCAATACACGTCTCAATAGCCCTTCAAGCGTCGACTCTTCATTAAATACAGGTATAACGATTGACAACTTCATTTTTCTGCTATTATTAAAACTGATAAACCGAAAGGTAATTTGAAAATCTTCTCAGGCCACAAAAGCATTTTCCCAAAAAAATTAAATATTCCAACTTCTCTTTGGGGAAAGTGTGTCCTTTTTAATAACTTTATAAAAATATACCAGCCGAAAAAACTCCACCAATTAAGATATCTGACGTCGCGTATTTTAAATTTTCTGTCTTTAACCAGCTTATTGGCTTTCGCAAGATCATATCTGCGAAAATGTCCAAGAAGTCTATCATAATCACTGAATAGTAAATCATGCGCCGGTACCAAAATAATGGCTTTCCCGCCTTCTTTGAGTAGTTTATAAATATTATTCATGGCCTTTCCATCATCCTTAATATGCTCCAAAACATTAAAACAGACAATTGCGTCAAATTGTTTTTGTTTAAAAAAATATTTTCCCTTTTCGATATCGCCATAACCGAAATTAATCCCTTTTTTCTTATATTTACTTAAGTATTTTTTATTTATCTCGATTGCGGTTAGTTCACCGTAATTTTCAAGCAATTTTGAAAAATTCCCTATCCCAGCCCCCACTTCGAGTATGCTTCCCCCCAAATAATCTTTAATAAAGGACAAAAGCCATGAGTTATACCAGCCTGCTTTATTCATTACTTTAAGCGTATATTCCGAAACGTCATCCATATATCGGTAATTATATAGAAATTTACGACACATAAAAGACCTGCATATTAAATCGATTGATAATGAGTGACGCAAAAAGACGGCTTTTAATTGTATAATTTACTTAATATGTGCGGGATATCCGGTAAAGTTAACCTTGGCGCAGGAACAGTAGACTACTTCGACATTAAAAAAATGGATTCGGAACTATTCCACCGCGGTCCGGACGATTCCGGAATATTCATATCGTCAGATAAAAAAGTTGGTCTTGGAAACCAAAGGCTTTCAATAATAGATTTAAGCCAAAACGGACATATGCCAATGGGCTTTAAAAATAAATACACCATTACATTTAACGGTGAGATTTACAATTTTAAAGACCTAAGAAAAACATTAAAGAAAGACGGATATGAATTCAAAAGCCTGACTGATACCGAGGTAATTCTCGCACTATACGATAAATATAAAACCGGATGTTTACAATACTTACGCGGAATGTTTGCCTTCGCCATTTTTGACAAGAAGCAAAATCTTCTTTTTATGGCACGCGACCGAGTCGGAAAAAAACCATTCAAATATTGTTTTGACGGAAACGTCCTCATCTTTGCTTCTGAACTCAAAGCCATTCTCACGCAAAAAGAGGTCAAAAGAGAAATCGATGAAAGCGCTATCTATGATTATTTAACTTTCGGCTACACATTCTCGCCGCAAACTGGATTTTCAAACATTCAAAAACTAGAACCGGGAAATTATCTGATCCTGGATCTAAATAAAAAAACTCTTAATAAAGTCAGGTATTGGTTTCCTGATTATGTAAATAAATTAAACCTTTCCGAAGATGAGTGGCAAAAATCAATCATGCAAAAATTAAACGAGTCTGTAAAGCTGAGAATGATTTCCGACGTTCCGATTGGTGCATTTTTATCAGGGGGAATTGACTCAAGCACGGTAGTTGCTCTGATGGCGCAAAACAGCAGTAAACCGATTAAGACCTTCACCATCGGCTTTAAGGATAAGAATTGGGATGAATCGCAGTATGCAGAAAATATTGTCAGGAAATACAAAACCGATCATCGCTTATTGATCGCGGAACCGCATAACACCGAAAGTCTGCCGGAACTTGCAAAGATATACGAAGAGCCATATGCTGACGCAAGTTCCATCGTTACGCAAATGGTTTGCAGATTGGCCAAAAAAGATGTGACAGTAATTTTAAACGGGGATGGCGGAGATGAAAATTTTGCCGGATACGAAAGGTCCCGGCGCATTGAAAGAGATTTTTTATTTGACAGGTTATCGCCTATCAAACCGATTCTAGTAAAAAACGCACAACTGCTGGCCAAAATATATAACTCTTCTACTGTAACAAAGGTAAATAAATTTCTTTCAAAATCTTTGCTTCCGATTTATGAACGATATGGATCATATATTCAATACTTTAGTGAAAATGACAAACGTAGTTTGTATAAAAGTTTTCCGAACTCATTTGTGTCATCATTCAGACAAATTGAGAAGGCGTTCACAGAAAGTAATACGAATGATAAAAGAGATGCAGCATTGTATTTCGATATGACCAGATACCTTCCCGAGGATCTTCTTGCCAAAGTTGATATTGCCAGTATGAATTCAAGCCTCGAAGCTCGTTCTCCGTTTTTGGATCAGGAGTTGATTGAATTAGCTTGCAAAATTCCATTTAACTTAAAATATAGAAATGGAAATTATAAATATGTTTTGAAAAATGCAATAAAAAATCTGGTACCGGATGAAAATGTTTACAGAACAAAAAAGGGTTTTTCAATTCCACTGGATATATGGTTTGAAGGATCTTTAAATAAATATGCACGAGGTGTACTTCTTGATAAGAAAAGTTTTATTCTGACATTATTTAAAAAAGAATTTATTGATTCCATGCTCAAAAAACACAGCACAACTAATGATTTCGGTCCAAGACTCTGGTCACTTTTATCTTTGGAGCTGTGGCATAAAGCCTATTTTGGCTAATTTCATCTTTTCTCCGCCACAAGCAAAAGTATCATTCCAAACATTGACGGACTTAATGATAATAAGAATCTATCGGGGACTCTTCTATTTATTCCTATAACATCTTTGACCGAAAAACCACCTGAAAATAAAAATTCTTTAAGTATTGCCAGATTGAAAAAACGGATATGGCTCCAGGCCCATGGTTTATTTCCTGTCCATTCTGTGTCAGGAAGACAGCCATTTAATAGAAAACTTATTCTATATCGAAAATATCCCAGATTGGGACACGAAAGAATTAATTTTCCGTTCTTTTTTAATACACGTTTAATCTCTGATAATGCGTCTTCGGGAGAAAAAAGATGTTCTACGTTGTCTCCCCAAAATACTTTATCAAATTCGTTATTTTTAAATGGAAGTTTGGACTCTGCGTTTAAATATACAGTTTTGAGCCCTTTTTTCCTTGCCTTAATTAAAGCCTCCTTAGAAATATCGGCGCAAATCAAATTGACACCGATATTTTTCTGTAAATAAGCACCGACCACACCATCACCGCCACCCAAATCCAATACTTTTTCTCCGGTAAGAAATAATCCTGATAATTTAATATTCCTTTCATAATCAAAAAATTCATCCTCACTTTTTTTACTCCTCCAATAATCTTCGTAGTGTGTTTTAATATTCATATCAGTAACCCGTGCCGGATTTCAATATCATATTCTTCAGTTTTTTCAAAGGTTTAGTTACCACACTCTTGATTTTATAGGCACTGGTCATATTCTTCCATGGAGAGCCTACGATCCTTGGTACACCTTTAAAAAATACTTCGGGATAATAAAAATCAAGCGTGAAACTTTTACCGATTTCGTATTTCAACTTGATATTTCTTTTTGGTACTTTCAGATCATTATTCCGGCTGTCTGATCTTTGGACATTTGTAAAGTGCAGGAATGGATAATTTTCCATCCAAAACCTCCTTTTTGCATCGCGTTCCTGAATGAGAGTTCCCTTTCCGTCAAAATAACCATGCTGACCATGAGGTTTTTTGGTAATTAGCCCCGGAATATTTTTGTTCATGAACCTTATCGTATAACAACCTCTTTTACCGTCAATCACATAGTTACAACCCCCTCCCCCCAAATGATGATAAACATCGCCAACGACATTAATAAAAGGTGTCACGATTGTGTCATATGATTTACCGTTATTTCGAATTAATTTTGTACAATTTGCTATGGAGTCCTGCCACCAAACTTCATCTCCGTCCAGTATCATAAACCAATCCGCAAAAGTTTCATTTAGCATTTTCTGTCTTAAAACAGTGTAACCATTAACATCAACTTCTCCCATTTCGCGGAAATCAATTTTCTTAGGGTATTTTTTCATTACCTCCTTTACGATATTAACCGTATTATCAGAGCTTCCTGTATCCCAAACCATTATCTTATCAACATAATCAATGACGCTCATGAGAGAGAACCAAATATATCTCTCCTCATTTTTGATCAATGTTTGTGCCCAAATTTTCATATTCTTAATTCTTATATATTAAAGCCGAAAAACCGCCGGATGTAATCTCCCTATACAAGTTGCTACCCGACCCGAAAGGAACCCTATTTTCCTGAATAATCACTTTGTAGTCAACCGGTCCCAAATTTATCTCATCTGGATAAAGCCATCCGAAATTATTGTCGGTAGAACTTCTGTCAGGTGTTTTTCCGTATACCTTAAAAAGGTACCTGAAACCTTCGTAATTATGACATCTTCCGTTTTGAAATATTTCAAAACTTCCATTCTTGATGATACTTGACGCTTGGATAACCATATCCTTCTTAGCTTTAATTCCGAAATCATCTTTCGCATTAACTACCACAAATACTCCTCTCGTCGAAATTATAACAGTAAAAATAACAACAGCGTATTTGATGTATCGTTTATTTGAATCAGCTAGATAACCCACCATTATTGCCAAAATAGGAAATATCCCCAAAAGATAAAATTCAAATGCTCCTCCCGGAAAAAAAAGAAATGAAATTAATATAATTATAAAAAATTGAAGGATCATCCTCCTTCCCAAATCACGATATGATCGCTTATTAATGAAAAAAATCAAGATTGCAAACGTGAGCGGTAGTGACATATACCATTTGGGCGAGGTTCTGTCGGAATACAAAAGAATGTCACTACCCCTTCCGAACACTGTTTTTTGACCGCAGTCGAATAATACCTCATCGGATTCGTTGCCTCCGATATTTAAAAACCAAAACCTTCCGAGAGTTTCGTTTAACGAATCAAGATGATAGATAACATTAATTTTCGAAGCACTGCCATTAACGATTTGCCTGAAACGAAAAGGAGTAGTTAAGTTTGAAAAATTGTGGTTCAAATCAAAAACTATCAATGGAGAATATAATAATAAAAATCCTAAAAATGACAATAAAATAAATTTAACACCGACATCTCTTCGTAATCTAACAATATAATAAAGACCCAGTAATCCTAAAGGAAGTATAGATAAATGAGTATGGAGAACAAGTGCGAAAAGAAAAAAATATAATATCCAAAATATCTTTTTTCCTTTTATGGCTTTATATAGACAATATAAAAGCCCTATTGTCAAAACCGGCAGAGGCATCGGATTCCAGTAGACTCTGTCATAAAAAATCATCAGTGGAGAAAAGGAATAAACTAGCGATGAAAGGAAAGCTACGAGAGGTTTATTTGAGATTTCCATGATAAATAGAAAAATTAACACCGAGACAATAGAACCGATAAATGCAGCAACGTATCCGGTGATTATCGGATCGCCACTACTCAAAAATAACCAAAAGGCTGTGAAGTATGTAAAAAGAGGTCCCAGATAAAATCCTGTATGCGCCGCGCTTACTCCAATCCAAATCGGATGAAAATCCTTAACTAAGGTCATCGCATAGGTTGACTGATATTCCTGATCACCCACAAAAACCATAGAGTTATCCAGATGGTAAGTTCTGATGAGAAGGGAGGAAATAAAGATCAATCCTGAAATTAATAATATTTTACTTCTCGACATTTTTTCTTATCCTTTTAGTAAACCATATATACGGGATTACAAAATTCACAAGGTTGCCGCAAATAACAGCATAAGGCGTTGCGAAAACGCCGAATCGGAATGTCAAAAAGTATGCTAAAGGAAAAACAATAATAAGATTTAAAACCGAAAGATAAGAAAAAAGCTTCGGATATGAAAAATAATATATGATTGCATTGTGTAGTGGAACTGAAACTAAAAATATTAACATCGCCAGAAGAAGAAGTATAAATATACTAAATGAACTGCTGTATTCCGCTCCCAAAAAATAAATCATTATTAACCGAACAAGTGGAGTAGATAATAAAATAATTAGCGCGATACCGACAACCATTATCTGTAATTTTTTGAAGTACGCTAACATTTTATTTAAATCTCCAAAGGACGAATACTTCGGTGCCACTACTGTTCCGATGGCGCCGATAAGTTGGGGAATTACCTGAACCATCTGATTTGCAGCCGAATACAGTCCAATCCCCTCCGCTGTAACTAACCTTCCCAAAACAAAAGTATCAGATCTTGATGATAATGCGCTCACACCGCTAAAAACAGCCACCCATTTGTTATAGGAAAAAAATTCACTTTTTACGGATTGATCTATTTTCTCTCTAAAAAACTCAATAGATATATTAATAAAACCAATAATAAAACCGATAAGTGGTGCGATAATATAGATTATAAGTGCGAGAATTAAATTAAGTTCTGATGAGACTCCAAAAAAGATTATTAATGATAGTCTTATCAAATTTGTAAATACCTGAATTGTTCCCCAACTAAAAAATTTTTGCATTGCCTGATAATAGGAAGTTGTAAATGAAAAAAGCCACGTCGTTCCAACGCCTATAAAAACCAGCCGTAACGGCAACATAAGCACCGGCTTAGAAAACAAATTCGATGAAATGAAGGGGGATAATAAATATCCCAATAATATTACAACTACCGAAATTGCAAGCTTAGAAAACAAACCGAGTTTCAGAAATTGTAAAGATCTTTTTGGATCTAAGTCAAGGTATTTAGAGACAAAATTCACAATCCCCGTGTTAATTCCCATGTTACCAATGTCAGCAACCACAGCAAGCACTACTATTGATAATGAGAAAAGACCGAAATCAGAGGGACCCAAAATACGCGCTAAATATATATAAAATACCAAGCCGAGAAGTCCGTTAACGACAGTAAAAAGAAGTGTTAAACCTGACTGCTTGAAAGTATTAGTTTCTATCCCCCTTCGCAAAAAATCCTGAGCGAAGCCGAAGGAATAAATGCGAAAATGTTTTGCTTCGGAGGGATTCCGCACCCGACGAAGCAATGGGAGAAGATACCTCGACAGAAAGGTCGCAGGGAGCTTCATTATTTCTTGCGGTCTTATTCCGAAAATTTTTTCCACAGTATCTTAATTATAACTTTTTTCGGGGTGTGGGAAATACCAATAAAAAGACGACAATCAAAAATACCGACAGGGAAAAAATAAAACCGGGCATGATCAATTTTTGCGGAGTAAAGTAAAGTATATACTTACCGGATTTCTCAATATAATAACCGTTAAGAAGCGAAAAAACCGGCTTCGCCGCTTGTCCGTTTAATTCCCAATAACTATTAAAACTCTCGGAAAATATTAGATAAGAAGGTTTCGACAATCCGTTAACTTCAACTTCATATTTCGTTGGATTAATCCTTTTATAAACAAGGTATGCATTATTTTCACCTATTATTAAATTTTCTTTCTCTTGTTGGTTCAAATCATCCCAATTAATGATTCTCTTTTGATCTTGCAACTCTTTAATCTTAGCTTCTATTTCGTTGTACTCCGATGCTTTTATTGAAACGATAGAGTTAATTACATTGATTTCTCCAAAGGTTTTAATAAGAAGGGGATTATTACCGGTAGATAAGCTGCCGATCTCAAACCATCTGAAATTAGCTCCATTGTAGGTCGAAATATTATCTGGTATGTCAGCGTATCCCGTAAGTTTGATGTTTATTTTTTGCGGATCTAAATCAAGTGTATTAATCTCTCCCAACTTCACATCACCTTGCCAAAATTCCACTCTGCCCCCTTTGGAACTAACCATCATCCTGGCAAAAAGCGTTCCTTCTTGGTTTAGCTTATTATCTACAACCTGTAATTGACCGTCTCCCTCGCCTATTGCCCAACCGCCGCCGTAATCAAAATCTAAATTGTCTAATCCGTATTTCGTTTGTAAGAAATCTCTCCACCAAATCAAATCTGATGCTTCGCGCTTCCAAAATTTTTGATCTGCCACCGGATCTTTTGCCAAATCACTTGCCGGAAAATAGAATTTGTTTTTACTGACACAGCCGGATTAAGGGAAGCTTTTGATGTGATAGAAAAGGAAGGAATCCAATACAATACTTTCCTCTATA
>Ga0209323_10002244_pt1 | contig 12810 bp, 12 predicted proteins | sample Rifsed19ft2_FD_184014 | JGI IMG/M metagenome (GOLD analysis project Ga0209323, IMG submission 184014) | Soil microbial communities from Rifle, Colorado, USA - sediment 19ft 2 (version 2) | ecosystem: Environmental > Terrestrial > Deep subsurface > Rock core/Sediment | place: Rifle, Colorado...
ACTGGCTTTGCCCTAACTGTGGGAACAGCATTGGAATCACGATAAAAACTGATGACTAAATTCTTGGAAGGTTACCAAAGTGGGCCTTCGGGGTGGAATGTAATATTACTTCGATTCCCTCCCATACTTAGCAGGTTCAGAGAAGTAATTCAAACCATCGTCCTGTAGTGTCGCTTTTTGACGGTCAGTTAATTAATTGCAGACCAACAACAGCATTCTTCCCGAGTACAATTAGGACATTCCTCAGAAGATTTGCTTTCTCTACATTCTGAAGGAGGACAACCACAATCAGCACATGTTAACTCAAACAATATGCATTACTGATTCAGATTTACTATTATACTTAATTCCAAATTGAGTAATGGAATGTCTAGCAAATCAAATCAGATTGGTTATTCTATTCTCTTGTTTTTCTTAGCAGGTCTATGTGAGATTGGTGGTGGTTATTTAGTATGGTTATGGTTACGTGAAGACTTTAGCTGGATTTTAGGGGCAGTTGGTGGTTTTGTTTTATTCCTATATGGAATAGTTCCAACATTTCAGAAAGCTCATTTTCACAGAATCTATGCAGCGTATGGGGGTGTTTTCATTGTAATGTCAGTTTTGTGGGGATGGTTAATTGATGGAGTAAGACCTGACACCTATGACATTTTTGGAACAATAATTGCAGTAATTGGAGTTTTGATAATTTTTTACTATCCAAGAAAAGGTGAGAAGGTTTGGTCGAAGTAGTTCTTTCAACTCTTGGCATATTCTTTTTTGCAGCACTGTTAGAAATTGGAGGAGGTTATCTCGTATGGAAATGGTTGCGAGATCATAAAGGAAAGATTTTAGGTTTTGTTGGAGCGTTAATTTTGTTTTCTTATGGAATTGCCATGACTTTACAACCTGCAGATTTTGGCAAAGTTTATGCAACATATGGAGGAATTTTTGTTGTATCTTCAATAATATGGGGATATTGGATTGACAAGAAAAAACCAGATAGATTTGAGATAATAGGATCTGTAGTTGTTTTGATTGGAGTTGCAGTGATGTTTTATTTTCCTCGATAAAAAAAATCCCACTGGCTCGAAGGGTTCAGTACCTATAGTGGTACGTTTTTTGGATTCAAAGTTACCAATAATTATTGAAAAACATCGTTCTTTCTAAATACGTTGTAAATAAAGATCTGACTTACTTTGTGGGGGGTAAAATGTTCTTTTTCCAAACTTTTGATATGTTCAAAACCTTTTGAAAATAGTTTTTTCATAGACTCTTCCGAATACTGTTTGGTGTTTAATCCACTACACATCATTGGTCCTTTAGTAGAAAAAGAAGAGATAATCACATATCCTCCATCCTTCACATATTTTTTGATCAGTTTCACATATTTTGATACATCTTCATCAGATGTTAGAAAGTGTAGTAATGCTCTGTCATGCCAGATGTCATAATTATCATCCGAATCAAATTCTCTTATATCACCCTCAACCCACTTTATCATGTTTGCTTTTTTGTCTAGTCTTTCTTTTGCTCTTTTCAATGCTTTTGCAGAAATATCCACCACTGTAATGTTCTTAAAATTTAATTCAAGTAATTTATCGACAAGTTTTGAATCTCCTCCTCCCACATCAATAATCTTGGAATCCTTACTAGGATTTGTTGAAAGTAAAAGCTCAAGAGATGTTTTTGGTTCTTCTTGAAACCAACTTACTTCATTAGATTTTTTTCTGGTCCAGACATCTTCCCAGTGCTCTTTAACATCATATTCCACCATCTTTTTTATTCAATTTTCTTTATGAATGATTGTCATCTTAAAGTTGAAAATGGGCCTTCGGGGTGGAATGTAATGTTACTTCGATTCCCACCCGTAGAAAGCAGGATCAGAGAAGTAATCCAAACCATTATTGTCTAATGTTTATTCCCAATATTGTATTCGATAAGCATCAGCTAGATGTGAACTAATTTCATCGAAATCATCCCAAGTATCATGTAAAAGATCGATGGATTTAATTAATTTGTACCATGATTCATTGTTCTTTTGTTTCAAAAGTAAATCGCCCTGAAGCTTTAATGATTTAGCTTGATTTAGTTTAGCATTCACAGTATTGTATGCATCTTGAGCTTTTTTCCATTCTGTAATTGCGCTTGGATTTTTCATGTCCCAATATACATCAGAAAGCTGGTTTTTGTAAATTTTTGATGCATAATCTAATATTTTTATTTGTACATCAGCTTTAGGTGGAAGCCACATAGCGTCTTTGACAGCAGATCTGCCTAGTTCAATAGGTCTTAGATAATGAATCTTTTCGTAATCTCCCAAGGGAAATGAATTGATAAATGCCCTTGCTGTCTTACCCCCATCGCCAAATGGCTCAATTATTTCAAGCTCTAAGACATTGTTACAGGCATCAATTTCAGTCATGACTGATTTTCCACAAGATGTTGACGGTAGATATTTTTCATTTCCTTCAAAAACTGCATATACATCGGCAGGTGCAAAAAAGTATTCACTTCCAAGTTCAGTTGCAAAACTTATTCCTTGCTCTACCAAATACCCAACGGGATTTGAATATCCAACGACTGCTGATATTGCTCTTCCAGCCAAGTCATTAGTTACATAACCAGCAATTAGATTTTCTCCAATGTCAGTGCTTCTGGCAATCCAAGGAATAGAAAATGTTCCATCGGATTTGACATAACCTCTTGCTAATTCATCGTCTACGCCATATGCATCATGGTCTTTGATTATTACTGTCAAACCTTTTGTATCTCTATTAGCTAGATCAACCTTACCTGTAAAAAATACAACATCACCGTAAAACACACGATATTTTATTTCATCTAATGTTATCTTGCTCTGGATTTTTTTATCAGTTGTTGTAATTGTGTTAGGGGAATTTGTTGGAGTTTGCGGTTGTGTATATGGTTCTATTGAAGTTTTAGTACCAGAAATAGTTGAACCTATTATTTCAATCTGTTCAGTACCAGATATAATAGGAATGTTAAGTGTTCGTTCTCTTGTATTTTTCGATTCACCAAAGTCAACTTCTTTTCCATTAACTAATACAAAGAAATTATCATCACGTGTTACAATTTTTGCATCAAGTAATTCTCTTGGAATTTTTATTGATATTTGTCCATCTTTGGTATTGACCAAATTTAGAATAACAGATGTTGCTTCATCATCTATGACAGCACTAGTTAGTTGTCCTGATGAAATTCTATATACTACTGAATATTTACTGCCTTGTACTTGAAGTGTGTATTCTTTTGAAGGATCATTACTGATTGAATAGCCAGTATCTGCATAACTCTTGAAGGTATTTGAGGAGCTTTGAGAATTGCTAGGTTTGGGGTCTAATTTGTTTGCTTGATATTGGAAAACTGCTTTGTCGCTAATTGATATGTCTCCATAAACTACTTTGATAGTATATGTGCCTGAAGTATCCCAAATTGCGTTAGTATCTGTTTGTATTTTAGTTGCAAAATTATTTGAATAATCCGTATCTAACTGATCGACTAGAATCAAGTTACCATTTGGCGCAACTACCGTGAGTCCAACTTTGCTCCCAGTATTTTTTGAAACTATTCCATAGATTGTAATGATGTCTCCTTTATTGTATGAGGATTTTGCTAGCTGAACATCAATCGTAACAGGAGATGATTTGACTTGAGGTGCTGTAGATGTTGGTTTTAGTGGTTCAGGTGTTGTAGCTGGAACTGGATCAGGCAAAACTGTAAGAACTAGTTCGTTACTTTGGGATGCCTTGTATTCAACTCCATCTTCAAAGACTGCATAAACTTTCCAATCTCCTTCATTTCCATTGAACCCATATACTACCGAATAACGTCCCGACGAATCTGTAATGTCAAATTCAGTTGTAACTCCGGTTTTTCCTTGTTTTTCAAACTTTACTGAAACATTTTTTCCAGAAAGTGGTTGTCCATCCTGTGTAGTTACTCTTCCTGTAAATTCTGCAAGGCCATCAGTTGAAGTGCCATAGTCTTTCATTGGCTCCAAAGTGATTATGGTTTTTGGCGGTTCTCTTGGTTTTATTACAAGTACGACTGAATTACTTACCAGTGTTCCAAAATCCCCTTTAATGCTTGTAGTAATTGAGTGAGTACCTACAGGCCATAAAACATTCATTGAAATACGGCCATCATCATCATTCCAAACTGTTCCCGATAAACCAGTATTGGTTTTGTAGCTTACAACTATTGTATCTGAAGGAATTTGACCTGTTGAAATTATCTGTCCTGAAATGGTAGAAGTTTCTCCTTCAAAAATAGTTGATGGTGAAACATCATAAAGCTTGATTGAATTAAATTCAATACCTTTTTTTTCTACTGTAATTTTACCAGTCATCCATGGATGAACCATACAAAAGTAGGGAAAACTCCCTTCTTTGTTGAATTGAACACCATAAGATTTTCCTGAATTAAACAAACCGCTATCAAACAATCCATCTGGTCCGCTAGAAGATGTTCCACTTGTTACGGTATGTGCCGCAGAATCATAGTTTTTCCATATTACTTTGTCTCCAACATTAATTGTTGGTCTAGATGGAAAATAACATTGTCCGACACCAAGTTTTTCACAACCAGGAACTGAAGAATCTGGCACCATCCGAATATTTACGGTTTCAGCAAAGACTGATTGATACTGTAAACTTAGGAAAATCATACTTACAAGTACTAGTGATAAAACGTACATCAAGGGAATTTTAGGTGAAGATAGTCTCAATCGTAAAGAAAATAACGAAAATTTGTTAGATTAGCTTATGTTTGTGAAAACAAACAACAGTTCTGTAATTTCATGACTAGAAACATGAATTTACTATAGAATTTGAAAATAATGTTTGGTAAAAATAAACAAGCAGTTCAAGAAAAAGATTATCTGATTTTGCCTGTTTGTTTATCTACCATAGGTATACAATGATGAGAGAAAATCTAATCGTATTTTTAGTTTTAGCAAGTGTCATACTAACAAGTACCCAAGTTCAATCTGCATTTGCACAGTCTTTTTTTGATGACTTTACAAAAATATTTGAAAATGGATTTAAAAGTATTGAATCGTATTTTGGTAATATTTTGAGCAATACCCCAAATAATAAACAAGATACGGATGTATTTCGGGCTCTTGGAGAAACAATACAAGCATGGACTGATGATTTTGATCAGGAGAAAAAAACATTAAAAGAAAAACAGATTCAGAATGAAATTGATCTTGCTGCAAAACAAAGAGAATTGGAAGAAAGCGACAGACAGCTTCAAGCTGAACAATTGGCTAAAGAACAAAAACAACGAGAGTTAGATCAAAGACAGCAGCAACTAGATACTGAGAGATTAGCCAAAGAACAGAAACAAAATGAGATTGAACAACAACAAAGACAGTTGGAAGATGAGAGATTAGCTAACGAACAAAAACAATATGAGATTGAACAACAACAAAGACAACTAGAAGCAGAAAGATTAGCCAAAGAACAAAAACAACGAGAGTTAGAACAACAACAAAGACAGTTGGAAGCAGAAAGATTAGCCAAAGAACAAAAACAACGAGAGTTAGAACAACAACAAATAAGATTAGCATTACAAAAAATTGAAAGCGATAAACAATCTATCTTAGCACAATATTCTTGGAGTCCTTTCATAATGGGACTCACTGATGGGGAATTAACTTACTATGTACAACCATTACCAAGCTATGCATCAAATGATGTTAGAAACCAAGTAGAATCTTTGGCTACTTGGATGGATGGACAAACAATGTATGGAGGAATAAAACTAAAACGAGTTTATCAACAAGAATATTCTGACTTTAGTATCAATTGGGTGAAAGACTATCAAGAGGACGCAATTGGACGACAAGTAGGTAATTATCTGATTGTTGGTCTTGGAACCAATAACTGTTATGGAGAATGGACGCCATTTAATGGTTATACCGTTTACAAGATTATGTGGCATGAGGTTGGTCATGCATTAGGGTATACACACGTAAGTGATTCTAATAATATAATGTATGAGAAAGGAACTGGAAACAAATTTGACTGGTATCATGGAGATAGTATCACTCTACCCGATGGTGCCGCGCAATCAATTCCTCTCTGTTATGGAAGTTATTTCGGTTACACAGCACAAACAGTTGGCGGAAATAATGGATTTCATGTTTATGTTGTTCCCCCAAATTCAAATCCCAGAGATGTAATTTCTGGTAAAGCATCTTTTTACCTTTCATGTAGCGAGTACGAAAGGGAGATGTCATCAGTATCAAAAGACTGCAATGTCGTGCCAGGTTCGTATCTTTTGATTTATAATCCATCAACATTAGGTCTAGGAAATCCAGTAGTTGTAGATGTAAAGATTGCTGACACAAACGGAGACAAGAGGCCTAATTTTGACTTTGATGAATCACAAATGTATTTCGATAAAGACTTTATCAATTACGTTTTAAATCTTTTCCGTTAAATTATTCCATATTGTAAAGTGATTTAACGAATTTGTATTGTCCTTGTATGGCAATATTTTAGGCGCATTTAGACATAAAATTAAGTTATTTTATATGATATTAGGCTAGAAAGATGTAGTCATATAGGAGTGTGATTGTTTGGAGTGTAGTGATTTTAGATCCAAACTTTTTCGCCAAATGTCCATTTTTTGTTTAAAATAAAATTACAAAAAGCTGCAGTCAAAACAGCTAAGATTAACGCTATTGGATAAATCAAATTAGAGTTTTCCACTAGATTGTAAACCATTCCTAATTGTACTAGGGCACCAAATGAGCTAAATCCAACAAATTTTACATACTGAAACATTGTTCTTTTAAGTGAAAAGTTTCTATCTTCAAATGTCCATGTTTTATTGAGCAAAAAGTTTGTAGTCATTGAAAATACTATTCCAATAATATTTGCATAAAGATACCAAAGATCCACTATAGAAGTTGCAAAAAGAAATGATGCAAGATAATTAACTCCTAATCCCGAGGCGCCAACTGTAAAGAATCTAGCTGCCTTTGAAAGAAAATGAACAGAATTGCGTTTTTCTGCAGTCCGTGCTTTTCTTCCAAATCTATACAATTTCCAAACTGCATAACAATAATTCAGAATAGTTGACAATCCCAGCTTACTATTGTCAAATTGTCTTTCTGTGAATGTATAGGGAATTTCTTCAACACTGACACCGGATTTTTTTACAAGAATTTCTAACAACATCTTGTATCCAATTGCATCTAGTTTCAAGCCTTCGAGAATATGTCGTTTGAAAGCAAAAAACCCCGACATGGGATCGGCAATAGATACTCTCAAGCCAACTTTAGCGATTTTTGTTGCTGTTTTACTGATTATCTTACGTGTTATAGGCCATCCAACAATCTTTCCGTCTTTTATGTATCTAGATGCCACTACTATATCGCATCTTGATTTATTCATTGTTTCAATCATTTTTGGTATAACTCGTGGAGGGTGTGACAAATCACTATCCATAACAACAATTGTTTGACCTTTTGCATGCTCAATTCCGTACAGTACAGCCGAGCTAAGACCTGCCTTTGCTTTTCTATGTAGAACTTCAATTGTGTGGCCAGCTACCTGTTTCATAGTACGTAGATAATCCTCAAGAATTTTTCCAGTCCCATCAGGAGAATTATCATCAACAACTATTGTCTGAATTGATAATTTCTGGAACTGAATTTTTAAAATCGATTCTATCATTTGTAGAATATTTTGAGATTCGTTATATGTTGGAATTACTATTGAAATTTGATTATTAAAAGAATTTTGAGGCATGCTTGTTCATCTTAAACGGCATTATATAAGATATTAATTTTGACATAAAATACATTAATCATTTCCATAAAAAGTTCTGATTTCAATGTTATTTCCCTCATAATTTACTCTCATACTACCATATGGATACAACATGGGATCAAAATCGGAAACTCTACTATCAAATGTTTCTACAATTTTGGTTTTAGAATAAACTTGCTCTAACTGTTGCCCTCTAGAAATATCAACTAAAAAGTGACTATCTGCAATGAGAAGTAGATCTTCTGTTGGAGGATCTTCAAATAAAATCATTGCATAATCCATCATCACATTATCTTTATTGAATACATCATCAAAAACCCATGAATAAACTGGACTGGAAAGTATTGTGATTTGATTATCGCTTTCAAAATTTAGTACAAATGACATTGCTTTGAATTGACTTGATGATACATCTGACATTATTAACGGAAATAAGCTTGCCAATCCAAATATTGAAAAACCAACTACTACAAGAATTGTTTTTGTTTCAATTTTTCCTTTGAGTTTGTTTAGCAAGCTTACAACTAGTATGGCACCACCAATGCAGAATACAGGAATAAGAGGAATCGAGTGGAAATATTGTGTAAAACCTATTAGTCCTAAGAATAGAATCATAGGTATTGACCATGATAAAATAAAATAGTCACGTTTGTATGCTGCAAAAACAATTCCTCCCATTCCTAAAATGAATAACATGGGATCTGTTTCTAAGAAAAACTGAGAAATCAGAGCAAGGCCTCCCCCTTCTCTTCCTGCTTGCCAGAAAACGTCTTTCATCCATAAATCAAAATGTTCTAAATGCATTGCATATGCAGGCCAAATCATTGGGATAAGAATTACAGGTAAAAACCAAAGTCCTAAATCTGAAAATTTCTTTCTATTATAGAAAACAAGACCTGCAATTAACGGAATGAATACAAATGCTGGAATTTTTGTAAATATTCCTAGTCCTAATAATATTCCAGAAGCCAAGATTAGTGAGCGTTTATTTGATAAATCCTTTGCATACAGTGCAACAAGAATTGAGCTTAATAGAAATGGCAATAAGAGTGAGTCTAAAAGAATACGCCGAAATATCCATGAAAATGGCATAACCGCAAATAAAACAGAGGAGATGAATGCAACATTTTTTCCATATTTTTTTTCTGTAATTTTGTAAATCAAAAATGTATCAAGAATAGCTAACATTCCCATGAAAATGCGTGGGATCATGTAAAGCATCTTTAACGAATCTGCTTCTGATGTTGCGTTGAGAGAATCAGGATAACCAACAGTTGCTAAGAAGCCGGCAAGTGTTAACTGACCAAAATACGGATGATCGTAAAAATAAGCTTCTTGAGGACTACCTTCTTGCAGAATATTTAATGTCCTTCTCATATATACTCCTTCATCGAAAAATATGTCAGGAAACCCAACAGGGTTCCACAAATGAGTAATACCAGATAACAAAAGTGGAATTAGGATAAGGTAAAGTTTCTTCATATCTTCTCTTTGATTGGATTCATTAATACTGCATATAACTATGAATTATTTTTAATAATAAAAGAAGATTAAAGAAATTAGAACTGACTATATTTCTCAGTATTGTTGAATCCTGTATAGATTATACAATTTCAATAAACCTATTGGGCTCAACTACTTGGGGAAAATTAGATACCAAAAGGGGCCTTCGGGGTGGAATGTAATGTTACTTCGATACCCACCCATAGCAAGCAGGATCAGAGAGAGTTTTATGAAAATAAAAGAGAGAGAATTCTATACTCTTTCTTCTAGGAAATCAGACCAGTTGCCTTTGAGAGTTTCAATTCTCAAAAATTCTCCTTTTCCCCTTCCAAGTGAGATTAAAGTCGATTTAAACATGGTTTTTACTTGTGCCATCATTTTGGAATAATATTAAGTGGTACATAACAAAATTTTTGTTCAAAAGAACGGAATATTGTTTGATATATTTAAACAAACATTTTACAGTAATGCCTTTCTGAATTTGTATTTCTTGTTACCTATGGGTAGATTAGTAGATTTAGTGAGTAATAATGAACTTTAAAATATTTTTGTTTGTAACTTTGCTGTGTACATCATTAGTTAGTTTTCCAAATCAGCTATCAACAGCCCAGAATTACAGTTACATGGATAAAGTGAGAGTTTTTGGTACTCCCATTGTATGTGCTTTTGAAAAAAATATCCAATTCAACGAAATTTTAATGTCTGACACAAGAAGGGCAGTAGAAGAATGGCAGAATAAACTAGTTCAACATACTGGCAATTCTAAGGATTGGAATTTTAATTTTAGAATAGTAACGCTAAGTGAACAACAAGCATCAGATTTTAACGACTGTGATATTCGTGTTAGATTTATTGAATCTCTAAGTCAGTTACCTGGTAAGAATTTTGAAACTAATACCTCCGGATTAACGGAAACTCACTTTGCCTACTCTGATATTTGGATTTTATACTTGGAGCCAGAATATAAAAAAAATAGTTGGGAAGTAGGAAATACAGAATACACTGATTATACACCCACTGGTAAATTTACGAAGAACTTAGCAAAAGACAATTTAGTAACAATAGAACATGAAATAGGCCACGCTCTAGGATTAGATCATACCATAGGCGGACTATGGACTATTAGAGGGGATAAGGCATATTCTCCTTCAATAATGTCTCATCCTAATGACAGATTGAAGACCCAAGAACAAATTTTCCAAATTACAGAGTTTGACATCAATTCAATATTAAATTACTATGGGGATAAAGGATTCAACTCATACCAAAGTGTTGAACAATGGATTTTAGAAAATATGGACTGCAAAGGAGAAAAAAATCTTGAAGATGGTGTTCCAACATGTCATATAACAAATGATGAATCCCCTGAAGTTAACATTCCAAGTAACGAAGAAAATACAATAACACGTACTACCTGTTTTAATGGAAATACTGATTGCCACGCCTGTGAAGGCGATTTGTGGCCAGCAAAAGAGAATGGCAAGTTTGTCTGTCAGAAAGACAAACCTGACACTTTCATTGCTAGTGCCGACCCAGAAAGGGAAGGTAATTCTGATGAAGTTTCAAGTTATATGGGATTAGTCCTGTTTGCGTTAGGAATTATCCCAGTAATTTGGATTATCAGAAAGGGGTTTTAGATGGCAGAATGTTCATTTTGTAATCACCCGATAGTTTTCCCTGATGATTTCAGATGTAAGTTTTGTCACCAAAAATTCTGTTCTATACATATTCAGTTAGAAAAACATGATTGTATCAAATCGACTCCTGTGAAATATATTAGAAAAACATGGCTAAGAAAATACTTTCAAAATATTAGTTCAGGGAGATACATTGTAGTGTGCGACCAATGCGGTTATTTTTCACAGATATCAGAACTAATTGAATTTGCTAATCAAGAACGAAAACATCATATTGAAACAAGTGGATGCTTTGAAAAGAATATTTTTCTTGAAGAAGATCTTAGTAATGAAAAAATTCCAAAAGAAATTAAAATTGAGCAATATGTTCCTTCAGACAGACTATTTTGGATCTGTTGTCACTGTAAGCCCCCCAAAAAATTCATGAATAGAAATGAATACATTGCGCATCATTACTTTCATAACTAAGATGCAATTGTATTAAGATTTTATTATAAAAAATTATTAATCGCAAAGTATTTCAGATTTATAATATGAGTTATCTTTTGCAAGAAAATCACAAAACTGATTAATAGTTTCAAAAGCTTTGCCAAATGTGGGATTTTTATGGCTAAATTCACCATGAATTCTAGTTTCGCTCATGGACATAATACTTTGAAGACCCATCTGAAAAAGAATCGTTCGGATTTTTTCTAACAATAAATCGTCTCGATATTTTAACCAAATAGAAACATGTACCCCACTTTCTGAGCTATCAATAAAATCATAATTTCCCCCAGAAAGCATTCTAACTACTGGAATGTCGTTACTCCCTCTAATCAAACACTTTACATATACTGTATTTGTGAGTATTTTTTTGAAAAAACTTACTTTGATTTTATTTGAATACTTTATTTCAATGGTTTTTTTTGTATGATAAGATGTATTCCACCATTTTTTAAATTTCGAATTCATTTTCACACCTTAAAAAATTAATGAATCTAATTTTCATTTGTCTTGTTTACCTCCTCTAGTTCAGCATTAACCTTATCAAGTTCCTCTTGATGTTTTGGACTGATACATTCGTCTAATGCCTTTGTGTAAATATAATTCTCAACCGATCCGGCATACCCAACTCCATACATTGATTCACCAACGAATTTTTTTGCTAAAGCATGATAATTATCACAGGTAAAGTTTGTGTCAATATACTGTTTCTTTAGTTTGTTGTTTACATGGATTTGTGTATTTTTGTATGCCTTGTTTACATCTATGTAAACACCATCAAAACCTATTACTTTTCCCATCCCCTGTGGCCCATTTCTAACTATTTCGTCTATTATTTTTTGTTGATTTTCTAGTTCTTCTTCTGAATATGAAGCTCGCATCGCTCGCAGATCCTCTGGTGATGGAGTTTCTTCCACACCATTTTCAACTCCTACCATATAAGTAAATTCAGTATCTCCATGTGTGAATTTCTTTTCGATTACTCCATCCTCAACTGGTTCTTCTGTCAATATTTCTATTGAAGAGGAGGGCGGTGTTTCGTTTTTTTGAGATTCTTCAACTTTGTCATTTTCTTGTGCTTGTTGATTTTGGTTGTTAGGATTGATTTTTACTATTGATTCCCAAACTTTTTCTAAAGATTTTTGAAACCAACTGAATAAATTATTGCCATCGTTTTCTGCATAGGCCAATTGGGTTTGAAAACTAACTAGTAAAATTGTTCCCAACAATATTATTAAAGTTGAAATTGGTTTCATCATCAATAGTAACATTCAACCAATTTTGTTACATTAGCTTATGTTTGTGGAAACGAACAACAATTGCAAATGTCTATGCCTAGCAAAAAGTGAATTAGCGAAATTGGAATCGAGTCTTCTACGACTTGAATCAAAGTTGGA
>Ga0209323_10002246_pt1 | contig 12805 bp, 29 predicted proteins | sample Rifsed19ft2_FD_184014 | JGI IMG/M metagenome (GOLD analysis project Ga0209323, IMG submission 184014) | Soil microbial communities from Rifle, Colorado, USA - sediment 19ft 2 (version 2) | ecosystem: Environmental > Terrestrial > Deep subsurface > Rock core/Sediment | place: Rifle, Colorado...
CTCGCTCAACCGGATCGTAATACCTCCGCACCTTGACGGCGATAGTATCTCCGGTCGTGACCTTTGCCTGTCCATCCTTGAGGTTCTTGTCGGTCAAGGACAAATAAGCCTTTTGCTCCTGGCCAGCGAGTCCGTTGCCTTTCACTCCTCGCCGCATGATCCAGGCCGTGATCGGCTTCGTTACCTGCTTGCCATCGATCTCCATGGTGACGTTCGTTGCCAGGTTCGTCTTTGCGATGGCGAGTCGAAGCCGCTCCACTTCCTTGATGATGTCGTGATGGGCTTGGAGCCAGGACTTGATTTGTTCCCTTTGCTGATCCGGCGTCCCGTAGGTGGGCGTTTCAAAATCCAGATCAACGCAATACTTGGCGACCTTCTGTTTAAGGTCGTCAGCCTTCCTCAATAAATCCTGGACAGATTTCATAGCTTGAATTAACTTAGGCATAATCCTTTCTCCTTTCTCTCTTTTGTATGATAAACATAACCACTCTTGTTACTCCGCAAATTTTCAGGTGCATCATATCTTCCACAATCCCGGCACTTCCGCCAACCGGCATGTCCACAAGCCAATAACGCTTCGGCTCTACGATGCAGCAGGATATGATAACCCCCGTTCTCGCAGATTACTAAAGGGCCATTATCTCTACTGCCGTTTGCATGATGGGTCTCTACACCAGAAGGAAGAAAATGTCCAAGGGCTTTTTCGGCTATTAATGTGTGTTCAAGGACATAGCCTTTTTTGTTTGCACGAGGATGATCTGGGCGGAATACTCTTCTATAACCTCTCTCGGTATATCCGGTCGCTGTTCCCTTGATCCCGCTCGTCATACTTTCTTCCTCCCTTTCCTCGATTTTCCAGGATTACCTGGTCGATAATCTCTCCGCAATGGATACACCGCCACCCCCAAAAGGTTTCGCCTCCGTCTGGGCCATTGAACATCCGATACTCCATTCTTCCATTACACCGTGGGCATCGCATTTGTCAATCCCTAAATCATGGGATGTATTGAATGGCCCCGCATAGTATCTCATCTTCCCTGCCTTCGTCAACATCTGGCACTTTGCAAAGCTCTGGATGGGCCGCCTGATAAGCCTCCACCCTGTCGAGCAAGAGGGCGACGCTTTTAAGCTGTCTTTCGTCAGCACCCAACTTCGCACACTTCTCGTGATAATAACGGAGGGTATCCGGCAGGGCCTTGTCTTTTGCCAGGAAAAGAACGGCGTCTCTCTCGGTGTAACTGGTGTGTTTCGTAACATGATCTGCGATAATAAAAAACTTTCGGTCGATTGCATTCTCTATACCCATCGTTTCCTCCTTTCAAAAAATGGGAGGGATGAGGATTTAGGGTCGCCTCTTCGATCCCTATCCTCAAGCCGTTCCCCTTCTTGCTCGGCTCCCTCACCCCTCCGAAAAGATGCGGGGAGAAGTATTTGGGGGTGAAACAAATCAGGTTGGCTATGGTGGGCTACTTGATAGGTTTCTCGCCTTCCCCCCGCACATCTTTGTTTTTATCAAATAGAGTCCCGCCCTGGGCCGAAGTCTCTTTCTTCTCTTCGGCGGCTTTTTCCGGCGTTTTCTCTGGCCCCTTCTCTGGACTTCCCTTATCCGTTACGGGTGTCTTCGATTTTTGCTCCGCCTCCTTCTTAGTCTTGAACACTTTAAAATATTCCATGAAATTTGCAAAGTCTCGTTCCGCCATGCCCTGCAAGGTCTCAACATCAACCTTGTTCTTTTTGGCCTGGAACTCGCAGTATTCCTCGAAGGTTTTCTGGTCTTCGGGAGAGAGTTTCTTCTCTCCGATCAACTCTGCAAAGCGGCCATGAGTCTCAATGTCGATGGCTTCCGGTATCTCAAAAACCGGCACGGCCCCTTCCTCTGCCGTGAAGATCGCTTGGAATTCATCCGGCCACAAAGTCCGAAGGCCCTGGGCCTCTGCGACCTTGGCGATCATAGTCGGTTGGTTCTCTTCCTGCCAGAACCTCGTGATCTTCCCTTCTCTCGTCTTCTTGATGTAACCCGCCAGATTTACTTCGAGTCGGAAGGGTTTCTTCCATGTTTCCGGTTGAGCCTCAAACCATCCGCCGACCAACGTTTCTCCTTCATCGACGAGACCAAACGAATCTCTCAACTTTCCATCTTTGGTTCGGACGATTACTCCTTTCTGCCAACCGGAGCAATCTTTTTGCACCCTGGCTCGCTTTCGGAAGAAGTCAATGCTCGTAACAATGGCCGCCGGATCAGCACTATACTTAATAAGATAGCAATCCTTCACGAGCGGATTCAATCGCCTGGCCCGGCAGATATTCAAGAAATACATGAACTCTTGAAGCGTGACCAAGGATGAATCTCCTTGAACGAGATACCTCTTCACAATGTCGAGCGTTAAACGAACCTCCTGGCCATCAGCCGCCGTATATGTCACGGCCCGCTCTTCCGGTTTCGCCATTACTTCCTGCTTCTTTTGTGGTTCTGCCATGGTTTCCTCCTTTTAGTTTTGAATAGCAATCCAGATCATCATCGCAAAAACGACGAGATTGCAAACGACGACGATGATTGATACCTTAATCTTTGTCATTTATAGACCTCCTTGTCATCCCTCCAAATCTTCACCCCTTCGATATTCCTCTGGCCGCCATCCACAACTTTACGGAGGGCCTTGCTGTCTGCCATCAAAAATTCGGCGGGAATGATCGGTAGCAACTTACCGTCCACGGAAACGATAGTCGCCCAACCCTCTTCGTCAATCTCCAATTCAAATTTGACCTCATTCAGGGCGAACTTGAATTTCTCCAAGGGTTCGCCTTTCATCCCCGCCTCTACTCCTTTTTGATACATAGTCTCTTTGTCGGCGTGGGCATAAGCAATGATCCTGGGTTTCCCTATCCCTGGATAATCCGAGGCGTTCCTATGAACCGGCCCGGCCTCGAATTTCCAATACTCGCTCGAATAGGCTATTCCAGCCGCCGTCCTAACGGTCTTTGTCGTCTTCGCTAAAACCGTAGCCGGGACTTCCACGGCCTCTACTCCTGCCGCCGCCGCCTCTTCCTTGACCTTCTCCCTTAACTTTTCGGTCTCCTCATCGATTTTCTTTTGGGCTTCGAGTCTCCTCTGGTCTTGGAGCACCTTGAAGGATCGGTTCTTTGTTTTTGTGATCTCTTCGATTGAATCCAGAATGTCAGTGAATCCCTTGGCCAGGTTTCTCACGGCTTTTGTAAACTCACCGGCAGGCAGGACGATCCGATCTCTTTCCGTATTGATTTCTTTGGCCAGCTTCTTTGCCCTGATCCCCAGATCAACGGATAATACCAGGGCTTCTTCGTCCTCAACTTTTAATAACTGGGCTTCTGTCTTCATGTCCTTGATCGCTTGCGTATAAATTTGAAGATCGACCTTCGCTTTCTCGATGGCCTTCTTTGCCGCATCAAGGGTCATTGGCAAACCTTCCTCTTTCTTTTCGGGAAGCGTGGGTTCCCCTTCGATTTCCCATCCCATAATCTCACCCCTTTAATCAGATTTTATATCTAACGATGATTCTTTCCATTCTGTCTTGGGATCGGCTCCGGCCATGAACATTTCTGCGATCTTCAAAGAAAGCGTTGCGACGTGGATTGCCTCGGCCACTACTTTTTCCGGTGGGCCTCCACGGTATTCCCATTCGCTGATTGCTTTTGCGAGTGATCCCAGTTCTTCCGCCGTGTAGGTCAGCCATTCAAAAGAACCATGAGTTTGAATGCCCCACTTTTTAAGCTGGCGGATACTCTCCTCGTGAACCTTACAGAAGAGTTTCTTGTCGTTTCTCAAACATTGATCCGTGAAGAGATTAAACATTCCAGTCTTTCCCTTCTGGCAATTCCTCTTTTTCGGTAGGAAGTGCGGTCTCCGCAACCTCGACCGGGGCCTCCGCCGGGGCTGGCAATTCCGCAGGCGTTTCCACTTCCGTTTCTTTAAAGGGAAGTTCCGGTTGTCTTTCCTCGGCGGTCATGGCCCGCTCTTCGATCAATTCTTCCGTGTCATCCCGGAAGACATAGACGGAGCCGGTATTAAAATCCCTGACCTCTCGGCAACCGACATTTCGCATCTCCCATCCACTATTGATCCTTTCGGATAGACTTGCGATCTCCGCTTCGTGCTCCTTGATCTTGCTTTGAAATTGTGCTTTCACCGTAGCAAGATCATCTTGGACTTTCTTTAGATTGCGAATGGCACTCGCAATCTGTTCTGACATCTCGATCTTCTCCGGTGGCGTGAACGATACCTTCAATAACCGATTAAACTTTCTTTCCTCCATTGCCTCCATGTCTCCTCCTTTCATTAAACTTTCTTAGTTTAAATTCATCTTCTGCCTGCTTTACCCCAGAAGAGACGGCCCCCAGGATTTGATCTGTGGTCATCCAGCACTTGCCAACGTCCGTCTTTAAAAGAGCGTCGATTGCAAGATAGGCAGAGTATTCATAAAACTTTGGTTGCCCGCTTCTTTTTCTCATTTTCTTCTTTCGGATTACAAGGGCCGGTTCCCCGCTTGATCTGATTCCATGTATAAGCAATCCGACCGCATCGCTTACAAGTATGCTTCTCAATTCCATGATGCCAACGATGTCTCATGTTACCCCCTGTAATGATGGAGTGACCGGCGATGTCCCATTACTCTGGTGTGAAGGGCTTTCACGGCCTGGGTGATTGCCTTTTCCCGGCCTTGGATTGGATCGTTGTGTTCTGGGTCGTCAATCGGGCTCAACCTCGAAATCCCTTCGGCTTCAACAAGGACTTTCTTTTCATTCTTTCCCAGAAGGATGGAAGCCTTGGCAACCGTGAAGACGATCCCCTCATAAACGATGTTGACCACAATCCGGGATGAAGACCTGGGCCACTTCTTTCGGTTTAGGCGAACCTCCCCGTCGGGCAACCCCGCACCTTCGACAAGTTTTAATTCTTCCTCTTCCATGTTCCCTCCCTTTTTAAGTTTGAGTAAAGACCAATGCCTACCCATTCAGCCACCTTGTCCAGTTTAAGAGCGATATGAATGCCGCAAGGTCTCCATATTGGAACTCGTAATAATCCATCTTCGGATGGCCTCCGTCTTCTTTAAGGCGAAGAGAGCCGCCCGGAGAGAGATTAGGGCCAAATCCGTTTTTAATCGCAAGATGCGTATATGCGGCGATCTGTGACCGCCATAGTTTATGCTTCGTCGCCGGTGTTTTAAGATCGACAACACAAGGCCAGGTATTACCTTTGATTTTGAGGATGAAATCGGGATGTCCAAAGAAACCCAGTATTGGGTCTTCAAGCCTTTGCTCGACCAGTAAGACCTCTTCAACACAATTATCAAACCACCAGAGGAACGAGTCGCAGTAGCCTTCGTATAGAATGGGTTTCGGAATCCATTCTTTAAGAGCCGTAGTCGTGCAGAATTTGTGGGTTTCATTTCCCCGGACAATGCCCCCCTCGATGCGATTCTGGGGAATCTTCCCCTTGACGTTGAAGTAGGGAGCCGTGATCTGCGTAACGGAATACATCTCGATCATTTACAGAACGTCCAGATACCAGACCATTCATCCCAATCAACCTTTTTCTTTCTTCTAATGAGATTTTTCCTGTAAAGTGCCATCAACGTAGGAACACGGACGTTCATTGTCGTGGGAAGGCCAACCTTTCTCTGGGTGAGAAATGCACGGAGGTCGGTATTGAATGACCGATAGACTTGGATAATAGCCCCGCTCTTTAACTCATCCACGATTTCGAGTTGCTGTTTTGAAATTCCCCTTGACATCCATTCACCCCCATGTTAAAAGAATCCTTGCCGCAACGTTTTACCAATTTAAACTACTCTTTTTCGTTTGTCAAGCAAAAAAATTAAAAATTTTTAAGAAAAACTACTTGACAAACCCAATCGCCCTGGTTTAGGATAGTTTCCATGAAAAAACCCGCTCGATCAAAATTCAAGTTTTGGCTCGAATCTCGTGGCATTAAAATCTCTTTCGCCGCAGAAAAGATGGGGATTTCTTATTCTCATCTTTTGAACTGGCTTGCAGGGAGAGATGGTCTTTCCCCGGATGCTGGTCTCAAGATCGAAGCCTTCACGGGCGGCGATATTAAAATGATCGACTGCATCCTCCCCGACTGGGACGAGGTTCCCTTGTTCATCTGGGGAAGGGGTAAAATGACACTGAGACAATTAAAGAAAAGCCCTCCCCATATCGAACTTTAGTATTGGAACCAGGGGGTGAAGACGACAGAAAACGGAGGAGGGATCATGGCGAGAGACGGGCAATACCGGCTCTTGTGGGCATCCATCTCATCCTCAAAAAAAATACGTGGTGTGCAGGGCAAGGAAGTATCGGGAGAAAAGTGGTGGCGGATCGGATGTCACCTTCTTTATTCCTGGCTCGTGTCATACCAGGATGACGATGGCAGGCTCCGTGGAAGGCCCGGATGGGTATTAGAGAACGTGGTTCCCTATGAAGGTTTAACCGCAGATGAAGTCTCCGAAATGCTCTCTGAATTACACCATGTAACATTGATCGATTGGTATGAGGTCGATGACGATCAGTTCATCCAGATCATTCAGGGCGAAGAGCACCAAAGAATCCGAAAAGACCGTTACAAACCGAGCATTTATCCCCCATCCCCCAATCTGGTTGCGAAATCGCCGTCAGATAGTCAACCAACCGGTTGTCAAGATGACGACCTATCACCATCATTATCACCATCATTATCACCATCACCATCATTATCTATTGTTCTGGCTCAACTCCTTCGAGACCTCATTAAAGCAAGGAATCCAAAATTTAAAGACCCCAGGATTGAGGGCCAGGATGGATGGGCAGATGTGATCGAAAAAATGATCCGCCTGGATAATCGAACATCGGAAGAGATCGAACAGGTGATCCGGTGGTGTCAAAAGGATGACTTCTGGCAAGACAATATCCTTTCCGCAGGAAAGTTAAGAGTGCAATTCGATCAACTCTGGATGAAGATGAAAAAAGGAAAACCGGGAGCGAAGAAACAAAGTGGAATCGAACAGGGAAGCCAAAAACTCAAGGATGCGATTAGTGGGAAACCAAAAGGAATCGAACATAAGCCCTGACGAATACCTCGATCTTTTTGAAAAGGCGATGAAGAAGCTCGCCATGGCCGTAGATAAAGAGATGGGCGAAGGTCGCTATCTAATTTACTTTGAGCAACTTCACCCTTACAGTATTGAAGAGATTCAGGCCGCCGTCGATCAGGCAATCCATGACGAAGAATACAACGTGATCCCTGCGGTTGGAAAACTCATTCGATATATCGAAGAGGCCAGGGAAGAACGAAGAGAACACTGGCCCAGATTAGAATTTAAAGAAGAATGGCCGACGATATTGCCAGAGAGGTTAAGGGAATTGATTCAACCCTTTTACGACAAACTCGAAAAGCAAAAAAGAGAATTAAGTCCAAGGGAAAGGGAAACCAAATGGAAGGACAACAAAGAGAAACTTCAAAAACAGATAAGCCTCGTGAAGCGAAATGCCGAGCCTGCGGAGCCGACATAGTTTTTATAAGTTACACCAGGAAAGATGGCTCCCAGGGGTTCCATCCTTGCAACAACAAAACAGTCAAGATCATTACGCAATCGGGCCGGGTGGTCGTCGGCATGGAATCTCACTTTGCTACGTGCCCGTTTGCAGATTCTTTTAGGAGAAAAGATCAAAATGGGAAGAACTCCCAAAAAGGCTAATTGTCATCCAGAAAGAAAGCATTATGGGAAAGGTCTCTGTCGGCAATGTTGGATGAAGGGGTGGACAGTCAATCATCCGAATTATTCTGCAAAATGGAGGAGCAAAAACCCAGATTGGTATAAACCTGAATCGAGACGAGCCCAAAATTTCAAAAAGAAGTATGGCATAACGGTAGAGGAATATAATGCGATTTTTAAATCACAAAGAGGAAAATGTGCTATTTGTGGAAGACAACCGGATGGAAGATGGAAACGTCTTTTTATAGACCATAAGCATGCATCGGGTAAGATCAGGGGTCTTTTATGTATCAGGTGTAATAGAGCAATAGGGTTGATACGAGATGACCCAGAAATAGCGAGGGGTTTGGTCAAATATCTTTCAGAAAGGGGGTGAAAAGAGATGAAGCCAAGAAAAGTAATGGTCACTTTAGAAATGCGGTCAGACAGGAAGCTCCGCCTTTTAAGAGATAAGGCGGTATGGCAAGAAGTTATGGAAGCGAAGTTTGCTGGCGAGAATAAGGTCGATCAAGTTACGGCCCAGGCTACGAAACAGGAGAAATGATGGCGACGAAATCCGAACTTTGCATTCGCTGTGGCGATTGCTGTAAATTCTTCATTCTCGAAGTAAGGAAGCCAGACCTTCCCCAGGAGGTCAAGGATTGGCGAGAATGGATGGCGGCCAGGGAGATCACCGTTCTCCGGGAACATTCAAAATGGTGGAGACTTAAAATCCCCCACAAGTGCCCGCATCTCCATGTCGTCGAGAAAGACGCCATCATCATCACGTCCGAACATCCAAAGGACGCCTTCCATTACTGTGATATTTACGGAACCCACCCAACGATCTGTAAAAAATTCGATGGCCGCCTGGAAGATCGGAGGGATGGTTTAAAGTGTCTATGGAACACGGAGAAGTTCGATGGATAAAACGAGAGATTTTTTTGTTATCCGGGATGAGGCAACCGGCCTATTCTTTAACGAAGAAGACGGCGGAGGAGGCCCAGGCCCATATACAATTCGGGAGTGGGTGAAGAGCGTTCACGACGCCGAACGATTCGACATTTCCGAAGACCTTGAAGAAACCGGTTGGTATAAAACCTGTAAGGCTCAGGACTTTATTCACCCAGACTGTTTTAAAATGCCGCCGACCGCCCGACTCGTTCGGGTGAGAATTACCGAAAAAATTATTGAGGTCGTTTGATGGCCATCATGCGAACGAACGATTGGAAGAAGCTCGTTCAGCTTTGCAAGGATGAAATCCAAAAGACCGAGGGGGATAAGCGTGCCGCCCGTGGCTTGCTTTACCGGCTTATTTTCTACATTACCGAGAACCGCCTGACACACCCGCAACGCCGGAAGCAAGAGTCGCCTATCCAAACCCTCATGTTCGATAGGGCTTCCCGTGGAGAGCCCTTATCCCCCAAGGAGGTAGTAAATGTCCCACATGACGACATACAATTATCGGGGCCTGCCGAGTTACCGACCGAGAAAGAAGATCAAAGAACGATCACAACATGACGGCCAGGCTGATACCGACACAACCGGATCGCCGGAACCCTCAAGTCTTTCCAGAGGAGAAGAAGCCGGAGAAGTATCACAACATTCCGACCCAGGTGGACGGGATCAAGTTCAGATCGGGGAAGGAGGCGAGAAGATACCAGGAATTATTGATGGCGGAAAAGTCTGGCCTGATCTCGAACCTTAAAGTTCATCCCAAGTTTAAAATCGATGTTGAGGGTGGACACATTTGCGACTACATCGCAGACTTTTCTTACAATGAGGTTGAAACCGGTCGCCTCATCGTCGAGGACACAAAGGGAAAAGATAAAAAGACCGGATGGGATACGAGAACCGAAGCCTACAAACTTAAAAAGGTGATGATGCGAGTCATCAACCGAATCGAAGTGAGGGAGGTATGAAAACGATGGAAGAAAAATTGAAGATGTGGACGAACATCCTTTTCTTTATTGCCGACGAATGGTTCGGAGAGGAGTTCGTTAAAGAGTTTGCAAACTACAAATACGATGGAGACCCGATCCAGGATGGAGAGACGAAGATAAACTGCGATCTGGATGAACACGAGAAAATCTTTTGGAATTTCGTTGATGCCCTCTTTAACTATCTTCGGAAAAACCGGAAGAAACTCCCCGCCGGTGAATTGGAAGAGAAGAAGAAGATGGCCATGGGCCTCAAGGCCCAGTTCTGGGCCATGATCCAACTTAACCACGATGAGTTTATGCAACCAGACAATATCGGGATTCGGAAAGGATATGCGATTGTCGAATCTCCTCCTCAAATGCCAGGCAATCCGCTCATCGAGGTTTTAAAGGGAGGTCTCCCTGGGTGAGCAAGAAGAAAAAAGGGAAGGCGGAACCGACAAAATGCACTGATCCTGCAATCGATCCCGCCTATGAACAAATGACAAGGAAAACAGAAAATGGCGGCCTTGCCGCCGTTACGGGATGCTATCGGAAGAAGAAACTGCCGACGGCTCCTTGATTGTTCTGTCCGGTTTTACTCGCTCGCCATCGACCTTAATGATCTCGATCTTGATCCCATGCTTTTCAACCGTCATTTCCGCAAACTCATGGCCGAACATTTTAAGCAATCGTTCTCTTATCAATTCTTTCCGCTTTACCTTGTCGCTCCCTTCTGGGTCGAGCCATTCCACTTCGAGTGTGATTTCCATTTTTTGATAGATCATACTTGCCTCCCCTTCTGATCTTTGGCTTTGCCCATTCGATGAAGGCCCGAAGATCGAAGTCGAAAAAAGGTTCTGTTTTGTATCCTTCCTCGATCAACCATTCGCAATAGTCGATCCCTTCTACCCAGGTTCTATCTGAATATGCCCGCTTGTGATTGAAACAGGCGGGAAACCTTCCGGTTCCGTGCATAAAATCTGAGATCATCAATCTACAAATTGCCATCATCGCTCCGGTTGAATCCTAAATTTCACTCCGGCCCGCCTTAACTCGGCCTTCGAGAGTTCATCCGCCAGGGAATTTTTTTCCCTGGGAATCCATTCGCCCCTGATTTTTGGAAATCGCTTCAAAATTTCCCTGCACCGATAAGCAATCGGAACATAGAGGCCCCTTTCAATCTTCCACTTTTTTCGATACCCACAGGTAATCCAGTTTTGGCAGATCACGAGACGAGAATCACCCCGAACAATGATCTCTTCTTCATTGAGTCTTTCTTCGAGAAGAAAAAGAAGGATTGCCTCAAGGCCAGAATATTCAGCGATGTTATTAGAGGTCTCCTTCTCGTGCCCCTTCACTGGTTTAAAGATTTTTGATGTTTGAAATATTATTTGACGCACATCATCCGAGCCATAGACCTCGAAGATGACCACGCCATAGGCGGCGGTTCCCCCTGGGTTCACCGGCTCGCAACATCCGTCGAAATACGCTTCGATCATTTCCTTCCCCTCCACGTTCCCTGTAATTTTTTATAGGTTTTGCAAAGGCCCCATTGAGCCTTTTTTGGATCGAGACCCTGGATTTTGCATTGGCTATTGAATTGACCTGGCGTGATCCCCAGGCGATTGATGATTGTTCGCCGTGGAATTCCTTCCTCAATCAGTTCTTTCAGTCTGGCCTTTGTCTCCGGCCCCATCCACCTTGCCATCTTCCCAGTTCTCCTTTGTCAGAGCCCAGAAACGTTCAACCTCCATCCCTAAAATCTCTGGGATAAAAATTTTCATACCCTCTGTCATTGCCTCGGTAACTTCATTTCTTGGTGTCCGTTTTAATAACTCGATAGAATCTTCAAACGTCAACTTCCACTTTCCGGCCAACTCTCTGGCCCTGGGGATCGAGCATCCCATGGAAAGTGCTTCGAGCACGATCCGCCAGGCACAAAGACGATCTGAGAGATCGAGTTCCCAAACGTGCTTAACGAAATCTGATATAAAATAGGTGTCGTATTTCGAGGCGGCCACCGCCGCCGGTTTGAAGATTAAACTTCCGTTTGTGTGAAGATAATAAAAGCCATCATTGCTCATGTCGCTTTCTCCTCCCTTGCGAGATAGTCTTGGACGGGTTTAAATTTTTTTATTATTCTGTTTACTTCCTCTTCCGTCCCTTCGGCTTCAAGGCGGATGTGCTCGCTGAAATCCGCCGCCATCGTTTGATTGATATGATCGTAAGAGAATATGATCTTCATCTTCCTGCCTTTCTCGCCAGCTTTTTGAGGCGTCTTTCTTCTTGAAGTCTTTCGGCTGTTTTGCGAATAGCCATCCAGAAGATCGCATCGACCGTGGTTTCATACCACGTTCGGGTTCCTTTCCTCTTGATCCTCACGACGCAAGGTTCGTCCCGCATTGGAGGTTGAAGTTCGATGATATATGGGGGCCGGTTTTCCGGCCCTGGAATTTCCCGCCGCACTTTCCGCTTTAGTTGTGTCATTTTCCTTCCTTCTCGAAGCAAGAAGGATGATCCTCTCTCGTGTGACGATGGACACATCTCTCCGGCTCTTGGCTTAGTCGTGTAATCCAATGGGTTAAAATGAATCCGGCGACGCTTCGCAAATTCGCCGGATTGATTTTCCCCCGTGTCTTGGCGACTCGGTAAGCTCCCATAGAGATACCTGCCACCTTTGCAATATCTTTCTCTGCATACACGAAACCATATTTGATCTCTCCCTTTTTCATCTTTGCTCCTTTCTGATTTTTTGAATGTAGTGATGCACCATTTCCCTGCTTCTCCTATGGTTTGAGACAAACAGGTCTTTACGCTTGCCGGACCTAAATCGTGGGCGGCCAGCGTGCCGGTTACGGTAAAAACTTTGGATGCACCCTTTCCAAATTTCGATGTTAGTCATCTTTTGCCTATTCAAGATATTTGTATTTCGATGCCCTTCTGAGCACCGATTTCTGATACCAATCGAAGTCTTTATTGTGTGCGTTGTCTTCCCCTGCGAGGTAGGCCCGCAGGCTCTTCTCCCACGTTCCGAATTGAGAGTTAAGATAAGCCAGGTGCATCAAGCCTCCGGTAACGTTGACCGATGGGCGGTCGATCTGCTTTTGGAGTGCGGGGTCTTTGATGTAGTATTTGATTGTCGCTGGCATGACCTGGGTGAGGCCCCTGGCTTAT
>Ga0209323_10002247_pt1 | contig 12802 bp, 10 predicted proteins | sample Rifsed19ft2_FD_184014 | JGI IMG/M metagenome (GOLD analysis project Ga0209323, IMG submission 184014) | Soil microbial communities from Rifle, Colorado, USA - sediment 19ft 2 (version 2) | ecosystem: Environmental > Terrestrial > Deep subsurface > Rock core/Sediment | place: Rifle, Colorado...
AAGGTATTACTTCTGGTAAAAATTCCCATATGCTTGTTTTGTATTCTAGATAATGTTCAATTAAATAATTTAGTACTAATGAAGCAAGTAGAGTAACTATTGAAAATTTAGTAATGTGTATCCAAGGAAGATTTATTCCATAATTTCGTTTTATTGAAAAGATTCCATAAACTGCAAAAGGAATGTGACTTGCAAAATAAACTAAGGACCACATCTGAACTAAGTAAACATCTGTCCAATCAGAAGGTTTCAGTAAGAGAAGCGGAATAAGACTACCCAGATATATTCCAGACATGATATAAGTCAGTGTAGGAATTACGAAGAGTTTGCTTTTCAAATATTCCCCAAAAGATGAATTCGGATTTTTGTCTATTTGTTCATATGCCTTGATTACATTATATGAAAAGTTTATGAAAATGTTTACAAAAGCTCTTGTCGCCAAAAAATAGACAATGATAATTCCACCAACGTAAATTGGGTTGATGATATGAAGTATTGGTTTTGCAAAAATCACTGATAATGCAAGAAATGGAATTGCAAAGAATAATGTTCTTTGTAGATTAACTTCAGCAAATTCTTTCTTTTGTGTTGCTATGAGTTTGGGATATAATGCCTGAGATATGTTTCCAGATTGTGTAACAAGAGCCGCTATTGTTAGTCCTGCAGTCCAAAATGCAAGACCAGTTAATGAGTTTGAAATTGTAGAAAAAATAATGACATCTAAAGTAATTGCAAAGCTTGGAATCATAGCATACATTGGTAGCCAAGACATTTTGAACCAGAATTTAATTAGTTGAAGTTTAATTTGGCCAAAAATATGTGATCTAAGTTGGGTAAATAAAATAATAATTCTTATCACATTAGAAAATATTATTGCCAATATAGCTCCATAGAGACCCATTTGATAGAAGACTACAAATAAAAAACCAAGTGGGATTTTGGCTGATTCAAACGCTACGAAAGCATATTGTTCAGAATGAGGTTTTGTTCCAAAGGCTATACCACTAAGTGCACCATGTAAAAATAAGAGGGGCACCAGTATTGCAGATAATAAAAGTAATGAAAAATCTATGGATAGTGATTCAGACACAAAAATTGAAACTATAAGATAAACCAAAATTCCTCCAATAGAAAATAATGCTGCGACAGACAGTGCTGTTTTTCCTATATCTTCTCCTCTGGCAGCCTGTCTAGTGCTCCAGTAAGAAACTATAGGATCAACCACAAAAACATAAGCAACAAGAGAGTTGATTAGTGTCCATAAGCCTAATTCTTCAGGACTTAATTTTCTAGTGACCATAATAACAAAAATAGTTCCTGTAATTACTCCAATAATAGAAACTACTAATCCAATTAACCCTGAATAGGTGACTCTAACATTACTCAACTGAATAAGAAGAGAAACGGAGTTAATTAAAATTAGATGTAGATAATAATCATATCAAAGATAAAATTAATGAATTTCATAAATATGAAATAAATAAATTTTAGAGTAATCAACTTGAAGAGTACAAAGATATATCTTAATAACACTCATTAAGTGGTTATATAACTTAAATGGAGTCTAGGCTATATTTTTTTTATGGTGATAACGATTATGTTGAATTACCAAAATTGTTACCCAAACTTCCAGATCCATATTGGGTGATAACTGATAGTGATGAGTTACATGAAATTTTGAAAGAACTTGACATAGAAACAGAAATTTTAGGGCAATTGGTTCCTGAACATGGTCCTCAGGCAAAAGAAATATTTGGAATTTCAAAGAAAATTTATGAAAAATACCTGAATCTTTTTTCTGAAATTAAAATAAAAGATATATCAATTATTTTTGGGTTTGATCACGTTTTTCTTCGCAAAATATATTTATTAATTAAAATAAGAGAAATTTTGAATAAAAAAAAGAATGTAATTTTTATTTTTGAAGGAAGGTTTACATCAGTTTATTTTTCAATTTTGAAATTATCCCATAATTTAGGATACTCCACTAACTTAGAAGTAGGTTTCATAAAAAATAACAAAATCACATATATTTCAAATAGGAAAGGAAATTCTAAAAATGTTTCCACCAAGTTGAAGGTTTCTAGATTATCCAATTTTATTAAAAATTCATACAGTAAAAGTTCATCTTTTTTTATTTATAGAGAAATATTAAAATCATTATTAAAAATTAGTGTAATGTATAGTAAAATCATAATTCACAAATTTCTTAATCTAATTGGAATTGATTCATCTAAAATAGTTTTAAACAAAATTAATCGAAAGATGAAAAAATCTAAAGCAAAGTATTCTTCGAAGTATATCTTTTTTATTACTGCATCACGTCTAGATCTTTATTTCAGACCTTTTGAAAATGTAATAAAAAAATTAGGAGAGGAACACCTTAGCTTTCATATTATAAGTAGTGATTTATCTACTGATGTTATGTTAAATAAAAATTCTGTACAACATCTAGATTTTTTTGAAGAGATGAAATTGCTTATAGAATTAATTAAAAACAGTAATGATGGTCAATTAATTCGTGGGAAAACTAAGATTATTCTTCACGAAAATAACCTTTTGTCAGGTATCGAAGAATTATATGAAGAGATTTTAGAAAATTTCTATCGATCTGCTTCTTTCATTATTATTTGTGAATTTATAATAAAACATATGAATCTTAAATCAATCATTGTAGCACCTACTGGTGAGATGCTTGAAAATATAGCAATTGAAGTAGCACGGAAGCATAGAATTCCGAGTTATTCGTTTTTACCAGGCGTTATTAATCCAGAGCCAATTCTTTCAGACTGGTTACATTCTGATATGATTTTTGTTTCAGGAGAAGCCGGAGTTGAATCGTTAACAAGTTTAGGATATGATAAAAGTAAATTGATTTTAACAGGAGATCCAAAATATGATTTTTTTAAGATGTTAGATTCTAGTTCGAAATTGGAATTTTCAAAGGAATATGGAATTGATAGTACCAAAAAACTAATTGTAGTGGCAATGTCAAGATGGCATGAGAAAGATGAATTATGGATGTCAAGGTTAATTAAATTTGTAAATCAGAATGATTTTGAGATTGTAATTAAGATACATCCTTTCTATATAACAAAACTTCATCAAGAAAGCGAAAAAAAAATTAGAACAATTCAGCAATCATGTAAAAACTTGCGATATACTATAACATATCACATGGAAGTTTATAAGCTACTACACATGGCAGAATTAGTTATTACGGATTATTCTAATGCAGGAATTGAAGCTGTTTTTTTAGAAAAACCAATTATAGCACTTAATTTCATTAAAGAAAATTCAGATAGGTATCCCCAACGATTGGATAAATACGGTGCAGCAATTTATGTAGACGAATATTCAGACTTGGAAGTTATAATCCTTGAAATCTTGAATAAAAAAATGTACTTAGAAGAGTTGAAAAATGGAAGAAAAAAAGCTATTAACAGATTTAATTTTAAAAATGATGGTTTGGCCTCGCAAAGAATAGTTGAAATCCTTACAAAAGGCCATTAAAGATAAAAGAAAATTTCTTACAAAAAGTTATATTAAAATGTAAAAATAGTTTGTCAAATTAAAAGTTCTTTCTTTATTATTTCTTTTAACTGATTTTTTGTTAAAAGTTGAACTAGATCCGAGGAATATTGATCTTTGAGTGTTGTTGGATTAGATGGGGGATTCACTCCTACAAATTCTTGCATCTGTTTATCAAAAATTATGTAGTCATCATTAGTTTGATATGTGTTTTTGATTTCATCTTTATTTATTAAAACCTCATGAAATTTTTCTCCAGGTCTTATAGGAATGTTTTCAGTGGCGACATCAACATTCATGAGTTCTATTATAACATCTTTAAGATCTCCAACTTTATAAGCTTGAAGTTTTGGAATAAAGACTTCTCCTCCAGAACCTGTATCCAAAGCCCTAAATATTAATTCTAGAGCTTGCTTCATTACAATATTAAACCTAGTCATTTCTGGATCAGTAATAGTAATTTTTTTAGAAGATTTTATTTGATTTATAAAACTAGGAACTACAGAACCACGGCTTCCTAAAACATTGCCATATCTAACACATAGAAACTTTGTTCTATGTTTTCCTTTGTAAAAATTTGCCGATACAAATAGTCGTTCCATTAGGAGTTTTGTAGCACCATATGTATTAAGTGGTGAAACAGCTTTATCAGTTCCTATTGCCAAAGCTATCTCGATATTATTATTTAGACATGCATCAATAACGTTTTGACTTCCATAAACGTTGGTTTTCACCGCTTCAAATGGGTTATATTCTGCAATTGGAACATGTTTTAGAGCTGCGGCATGAATTACAATGTCTATGTTTTCCATTGCACGAGACAGTCTTTCTTTGTCTCTAACATCTCCAATAAAAAATCTAAGTCTATCATCTTTAATTGAGGATGACATTTGTACTTGTTTCCATTCATCTCTGCTGAAAATTCTAATGGTATTTACGTTTGTTTCGAGTAATTTTTTAGTAAGGGATGTTCCTAAAGATCCAGTTCCTCCTGTTATTAGAATTTTCTTATCGTCAAACATATTCTATCCACTTTTAAAAAAATTTCATAAAAAACCTTGCTCTGAAATTTTTAAACGCTCATAGCTTAATTATTGCCATCATATATAATTCAGTCTTTAACATATTCCTAAGTAAACATGCTATTTTTGTGCAGATATTAACATATTAGAGCTCATCTTATGCTTCCGAAGTAGGTTTTGAAAATCAGCTATAAATTTTGGATTTGATTTTAACAAAAAGTTAAAGAATGGATAATCCAGTGCGCGTAACTCGTCAGATCTAATTTTATTTAGAATTATTTCCGTATCCAAAAGTCCTGGAGTACTAATCTCTATGTTTTTAAATCCTATAGATATTAGAAGGAATTTTATAGATTTTGGGTTGAAATAATTTAGATGATTTGGGCCTAAAACATTATCACTTTTTTCCCTTAAAATACTAATATCTAGTCCAAGAAAGTTTGGAGTTGAACAAATTAACAGACCTCCTTTTCTTAGTCCTTTATAACATGATTTTAGAAATGAACTTGGGTCAAATAGATGTTCAATAAGTTCAAAGTTAACTATTACATCAGCATTTAATTTGTCACTTGCTTCTTCTACAGTTAATTCGATAACATCTATCTTGGGAATATTACGACAAACCTTTGCAAAATATGGTGATGGTTCTATAGCTATAATTTTATTTGCAAGTTTTTCTTTTTGTGCTAGTTCACAGAACCAACCATAACCAGAACCAATTTCAACTAGCTTTTTACAATCTGTAAATCTGTATTTTTGAAGAATTTTTTTTACTAGTTTGATTCGTGGTTTAAAGATTTTTTCTTTTCGTGAATCCTCAGTATTTTTGTAGATAATATCCCAGAAAGCCATCGATTTAGATGATTTATAATATAATTCAAGGGATTCCTTTGTTGGTCGAGGATTAATAAAAACAGTGGAACATTCGCTACAGGTTTCAAAATTAAAAATATTTTTTGAGAATGAATATTGATGTTTATCAGACAAACATGCAGGGCAATTAACAAAAATAAAATCATCTTTGTTAAAAAGAAGAATGTCTTCTTTAATTAGTTCTAAACTTTTTTTATGAAGTTCCGGAGGTCTAATTTCATTTTCGTGTAATGAATCCATGTAATAAAAAAATACATGGGATGATAAAAATCTATGTAGTTAATAATTATTCTATTGAAATATTTTAATCAAAAAACAAGCTAATAGGTTTTATAAGAAAATTATTTTTTATTAACTTCTTTATCTGAGTTTATTGAAATTAGATATCCTTCATTTCTCATAATATTTCGATTAATATCAAGTAAAGTAGGATTTTTTTTAAGCAACGTAAGCACCGTTTTTAATGAAAAGAGTGTATTTGGTTTCATAAGAGTATAGATTTTTCTAACAAGTGTTAGATCATTTTTTTCATCAACTGTCAATCTTAAATCAGACAAGTCTTTCTTATTTTCAAAATTAAATGTCTTAAATCTTGTTTTATTTTTCATAATAAATGAAGTAACATGTTCCCTATCAGATTTTTTAGTGGTAAGTTTTTCAAGCTGCTGTAGTGTCTTAAATGAAAAAATTTCTACGTCAAGACCGTCAGGATATGTAGGTTTTAGAGTATTAGATACATAGTCATATTGATGAGATTGGAAAAATTCTATCATTTCATCAATAAGCCATGGATCAACTAGCGGGCAATCTCCAGTAATTCTAATTATTGGATTTGCAGAAAATTTTTGTGCACAAAGATAATATCGTTTTAGCACATCATTAATTGGTCCTCTAAAGTACGAAATGTTATTTTTTTCTGCTATTTTGCTCAAAATTTTATCAGATGGCTTTTTTGTAGTTAAGAGAATAATCTGATCTGCTAATTTCACATGTTTTAAACGATTTATGATATGCCAAATCATTGGTTTTCCAACTATAGAGGCTATTACTTTTCCAGGTAACCTTTTAGAATCAATTCTAGCTTGTAGCATAATGGTTACTTTATTCATGTTGCTTTTCATATGATTAAAATTCAATTTTAGATGAGTAAAAAGTAATTGAATATCTTTCTTTAGTTATGAAAGGTATTTTATTGACAGGTTAAATATTTCCTCTATGGATTATTTTTCTTCCCTTAACAATTCCAATCATACTTTTGTTATTGCCGAAGCTGGTTCTAACTGGAAATGTGGTTCTTATGAAGATGACTTGAGACAGGGTATGGAGCTCATAAAATTGGCTTCTCAAGCGGGGGCTGATGCAGTAAAATTTCAAACATACAAGCCTGAATCGGTATATGTTAAAGGAGCTGGTAAAAGTCAGTATCTTTCAAAGAATGGAATAAATGAAGACATTTACCAAATTTTTTCCAAATTTTCAATGCCATATAAAATGATTCCAGAATTATCAGAATGTTGTAAAAAAAATAACATTCTTTTCATGTCAACACCATTTTCAGTAGAAGATGCTAATCAAATTGATCCTTATGTTCAAATTCACAAAATTGCATCTTATGAAATAAATCATGTAAGATTAATTGAATCAATTGTATCTAAGAAAAAACCAATAATACTCTCTACAGGAGCAAGTACACTTGAAGAAATTGACTTTGCAGTAAATCTTCTAAGAAAAAATGGTAAAAGGAATTTTGCGTTAATGCAATGTACTGCTAAATATCCTGCTCCAATTGATTCGATGAATCTTTCTGTAATTCCAATGTTAAAATCAAAATATAACGTTCCAGTAGGATTATCCGATCATAGTATCGATCCCATGATAGCACCATTGATGGCCATAGGACTAGGGGCGACTATTATAGAAAAACATTTCACATTAGATAAAAATCTGAATGGTCCAGATCATCAATTTGCTTTAGACCCAAATGAGTTAAGATTGATGATTAAAACTATTAGAACAGCTGATAAGACTAAAGGTAGCGGTAAGAAAAAAATTTTGGATGTTGAAAAAGAATTGCGCCAATTTGCAACAAGATCCTTGCAAGCAACAAGAGATATTAAAAAGGGGGAAATCTTGGTAGGGGGAGAAAATTTTGATGTTTTGCGTCCTGGTAATAGGAATAGAGGATTAGATGCAAAATTTCTTGATGTCGTTAATGGTAAAAGAGCAAAAAAGAATGTATCTATTGGAGACGGCATAGTTGATTTTGAATAATAGATATTTTTTGAAAGTATAGGAGAACTTGATTAAGAAAGTTTGTTAATAGATTTGATAATATATGAAATATCATTTTCTGATAGATTTGTGTGGATTGGAATAGTGACTATTTCTTTACCAGCTTTGGTTGTATTGGGTAAATTATGATGTTTTTTATAAAGTGTCATTTGAGTAATTGGTTTGTAATGAATTCCCGTTTCAATGCCTAAATTTGCCATCTCTCTCATGAATTTATCACGATTTTTTACTAGTATCCAATACATATGATATGAACAGTCCTTTGAAAAAGGCATTTTATGTTCTATATCTAGTTCATCTGAATACCGCTTTGCAGTTTGTTGTCTTCGTCGATTAAGTTTATCTAGTTTTTTTAGTTGCTGAATTCCAATAGATGCAGAAAATTCATTCATGTAAAAGTTCCAGCCAAGTTCTACAACGTCATAATATGGTCCTGCTCGGTTTGTTATTCCACACCATCTTTTTGATTTTATAATATCAGAGAATCTTTTAATATTTCCAGAATTTATAGTGATTGCCCCACCCGATGGCATTGAGAGGTTTTTTACTGGATGAAAACTAAAACAAACAAAATCTCCGTGACTGCCTATTTTTTTCCCATCAAAAGTTGATCCAGCTGCATGTGCAGCGTCCTCAATTAAAGATATTTTGTTTTTTTTACAAATTGATAATAATTTTTTTAAGTTACAAGGCATTCCACCAAAGTGTACAGGCATGATAACGTTTGTGTTGTTTGTTATCTCCTCTTCAACAAGATTCTGATCTAAACACAGTGTCTCAGGATCAACATCAATAAATTTTGGTATTCCTCCATTGTAAAGGACTGCATGTGCAGTAGAAACAAAAGATAATGAAGGTAGTATTACTTCCTTATTTTTTATATCAACCAGAGATAAAGCTAGATGAAGGGCAGCTGTTCCACTATTAAGTGCTATACAATTTTTTGAGCCAACATATTCATTAAACATCTTTTCAAATATGGCAACCTCTCCTGTTCCTGCTCCAGAAGCCCAAAATTTACTTCGAAGTGTTTTTGTTATTGCTTTTTCTTCTTCTTTTCCTATCGATGGATCAAAAAGTTTAATCTTTTTCATTCTTTAGATAAATTAGAATCTTGTTTCATAATCTCATAAGTGTATTGAATAAGCCTAAACCCATTTTTTTCAAAAAATTCCATTGATTTTTTATTTTTTGGGTTGATATTTGCAAGGTATCTTGTCCTAGGATTTTTTGTCATTAATATCCCGATGGCAATCTTACCCACCCCTTTTCCTGTCATGTCGCTGGTAAGTAGAATGCCTATTTCATCCTGTTTTGATAGATATATTGAACCTACCCTTTCATAATTAGCAATTATTACATACCAAACTGAATAAGGTTTTGAGAGAACAAATTGTACATGTTCTTCATAAGAGGGCATTTTTTTATGTGAAATATTTGCAATAGGATCACGTTTTTCCAATAATTTGTAAAGAAACTCTAAATCAGTTTCGTCTACTACCCTTAGTTCAACTTGTTGATTTGGATTCATATTTGATGATATTTGCAGTAAGATATATTTCAAAATACCTCATAAAGTTTGGTAATCCAAAATGAAATTATGCGTTTTCCCTAATGATCCCTTGATTTCATATCTTCAAAAAGGTGAGATAAAATCAAGATATTTTAATCCAAAAAATATGTTTGATGAAATTCACGTGATTAGTATCTTTAATTCTGATGTAAACGAAAATGAAGTAAAAGAAGTTGCTGGTAATGCTAAATTGAAGATTCATGTTGTTGGAAAAGTAAATTTGTTTAACAAGAATTTTAAGAAAAAAGGAATAATTGAATTGATTAAAAAAATAAAACCAGATATAATAAGATCTTATAATCCCTTATTACAGGGATGGTTAGCAGGACAAATAAAGAAAGAACTTGGTATACCTTTAGTAATTTCTCTTCACGGCGATTATGATAGAGATCTTCGCCTTCAAGCAAAGAAAAATCATGACTACAAATCATATTTTAGATTACAAATTTCAAAAAAATTTTTAGAAAAATTTTCATTAAGGAATGCCGATCAAGTAATAATAATTTATGAGTTTATTAGAGATTATGCAAAGAAAATGGGAGCAAAAAGTATCAATTTAATTTACAACCGAATAGATCTGAATCAGTTTTCTCCAGAGGTTACACCGGCTTTCATAGAAAAAATACCAGTAATTATCTGTGTGGGACGATTGATAAAAGAAAAAAATCAGGAATGCTTAATCAAGGCAATAAAAGATTTAGATGTAAAGCTGCTTTTGGTTGGTAATGGAATAGAATACGAAAATTTGAAAAACCTTACAAAAAAATTAAACATTGAGCAAAAAGTACAATTTGAAACATCTATACCTCATGAAAAGATTCATCATTATTATACCGCAGCTGATGTTTTTGCCTTGCCAATAAAATATGGAGGTTTTGCAATTCCAGCTTTAGAAGCTGCTGCTTCTGCAATACCAGTTATTCTACCAAAAAATGAACTTGATCCAAATCCAGATTTAATCAAAGATTTTGCTTTACTGGTTGAAAATGATCCAGAATCTTTCAAAGATGCAATAGAGACGGTTCTAAACAATAAAGAAATTCGTCAAAAAATGATAAAAAACGGTTTGGAATGTACTAAACGTATAAACAGTGATTTAATGGAAGAAAAAGAAAAAGATCTTTATTTGAATTTAATTAAGAAGAATTGAAATGATTTTATTGGCTGCTTTTCCATTTCCAAAATAATTTTTGAGTGGTTTTTTCTTTGAATTTTGTGACTCCAAGATATGAAGGATTTTATTTTTTGTATTATCAGAAATTTCAGGGATAAGAAAATTATTTTTTTCTTTTAATGTTTCTATCCACTCTGTGCTTTTTCTAAAAGTAACACATGGAGTATTTGACCAGTAAGCTTCTTTCTGTAATCCCCCAGAATCAGTTAACAAAAGTTTTGTTTTCGATAAGAGAATTAGCATTTTGGAATAATTTACAGGATCAGTTATTTGAATATTTTCTGTAGAGATGCCAAAGTTTTTAATTTGTTTTTTTGTATGTGGATGAATTGGAAATACTACCTTGTATCCATGTTTAGAGATAAAATTAGCTATATCTATAATTTTTTTCATTTTAGTTATGTCAAGAATATTTTCTCTTCTATGAATAGTCATAAGTATAAAATCTTCCTTAGAAAATTGTTTTAGTTTTAATATTTTTTTATAGTTTAAAAAAACGTCATACATGGTGTCTCCAACATTAAAAACTGAACCAAGAACACCTTCCTTTTTTAGATTTTTTGCACAGCTTAATGTAGGGGCAAAAAGAAAATTAGAACAATTATCAATTAATCTTCGGTTAATTTCTTCTTCTAACTCAAAATCATTACTCCGAGCACCAGCTTCAACATGTGCTAATTTTAATCCTAATCGATTTACAGATAATGCCCCACCTAAGGCTGATCTAGTATCTCCAGGAACTATTACTACATCTGGCTTTATTTTTGTAAGTATGATTTCTAATTTTTTTATGATTTGAGCCAACTGACTTGAGTCACTTCCTCTATTGATTCCCAGATTATAATCTGGTTTGTCAATTTTTAATTCCTGAAAAAATGTGCGAGACATTTCATAGTCATAGTGTTGCCCTGTATGAACAATTGTAAAATCTTTCTTTCGTGAGATTAACTCGTTTATTATTGGTTGACTTTTGATTATCTGAGGCCTTGTTCCTACTACTATGCAAAATTTCAATACATTGGTCTGATTATAACGTTCTTTAATTAAAATTTGTCAAAAAAAGAGTACTTTTACGTAGATATATTTCTAGAAAGAACATTAGAGTATGACTGAAAGTAATCTAGAAAGAATCAAGAAAAAATTTGATTCTATTGATTCAAAGTTGTATTGGGGAGATGATTTTGATGTTAGATTTTATCTTCTATCTAGATTTCCTAGAATTAAGAATAAAACTATACTTGATGTAGGTGGAGGATTAGGAATAATATGTTCAGAATTCGACAAATCAAATTTTTGTGTTAATTTAGATATTTCACAAAGAGATTTGGTAAACTGTCGAAGGTCGTTTAATAATTTGATTAACGAACTAAACTGTTCCATGACAGATATTGCATTAAAAGACAATTGTTTTGATTATGTTATTTGTGCCCATTTGTTAGAAGTTGCAAAATTGATTGATATTGAAAATAAAAAAATAATTAAAAATAAAATAGAAAAATATCCAACCGTGGATAAAGTCATACATGAAATACATAGAGTTCTAAAACCTGACGGAATTCTATTATTAACAACTCCAAATAATGCATATTATCAATCATCAAAATTAACTTATGACGAATTAATATTTCATTTAAGACAACATTTTAACGATTTTTCTCTATATTTTTATAATACATTTCCTCGTTTAAACTCAAAAAACAGAAAATTGAATATGGCAAATGTCTTGCCAAAAGTAATGGCAAAAATCATTAGTAGAGAAAAAATCATTCAATCTTTAATTCATAAAGATAATGGAGTAAACCAATATAGTGTTTCATTTTTTGTTGAGGCGAAGAAATTAAGTTAGTGATTTTTAAAATAAAAAAGATAGTTCATTTTTAAAAGAATTAAAAAAGATTGTCTTTCCAGTAAATGCTTGAAGTGAAAACAAACTCCAAAAATTAATTCTCAATTCATTTTTCAACCATAAAATGTAAGTGGAATTAATCATAAAAAATCTCCTAGATAAGCAAAAAACAAATAGTTAAAAATTGTTGTAAACTCATCAAATCGGTAAGAATGACTTTATCAAAAACGCTTGAACATATTAAGAAAAGATCCTACATTATTGAGATTTTTGGGTTAGGATATGTTGGATTTCCATTAGCAGTAAGACTGGCTTCATCTGGATTAAAAGTACGAGGTATTGATGTAAATGAAAATCGAGTAAATAGACTAAATGAAAATCATTTGATGGATTCTGAAATTTATCTGAAAGAACAGTTCCTAAAATGTAAAGAACAAAAAAATTTGGAGATTTTATTAAATCCAATAAAAACTGACATGTCTAAAGTTGGA
>Ga0209323_10002249_pt1 | contig 12799 bp, 16 predicted proteins | sample Rifsed19ft2_FD_184014 | JGI IMG/M metagenome (GOLD analysis project Ga0209323, IMG submission 184014) | Soil microbial communities from Rifle, Colorado, USA - sediment 19ft 2 (version 2) | ecosystem: Environmental > Terrestrial > Deep subsurface > Rock core/Sediment | place: Rifle, Colorado...
AAATTTGACATTCAACTCTTGAATTTTGAGGCTGTTGATTTTGCAGATACGGGTTAATAACTTTGTCACAAATTTTGCATTGACACTGCTCATTGAAGGGCGGATTTCCAAAAGAAATTGCGCGTAATCCGGAATGATATTTCCTATTTTGCCGAATTCATTTTTTGATTTGTTGCTCACCAGATATCCACCCTGAAGAAAAGCCAGATTGGTAGTAGTAGGTCCCAGAAGGGGATCGACAAAATTACTCAGACGGGACTTCAGATTCAACGCGGACAGGACAAATTGATCGATAACGTTTACCCCCGAATAGGGTTTGGCTGACGGGCCACTGAGACCATAAACCGCGCCTGATATTTCAATTAATCCGCGACAGCCGCTTCCCAAAAAAGGTTTGCCGTCCAGGGATAAAATCAAACCGGGCTTTACAACCGGAGCATCAGAAACGAAGGTCTTCATCCCTTGAAAGTTGTATTCCTCATCGCAATAAAACAGGAGAGCCAGACCGGACGGATTTATCCGGGTGCAGGTATTAGTCAGGGCAGAAAGAAAAGCTGCCAGGGAGCCTTTCATATCCGCCGTTCCGAGGCCGATAAGTTTTCCGCCATTTACGATGGGTTTGAAGGGGTCGGATTTCCAGGCAGGTTGGGGAGGAACGGTATCCAAGTGGCCGACGATCAGCAGCTTTGCCTCCGGCGGCGAGGCCCTCAGATTAAACCTTTTGCCCCCGGGAAGGTATTGCCGCGTAAGATTTATTCCTGGGAGATACTTGCGAAAATAAATTTCAATGAATTTCCCCACAGCAACCTCGTCGGAATTATTTCCGACCCAGCTGGGAAGATTCACCAGTTTTTTGGTTAGAGTCAATGTATTCATATGCACTACACCCACCTCGTCGGAGCCTGTTCCGCTTACTGTCCCTCGTCCGACTCGGGACTTACCGCTTCACTGCTCCTCCTCTCAAAGTTACTTTCAGTAATTTTGCTTATTCGGTGGTTAATTAAAAATAATGACCCCCGTTCATTACGCACCAAATACGCGTAAGGAACGAGGGTCAAAAAAAATGGACCTCCCGCGGTCCCATCCTTATTGCACGTTCAGTTGCATGAACGTGCCTCTTTGTGGCGACTCCGCAGATTGCGACATCGTCTGACTTATTTTTACGGTTTGCCTTCCGTCCGGTATTTGGCCGGCTCCCTGCCTGCCGGCAGGCAGGCTCCTGGGTCGTGACTCCAGTAAAGGGATTTTCAAATTTGAGTCATTATATACTATGGGATGGAAGAGATGTCAAGAAGGATTTTAGGGATTGGCAGGGGAGGGTTCGTGGACGAGGAGGGCGGTGAGGGAATTGGCGGTGGTGCCCACGGTGCCGATGACGATTACTTTGTCACCGACCTTAATTTCAGATAACTTGGTATTTTTGGTGTATTTGGCAGAGGAGGAGATCCGGATTGTCCAGCTTTCTTTGGCGTTTTGGACAGTCAGGGAAGTAGCCGAGACTTTGGTGACGCTTCCTGGAATTACCCGGCGTTTTTCCTCGGGGGGTTTGCCAATAACCAGAAGTCTTTTGGCCGTCATAGTATTTTGGCTGTCCACGTCTCCCATAACGAGGACATAATCACCGGTTTTCAAGTCCGACGGCGTTCCGTCTTTGTTACCAGCCAACTTGATTACGGTATCCGTGGCGACAGTGGCGGTGCGGGTGGTGTTTTGCATTGTAGTGAGGGTGATGGTAGCATCTGATTTGGAAGAAATTGAACCTACAAAACCTTTTTTGGCTACCGCCTGCCTGATCTGGGCCAATTCCGCGGCGACTTTATTTTTGACTGAGTCCCGGATGACGGAGGTAGGAGTCTGGCTTGCCACGGGAGACACCGTGGCAGCAATGACCAATAACCAAATCCCAATTACCAATAATTTTGAAATATTTAATCTCATATTTTTTGTGTGGTGTAAGTGGCGGTGAGTTCTTTAGTAACGCTGTTGCCCCCGGAATCGACGGCGGTAATAGTGATGAAATTATATCCTCCCTCCAGGGTTACTTTGGCGGAGAAATTTCCGGAGGAATCAGCTTCCACAACCTGTTCTCCGGAAGGGGCTACTACCGCTACCGAAGCAAGTGCTGCTGTCTTGCCGGAAATGGTCAAACTACTGGTGGTATTAAGCGAATCTTCCGCAGGGGAGGTAATATTGAGTTCCATGCCGGATTGTGATCCGGTAGGTACAGGTGGAGGAGTCTGATCGGTACCGGGAGGCGGGGTCGTTTCCGGGGAAGGCGAGGCAGATGCCAGAGTCCCGTCCGTCGGCAGCTGCTTGAGACTTTTGTTGGCTGTCCAGATACCGAAGGTAATGATTAGCCCCAGGATGAAACCAATGGCGATGGCTAGAAATACTTCCTTTTTCATTTTGGGTTGGGACTGGCGCAAGATTAACGGACAGGTCCTCTATTGTCAAGACAAGAGCTAAAGAGTATTCTATTGAAAATGGAAATCACATATCCAGGGCATTCATGTTTTAAAATAAAAGGCAGGGTGTCGACACTGATAACCGACCCTTATGACGAGAAAGCCGGCAGGCTGCCGCGCGATCTGCAGGCGGATATTGTTACAGTATCTCATGACCATGGAGATCATAACCATACAGAAAAGATCGCGGGAATAAAGTTAAAAATTGACGGTCCAGGAGAATATGAAGTAGGCGGAGTATCGGTCATCGGGGTGCATACGGCGCATGACGAATCCCAGGGACAGGAGAGGGGAGGGAATACGGTTTATGTTATTGAAATGGAAGGAGTGAGGCTGGTACATCTAGGAGACCTGGGTCATAAGCTGACACAGGAGCAGTTGCAAGAAATCGGACCTGTAGATGTAGCCATAGTGCCAGTAGGCGGTTTTTATACTATAAATGCCAAACTGGCAGCCGAGGTGGTCAAGCAGCTTGACCCGCGGGTGGTGATACCGATGCATTATCAGCAGGCAGGACTTGATCCGAAGACGTTTAAAGACTTGGCCGGGGTGGATGAATTTTTGAAGGAAATGGCCAAGACGGAAGTACAGCCGGTGCCTAAACTGACTATCACGGCCGATAAACTTCCGGCCGAAATGCAAGTAGTGGTTTTGGAGAGGAAATAATAATTTTACAATTTAACAATAGTTAATGGTTAAGTATTCACCGGAATTTGTAGTATATTTGGGTCAATGGCAGAGCCGGCAGTAAAAATCCCCCCGCATTCCGACACAGCTGAAGAATCCATTCTGGGGGCACTGCTTCTGGATCGGGACGCAGTGGTAGCGGTGGTTGAATTTTTACGCCCGGATCATTTTTACAATCAGAAGCACGGGCTGATATTTGAGGCCATTGTGGAGCTATACCAGGAGAGGGAACCGGTAGACGTGGTGTCGGTCACCGAAAAGCTAAAAAAGAACAAAGCACTTAAGGATATAGGGGGCTCCGCCTACCTGGCGGAGTTGGTAAACAAAGTACCTACGGCAGCTCACGCCGCCCACTACGGCCACCTGGTTAAAGACAGCTATACCAAAAGGCAGTTGATCGGCGCCGCTGCAAAAATTTCCGATATGGCTTTTGACGACAGCGGTGATGTCCGCCAGATACTGGATACAGCTGAATCTACGGTATTTTCGCTGGCTCAACAACACCTGAAGCAGGTGTTTGTGCCGGTAAAGGATATTCTGGCTGAATCTTTCGACCGGTTGGATGAGCTGCACAAGACCGCAGGCAGTATGCGGGGAGTACCTACAGGTTATCATGATCTGGACGATACTCTTGCCGGTATGCAGGATTCAAACCTGTTGATACTGGCTGCCCGCCCCGGAGTGGGAAAAACGGCATTAGCACTGAATATTGCCCAGAACGCGGCGTTTAAGTACCGGTTGCCTGTCGGGTTTTTCTCTCTGGAGATGAGCAAGGAGGAATTGATGGACCGCCTCCTGGTATCCCAGGCGGAAATTGATGCGTGGAAAATGAAGACGGGACGGCTGGATGAGGATGAATTTTCCAAGCTTTCCGACGCGATGGGGGAGCTTTACGAAACACCTTTGTACATTGACGACACACCCGGGATGACGATACTGGAAATGCGGACGAAAGCCAGGAGACTGCAGGCAGAGCATGGGTTGAAGATGGTCGTCGTGGATTACCTGCAGTTGGCCCAGTCCACACGAAACCTGGAAAACCGGGTACAGGAAGTTTCCGAAATTTCCCAGGGGCTGAAAAATTTGGCCAGGGAGCTGAAAATTCCTGTGCTGGCGCTGTCCCAGCTTTCCCGGCAGGTGGAGGCGAGGGGGATAAAGCGGCCACAGCTGGCGGATCTGAGGGAATCGGGAGCGATAGAACAGGATGCAGATGTGGTGATGTTTTTGTGGAGAGAGCATGATGAGGATTTGGAAAATATGACTCTGGATATTGCCAAGCACAGAAACGGACCGCTGCGGTCCATCAGACTCCGCTTTAAAGGAGACAGGATAAAGTTCTATTCGGTGGAGGGGAAGAGGAAGGGGGAGTAGACCTATAGTGTTATAATATAAGTATGGAAAAAGGATATAAAGAGATGGGTATATATGAAGGGAGGCCGGATTTGAAGTTGTTTACTGCAGCTGCTTTGATATTGGGGAACTGTGTATATGGCGCATTTGAGTTCCAGACTGCCGGAAGCCGGGGCGGGAGCAGGGGTAGCCGCAATTGCTGCCATTCTGATGAATATCTATTTCATGGCTACATTGGGGAAGAAAGAAGTCAGATTCGTGGGAGATTAAAATCTTTGCCGAAGGACGATGATTTCGAAGAGATTATTTGTTTAACCTGACAATTAACTTTTGAGTTGCGCTTAGTGCAGTTGAGCCCTCCCCATGTGTATTAAGACTAACAACTTTTCTGGACGGACCCCAATAAGTTTCTTCACCGCCCGGCTGTCTTTCATGGCCGATGAACAGGGGACTCGACACGGCAATTTCCGGTTTGCCAGATCTGTTTTCGAGAGGATCCATATCTACTACCAACTGGTACGGGGTTTTGGTTTGGGTGTAATAGACGCCAGTCTCATCAGGAGTTTTTGCGATAATACCCGTGGGTAGACTTTCTTCATTCGGCAGACACCCGGTCCTCATTTGGATTTCGATTTGGGGGCACATGTGTTGGGATTATAAGGATAAGGTGCAGGAGAATGCAAGTATAGATTTGTGCCGAAGGACGGACTCGAACCGTCACGGGATTTTGGTCCCACAGGTTTTTGAGACCTGCGTGTCTACCATTCCACCACTTCGGCAGTAGAGATATTTTAGCTTTCAAAAGTCTTGAATGCAAAGGTACTACGGGAGTAAAATCGGGTACATATGGCAGCAATAGCAGTGCAGGATATCAGAAACGGGACGTTTTTTCTATTGGACGGCCAGCCTTATACCGGGCTGAAATACGAGCATATCAAGATGGGCAGGGGCTCAGCCACGATCAAGATTAAGATGAGAAATCTGCTATCCGGGTCTACCACGGAGAAAAGCTTCATCAATTCCGCCCGGGTGGAAGAAATTGAAGTCTTAAGAAAACCGATGCAGTATTTGTACCGGGACGGGGACAAATATGTGTTTATGGATCCGAAAACATTTGAGCAATTGGAGATCAGTTCAGCGGTAGCAGCCGAAAACGGACAGTATTTGACGGAAGGGATACAGGTAAACGTATTGGTCTGGGGGGAAAGGCCGCTATGGATAGAATTACCGCCGAAAATGGAGTTTACCGTGGTGCAGACCGACCCGGGGGTAAAAGGCAACAGCGTGTCCAACCTTTACAAGTCCGCCAAGCTGGATAACGAGATGACCACCCGGGTCCCGCTATTTATAAATGAGGGGGAGAAAGTGCTGATAGATACCAGGGACGGGAGCTATGCGGAGAGGGTCAAAAACTAATGATCAATATTCAATATTCAATTATATAAAATCAGTAGAGAAAGTAATATTATAAATGCCTGAAAAAGCAGGCCGGGAAGAGGGGCAACATCAAATTGATGTTTTTTCTGGAAGGCGATAAGACCGGTGATAAGCGGATGTTTGACTCCAGCAAAATAGTAAGGAAATTGCAGCACATCCGGCAGCACTGACATCAAGCTGCACGAGAGTGAAGTATACATTCCCGCCAGGCCGGAGGTAAAAAAAATCGAATAAACCAGGCTAAAGAATACTGCCAGAACAAGGTCCAGGTAGATAATTTTTTGGGACAGGGGGAGGATATGCCCGTGGCGGGTGATCTCACGGTTGACATGCGGATTCCAATGGGGAAGCATATCCAGGACAAAATGTGAAGCCAGTGAGGCAGGAAGCGCCAGGGGAGCGGGAAGCGTCTTAAACAAAGCGGCAGCGACTATCACATGAGGCAGTTCCAGCATGATATTATGACAATATTAAAGCATGTGGGAAGCTTTTGAAAACCAGTGGATCCGGGCGATTTGGTTGGTGGTGGTGTTTGTACTCTGGGTGATGGTTGTATTCCGTATCTGGCGGCGGTTGAAACTGGAATATAACGAAGAAGATATATTGGGATTTATGTTGAGAATAAGCCTGATTATCCTGGCAGGAGGTTTTGGATTTGGCAGAGCAGTTTTCGGAAAATGGGAATGGGTATCCGGGGCGGGTATCGCGGCAGGTATATTTCAGCTATGGCGGTGGACCAGGTCCAAGGATTGGGACTTTTGGGAATGGGCGGATGAACTGGGGCCGATGTTTTTGGCAGGAGGCGCGCTGCTTTCTGTGCTCATCAGTGCCAATAACCTGATCTGGGCTTTTGTACTGGGAATCGGATGGCTTTTTACCTTCTGGGTGAGGGACAATTACCGGAAATTTTCCTGGTATAAAAGCGGAAAACTGGGTTTTGTAGGATTGTTTTGTCTGATGTGGTGGACGACCGCTCAAATAGCTGTTGCAATATGGAAACCCGGTGAGATATACTGGGCCGGGTTGACAGTCAGACAATGGATCGCAGTATGGTTTTATTCTGCCTCTGCAGTGACTCTTTACCTGAGAGCCGGCAGGAAGATAAGTGAAGATATACCTTTATGGCGAAAACAAAAAAGGACAATCTGAAAAAAAAGAATGTTTTGCAATACCCGGCTGAAGTACTTGAGCCGGTGAGAGAATATTTATCCAGCCGGCTTTCGGGTCTGGAAAGAAGAAAGAAGGATCTCCTGGAGGGCGATCCGTATAATAATAAAGCCAGATTGGACGACAACGCGGCTGCCGATACGGACGCCGCAGAGGAAGTGGGGCATTTGGAAGCATCGGCATTCAGGCAGACTTTGGACAGGAGTATCATCCAGATTAGAAAAGCGTTGTCCCGAATAAAATTCGGTAAATACGGAGTGTGTGAAAGATGCGGGAAAATGATCGATACCGACAGACTGATGGTCATGCCGGAAACGACGGTGTGCGTGGATTGTGAACGTAAACGAGAGAAGTAATTTAATAAATTATCATTTATCATTTGGCATTTGGAACCACGCATAATTTTCGAAGACGAAGATTTGGCGGTGATAGATAAGCCGGCGGGAATGATTGTCAATGACGCGGCAACGGTTGACCCCCTGGCACTAACCGTCCAAAGGTGGCATGGGGAAAGAATAAAGATTTATGATTTACGACTTAAGAATGAAGAGTTTTACCGGAAGTCCGGGATAGTACACCGTTTGGATAAGGATACGAGCGGGGTAATGGTATTGGCGAAAAATGAACAGGCGTACAATTATCTGAAACAGCAGTTTGTGGAACGAAAAACCCAAAAAAGATACACGGCGCTGGTGCATAACAACCATTTCGAAGCAGAAGAAGGGGTTATCTCAGCACCGATTGACAGGCATCCCAAAAATTTCGGTAAACGGATGGTAATACCGGGAGGAAGAGCAGCAGTAACGGAATGGAAAATAATCAAGAGATTCCCGGGGCAGCAGAAAGAAGGGCTGGCGCTTCTTGAGCTCACTCCGCTCACCGGCAGGACACACCAAATCAGGGTGCATCTTAAGCATATCGGTCATCCGATCGTGTCAGACCCGCTGTATATTGGCAGAAAAACATACAGGCAGGATGTATTATGGTGTCCGCGCCTTTTTCTTCATGCTTCCTACCTGCGACTAATGCATCCGGCAGATAAAGACTACCGGGAATATGAGAGCCCTCTGCCGGCAGTATTGGAACAAACCCTTGAATTCCTGATACACTAAATTGTAATGACAGATGTATTCGGCGGACTGGCTGGTGTATTGGTACTGGCGGCAGTGGGGGGTGTGGCTGCCAAGGCATTGAAGCAGCCGGCTATAATCGGTTACCTGGCCGCAGGGCTTTTGATTTCTGCTTCGGGGTGGAGAGGATACGGAAATAATGAGCAAATAATCCGGCTCTTAGGCACTATGGGAGTGACGCTGCTGTTGTTTTTGGCGGGTATGGAACTACCGTTATCCGAACTGCGGAGAATGGGAAAAGTATCTTTAATTACCGGGATATGCCAGATAATTATCACGTCGCTGGTGGGGTGGGGGATATCCAGAATTTTAGGATTCGGTCCCGCAGAGTCTGTATTTCTGGGCATAGGTCTGACCTTCGGCAGTACCATTTTGGTGATCAAATTGCTGTCCGAAAAAGGCGAGACCCAGAGCCTGCACGGTAAGATTGCCATGGGGTATCTTCTGGTACAGGATTTTGTGGCCATAGGGTTATTAGTAGTACTTGCAGGGACTAACGGCGGGCAAGCCACCCCAATAGATATCGTGCTTATTGCCGTAAAAGCCGCGGCTATGACGGCAGGGGCGGTATGGCTATCGGAAAAGGTACTGAAACAAGCCGTCGATTATCTGGGTGAGTCTACCGAAACCCTTTTTATCAGTTCCATCGGTTGGTGTCTGGCAGTAGCTGCTATCGCTGCCTCTCCCTGGGTAGGATTTTCAGTAGAAATAGGCGGATTTCTGGCAGGTCTTTCCCTGGCAGCGACTGTGGAACACGCACAGATAATTTCCCGGATAAGACCTTTGAGAGACTTTTTCCTTACCTGGTTTTTTGTGTCTATGGGAGCCGGAGTAACACTCTCGCAGATAAGCCGGATGTGGTTACCATCTCTCATCATGTCCGTTTATGTAATCGCCGGGAATCCATTGATCGTAATGGCAATACTGGGTGCTTTGGGGTACCGCAAAAGGACAATGTTTATGGCCAGCCTGGCAGTAGGACAGATATCTGAGTTTTCTCTGATTTTGGCTGTCGGGGCAGTTGCGGCCAAACAGGCAGGAAGCGAGATCTTGATTATATTGACAACCGTAGCCATGATAACCATGACTACCTCGGCATACGTGATAACCCATGCTGAGAAAATATACAAATCTTTCGGCTCAAAAATTGCTGACCTTTTTGAAAAAAAACAGAGTTCGAATATCACCAATGAAGCAGAACAATCAATGCCTGAAAACCATGCCGTCCTTTTCGGACACAACCGGATGGGGAGCATCATCCGTCCCGCTTTGGAAAGGCTCGGCTTTGAAGTAATTGTTGTAGATTTCAATCCGGCTGTGATTGAAAAGTTAAAACAGCAGAACATAAATGCCGTTTTCGGGGACATGGCAGATCATGAACTTTTTCAATCCTTAAATCTGGAAAAAGCGAAACTGGTGATCTCCACCGTTCCTGACGCTACAGACGAAGCCCAGTTTTTGGAGGAACTGTCCGGCAGTCGAAAGAAGTCATTACCCCGCAGGCAAACAGTGATACTGACAGCCCGGGATACGGAAGGAGCCAAAACTCTATACCGGGTAGGTGCGGACTACGTACTGGTGCCGCATCTGGTGGGGGGAGAATATCTGGCCGGCATACTTGAGAAACACATTTCTGACGCAGATTTTATTACCCGTGAGGGGAAAAGACACCGAGGGATGATCGGAGCATAAATGGGAAAAAACAGGCACAAGCCCAAACAGAGGAATTTTCTAGGCAAGATAATACTATATGTGTTCATAATCCCAGTAGTATGCGCGTTTTTGGTGTATATGAATAGTTTTATTACCCGTAAATGGAAGGGAATCGGAAGATTTACCAGAGTGTTTGTGGAGGAAAGCGGAGTACGGATAGAGAGTTTTGACCCCCGTCTGAAGACAGGTATTTTAATTAGACTGCCGGGAGAATTGGAGATTATGACTTTGGGGGGGAATGGGCGGTGGAAAATAAATGCTATGAAGCAGCTGGAATCCAAATACGGCGCGGATTGGGCGCGGGATTCAATAGCGGATAATTTGGGGATCAGCGTAACAGGTGGAGCAAAAATGGGGATAACCGACGAGATTGCCTGGAAGCGGCTGAAAAATGCGGGACATCAACAGGAGTTGGAGATGAACCGGGAGGCTGATATGATAAGGGAGATAAAAGACGTCGATTCAGAAATATATTTTGTCCTGGGATCCAACTGGCCGGTTTACGCGGGTAAATGGTTTCTGACTACCGATCTGGCAGCACAGGATACGAGAATAACGATCGTGAATACTACGGATACAGACGGCCTTGGGAGTCATGCAGCCAGGGCAGCGGAATCTGCCGGTCTGAAAGTGGTGATGATAATAAACGAGGAAATCGGTGCCGAAGGTTGTACGGTCTCAGGCAACTCCGGGGAAAATAAAAAAATGACTGCAATTTGGATGATGGATGTGTACAGGTGTAAATGGAATGAGGACGGTACTCTTGACAGCGGAGATTACACCCTCCGGCTGGGCAGCGATTACAGGAAATGGTGGTTGGGGGAAATTTAAATTTATGTAAAATCCGGTTCGCGGGAAGTGCGGACAGAACCGGAAACCATCTCGGATTTTTCGTCATCCGAAAATCCAGTATCGGGTTTCTCTTCGTGAATCAGTTCCGGGGGAGTGAATGCGGCATAGGTAAGCTTCTCCGTTATCGGGAAAGAGGGGACATTACGGAATTTCTGGGAGCGGGTGACCTCTCTCATAAATATTTTGAGAGACAATTTGGCGGCTCCCTGAGTGGTATCAAGAGATTTCACCCAGGCGCCATAAGTATTTCCGGCTTTGAGAAATGACCGCATCCGGGAGGCCAAATCGTCCGGCAAGCGGCCTAAATATAGCGAAGAGTTGGACATAACGGATACACAATGTTCCCTGGCCACAAGGCTAACAGGATCACCGGGATGAAGTCGGGAAATAGTCGCGGGATCACCCAGACGCGTAAGACTGATCGTTTTAGTAACCCCGGGTTCCTCCAGGAAAATCGGAGCCGTGGTGGGCGTGGTAAGCGGCCGGAAATTTTTCAGAGTCCCTGAGACTGATTTTGTCGAAGACAGGCCCCTCAGGGCAATGGGGTTGAATTTGTCCAGTTGAATTACTTTTTGGTAAGCTGAAATAGCCTTGTTTCTTTGTCCGGTCTCAAAATACGCCCTGCCGAGACGGTTGAGAGAGTCAATGTCCAAAGGGTTTTCCCTAATTAATTCAAGATTAATCGCAATAGCGGTCTTCCAGTCGCGAACCAAGGCGGCGTCGATTGCTTTTCGGGCTAAATCCATAATTATCTCGGCAAAGTATACGGTGTATACACAAGATGTCAATGCTTTATAGTAAAATAGGCTTATGTCCGGGCACTCCAAGTGGGCTACTATCCACAGGCAGAAAGAAGTCAAAGATGCGAAAAGAGGAGCGGCATTTACCAAACTGGCGACATTGATAACAGCTGCCGTGAAACAGGGCGGGGGAATAGGGGATCCGGAAAAAAATTTCAGATTGAGGCTGGCAGTAGAAAAAGCCAGGCAGTCCAATATGCCCAAGGACAATATTCAAAGGGCAATAGACAAGGCTACCGGGGCAGGGAGTGCCGCCCAGGCAGAAGAGGCTATGTTTGAAGGATTTTTGCCGGGGGGAGCAGGAGTGCTCGTGGAGACACTTACGGACAATAAAGTCAGGACGGCTCAAATGATCAGGACAACTTTAGATAAGGGCGGGGGGACCATGGCAGGCAGCGGAGCCGTAAGCTACCTGTTTATACATCAGGGTATGTTGAGGGTCAAACCACAAACCTCAAGATCCAAATCACTGGAGGAACAGGCATTGGAGGTAATTGACATGGGGATTAATGATATTGAAGAGACAAATGAGGGATGGGTAGTGTTTTGTGAGAAGGACAGGACTACGGATCTGAAAAAAAAGCTGGAAGATGCAGGATATATGGTAGAAAGCGCAGAACTGGTGATGATGCCGAATACTCTGGTGGAGCTGGTTCCAGAAGCCAAAGAAAAAGCAAACAAGCTGGTAGACCAGCTGGAAGAGCTGGAAGATGTTTCCTCGGTTTGGGCTAATTATATTTAACATGAGAAAAAGACAAAAACTGGTACTATCTGCTGTAATTCTTTCACTGGGGATAGTCGGTATTCAGTCCGCCAATCTGGAGCTGAGATATTTACTGGTACTGCTACTGACCGGGGTCACATGGCTTTTGACCGGCTGGTCATTGCGGGAAGGATTATCCGGTATTGAGTGGCTGACTGTGCCCATTCCGGCGGCTCTGTTTACGGCATCTGTCGGATTGTTTTATATTCTGCTACCGCCTGCTTGGTGGGCCAAAGTGGCTATAGTTATCCTTTTCGGTATCGGCCAGTACGCTCTGCTTTTATCAGCAAATATATTTTCCGTGGCAGCTATCAGGACAATAGCCCTCTTCAGGGCAGCATTGGCCGTGGGATTTGTCATGACACTATTAACCGGATTTTTCCTATATGACACAATATTTTCTTTCCGGCCGGTTTAATTGGCGCGCTGTCTTTG
>Ga0209323_10002251_pt1 | contig 12793 bp, 20 predicted proteins | sample Rifsed19ft2_FD_184014 | JGI IMG/M metagenome (GOLD analysis project Ga0209323, IMG submission 184014) | Soil microbial communities from Rifle, Colorado, USA - sediment 19ft 2 (version 2) | ecosystem: Environmental > Terrestrial > Deep subsurface > Rock core/Sediment | place: Rifle, Colorado...
CTTCAAATCTGCTCGTGACCGGATCGGCGTTCTGCGTAGCGGTCACGAGCAGATTTGGAGCATGGGACCCCGCGGAAAAGGTGACCCATACGCGATCTCTAAGGGTGCTCTCGAATCTGACGACAAGGCGGTGCAAACGGCCGCCGAGCTTCCGACTCAAATCATCCGTCAATCCGCCGAGGTCACCAGGCTTCGGCGGATGCTGGATACCGTAACCCAACAGTCAGGGACGAAGCGGGACGAGGCAGCTCGTGCGCTCTCCAAAGCAGAGCAACTGGCGGCCGAGGCAAAGCACCTGGATGCCGCCCAAAAGGAACTCGCGGCCGCACTCGGCGACCTGAAGCGCTACCAGCAGGCAGAGCGCTCCTGTATCGCCAAGTCCACCGACACGATCCAGCGGCGCACTAAAGTCCAGGAACTACGGAATTCCCTAGAGTTCACTGCGCACTCGTCCAAGGACGAGCTCCAGAAGGTCGCTCAGTGGGTCGCCATGAAAGAGCAGGCCGACAAGTCCGAGGCACGCATTGAGCAGCTGGAAAAGGAGCTTGCGCGACTCGACACCGAGCACGCCGAACTCACCGAAAAACTCGCCCGAGGTCCGGCTGTGGTCCTTCCCCCTCCGCCACCGCCGGACCCCTCGGGCCTACGGACTCAGGTATCCACTGCGGAGGCCACGGTCCAGGCCGTCACGACCGCCATTGCGCGCGCCGAACAGAGACTCGAAACGGCCCTGGCCAGCGCCACCCGGCTCGAAGAACTCGAGGCCAAGCGGGAGCGGTGGGCGTCGGAACTCGAGGATTGCCAGCGGCTCGCCGAAGATCTAGGAAAGAAAGGCCTACAAAGCGCTGAGATTGATGCCGTGGGGCCTGAACTCACCGCGGACACGAACGATCTGCTACACTCCTGCCTAGGAAGCACGTTCACGGTCTCGGTGGAAACTACCAAGAAAGTCGAGCAGGGAAAACGTGAGGTCGACGCCCTGCCGATCATCGTCTTCAACTCGGAAGACGGCTACGAAGGGGAGGTCCGCACCTACTCCGTCGGGCAGAAGGCACTGATTGGGGAAGCTCTCGCGCTCTCCCTTACCATCCTGTCCTGCCGACGCAACGGCATCACCCACGGGCTGACGCTTTGCCGGGACGAGCCCACTGCCGCGCTCAGCCCAGACGACGCGCTCGCGTATTGTTCTATGATGCGTCGTGCGGCATCCATCGTGAACGCACGCCACGTGCTCTGCATCACGCACAACGACGCCGTAAGCAACGCGGCGGACGTTCAGGTGAAGGTCGTCAACGGAAGCGTGGAGGTAGTCCAGTGACACAACCCACGTCGTGGGCTCAAGCTGTACAGATGTGGCAAATCAATTTTGCTCCACCTAACGACGCAGAATTGCCAGAGTTCTACGAAGCAGTGTCTGCAGTATCAGCGTTCAAAGCTTTCCAGGTGCACCATAAGCTGAGCCGACGCCGCGCTCAACAATTGTGCCAATCCGTACATCTTGCCGATGTGTCATGGATGCTGGAAATTTGCTCTCCGTCTCGTTGGTATGACCGTGATTGCCCGGTTGGAGATTGGGAATTCTTGGAATACACCTGGGATTCCGTGGAATCCTTTCAGAACTGGGCACTTGAAGGATTCAATTCCGAAGCACGCGCCCAATGGCCTGGTTTCTTTGTGATTCATCGACTCTTAGGAGAAGTTTTCTGCGCGGCCACTACACGTAACTGTGTAGCCACCAAAGACGCATTCTTGGCCCTCGACGAGGGTTTTCAACAGTACCCACCTCCAAGCACATGACCCAATCCCACACGGTCAACTCGGAACTGACGGTCACCGTGCACTCAGACGGCACGGTCACGTGGTCTAGTGCTTCTAGGGCTGACCTAGCCGAGATAGAGCGCCAAATCGTTCGAGAACGCTTGCGCGCATCCGAGCGTATCGACGAGATGGATCGCATCCTTACGGCGATACGAAGTTGTTTTCCTATCGTCCCCATCTCGGTCCTGACAAGTATTCTCGATCACGGCTATCCGAGCCATCCCGAGCTCAAGTTCATGCACTTCGTTGGGGTAATACGTATCGAACTTGCCCGCGCTCTGCCGCCGAAAGAATCGTCGCCATACATCGCCACTATCGCCTCGACTCTCGAGGCCGCCGGCTACTCATGCACCAGAAGCCGGACTCGGGTCACGGTGCGCGCACAAGCACACTCGATGCCGGAAAGAGCCCCCGACTTTGTCTGCACGCGAACCGCGCGACAATCATCAACCAACACAACGTCGTGCCATGTACCAATGCATCCCAGGACCAGGTGAACGAATCCAAGACGCGATACGTCGTCTTATCAGTGCTGCCATAGCGGACGGGACTGAGGCTTATATGGTGTTCAACGGTACCTACGTCTGTGCAACTCCCGACTCTGACCCGAGTATTCTGTTGAACACTTACGAATCTTGTCGGGGTTTGCGGCCCTACGAAACACCCAAGCTCACTACGTTCGGTAAGGTTGCGGACCCACCGACAGACGACTCGTCCGCGATCCTTACCCTCCTCGAATTGGCCGACTTTCACCTTTCAGCTACGGAGAAGATTCCGCAGCCAACCACCGAAGAGCATATGGCCGTCAAAGCGCGAAAGCGCGCTCTTCAGGCAGCCAAGGACTGGCTCAAAAGACAGCTTCCTCTGTGACGGTCTGCTTCCCAAGCGACCACGAGTCCGACCCCAGGAATCACAATGGAAACTTTCGTGATAGTCTACTGCGTAGGTTTCTTGATCACTGCGATGATCACTTGTTTCTGGTTGCGCAAGAAACCTATCCCAAAACTGCTGGTAGCAGTCCTGCTATGTAGCGTTTTTTGGCCTTGGTTCGTGAACCTAATCATAGGCTGGAACCTTGGTAAGGTCATTGACTGGATCTGGTTCAAACCGCACGTTTGACTACTCCACGCTTGACAAGGAAACAGTAGATGCCAACGGTCACGATCTCTTCTGATGGAAGCTCAATGATCATCAAAGTCGGTCTCGGTGAGTTGGTTCTCCGTGTGCTCAGAGAGCATGAACCTGAGTGGAAGATGGTCTCCAAAGTCATCCATCCTGACGAAACCGTGACACTGTTCATGGTTCGGATGGGTCAGCGGTGCCCGACATGCGGACGGATCGCTGATGTCCCCAGTAGCGATAGTCCCGACTCAGGTCCTTCTTCCACCGCCTAGGAGTCAAGCCAAAATCGCCACAACGTCATTGACACGGCCGGCCGAACTTACTATTGTATGGTCATGACGCTCTGAACGCGCGGCCCCGGGCCGCGGAAAGGCCGGCCTCTGATGGACAAGACCACGAAAAACACTACTCCGCTGCGACTGATTGGCCGCGTCGCGCTTCCGGACACCCGTGAGGCAGTACTCACCGGAGACGAGCTCTGGGGCCTATGGAACGCCTCCCTAGAGCTCGTGGACGACGGGCAGACGCCCGTGATTGGGGTCTACGCCGTGACCAACGACGGTGAGCCGAGCTTCCTGCCAGAGACCGGGACCGGGGCGGCGTGAACCACAAGCGAGGCCGGAGCAAAGACAGACGCGCCGGATGCCTCCTGTGCAAGCCGCACAAGTCCAACGCCCAGAAGGGCCGCGAGGAATCCCAGACGTGGCAGGAACGGAAGGCTCGGATATCGGAGCGCGAGCAGCTCCAGATCGCTGCTCGTTCTGCGGTGGCCCGTGGCACCCGGCAACGGGGTGCTGCTACGGGCCTCGGACGCGTTCGTGTCTTCGGTGCACCCTGAGCTTTTGGTCGTGGTTCCGTGCCCACCAGCGGACCCGGAAGGGGAAGCCCGACTTCTACGGCGCGGCGGCGAAGTGGTCAGCCACGCTTGCGGTTTCCGGCGTGCTCGGGTAGCACCTTGCAGACCATCCCGCCTTTGACGAGCACTCGGTAACGATCGCCGCGGTGGCTGCCCTTCAGGCGCAAGACCGTGTACCCATTGTCTTGCCGTCGTCCCTCGCGCGCTTCCGGTAGGCGAGCCTGAAGTTCCGCCTGCGCCTTGTCCTCCGAGATTCCGGCAAGCGCGGCGTACTCGCGTACCGCTTCAACCTTGATCGCGAATTCCATGGGGCCCCTTGAAAAGCATCAGGCCCGACCGCCTAGGACGATCGGGCCTACTTTTTGGTAGTGGTCGCCGCCAACCTTCGGCTTTCAAAAAGTCAAACGGCGGCGGCTGACGACTAGCTTTGCTCCCTTCTGAGCGCTGGTCAACCACAAAAAGGAAGCGCCCAAGGGCTCAGGGGGGGACGAACCGCTCGGGCGCTGGAAGGTTCATGATGGACCACCTGGAAGTTGTGCGCAAGCTGTCGTTTCCCGTGAAACGTCGGTCCACAAAACGCCGAAAGCCCCGCCGGCTCGAGGCCAGCGGGGCTAATCGACGCCGCGCCACCCTGGGGCCCGGGCGCGGAACGGGAGGCCGCTAGAGGGTGATGAGCCGGGCTGCATCGAACCCAGCCAGGAGCCCCTCTGCTTCCCCAGGGAGAACTTGGACCGACTCTACGTGATGGTCTGGGGCGATATCGCTCCAGGGCTCCAAATGGCTCAGGCCTGCCACGCCATGGCCGCTTTCGCGGCCGCCTACCCCGAGGAATGCGCCTCCTGGCATGCAGACGGGAACAACCTGGTTTGCCTTTCCGTACCCGGGGAAGGAGAGCTCCGGGCGCTAGCCGCCAAGGCGCTGGTCCGTGGTTGTCTGGCGACCGTATTCGTCGAACCTGACCTCGGTGGACAAGCTACCGCGGCAGCGCTCACCGGCCAAGCGAAGGGGATGCTGAGACCGCTACGGCTGGCTCTGGCAGCCTGAGCTCGGTCTGGTTATTCGACCGTTCGCTCAGGTATCCCATGGCCGCAGTGCCGAAGGCGAGTAGACCCATCACGAAGGCCCAGAGGCGACCCGAGCGCGCGGCAGCGCCGAATTCCTTGCGCATAATGAGGTGATCTTCAGCGTTTCTTGCTGCTACTTCTTGCGCGGCCAACTTCGCTTCTCGGGCCTCGAGTTTCCCCTCTCGGGCTTCGTTCTCGGCTTTCTCGGCGCGTTTTTTTGCCCCCTGGGCCAGGTATTCGACGGACCTCATCCAATCTCGCTCCTGGGGGGATCGTGCCGCTGGTGGCACTGAGTCCGCCATCAGCTTCGGCGGAGCCTCATGGACCCACGTCGTTTCATGCAGGTCTTCCTCCGAGAACTCCGGGTGTTCGTCGCTCGTCCCGGACTTCCTGGGAACCACCGTCCCCATCACCCGCATCATCGGGGGAGTGTCTTCGTGGTCGGTCATTCCCCAGGGACCCCGGTGGTTCCACTCCCAGAAATCGCTGACCCGACCACACGTTTCATCAGGCACTGGTCTTGTGGACAGCTCAGGCGTTCCTCAAGGATGTTCAAACGGTCGCTAATGGACTCTGCTATTGCGCGCTCTCGATTGGCTTCGTCTACCCACAGGGCAGAGTTTGCTCTTGCGTGGGTTGCTATCTCCTTCACGTGTGAAAGTTCCCGCGCAACCCCATCGACCTTTCCGGTTAGTGAGTTTTGCCCATCTATCAACTCGTGGAGCCTTGTTTGAATCTGCGTCAGCACCGTATGGAGCGTGCTGCCGGGGATGATACCATCTGGACCAGGCTCGAGCGGATCGGGAGACACATCTCCGATCACGGGTTCCGCAGGAATGCTACTGACACGTTCGAGGTATTGCTCAGGCGTAAGTGTAAGGTCTCCGGCTAGTGTGTTCGGCGCTATCCAGTCGTCACCGGGAGGTGGTGCGCTCAAGCGGTCGTCTTTTTCTGACATGGGGTGTTCGAATCCTCAGCCCCCTCAGGGTTGCGGGTTCAGAACTCAAGCTCTGCAATGGCGCGGTTTCTCTCCGCCAGCATGGCGGACGTAGTCTCCGGGTCTAGGGTGAGGGGGATAAGGTCGGGTTCGATAGGCGCAAGCTCTGGCACCGGATCGCCGATCACCGGCAAAGGAAGACGCGCGACGTCTTGGTCGACCGCACCTTTAGCCGTCGGGTCCTGGAAGACTACCTTGTCGAGCGGATCGACGAGCTGCTGCCAGAACGCCCACTGAACGTTTCCTGGTGTCGCCGGGCGCTCGAGCACCGCCTTGCTGCCCTTGGCGGGCCAGTGTGCCACCCACTGGGGGTAAGCGAGTAGCCAATCGGGCCGCCCAAGCTTCATCCAATCGGCCTGTGTCTCGTAGATGACGGGGCCACCGAACTGCTCGGCGATTCGCTCTACGAATTCCCGCAGAGGCCCGCACCATGATGGGTTGGGCTGCGCCCAATGGGTCGCGCGCCCGTTCTCCCATTTGTCGGGCCAGGCCTCGACGTCTACCGCCACCAACAGATCGCCGGCTCCGATGTTCGTGGCACCGCAGATCGATCCCAGCACCTCTAGTTGCTTTCCGACGTCCAGGTCTGGGCGGAAGAAGTGGTAGAGCCCTGGTGTCACTCCTGCGGATCGGATTCGGGAGATGTGTCTCGCCGTCAGCTTGTCCGGGCGCACACCGTAGCAGGCGCGCGCGTAGGCGAATAAGATACCGAGCTCGGCGCGCGCGTAGCCCCAATCAATCAGGTTCTCGTGCTGGAATTCGGAGATGTCCACTCCCTTGGCCAATACCTCGGTCATCGCGTTTGCCTCCCATGCTTGAGCCCCCGCTCATACCAGTGGTGCGCATGCATATTGACCTTGCCTCCACACTTAGAACATCGATAGTCGCGCTTCAGCTTGTCGGATGGTTCTACCGCTTGAAAGTCACCCAGTCGTCGCGGCCGACGATGCTCCGGAGGCGGTCTGTCCGTCGCCGGCTCCCCACCGAGCTGGCTAGCTCGGGCTCCCTACCCTGCTCATCCCCAGGGCATCGTCCCCACGGTACCCGCTAGGCGGCGCTCATGACCGCTCCAACAGAACCCCCCCGCCGGGTACGCCACTTGCGTTTTCATCAGTTGGGTCTAAGGTGTCCAAGTGACCCCGGAAGAAGCCCTCGAAGCCGCCCAGGACGCGGGAAGAACCGGGAGGCTCGACTGGACTCCCCACGCATATGAGCAAGCCCGAAAACGAAACATCAAGAAGCTTGATGCCCGCGCCGCCTTGGCCAGTGCAACGCATGCTGTCTACCAGCCCGAGAACGACCGCTGGCGCATCGAAGGAGGACAGGACCTCGAAGGCGACGACCTGACCGTCGTCGTCGTGTTCGAGGGTCTGCTGGTCATTATCACGTTCTTCTAAAACCGAACTTGTGCAGCCAGACGATGAATGGAGATGGAGATGGGCTACACACACACCACGACGATCGGGCGCTTTACCGTCAAAGACGGCGGATTCCGTCCGACCCGCAAGATGAAGGACGGCACGCTCCTGATCTCGGACGAGGAACTGGGAGTGCTTGAGCGGCGCGCCGCCATCACCGTCCTGAAGGACATTGACCTTGTGACCGGCGCAGAACTCAAGGATGCCCGGAAGGTGCTGGGTTTGAAGCAATCCGAACTGGCCGCGAACCTGGGAGTTGAGCCGGAGACTGTTTGCCGGTGGGAGAAGGACCAGGAGCGCTTCAAGCGCCGAGACCAGCTCGCCATTCTGGCCCTACTGGAAGAAGTCCACCGTGGTGGTTCGCTGCCCCAGCCCAAGCCAGCGCTAGCGGAATGCGACTTCGAGCTGACGGCTGCTTGCGGTTGAGGAAGGCCCATGCAGGGCCGATGCTCTGGCCATGCTCGGTGCCGCCGCAGCCAAAAACGGCCTGGCCGTGAATCTGTCCCGCCGGGACTCCCTGGATGCACATCGAGGGGACTCCCCGGGGTGGGCGCCGTGACGAGCCGTGACAGGCGGGAAACAACCCGGAACCCTTTCGATGGGGTTTCGGAGGGGTTAGGTGGCGGCTCCGCAGAACCCTCTCGGGAACCCAGGTCGAACCAGGCCCGAACGGTTCCGACCTTGTTCGCGCGAGACCCTCCTGAACGACTCGCGAGGGTCTCGCGAGGCAGGTATTGAGCTGGGCTTGGTTGGCCTTCACCTGCTCGAAGATCTGCTGCGCCTCGGGTCTGCCGAGGCCACTTATGGCTCCCAGCAACTCTAGTCCGTCGAACCGCTGTTCCTTGCTCATCGTAGCAGGCTTTCGATGCTGTAGTAGGTGACCCCGGCGTAGTTCCGGACACGACGCATTCGTTGCACCTTACCGCCTGTGCTGTTGCCATCGATGGTCGCGATGGAGCCGGCTCCGACCTCTTCGACGATGGCGTGGTGCTGGAACTTCGGGAAGTACGCACAGTCCCCAGGCTCTGGGTAGCGCGTGATCGTGAGGTACTTCCCCGCGAAACTGAAGCCTATCGGCCACTCCAGATCCAACGCCAGCCCCGCTTCGTGCCAACACCAGACCGCAAATAGCCCACACCAGTGCGGCGGGCGGTCTAGTACACCTGTGCCGAGCGCGGACTGGTAGTACTCATCTTTGGGGCCGCTGCCGATTTGGCTCACCGCGGACACCACCACGGCTTGGCGGCGCCGGTCGAGTCGGTTTCGCTGTCCAGTGGTGGTCATGTTTAAATCATTGCTACAACGGGCTAACTGCAGTAGCTACGATTGCGTTATGGTACGTATTCGTGAGCACCAACGTCCCAAACTGCCTCTTTAGGCCGTAATATGTGTGCATAATCGTCAAACACCGGCACCTGTGTGCCCACATTCCGTGCCGCAGACGTTCCCATAAGAGCAAAGTTTTTGGCCAGCTGGTTTTCGTTGACTGCGTCTACAAAGTCAGCATCCTCCAGTGATACATTGTGGTCTGCCGTTGTGCTTGGACCTTCATTGTAGACCATCGGAAAACTGCCGGTGACTTCCACCAGATTGTTTTGAATGGTAATATTCTCGGTATTCTCCAGAACTTGAAACCATCCGTTGATATTTTGGTACTGTCCCGGGTTGGGCTCGTAGATTGTGTTGTTGTATATCCGCACATTGGTCGGTAGGTACGCTATACCCGAGCGATTAACCTCCACCGCTACAAATGCGCCTCCGGCACCTTCTCCACTAAACACGTTGTTCCGAATGGTCACGTTGCGTGCATACACATGCAATCCGATGGTGACCAAAATTGGGCTACTGAGTCCATAAGCCGGCAACCAGCGATTGCGCTCGACCAGGATATCTTCGAGGTTTTCCTCTCGGAGTGAGTCTTGTGGGCCAATCGATACCGGCCATGGTCCAGAGGACCCAAATACGTTGTCCGAAATGACCACATAGCGCGTGCGATTATCCAGGTGGTCTTCTGCTTGCGACTCAATGAGTTCTTCGGCTGGGCCGTGCAACTTCATCGCCAACCGGCCGTTCTCATTCTCTAGACTCGACCCGGACAATCGGTTGTGCTCGACACATCCTTGGTACGCCTGCCAGATCCGTAACACATGCGTCGTGTCGGAGTTTGCGATATCATTGCCAGCAATAGCGAGCCGGTTGGCCCCGATAAACACAACTGTCTTGTTGGCGTATTGGATATCATTCTCCACGAGCGCCCAATGGTTGTGGTCTTCCGTGTACCAATGTGAATTTCCCACCGGGGTATCGAAGCCGCGTGTTTTGACTCGTGTGATCACGATGCGATGCAACTCGGTATCCCCGCTAATACCTTGCCGTGTATCTGTACCTACCAGGCTTACGTCCTGAATTCTCAGGTTGGTCACATTCACCATCCCGAGCAGTGCGTTCGTTCCCGTTCCGGTCGCGTTCAATACCGGGGCGTTTGCACAGATCCCGCGCGTATCCGCGTCAACACAGGTTCCATACGCGCCTAATGTCGTCGGCCCGGTTGTCGTGATCGTCACACCGTCATTACTCGCCCAGGAATCCCCCCTGGCCAATAGCAACCGTTCCCCCGCTTGCAGATACGCACCAAAGCCAGTCAAATCACTCGTAGTGACTTGGTTTGCACCGCTTGGACACCCCGCGAACGTTCCGCTACTCGATACACATGTTGTCGCGGTCCCCGCATAGACAACCGCCGGATCCGTCACCGTGATGCTGGTAGTGTATTCTTGGGTCACATCGCCGGTTTTGCGTTGCAGCTGTACATTGTATACCCCTGGCGTCTCATAGAGATGATACGCTAAATAGCCATACGCGACATTTCTTGGGGTGCCGTCTGTCGACCAATTACCCCCGTTGGGGTCACCGAAATTCCAGATGTAGCTATCGTCTTCGTACTGAATTCGTCCGCCGCCAGCGTCTTGTTGGTCAATTTCGGGAGCATCCACTACGCTAAAGAATACGGTCAGTGGTGCAACACCCGTCGTTTGATTGGCCATACTGGCGGATATTGCCCCCGTCGCTGGCAGTCCCCAATTCACGAAGAGCGTCGCGCCTGCGCCGGCACTCAGGAGAATCGCTAGTACTGCTGCTCGCGCGCGTGTAGTTACCATCAAAGTCCCTCTACAATCCGGTATCTGGCATCCATGGTACTGGTGGTCCAACTTCGGTTGAATGCAGCGTACCCGTCTTGGTTAAATGGCGACCGTTCCCGGATAGGTCCTGTGTCTGATCATGGTTGACGAGTCCCCATCGTATGCTGCATGGAAGTTTTGGTGCTTGGACTAACCGCGCGGCCGCTAGTTCTGCATTCGTGAGTGCGGCCGGCCACACTACGACATTTTGTAGTGCCACATCGGCCCACTCACCATCGGAGTCCGTCAACAGATACATGGTAGAACTCGAATAGTCGGGGGTCGTCAATCCGCTGGCATTGAACGTCAGCGCTCCAAGTTCCTCGGCGTAGAAAACATCGGCCTGCCCGTTGCTAGCGACCCTACAACCCAGAAAATACCACTGGTCTAGGTTCATTGTCACGACGGTAAACGAGCTGCTGGCTGTCCAAAAAGCTACTGTACGATTGCCACCAGTGGTAATCATCCCGAGCATGTTGTTATAGTTACCACCCCAATGCTCAATGATGGCAGCCCATGAGCTGGGCGTGCTTCGCAACCTCGCCCAGCACGCGATGGTAATTGGGCGCGCGGCCAGCACCACGGCACACGAGTATGAGTTCCCGCTTTGGTTTGATCGTGCTGCCATGTTAGCTCCAGCTTACTATCGCGCGCACAAATACTGCATCGTTGGCTAGAGTATCGCCACTGTCATCTGCGACACGTTTCAATACTAGCCATAGTGCGTCCCCATCGGCCAAGGAATCCAGGTCGCTGACTGTGATGACTACCGAATGCAGTCGTTTGCTTGTTGTGCCTAAGTGACTATCTGTAGCTGTGTTGGCCGTTGCGAGACTTTTGGTTGTTATGTCGCCGCTGTCCACATTCGGAGTAACGGCTGCCACGGCAGCGCTCCATACTACATCACCAGAGGTGGCATTGGCAGCATACCAGTGCACGGTTACGCTTAGATTACCGCTGGTGTAGCCGACAATTGGAATCTGCCACCCACATGCTTCGATGGTTGAGTCATCAAACGCTAGACCATACACATACAAATTCGTGCCTTCCGCAAGCAACTGCGGAAAAGCAACACTAGGGACGGCCGTAGCAACGCTGGCCTCTAGGACTCTCAGATTTGAGCCGCCGCCGCCTGCGGGTCCAGTAGCGCCAGTGGCTCCAGTCGCGCCGGTGGGTCCAGTCGCGCCGGTGGGTCCAGTAGCGCCGGTGGGTCCAGTAGCGCCGGTGGGTCCAGTAGCGCCGGTGGCTCCAGTAGCGCCAGTAGCGCCGGTGGGTCCCGTCGCACCGGTGGGTCCCGTAGGCCCGAGCACAATGATCCAGTTGTTCTCTGTTGTGCTGGCAGCTTGCAATGTGAAGATACCGAATGCTTCTGTGATAGCTTTGGTTTGGCTTCCGCTTCCTGGTTGACCCTGGAACACAATCGTCCCGCCAACCCCGGCATCGATGATAATATTATGTATTGGCGCGTCGCCGTCGATATCGACAACGCAATGATTACGCAACAGGTCTGTGGGTTGTGTCAACGTGAGAACAACGTCATCAGTCGCCGTGGCTGTCAACACTCCCATGGATGTGTCGATGTCACCGATCGTGGCATCGATCGATGTAGTAACGCCAAGCATCGTATACGGTTCGCCTTGCGCGCCCGTTTGCCCCTGCGCTCCAGTCGGACCGGTGGGTCCGGTGGGTCCGGTCGGTCCTGCGGGTCCAGTCGCGCCAGTGGCTCCAGTCGCGCCAGTGGCTCCAGTCGCGCCAGTGGCTCCAGTCGCGCCGGTGGGTCCCGTCGCACCGGTGGGTCCCGTCGCACCGGTGGGTCCGCCAGGCTCGCCTTGTGGCCCTGTGGGACCCGTTGCCCCGGTTGGACCGGTGGCTCCGTTGTCTCCCGTAGGCCCTGCTGGCCCCGTGTCTCCCGTAGGCCCTGCTGCCCCGCTGGCCCCCGTCGCTCCGGTGGCCCCCGTCGCTCCAGCCGGCCCCGTCGCCCCCGTGGATCCAGTGGGCCCTGTGGGTCCGGTTGCACCTTCCCAGCCCTCGATCGTGCGGATGTCAACTGTTGCCATGATTCCCTTAATCCATCGTCACGAACGCGTCGTCTTCGACGCAAAAAGCCCCGGTGTCCCCGGAGTAGACGTAAGTGTGGCTGTCGCCATCCACCGGGTAGATGATCCCGACCACGGGCGGAGTGCTCCCGGTGGCGCTTTCGCTATCAGTGAGGTCGGCTGTTAGCGAAGCCACCGCCCATTCCTCTCCGGCCAATACAGTGTGCTCGACCGTCCAGGTATGGGCTTCGTTATCGATGGTAGTAATTTCGCTGATCGCCGTACCACCGATTTTGAAGCCCA
>Ga0209323_10002253_pt1 | contig 12784 bp, 13 predicted proteins | sample Rifsed19ft2_FD_184014 | JGI IMG/M metagenome (GOLD analysis project Ga0209323, IMG submission 184014) | Soil microbial communities from Rifle, Colorado, USA - sediment 19ft 2 (version 2) | ecosystem: Environmental > Terrestrial > Deep subsurface > Rock core/Sediment | place: Rifle, Colorado...
CTATGCAGTTAAGGGCATATCAAGTATTTTAATTGTGTATATTTCAGTTATTGTACTTTGTGTTCTATCGGGATATCTTTCCAGAAGTAATGTTGCTTCTGGTAAGCAGGCAGTGGCGACGTTACGCCAAATGTCTCACATCTCTCTCCAAAACGCTCTATTGTTTTTCCACCATAGTTCGGGTGAATCGCTGCTCTTATGGGTGATAGGGGTGGGTGTGTTATTTATGTATCGCTTTAGGGTTCTTAAGGAAAGCAACGACATTATGTCTGTTAGAGTGCTGGGGGTGTTGGTGGGCAGTCTGTTCGTCTGGATTTTAGGTGCATGGTATTGGCTGGTAGTACAAGCTGGATTCACTCAAATCCGGTATTTTTATCCCTTCATGCTTATGGGGGCTGTTTGTATGATCCCTGCGGCTTTGGCTATCTGGCCACATGCAAATAGACTGATTCGCATAATTTTAATGGTTATATGCTTCTTGCCGGCAGTGAATATTGCAGGCTTGATGTCGATGGGGGATAATCCGTCAATCTTCTGGCAGAAAATGGCTGGGGTAAGTGTCTCTGTCGGAAGAGACAGGGAAGAGATACATCAGGCATATACCTTCCTGGCTGAACTGCGGAAGGGTAAACAGTATGTTCAAATTTATTCGTTTTCTAATGGACTGCTACCTCAAATTTTTGAAAATGTTGGTACATATGAAAGAATTGTGAGGCCTTCACAGCCTTCCTTTCATTCAACAATTCCTGAGGATTGGGTGCGTGGTTTTGCTGTTCGGGTTGATGAACTACTGGACAGCGATTATATCCTAATCAGGAAACATGAGAACCATGATGCCAGTAGTTTCTTAGCCGCCAAAAGGTTTGATTCGTATGGTTTCGAGAGAACGGGCTTTGAAGTTTGGTTGTCTACTTTAAAAGAACAATCCGGAGTTGAGACCGTTTCGGATGGTCGGGTATTGCGTCTGCTGCGCATTGTTGACAAGGCTGCACTTAGTCGTGCCATTGACCTGTTTGTTGCTGCACACGTATGGCGTCCTGAGTTCACAATGACCAATCTTGGTATCATGTAGTATTTTATGCATAGAGTGGGTAGCAGATGCTTAACATCATAAGAAACATAAGATTGTATTTTTATAGTTTGCTTTTCGGATATCTCTCAATATACGCCAGGCCTAATGACAGGGTGGTTGAGATTGATCCCGTCGGGCCTTCCGAATCAATGTTGGCTAATACAGTTGTATTGATTAGAAATCCTGAGGTGTCCAAAAGATATAAAGGTTTTCGGCAGTCAGACTCTTTTGAAGAAGTGAAGGCTTATACGCCTGATTATATCCTTTTGAATGGGAATATTCATTACGAAAGGGATATACACTCGTTTCTGAAACAGATTCATGCAGTCTGCAGGCCCGGGACGAGATTGATCATCACCTATTACAGCAGGCTCTGGCAGCCTTTCTTCCGCCTGGCTACGATGCTTGGATTGAGGAGCAAAGCCCCTGAAGAGAACTGGCTGGCTAAAGACGATGTTCAAAGCATGCTGGAACTGGCGGACTTTGAACCGGTAATTGACGAGAGCAGGGTTCTCATGCCCCTGTATATCCCTGTTGTTAGTAGTCTGTTAAACAGGTATCTGGCGCCTCTTCCGGTGTTCAGGGTGCTTAACATGCTGCATGTCATGGTAGCAAGACCTCGTTTCGATACAAGCGGATTGAGGCCGTCAGTCTCAATTGTGGTGCCTGCACGAAACGAGGCAGGCAATATAGAGAGCGCCGTGAAGCGATTGCCTGCTATGGGGCCGGACGATGAGCTTATTTTCATCGAGGGAAATTCCACTGACAACACGTGGGAAGTGATACAGGAGGTCAAAAAAAAGTATCCGGAGAAGAATATAGTCGTTGCTCAGCAGTCTGGCAAAGGAAAAGGTGATGCGGTTCGTAAAGGTTTTTCAATTGCATCAAAGGAAATCCTCATGATCCTTGATGCCGACCTGACGGTGCCGCCAGAGAGCCTGCCGATGTTCTACGACGCTATTGTGCAAGGCAAGGGCGAATTTATCAACGGCAGCCGTCTCGTGTACCCCATGGAAGATAAGGCGATGCGTTTTGCCAATATTATCGGGAACAAGTTTTTTGCCATGGCCTTTTCATTCGTTCTCGGCCAGCGATTCAAGGACACGTTGTGCGGAACGAAGGTCCTGACAAGAGAAAACTACGCCAAAATAGCTTCTCACCGCAGCTTTTTTGGAGATTTTGACCCATTCGGCGATTTCGACTTGATATTTGGTTCGATGCGATTGGCGCTTAAAATTCGGGAAGTTCCGGTCAGCTACAAGGAGCGAACCTACGGCGAAACTAATATTCAGCGTTGGAGACACGGTGTTATTTTGTTACGAATGCTTATTTATGCCGCCAGGAAGATCAAGTTTGTGTGAGGATCATCATGGAACAACTTGATTGTACAGAAAAAGACAAGGAACGGACACGGAAAAACAGAGAGAAACTGTTGCAGAACAGGAATCTGCTTTTGTGGTATAAAAAACTTTACCAGAGGCAGTTTGCATCTGTCAGCAACCTTGATAAAAAGAAGGTTCTGGAAATCGGAAGCGGCACATCACCACTAAAGGTATTTTATAGTAATATAATGACAAGCGACGTACTTAAACTTGATTATCTTGATTACATATTTGATTGCCATGATATAGACAAGTTTGATCTTATCCCGGACGGAAGCCTTGATGTCATAACAATGACCAATGTATTGCACCATCTGAAGGCCCCTGTGACTTTCCTGATAAATGCCTCGCAAAAGGTGAAACCGGGCGGCAAAGTGATCCTTGCAGAACCATATTTTTCTGCGATTTCGACACTTATTTACAAACATGTTCATCCTGAACCTGTCAGATTTGACATTAATAATCCTGTTCTTGAAGAAGTAAGAGGACCTCTTACTTCAGCTAATATCGCACTGCCATATCTGATTTATTTCTCAGATAGAAAATGGAATGACCAACTGGTTTTATACTATGATTTTTCGATCAAGTCTGCGAGACACTATACTTCGTTAGCGTATATGTTTACAGGCGGTATATCGAAGAGTTTTCCCGTGCCAGCCTTAATTTACAGATTAATACTCGCTGCCGATACCTTTTGGGCGGATTATTTGCCGAAAATATTCAGCTCATTCTTCATCCTGGAGATGACAAAAAAACGGAATAGGGGATATGGAAACAAGACTTGAAAATGAGATAAATCATGGCAAATATCTTGCCGAGAAAGGTGCGGGAGAGATTTGGAACTGGGAAACACCTGCGGGTAAAGAACGCTGGAGGCGCAGGGTTAATATGCTCACTTCGCATATACTCCCGGCCATGAATGTCCTGGAGCTTGGGTGCGGTACGGGTTATTTTACTAAAGAACTGGTGAAGACCGGCGCTCAAATAACGGCAATAGATATATCCGATGATCTTCTCAGTATAGCGAAACAAACAGTACAGAGTTCATGTGTCGAATTCAGAATTGAGAATGCCTACAACATGAGTTTTCCTGATATGTGTTTTGATAGTGTTGTGGGTAGTTCAGTCCTTCATCACCTTGAGATTGATGAGGCGCTTAGTGAGTGTTACAGAGTGCTTAAGCCGGGAGGTAGTGTGTACTTCACAGAACCCAATATGCTGAATCCGCAGATAGCGTTACAAAAAAATGTACCATGCCTGAAAAAGAAGCTGGGAGATTCACCTGATGAAACGGCTTTTTTTAGTTGGAAGTTAAAACATAGTCTAATGCGACATGGTTATACCAATATTATCATAATCCCCTTTGATTGGCTGCATCCTTCGATTCCAATTTCTTTGATACAATTTGTAAATTCGATAGGACAGTTTATGGAAAGAACTCCGATACTGAAAGAGTTTGCCGGGTCGCTATATATTAGAGGTTTGAAGCCGCTGCCGGTAAACAGGACGTAAGGCGCACTGACAGTTAAAGAAAATAAGAAATATTAAATGCACTGGCAAGCCATACGCCGGTTGTCGTTTCTGAAGGAAAGGGTATGACAGAATTTATTGAAGAGGGAAAGAACGGATATGTATTCCCAATGGGGAGCGTAGAAGGATTGGAGAAGGTTCTAAAAAAGATCATAGATAATCCCGAAAGTTCCCGGGCTATGTTTAAGACAACAGAATATTTACAGACTAATGAAATGATGGTTCAGCAGATATTAGCGGTTTATGAATCAGTTATGAGTAAAAGATAATGATGATAGATGGGTGAAGTTCATTTGAGACAAATATCTATGGGACACCATTATGACGATTTCATCCGCTTATTGGCAATTGAAAAAGTAATACACATAAAACAGTCTATTAAGACTTATATGCTGACATAAGATGAGAAAAATTAACTCCTTAACATCTCTGCGGTTCATTGCGGCGGCTATGATTGTGGTACTTCATTCATACCAGTTTTTAGGAAGGGTAGGAATATTATTGAATACGTTTGCCTTGGTACAAGGAGTATCTTTCTTCTTTGTCTTATCAGGGTTTATCCTGACTTATGTATATCCTGCCTTAAACAATCGCGATGACATTGGACGTTACTTTATTGCACGCTTTGCCCGAATCTGGCCGGCTCATTTTTTCTCATTAATAATTGTGTTCATACTCTTTCCAGTTAATGGTCCATTAACTCTTTTGACGAACCTTTTAATGGTTCATAGCTGGGTCCCGTTAAAGGATTATTATTTTTCATTTAATAGTGTGTCATGGAGTATTTCAACAGAATTCTTTTTTTACCTATCTTTTCCAATATTAATTTATAATTGGAAGCATAATTGGCGATTCAAATTAGTTTCCGTAGGCCTGCTATTACTTCTTATTATATATCTTTGTTATGCTGTGAATTTGCCCCCATTTTCGGCAGAAGAGAGGAGAATTACGACTGCTTCTTTGGTTTATATACACCCTTTAGGACGGATATTTGAATTTGTTCTGGGAATGACTACTGCATTATTGTTTGAGAAGTACATTAATAGAGTTCACCTTTCCAGGGTAACAGCTACAATAATAGAAACTCTAACAATTATACTTACTGTAGTAAGCCTAAAATATTCTAAATTTCTTGCCTATCATTTTATTATAAAATATATTGGCAGGGGGGGGGCGGATTGGCTTGCACACAATGGATCATGCTTTATGTTTGCATTATTGATTTTTATTATTACCATGGAGAAAGGTCTTTTTTCTGAGCTGTTATCTTATCGTTTGCCTGTATTGCTTGGAGAGATCAGCTACTCTATGTATTTAGTACATCAAATTATATTTCGTTTTTATACAGCTCACTTAACCTCATCATCGGATGTTGTGTCTTCTTTATCTATATATATAATCCTCTGGATAGTTATTCTGTCTATATCATATCTAATATGGTATTTTATTGAATGTCCAAGCCGTAAATTCATTGTTAGTCTATGGCCTAAAAAAGTGTCAGTTCTTATTTGATTTGCGGAAGAAGTTACTTATTTGTTATATTCCTTTTAATCCTGATAAGATAACGAGATTGATCTCTGAAATGCGAAAAGCTATAGAACGTCTGACGGTTTAAAGGATGCAGTACTTAATGATTTATTTATAGAAGGGTTGTATCTGAAGTTGAATCGCTTTATTTCTTGTGTAACTTGCGTGACTTGCGGTCTGACAAAAGAACTATGATGACACCAATTACGCCTATTACAGCTAAAGTAGTAAATGCCATGTCAATGTTAGTCATAGTTATTAACCTCCATTATATCAATAATAAATCCTGCGATAAGGAATAACATTACTCCGATAAGTCCTATCCACAAGGTATGCTTAGAGAACTTATCAGATATAAGGTTTCCAATTACCGCAAGACCCATCACAAGCTTGCTTATATCATAGCAATACTTGGAGAGGTTGTCTATCTGCTTAAGGAGAAATTATGAAGTGTCTTGTTCTGGGAGGTGGCGGGTTTATAGGCTCGCATGTCTGCGATGTTCTGGTTTCTGCAGGGCATGATGTGCGTATTTTCGAGAAGGATCATGTGAGCAAGGAAAATGTTGAGCACCTGATATCAAATGTGGAGTGGGTAGAGGGAGATTTTACGAATCCTACTCATCTGAAAGAGATCGTGAAGGGTGTGGATATTGTTATCCACTCTATCGGCACTACTCATCCAAGGACTTCAAATGAATATCCGGTTTACGATATATCTTCAAAAAACTGTTCTATCATCTCTATGGGCTTGATTACGCGATTATGAGGATATCAAATCCCTATGGTGAGAGGCAGAGGCCTCGTGCCCTGCAGGGTGCTGCGGCAGTATTCCTGTATAAGGCGCTGATGGGTGAGGAGATTGAAATATGGGGAGACGGATCAGTGACAAGGGATTATCTGCATATCCGGGATGTGGCGCGTGCAGTCTTGCTCCTTACGGACTACACAGGAAGCAATAAGCTATTTAATATAGGCGGCGGCCATGGATATTCACTGCTTGACCTGGTCCGGATAATTGAGGCTGAGGTGCTATCCAATCTGGATTTTCTGGTCATCCCTTCGAGGTGGCATGAAAACAGCCCCCTGGTGCTCCTGAATTCTCTTGCAAGCCACACGCCGGTTATAGTTTCTGATGGAAAGGGGATGACGGAATTTATTGAAGAAGGCAGGAACGGCTATATCTTCCCGATGGGAAGTGTAGCGGGATTAGAAAGAGTTCTTCGAAAAATTATTGATAACCCTGAAAGTTCAAGAGACATGTCTAAGACAACTGAATATCCATGGACTAATGAGATGATGATAAAGGAAGTACTGTCGGTTTATGAGTCTGTATTGTGAGAAATTAGAGTCAGCGCTATTTCTTTTTTAAATTGCGTAACTTACGATCGTATAATAGGACAAGGATGAGCCCAATTATACTTAAAACAAGCAAAGTTGTGAATGTTAATTCAATGTTTGTCATTATCGCTCACCTCCATGCGGTCTATAACAAAACCCATAATAAGCAAGACTATAGCTGTAATAAGTCCTATCGTCAGTGCTTTCCAGGAAAACTTGTCGGATATAACATTTCCGACGACAGCAAATCCTATCACGAGCTTGCTTATATCATAGCAATACTTGGAGAGGTTGTCTATCTGCTTTTGTTTCAGCATGGTAATATCAAGAGAGCAATGGATGTGCCATAATATGAAGCCATTGAAACCTGTTGAAAAATATCGTTTTGCTCAGATTGTCCGATGAGGAAGCATAAAATTAATGCACTGGTTTTTGTGCGAAATGCTTATGTTGTTGGCATTGGAGTGGTGATGGAGAAATTATGAAGTGTCTTGTTCTTGGAGGTGGCGGGTTTATCGGTTCGCATGTCTGCGATGTCCTGATTTCTGCAGGACATGACGTGCGTATTTTCGAGAAGGATCATGTTAGCAAGGAAAATGTTGAGCACCTGATATCAAATGTGGAGTGGGTAGAGGGGGATTTTACGAATCCTACTCATTTGAAAGAGATCGTGAAGGGTGTGGATATTGTTATCCACTCTATAGGCACTACTCATCCAAGGACTTCAAATGAAAATCCGGTTTACGATATATCTTCGAATCTTATCTCTACACTCTATTTACTGGAATCCGCAAGGGACGCCGGAGTCAGGAAGGTTATCTTTTTTTCTTCAGGTGGTACGGTCTACGGCATTCCGCAGACAATACCAATCCCTGAAGATCATCCGACGGAGCCGATATGCTCCTACGGGATTCAAAAACTGGCAATTGAGAAGTACCTGAAACTGTTCTATCATCTCTATGGGCTTGATTACGCGATTATGAGGATATCAAATCCCTATGGTGAGAGGCAGAGGCCTCGTGCTTTGCAGGGTGCTGCGGCAGTATTCCTATATAAGGCGCTGATGGGTGAGGAGATTGAAATATGGGGAGACGGATCAGTAACAAGGGATTATCTTCATATCCGTGATGTGGCGCGTGCAGTCTTACTCCTCACAGACTACACAGGAAGCAATAAGGTATTTAATATAGGCGGCGGCCATGGATATTCTCTGCTTGACCTGGTCCGGATAATTGAGAAGGTTGTCAATCATCCCGTGAAGGTGCGGTTCACACCTGCCAGACCGTTTGATGTTCCTGTTAATGTGTTAGACATAACACGGGCCAGGGAAATTCTTAAGTGGAGACCGGAGATTGGGCTTGAAGAAGGGCTGCAGAGGACGATGAGCTATTTGTCTGAACATTCCTGAAGGAAATTAGGGACAGCGCCCAATTCTTCCAGCATGGAATGTGTTAAAGAGCAATTCATATAGAAGAGGGTTGATTGAAGATACTAATGCCAGTACATTATTTCCTGCCAGAGCGCCAGGCAGGGGCTGAGATATATACCTATAACTTATCAAAGGAATTGAGTAAGAGGCATGAGGTCGTTGTCCTTTATAAGGATGCAGATTACACGAAGGATGACTACTCAATATGCAGGGGAGAATATGATGGACTGTCCGTCTATAAGATTATCAATAATAGCAGTTATTCCACTTTTGAAGAGACATATAACAATCCCGGGATGGATAAACGCTTCCATGAGATACTGGATGAGTTAAAACCTGATGTTGTTCATTTCCAGCACCTCCTGAATCTTTCTGTAAACTTTATTCAGATTGCGAAGAAGAAGGGGATACCTGTTGTTTTTACTCTTCATGAGTACTGGCTTATGTGTCCTAACGGTGGTCAGATGATAAAGAATCGAAAGAAGGGTTCATCGTGCTTGTCACCGGAGTTATGTTATGATGTTAATCCTCAGGAGTGTGCCCGTTGTATTACCTCGTTGTCCGGGAAGAGGTTGATCCCTAAGAGATACTACAGTCTGATCAGGAAAAGGTCTGCCAATTTTATTGTCAGAGGAGGTCAATCCTCCGGTCTAAAGAAGTCCAGTTTTGGCAGTGGTCTGAGAAGGACGATCATATCGTGTGACAGATTTGCAAAAACCTGGAAGGAAAAGGTTCTGTGGACACTGAAAAAAAAAGATTGCTTTGCAATGGCACAATACAGGTCAACCCATATTCGTAATATTTGTAAGGATGTAGATTTATTTATTGCCCCATCGCCATTCCTTAGGAGTATGTTTATTAAGTTTGGGATACCTGAGAATAAGATTGTATATGCGGATTACGGGATGAATACGGCTTTTTACGGGAATATCAGCAGGCAGGCTTCAGAGAAGATCCGTTTTACATTTATCGGGAGTCCTGTGGTACATAAAGGGGTTCATGTATTAGTTGAGGCATTTAATGGTATTGTTGATGACAGGGCAGAGCTTAATATCTATGGGGACTTGTCTCTTCAACCGGAATATTCATATCCATTGCAGAAGAGTGCAAAGAACCCGAATATACATTTCAGGGGACGGTTTGAGAATGATAAGATTGCCGATGTCCTGTCTAATACTGATGTCCTTGTTGTTCCTTCAATCTGGTTCGAGAATTCCCCTCTTACGATTCATGAGGCATTTATTGCCGGGATACCTGTTGTTACTTCAAACCTCGGCGGGATGGCGGATCTGGTACAGGACGGGGTTAATGGCCTGCTGTTTAAGGTTGGGAATGCCGCTGATCTCAGGAGTAAGATATTATCGCTGATAAGGGATCGCGGCTTGATTCAACGCTTAAGTCAGGGAATACCTAAGGTGAAGACGATTGAAGAGGATGCCCGGTTTATCGAAGGATTGTATCTGAAATTAGTAAAGGGATATAAGACTGTTGCCATTGATGCCTAAGGTTATCATAATAATTGTCAATTGGAATGGCAGGGATGATACCATGTCCTGCCTTAATTCAGTGCAGAAGCTCGATTATCAAAATTATCATGTGATTGTAGTTGATAATGGTTCAGTGGATGGCTCTGTAGAGGCTATCAGGGATTCCTATCCATCGGCATCATGGCTTACGGTTATCGAGAATGGTGAAAACCTCGGTTACACAGGCGGGAACAATGTTGGGATCAGATATGCTATGAATGAAGGGGCTCGGTATGTGTGGGTCCTTAATAATGATACGATTGTTGCACCGGATGCCCTTGGTAGATTGATCAGGACTGCAAAAGTTAATCCTTCGGCAGGTGTTCTTGGTCCTAAGGTGTTGTGTTACCCTGACTCACATCTTCTGTATTCACGTGGAGAGAGGCATAGCCTTTGGTTTAATCGCAGGACGGTTGATATCGGTGAGATTGACAGGAAGGATGATGTTGAACCGCGGCAGGTGGACTACGTCGTTGGATGTGCGATGCTAGTATCCAGGGAGTTTGTTGAAAGGGTGGGGTTCTTTGATGAAACCTTCTTTGCCTATTTTGAAGAGATTGACTGGTGTTTCAGGGGGCGTAAGGCTGGTTATGATGTTCTGTATGTGCCTGATGCGGTGATTTATCATAAGGGCGGGGCCAGCACCGGAGGGACGTTCAGCGCCATCGCTTCCTATTACCGTACAAGGAACTGGATCTACTTTATGCGTAAGCATGCGGCGTTTTATCACTGGTTTACGTTTATTCCATTATTTTCTTATGTTTATATGAGGCGATTCCTGAAGGCTTTATTGAAATGGGATGTTCCGGTAATGAGGTCTCTTGGACAGGCTATACTGTGGAATATCCACGCATAACAGGGACAGCGCCCTATTTCTTTTGCATCTTGCGTAGTCTGCGTTGGTATAAGAGAATGACAATGATACCAATGACGCCTATTACTGCCAAGGTCGTGAAGGCTATGTCAATGTCTGACATTTTTATTAACCTCCGTAGCAAGTCCCATCACAAGCTTGCTTACATCATAGCAATACTTGGAGAGGTTGTCTATCTGCTTTTGTTTCAACATGGAATTACTCAGATAGCAATGGATGTGCCACAGTATTTGGTCAGTGAAACCTATTGATAAATATCGTGTTGCTGAGATTATATGTTGATGATGCTGGAAATAATTGCACAGAATACCCTCTCCCTGAGGGAGAGGGATGTTCATGATAACTGATATGGCCAATCCGGAATATAGCATTGTAATCCCCAATCTGCACTCTCCCAGGATTGGGGATGTTCTTGATGCGCTGCGCCGTCAGGAAGGTGTTGATGGTGAAAAGTATGAGATCCTGGTGGTTGGTAGGGACAGGTATGGTTTGGTTCGAAGGCATGAAGCAGAGGATAAGCGGGTCAGGTTCCTCGAGTCAGAGCGGGATTTAAATGCTGCTGAAGCCCGTAACAGAGGTATAGATGCGGCTCAGGGGAATCTGATTTTCTTCATAGATGCAGATTGCATAGCTTCTTCTGACTGGATGGCCATATTACTTAGAACACACTCAGAGGGATATCCTGTTGTTGGCGGACCAATATGGTTTGAGAGCGGCCCGTTCTGGATACTTTGTGACAATGTAGCACATTTCCATGACCTTCTTCCTGATATTAAGAGGGGCGTTGACCGCCATTTTATGCTCCCTACTGCGAACCTGATGATTGAGAAGGCTGTTTTTGACAAGGTCGGGAAATTTGATGAGACTTATCCCCCTTCAGAGGATTTTGAACTGATAATGCGGATACGAAAGGCAGGGTATGATTTATTTTTTGAGCCAGAGGCAAAAATAGTTCACAAACCTTCGCGAGATTCATTGGGTGCTGTACTGAGTCACTCTCGTGGATGGGCAAGGAAATCAATTAAAATCAGGTCGGAGTTTCGCGAAATACTGGGAACACCTTGGTTTCTGTTTCAGCCTAATTTGTTGAGGCTCATGTCTCCTGCGATTGCTGCCGCGGTTACTGTAAAAATCTTTGCAAAGCATATATGTGTACGGCGCTACTGGTACACGGCGCCTGTAGTTTTTCTGACAAAGCTTGTATGGTGCTGGGCAGCGGCAAAGGAAGTGGCTGAGGGAAGGCATATGTAGGCTCGGGAGCCTTAGCGCCGATCTTTATGGTCGGCTTAAAGTGGGGGATGAAACCCCCACGCTACGACAAGTTTTGACAACCAGGAGGATTTCATGAAAAAGACGCTTATTAGCGGCATTACAGGGCAGGATGGGGCTTATCTGACTGAATTACTGCTTTCAAAAGGGTATCAGGTACATGGGATAGTGAGGCGATCAAGCACGTTCAGCACCAGCCGGCTTGACCATCTATACAGGGATCCACATGATGCTGATGCACGGCTTTTCCTTCACTATGGTGATTTAAGTGATGGGACTGTGCTTAGGCGGGTGCTTGAGTATGTACAGCCTGATGAAATATATAACCTTGGGGCGCAGTCTCACGTCATGGTATCCTTTGAGGAGCCTGAATATACCGTGGATATTGATGCCCTTGGGACGCTGCGTTTACTGGAGGCATTAAGGGACTATCAGGTGCAAAGGGAGAAGAGGGTCAGGTTCTATCAGGCAGGCTCTTCAGAAATGTTTGGAAAGGTTCGGGAGACACCGCAGAAGGAGACAACGCCATTTTATCCGAGAAGTCCATACGGATGTGCCAAGGTTTATTCGCACTGGCAGACAGTAAATTACAGAGAGGCATACGGTATCTTTGCATGCAATGGGATTCTCTTTAACCATGAGTCGCCGCGGCGGGGGGAGACATTTGTTACGAGGAAGATAACAAGGGGTGCGACGAGGATAAAGCTTGGATTGCAGAAGAAGTTATATCTCGGTAACCTTGAGGCAAAGAGGGACTGGGGTTTTGCAGGTGATTATGTGGAGGCTATGTGGCTGATGCTTCAGCAGGATGAGCCTGATGACTATGTTATTGCTACA
>Ga0209323_10002254_pt1 | contig 12784 bp, 10 predicted proteins | sample Rifsed19ft2_FD_184014 | JGI IMG/M metagenome (GOLD analysis project Ga0209323, IMG submission 184014) | Soil microbial communities from Rifle, Colorado, USA - sediment 19ft 2 (version 2) | ecosystem: Environmental > Terrestrial > Deep subsurface > Rock core/Sediment | place: Rifle, Colorado...
AAACCAGCTCATCCAACCCGAAATGAAGCCATTCCATTTGGGTAAACCTTCTTTAACCCAAAGATATCCGCCACCAGCATCATGGTAGCAGGAACCTAATTCTGCATAAGAAAAAGCAGTTAGAAGTGCAACTAAGCCATTCAGTGAAAAGGTAATTATAAGTCCAGGCCCAGCCACTCCAGCAGCAATCCCTGTAAGAACAAAAATTCCCGCACCTATCATTGCACCAACACCAATAAGTGTAGCATCCATTAAACCCATCTCTCGGCTAAGATGAACTTCTGTGTCAAATTTTTTCATGGGAAGTTTTCCAGTTTAATCACTTAAAGCTAAATTAAGAAAAAATGATTTAAATTATCCAATTTTTATTTTTGTGAAAATTCTTTAGCGATACTATCCCTATCTAATCATATTTAGTAGCAATTAATTTCTCAATAATTGATTGTTGTATCAAATTAAATGATCTTTAATGCGTTGTGTTATAGTTGGTTTGCATTAAAGGGGAAACTAAGTCCTCTAACAAAAATTAGAAAAACCAAATCAGTTGATGGAATAAAAATTAAAATTCAAAAATATTGTATCTTGTTTTATAAATTGTTTTATATTTGAGTAGATTCAGTAGCATATACATAATTCAATATCATTTTTTAAAATTTATTAACCGCCTAATAATTAATTTCTGAAAACGTAACCATGAATTCGAATGTTATTCTGATATTCCTTAGCATTATAGTGATCAGTTCGTATTTGTTTAATCTTTTAGGCAGATGGACCCGTATTCCATCTGTATTGTTGCTAATCGCAAGCGGTATTAGTTTAAGATATTTATTCGATGTTAACGATTTCGATATAAAGTCAATTAATGTTTTGGTTGAATTATTCGGGAATGCAGGCTTAATCGTAATAATTCTTGAAGCAAGTCTGGATTTAAAACTTGAAGTTAGGAAAAGTAAATTAATTAGAAGCTCATTTTTATCTGCTCTTTTTATTTTAATTGTCTCTTTGGTTGCTACAGCTTCAGCCGTATACTATTTTTTGGCAGTGCCATTTCGTACAGCTTTAGTTTATGCTTTACCTCTCTCTGTAATTAGCAGTGCTATTGTTATTCCAAGTGTTGAACATTTAAGCGAATCGAAGAAAGAATTTGTAACTTATGAGTCTTCGCTCTCAGATATCTTTGGCGTGCTTTTATTCAATTATCTAATATTTGAAGAAGTATTCAGTATAAGTTCATATTTAAATTTCTTCTTTTCTATAATCGTAATTTTAATCGCTTCAACACTTTCAACATTTTTATTACTTTATTTGGTGTCGAAGTTAGGTACTCAATTGAAATTATTCCTACTTATTGCCATACTTTTTTTGCTTTACGGAATAGGAAAAATTTACCATTTTCCATCGTTGTTCATAATTTTGGTATTTGGGTTAACGCTAAGCAATTTAAAATTGCTGATACATCCCAAAACAAAGTGGATAATAGATATTGATACCCTTTCACCAATCATTCTGCAATTTAAATCTCTTACTTCAGAATTCTCTTTCCTAATTCGAACTTTCTTCTTTTTACTTTTTGGATTTACTATTGACCTAAGTTCTTTGACAAACCCCGACGTATTGTTATTAGGTTCAATCATCTTGCTAGTATTGCTTGTAGTAAGATATCTTTACTTCAGGTTTATAATAAAAACAGAAATATTTCCAGAAATCTTCCTCATGCCAAGAGGATTGATAACGATATTGCTTTTCTATTCAATACCAGTCCAATATCAAATACCATATTTTGACAAAGGAGTTTTATTCTTCGTAATTATTGGGACTAGTTTGCTCATGTCGCTCGGCTTGATTTTATTTAAGCCTAAAGAAGTTACCTACTATTACTGATTTAAATCGAGATGCGTAAGTGATCAGTAATATTACTTTTTCTTAAGAATAGAATAAATTGTTGAGTGAAAATAAAATTTGTATGATATTTTTATCAAGAGAATTTAAAACTGTTTTTATAATAATTTAACGATTGAAATTCAGTTGGTCATATTTATTTAGAAGCATTTTTTATATTTTAACCGCCGTCATGAAAATCAAACTTCCAAAGCTACACAATCAGATTTTAATTGCTCTGATCGCGGGAGCCATCTTCGGTTCTATATTCAATGTCAGTCGTACTGCACTTATAATAACTTACAAAGCAAATAATGAAACAAAAACTATAAATATTAGAGCCTGGGAAAAATTTTCGATTGTATCTGAGGGAATAACTTTAGACTCAATATCATTCAAAGCTCATCAGCAAACTGAAATAATTAATTATATTAAGAAAATTCAAGCATCCAGTAAAAACGTTTCGATAATTCTTGAAAGATATTATTCAAGTGAAACTGAAGGAAAATCTGATCTCACTATTCTTCCAGGTATAATTTCAATTGATAAGGAAAAAACCATTGCAACTCAAATAAAATGGCTTGGAGACATTTTCATCCGGTTATTAAATATGATCGCAATTCCATTAGTTTTGGGGTCACTTACAGTTGGAGCCGCAAGCTTAGGAGATATTAAAAAGTTTGCACGAATTGGCGGTAAAACACTTTCATTCTATCTTGTAACAACTTCAATTGCAATCAGTATAGGTTTGATAGCCGCAAATCTCATTCAACCGGGCGAGCGAATGAATGTCGAAACTAAGGAAAGATTACTTTCAGTTTATAGTAAAGATGTTGAAACAAGAGTTGAGAGTGCAGAAGGCTATGATTTCATGCAGGAAATTGTAAAACTAATTCCTAAAAATCCATTTGCTGCAATTGCTAATGCTGAAATGCTTCAAATAGTTTTATTTGCTTTGATGTTTGGTTTAGTTCTCAGTCTTATCCCAAAATCAAAAGGTGAGCCGGTAATTAAATTCTTTGATGGATTAAGTGAAGCAATGATCAAGTTGGTTGATCTCATTATGCTCATTGCACCGATTGGAGTTTTTGCTCTTATTTCAGCAACTGTTGGTGAATTTGGTTTTGATATTCTTCAAACACTTTTTTGGTATGCAGCTACTGTTATTCTCGGATTAATGATTCACACACTGGGTGTTTATACTTTGATAGTTAAGTTATTCAGTAAACTAAAAGTCTCCACCTTTTATAAAGGAATGCGGAAAGCACAGACAATTGCTTTCAGCACGAGTTCGAGTGCAGCGACATTACCGGTTAATATGGAATGCTGTCAGGAAAATCTCGGTGTTTCAAAATCTATTACAAGCTTTGTGCTTCCTTTAGGCGCAACAATAAACATGGATGGAACCGCCCTGTACCAGGGAGTAGCGGCAGTTTTTATCGCTCAAGTTTTTGGAATGGATTTGAATTTGATGCAGCAGCTTACAATCGTATTAACTGCAACTCTTGCTTCGATTGGAACTGCTCCTGTGCCGGGAGTTGGAATAATTATGCTGATCATAGTTTTAAAATCAGTGGGTATTCCTGAAGAAGGAATTGGATTAATTTTAGGTATAGATAGAATTCTCGATATGTGCAGAACAATAACCAATATTACCGGAGATGCTGCAGTTGCCGTCGCTGTTGCTTCTTCCGAAGGAGAAATTCTTCATCCTGATTTGAAAAATGCTTAGTATTAAAAAATAATTTTATATTTACATCGTGTATCTCAATGTTCACCAGTGTTTCTTAGTGAAAGAAAATATTTTTCACACATATTTCGACTCTTGAGCCAGAAGTAACAAAAAAAATTGATTATTAAAATCACATTATAACTGATAAGTTAATAAGGTTTTGTTGTCCCTTTTTAGATTGTTACTAAGGTTAGCTAAAAGGCAGATAAGGTTTAATAAAATCTATCAAATCATGATAGTGACTTAAAAAAAAATATTACTTCACTTAAAAAAAATTGTTCAGCATTATTTAAAGAATAACCTTAGTAACTAGAATACGCACTAATATTTTGACCTTATTAACTTATTGTTATGTAATGTTGAATAGCTTGAATCAAAACCTTATTATCTTTAAAGAGAAGTTCAAAGGAATTCGTTTAATAACTATTTGGGAGAAAGAATGAGCCAAACAGGTGAACGTGAACAATGGGGAAGCAGAATCGGGTTAATTTTAGCCGTTGCCGGTAATGCAGTTGGATTAGGAAATTTTTTAAGGTTTCCAGTTCAAGCTGCACAAAATGGCGGCGGTGCTTTCATGATTCCTTACTTTATTTTCTTCTTAATTCTCGGTATTCCACTGATGTGGATTGAATGGGGAATCGGAAGACATGGCGGAAAATATGGTCACGGCAGTGCCCCAGGTATGTTCGATGTAATTTGGAAAAATCGAGTTGCAAAATATTTCGGTTCTTTAGGCCTAATCATTTCACTCGTCATAATGATCTACTACACTTACATCGAATCGTGGACGCTCGCATTTAGTTTTTTTTCAATCACGCAAACCTATTTTGATTTACACTCATTCGATGCAATGAGAAACTTCCTTTACAGTTTCCAGGGAAGGGAAACCAGTGCACATTTCTCAAGCATCTGGCCATCTTATGCATTTATGCTTGCTACATTCGCAATAAATTTTTGGATAATATTCAGAGGTATATCTAAAGGAATAGAAAAGCTTGCGAAGATAGCAATGCCTTTGCTTTTTCTTTTTGCAATCATATTGGCAATTCGAGTTTTAACTTTAGGAGCACCAGATGCAAATCATCCGGATTGGAATGTTATAAATGGTTTAGCTTTCATTTGGAACCCTGATTTCTCACAGCTTGGTAATGCTTCTGTTTGGTTAGCTGCTGCCGGGCAAATCTTCTTCACACTATCAGTTGGAATGGGAACAATACAAGCTTATTCAAGTTATCTTAAGCCAAAAGATGATATTGCTCTCTCGGGTCTCAGCACTTCTGCAACTAACGAGTTTGCTGAAGTAGTTCTTGGTGGATCAATTGCAATACCGGCGGCTGTTGCTTTCTTTGGAATTGCTATGACAACACAAATTGCAAAAGGCGGAGCGTTTGATCTTGGTTTTGTGTCAATGCCTTTAATCTTCGAGCAAATTCCGTTCGGTTACTTCTTCGGATTCATTTGGTTCCTGCTTTTGTTTTTTGCAGGAATAACTTCATCAGTTGCAATGGGTCAACCTATTATTGCTTTCTTAGAAGATGAATTTAAAGTTAGCAGACAAAAAGCTACGGCAATTCTTGCCGTGGTGGTTTTAATCAGCGTACAATTTGTTGTTTTTTTCTTAAAGTACGGATTCTTAGATGAAATGGATTATTGGGCAGGAACATTTGGTTTGGCAGTCTTTGCTTTGGTGGAAACAATACTTTTCATGTGGGTATTTGGTGCAGACAAAGCATGGAAGGAAATGAACGAAGGCGGAGATATTGCAATCCCAAAAATTTTTTACTACATCATGAAGTTCATTACACCGGTTGTTCTATTCATTATTATGATCTGGTGGTTTGTGAATGATGCAATACCAATCTTATTGTTAAAGAATGTAAACCCGGAAAATGTTTCTTACATTTGGGGCGCAAGAATTTTAATGATTGTTCTTATGCTTTCTCTTTTCTTTTTAATAAAATTGGCTTGGGATAAGAATAAGAAAAAAGTGCTCTAAAATTTTTATTAGTGTTTCGATAATTTTTATGTTGGATAAATTTGGAAGGATAAAAAAAACCTGCAACCAAGCTATTCGGTTTTGATTTAATGTCTAAGAAACATAGCACTTCATCAATATTCGAGAATATAAAAGCGATGGGACTTGTGTTTGGAGACATCGGTACAAGTCCTATTTACACTTTAACCGTTATTTTCACCCTTACTACTCCAACAATTGAAAATGTTATGGGAGTGTTGTCTCTCATCTTCTGGGCATTAATTGTCCTGGTGACAGTTGAATACTCATGGCTTGCAATGAGCTTAAGTACTAAAGGCGAAGGTGGAATAATTGTTCTTAAAGAAATTCTCGGTTCAAAAGTTAAAAAAGGACGAAGGGGCTTGTTTGTAGTTTATCTCGGATATCTTGGTGTCTCGCTTTTGATGGGTGATGGAGTGATAACTCCCGCAATAAGTATCCTTTCGGCAGTTGAAGGATTGAAGCTTTTTCCCGGTCTTGAAAAAATTACCTTAGAGACAATTTTATTAATTACTTGTGCTATCACGATAATACTTTTTGCATTTCAGCATAAAGGATCGGATAAAGTTTCATCATCGTTTGGTCCAATAATGATATTATGGTTTTTGTCGCTATTCATTTCAGGAATGTTTTATATTTTTAAAATCCCAAATGTTCTAATGGCAATCAGCCCGTATTATGCGATTGATTTCCTGCTGCATAACGGACTACCCGGGTTTTTTATCTTAAGTGAAGTAATACTTTGTGCTACTGGAGGTGAAGCTTTATATGCCGATATGGGTCATCTCGGAGCTAAACCAATCAGGCATGCTTGGTATTTTGTTTTTGTGGCGTTAGTAATTAATTACTTTGGTCAAGGCGCTTACCTTGCACAATATGGTAAATCAAATTTTGTACTTTTTGAAATGGTGCATAAATTTTCGGATGTTCTTTATATACCATTCATTTTTCTTGCTTTGTTTGCTACGATCATAGCTTCTCAAGCAATGATAAGCGCTGTAATGTCTTTAATTTATCAAGGCATTACAACAAGAATTTTTCCACTTATGAAAATTAAATACACATCAACTCATCTGAAATCCCAGATTTACATTGGTGCAGTTAATTGGATGCTCTTAGCCGCTGTGATTGCAATAATATTTCTATTCAAGAAATCTGAGAATCTTGCCGCTGCATATGGATTAGCCGTTACAGCTACTATGACAATAAGTGCCATATTTATGATTTGGATTTTCAAGCTGAGTAGAATCAAAATTAAATTTTATGCTGCAATTTTTGTTCTTGTAGTTGATTCGTTTTTCTTGTATGCCGTATTTAGTAAAATTCCTCATGGGGGTTACTGGTCTTTGATTATTGCTTCCATACCTTTTTTTGTGATAATGCTATGGACAATCGGGAATAAAAATTTACAAATAGCGTTCAGGTCTCTATCTATAGACTTTTTTCTCGAAAGCTATAATCAGATTTACAGTTTGGGAAATAATATAAAAGGCACGGCATTATTTCTTACAAAAAATTTAGAGAAAGTTCCGCCTTACGTGGTTCATTGTATGTTGCGCACAAACATTATGTATGAAGAAAATATTTTTGTATCTATTTCAACTTCGGATTATCCTTATGGAATAAACGTGACCAAGGTTGAAGAAATTGCCCCGGGACTTAAAGGATTAATTATTAGTTGCGGGTACATGGAATTTGTTAATATTCCGAAAATTCTTAAAGATGCTGGAATAAATGAGAAAGTAATTTTTTATGGCATTGAAGAAATTTCAACTAAAAGACCATTCCTAAGGATTTATTCTTTCCTTAAGAAAATTACACCGCACTTTGTTGCATTCTACAAACTGAATTATCGCAAGTTACATGGAGTGGCAACTCGAATTGAATTCTAAAAAATATTTTTATCTTTACACCGGTCATTTATTATTAAAAATAATTTAAGCTATGGAATATTCTTCTGTACAAATTCCCGAATTAAGTATGCTGCCATTCGTGCTCATGCTTGCCTCAATAGCCATTTTTCCGCTAACCTTAAATCATTATTGGGAAAAGAATAAAAACAAATTAATTATTGGTTTGCTTCTCAGCATCCCGGTAATAATTTATTTGCTTTCAGCAGGTCTAACTGAAAAATTATTTGATACAATTGTCTTCGATTATATTCCATTTATAATTCTTCTTGGCTCATTATTCATCATTACGGGCGGCATTTATTTAACCGGCGACATAGAGGCAAAACCAAAAATCAATACATTGTTTCTAGGAATTGGAGCAGTACTTGCATCTTTTATGGGGACAACCGGTGCTGCCATGTTATTAATTCGTCCGGTAATTCAAACTAATAAGGAAAGAGAATTTAAAGTTCATACTATTTTGTTTTTCATCGGGATTGTTGCTAACTGCGGAGGATTGCTTACTCCGCTCGGAGATCCGCCTCTCTTTATGATGTATTTGCGCGGAGCTCCGTTTACCTGGTTCTTCGGTCTTTTTTTAGAATGGTTTTTAACCAATGCACTACTTTTAATTCTTTATTTTATGGTTGATAGTTACTTTTACAAGAAAGAGAAGCCAATTGCAATACAAATTGATAAGACAGCTATTAGACCAATTAGAATTCAAGGCAGAATAAATTTCTACTATCTCATCGGAGTAATATTAGCCGTAGCATTTCTGAATGAACAATATCTTTCATTCATTAAAACCAATCATTATTTCAAATTCATTCGTGAGTTTGCGATAATTGTAATGGCTTATTTGTCAATGCTAACCACGCCGAAGATTACAAGGACTTCAAACAACTTTACTTGGGGACCAATAGAAGAAGTTGCGTACCTTTTTCTTGGTATTTTTATCACAATGGTTCCATGTTTACTTTATCTTGAATCGAATGCAAAAAGTCTCGGTGTTTCTTCAACCACTCAATTTTATTACTTCACTGGTTTATTAAGCAGTTTCCTTGACAACACACCAACTGCAGTAACATTTCATTCACTTGCATTAGGATTGCAGCAATCTGCTCCGGTTTTGGTCGCTGGAATCCCCGAGAAAATTCTAAAAGCAATTTGTACTGCCGCTGTATTTTTCGGAGCAATGACATACATTGGTAATGGGCCTAATTTTATGGTTAAAGCTGTTGCAGAAGAGAACAATATTAAAATGCCGGATTTCTTCAGCTATATGTTTAAGTTTTCTATAATCGTTCTGTTGCCAATATTTATATTAGTTCAATTAATTTTAATGTGATATTATGAGTTTGACGATAGTGAAAAAAGCGTTAATCTTATTTTTATTCGTATTAGTGTCGTCATGCAAAGCCGAACCTCTGGTCAAAACAGATACTTTGTTCGTAGCATTCTGGAATCTCGAAAATCTTTTCGATACAATTGATGATCCCAACAAAGATGACCAGGAATTTTTACCTGATGGACTAAAAGAATGGACCAATGATAGGTTAGATAAGAAAATGTACAATTTAGCTCGTGCAATTAAATCCATGAATGACTACAATGCACCGGATGCTATTGGGGTTGCAGAATGCGAAAATAAAGCTGTGTTGGAAAAATTAGTATCAAAATACTTTGATGATAAAAATTATAAAATTGCCTATGCTGAGTCTCCCGATAATCGCGGAATAGATTGCGGTTTTATTTATAACGCTGATAAATTTAAGCTTATAGCATTTGATAGTTATGAAATTAAAAAATTAAGTTCCTCACCAACAAGATTAATTTTGCATGCTGTTTTGCAGAATCAAAACGGAGAGCAGATTCATTTTTTCGTTAATCACTGGTCATCACGACGTGGAGGCGCAAGTGAAACAGAATATAAAAGAATTGAAGCTGCAAGAGTTTTGAAAAGGGAAGTCGATAGAATTTTTGATAAAAACGGTTTTGCAAAAATAATTATCATGGGTGATTTCAATGATGAACCGGTTGATGAGTCAATTCTAAAAACCCTTGGTGCAGATCCTTTCAAATGCGATCCCATAAATGCAAAAAATGTTGATATACCAGGAAAAGAACTTTACAATTTATCCTATAATCTTTTTGAGAAAGGTTTAGGAACACTCAGCTTTCGCAGTGATTGGAATTTATTCGATCAAATAATTATTTCTTCAGGTCTCATAATGCAAAAAGGATTAAGTTACTTATGCGATTCGTTCTCAATTTTTAATAATGATTTAGTCGCAACACGTTCAGGAAAATACAAAGGCACCCCGTTTCCGACATACGGAGGTAATCGTTATTTGGGGGGATACAGCGATCATTTTTCTGTTTCAGCAAAATTTATTTTGAGGTGATTAGTGCGAAAGGAATTATTGATCTTCGGTGCTAATGGAGCTTTGGGAAAAGGTGTTACAAAAGTGTTATCACAAAAGGATTTTGATAAAATTTATCTTTTTGATTCTAAGCTTCTTGATGATAAAATATCAATAGACAAAACGGTGAACGTTCAAATTAAAGATTTAACCAAAGAAGAAAACGTTATTTCTGCTTTCAGCCAGATTAAACCGGATAGAGATACTTGTTACTTTTTATTTTCTACAATTGGCGGATTTTGGGGAGGGGAAACAATCTGGGAGACAAAGCTTGAGGATTGGAATCGAATGATTAGCTTGAACTTAAATGCGAACTTTTTATTAGCAAAACATTTTTCTTGGCTAGTGAAAGCATCAGCAGGCGGTTCTATTTGTATAACTGCTGCATATACCGCCGAAAATCCTGAAGCAATGAAAGGTGCTTATGGTGTTTCAAAAAGCGCTTTAGTTCATTTGGTAAAAACTTTAGCCATTGAAGGACAAAAAATAAATTTAAGTGCAAATGCTATTTCACCTTATATTATTGACACTCCGGCAAATAGAAGCTGGATGGCAGATGCTGATTTTAGCAAATGGATTAAACCTGAAGAAATTGGTGAAGTTGTGTATTCATTGTTCAGTAATTTTAGTTATATAAGCGGTAATGTAATCACGTTGAAAGATCGCTTAAAAGTTTAGAAGTAATAGTAAAATTATTAAAAAACATAACGAAATTCTTATTGACTTTGTTTTTTGAAATGATTATTGTAGTTAAGTTATTTTATAAGAATTGTACAAAACTTTCCTTTGATTCATTAACATTATTTATTTAGGAGGTCATTCTCTATGGAAATTGCAGTTGCTATCTACTCAATGCTGGGTGCTATTGCTCAAACCGCGCAAAATACAGGAGTATTAAATTGGCTAACAACAAAGTATGAAGCCGGTGGAATATTCATGCATCCAATTCTTGCATGCTTGGTTCTCGGTCTTGCTTTCGTTTTCGAAAGAATGTGGACATTATCAAGAGCAAGAGTTAACACAAAAGATTTTATTGTTAAAGTTAAAGGTGCTTTGGATTCAGGCGGTGTTGAAGCGGCAAAAGAAGTTTGTGCCAATACGCGCGGACCGATTGCTTCAGTTTTCCATGCTGGTTTGTTGAGAGCAGGCGAAGGGCTTGACGCTGCTGAAAAAGCAATTATGACTTATGGCGGCATTGAAATGGGATTCTTGGAAAAAGGATTAATTTGGATCTCAACTTTTATTACAATTGCCCCTATGCTTGGTTTTACCGGAACAGTTCAAGGTATGATTGAAGCATTTGACGCTATAAAGGAAGCCGCTCAGATTTCTCCGGCAATTGTTGCTTCTGGTATTTCTGTAGCACTTCTTACAACCCTATTTGGTTTGGTTGTAGCAATGATTCTACAAGTATTTTATAATTATTTTGTTTCGAGAATTGATAGATTAGTTGGCGATATGGAAGAAAGTTCAGTTGAATTAATTGATGCTCTATACGAACTGAATAAAAAGAAATAGAAATTTCTTCCTTTGTAATATTTACCTATTATTATTTGAAAAAATGAAATGATTAAGAAAAGAAAAATTAAAGAGGCCTCAATTCCTACTGCATCCATGGCAGATATAGCATTCCTTTTACTGCTTTTTTTCCTAGTTGCAACTGTAATTGATGTAGATACAGGAATTGGCTTAGCTTTACCTGAGCCCATTGAGGAAACTGATATTGTTCCTGTTTCAAGGGAAAGAATGGCAGCACTTCTGGTTAATGAAAATGGAGACGTTCTGCTGGATGGAGCTCCAATTTCAATTTTCCAGATTAAAAATCAATTAAAACCGAGAATCATTTCAAAAATTGAGCTTCCGGCAAATAAAAAATTAATTGTCTCTTTGAAAACAGATCGAAAAACAAATTATAACCTTTATATTCAAACCTTAGATCAGGTTAAGCTATCATATTTCGAAACTAGGGATGAATATTCAAATTCCAATTTCGGCAGGAAGTATAATGATCTGGATGAAGAATCTCAAAAAAAGGTTCAGGATAAAATTCCAATTATTATATCTTTAGCTGAACCGGAATCAATAAAGAAGTAAATGCTTAGGAGGTAAGTTTTATGCAATTTGAAAAAAGAAGGGCGAACACAAAACAGGAAATACCGACCGCTTCCATGCCCGATATTGTTTTTATGCTCCTACTTTTCTTTATGGTTACAACTACTCTTAGAGAAGTCGATGTTCTTGTTGATTTCAAGCTTCCTGAAGCTCAAGCAATAGAGAAAATTGAAAATAAGAGATTGGTTTCATATGTCTGGGTTGGAAGCACTGGAAGAATTCAAGTTAATGACAGTATAGTTAAGCTTGAAGAAATTCAGGATATCATGTACAAAAAACGCCAGGAACTTCCTAATGTTATCATATCAATGAGAGTTGACAGAAATCAGGAGATGGGACTGGTAACAGATATTCAGCAAGAACTTAGAAAAGCTTATTGTTTAAGAATAAATTACTCAACTAATATTAAAATATAATTATTAAATCAACGTATTATTTTAAAAGGCAGGTTTGTACAAAGCCTGCCTTTTCTATTTAACAGGAAATAAGATGAATTTAAAAGAAAGAATAAACCAGGATCTTAAAGAAGCGATGAAATCCGGTGATAAAGTTAAGCTGGAAACTATTCGTTCTATTAGGGCATTAATACTCGAATTTGAAAAAAGCGGAATTGGAAGAGAAATAAATCAAGATGATGAAGTGAAAATGTTAAGCACAGCCGTAAAGAAAAGAAAAGATTCGATAGAACAATTTCGCAATGCGGGCAGAGAAGAATTAGCTTTAAAGGAAG
>Ga0209323_10002257_pt1 | contig 12779 bp, 10 predicted proteins | sample Rifsed19ft2_FD_184014 | JGI IMG/M metagenome (GOLD analysis project Ga0209323, IMG submission 184014) | Soil microbial communities from Rifle, Colorado, USA - sediment 19ft 2 (version 2) | ecosystem: Environmental > Terrestrial > Deep subsurface > Rock core/Sediment | place: Rifle, Colorado...
AGTTACAGGTTCTGATAGTTCGCAAGTTTTTCTAGATAGATACAAAAAAAATAACAAAAACGCAGATTTGCTCCAGCTTGACGCAGTAACCATTCCTATAGATAGAAAATTTGATTGTATCTATTCTAACAAAGTACTACATCATTTAACAAAAACAGAGCTCAAAAAATCTTTTGCCAGACAAAAAGAGGTACTAAACCAAAATGGAATTGTCTTTCATTGTTTTTGGAAGGGAGATAAAGTTGAAAAAAAGAGAGGACTGCTCTTTATGTATTATGAAATTGATGTATTAAAGAAAATAATTGGAAATAATTTTGATGTTATGGAGATAAAAGCCTTTACTGAAATGGAAAAAGATGATTCAATCTATGTTGTTCTAAAGAAGAATTAACCAAAGTTAACTGAACCAAAACCTTCACGTATAGTTCTAGCAGATTTCATATTGTAATCATAAATAATTTTAGAATAGTCATCTAAAACCTCCTTCATCTGATCTATAGAATCTGCAAGATAAAATCCAGGACAATCTCCAGTAAATTGAAATGTTGCATGCACACGAGCAGTGCCTTTTTCGTTTTGTAGCCAGGTAGAAAATGGATAAAGATAACAAACGCCAGGTCTGGCGGGATGCATGCTGCATCCACCTTTGTCATCTAGGAATCTACATGAAATATGTGTTCCATCATCAGATTCTGTTTCGTTTTCTTTTCGTTTCAGATTAATTGTAGTCATAGAAGTTGTATCTCCTGCGGGTCCTTTTTCATTCCAAGAAGCAACTAGGGTTTCTTTTTTTATAAAATCAGAGATTTGTTCGTACTTTAATCCCTTACCTATGGTAATCAAATCTTCAGAAGTCAAAGGAAGTCTGCCTTGTCTATCACAACAATTATGACAATCAGGCCAGTAACATTTCCACAAGACAAATTTTTTTTCATTTATTAAAAATGGAATATGAAATATCACATCCTTGACTTTTACAGTATGATCTGCAATATCAGAACAGTTTCCTAAAACAAAATCACGAAGTACAGGATCTATCTCCCAATCTTTTTCCAAAAGGGTCAGAGATTCTTCAATTTCTTTTTGAGACAACTATTCAATTATAACCACATCTAAAGTTGTTATTAATGTTGAGAGATAAGGGCAAATACGCATCTGCTACTGAAAACAGGAGATTTGTGTGGCATGAAATTGTATGGCCATTAATATTAGAAGTCAACGATGTTTCATTTACATTAAAACAATACCAAAAAAAACGAGATGAAGTTTGTAAAAACAAGGATGTTGAGATTTCTACAACATCTAGGGGTTTGGTATCACTTTTGCAAAAAGGAATTATTATCAAAGAAAATGATCTTTATTCTATTCATTTTAGACTCATTGCATATATGAGATTAAAAGCGGATTGTGATTATGCAACAGCGATACATGAAGTTAGTATGAGTAGTTAATACTTTTGAAATTAGATATACCAAATAATTATATTCTAACATTATGCAAACCGTCTTTGGTAGCCCGATAGTCTAGTGGCCAAATTAATTCAAGGTTAAGGATTCCGCGCTCTGGATCATATGAGTGGATACGCGGGGACGGCAGTTCGAATCTGCCTCGGGCTACTTGTAAAATTTTGATTAATTATCTGGATGCTTGCGCTACTCTTTCAAGTTCGTGTTTTTTCTTAATAGAGGGAGCATTAGGATCATTTTCTGAGGAACTAATTAGATGCTCAGCTAAAAATTCCTCAATTGCTTTGGGATTTGAAAATGCGGCATCCCGAACACCTTCTGCAATGAATCGTAATGCCATGTCAACTCGTCTAATAGGAGCTACATCTACTGAAACGTGATAAACGGTACCACCGTATACTATTCTAGTAGTGTCTTCATTTGGTGCAGAGTTTTCTACTGCCCTTACCAAAACCTCAACTGGATTTTTACCGGTTTTAAGATGAATGATTTCAAAGGCAGTCTTTACCGTATTGATACTGCGAGTTTTCTTTCCTCCCATTCTACCGGTATTTTTGGCATATTTTTTTCCAAAATGCATTAGTTTGTTAACTAATCTTTCTACAATGTTAACTTCTGCTTTGTTAAATCGTTTGAGAGCAGAACGACCAAAGGTCATAGGTATTATTATTTTTTTTAGAGAAATTGCATTTTTCAGACCAAGATCTTGTATCTCAATATTTGATATATCCCATTTTCTAAATAAAAGTAAATTCTGTGTTTGTTCCAAAATTATCTCCTCGGTTTTTCTTTCCTACCACGAACTAGTTCTCGTAGTGATGTATCATTTACTTTGAATACTTTGAATCTGACACCTGGGATATCTCCCATAGCACCACCTTGGGTTGCCCCCATTCCTTCAAGAGTCACTTCATCGTGTTCATCTATAAAATTCATTGCTCCGTCTCGTGGAAGAAATGCAGTAACTGTTTTTCCATTTTTGATTAATTGGACTCTAACACATTTTCTAACAGCAGAGTTTGGCTGTTTAGCTTCTATTCCTACCTTTTCTAAAACAATTCCTCTAGCCTGAGGAGAACCTCCAAATGGATTAGCTTTTTTATCTAAACCAAGCTTTCTTCTTTTAAAAGTAGCAATAGACCAACGTTGTCTTTTCTTTTTTGCTTTTAAAACTCTTCCAGCAAACAGACCAAGAGGAGATTTTGCCATAATTTTACCACTCCATTGTTCTTTCTGGGCTATTTATTAAGACACTTGATATTTCAAAATATCTTTTTGCCAAGAGTCGTGCTTTTTCAGCATTACGCCCCTCTCGGCCAACAACAATACCTTTCTTTTTTGGATCAACTATAACTATTGCCTGTAAACTACCATCATCTCTTTTATTCATTTTAACTTCTGACACTAATTTTGAATTAAGGATATTCTTTAGAAACTTTGTAGGATCATCTGAATATTCTACAAGTTCAACATTTCGTTTAACAATATTTTGGAGATTTTTAATATGGCAACCACCTTTGCCGATTGCTAGACCCATTTTTCCTTCATTAACAACAAAAATAACTCTATCTTGTTTTTCATCTTCAACACAATCTCTTGCTGTAGCCCCTGTTACATTTTGAAACAAAGACATAAGACGCATTTGATCAGTTGATAGTTTGATTGACTGTGGCATTGAGATTCCTATTTATGACACGAAGCCATCTCGCTCTCATTTAAACTTTCATAAGAAAAGTTTGGGTTTGTTATCATCATTGTTCTGTTTCAGATTCTTTCATAATTGATGTGATGTTTGCGTCACTCAAAGAAGTGAGCGAAATTGTTGTGACTCTAAATTGTAATCCACATAGCCTTCCTAAAGCAACTGAAGAGCCTTCAAAATGTAGTGTCGAGATTTTTTCTTTTTTTGTATTTTCAAGAATTTTGTCAGCTAATTTTTTTGGTGCTGACTGAGAGAGAATAACTAATTTAGAATTTTTTATTGAATTCAGTACTTGTTTACTTCCCAGAATACTCGTTTTTTCGTTCATAGCATCTTTTAATGTTTTTTCCAGTATTTTTCTCATCGTACTAAGTATTTTTCTATCAATTTGAGACCTTTATAGATTTATTGAAGCTCAAAGTTGAGAACTATCCTTAGTAATATTGATTTTCGTTAAGGAAAAATTTGATTTATCAAGAAAGAAAACTAAAAATGGAATTTCCAATTGAAGATAAAATACTTCCTAGTTGTTCAAAGATGTTTTCTGTTTGTTGATTACTTGTTTTAATCAAATTTTTTTCTGATTCCATTATTGAATCTTGAGGCTGTGTATCATTTTTTAAAATAATTGGTTCATTTTTTATTTGTAAAGTAATTGATTTATCTAGAGCTTTTTCAAGGTTTTGCAGGACTATTGGATTATCACCACCAACATCAAGTGCTTTTTTGTATAATGAAAATGCCTCTTGAAAGTTTCCCAAGTTTGCCAATGCATTGGCTTTATTATTTAACGTAAAATAGTTGGTAGGATTAACGGCAAGAGCTGAATTATAATATTTTATTGCCTCTTCATATAACCCCATTTTTGCCAGAGCTGACCCCTTGTTTGTTAGAATATCAACATTATTTGGTTCTTTGAGAAGTGATTGATCATAATAAAAGATAGCGTCGCTATATCTACAAAGACGAATTAGTGCAGGACCCATGCCATCATAATATGAAATTGTGTCAACAAATTCGGTTCTATCACATTTTAAGTTAATTTGATTGAGCATAAGACCAAGTTCGATATCTTCAACTGATAAATTCTTTGAAGGATTTGTGGGAGGATTTTTTATATTATTATTTGATAAAGCAGGTTCATCATTTTTATCTTCAGTAATTTTTTCATTTGGTTTAGAAGATTTAATGTCATCACTTGTTTTTTTCTCTTCAATTGGAGTTTGATTTTTATTTTGTTTAACAAACTCGAAGTTTACTACTTCTTCTGAATCACCATAAAACGCTGAAATTGAGTAAGTTCCTTCTGTCTTAAAATTAACACCGGCTTTGACTAGAAAAGAGACTTTGAATTCCAGATTAGAATCTACATTACCAAAATAAAATCCTGCAGGTGTACCAAACGGATCATAAATGCCTACCAATACCGATTCTTCATCTTTTTCAGAAACCAATCCATAGATTGTTACCGTATCACCGTCTTGATAGACCTCTTTATCTGTAAACATCACGATTATTTCAGGAAATAAAGTCTGAGAATCATCAACAAGGGGTTCATCTTGGCCTACAGATACCATTTTGAAATTAGTTTCTGCCTGTAACTTACCATAATTCACGGAAATTGTATAATCTCCTTCATCATCATAGAAGGGCGAATCCAGTAGTATGGTTTTTGAGAAGGTGTTATCAGATTCAATTTCTAATTGATGGGCAGAAAGTATTCCTCCATAAGGATCAAATATTCTTAATGCAACTACAGGCATCTTTTTTTCCTCAACAAAACCTGAGATTATTATCATTTCTCCGACTTGATATTCTGGTTTATCAGTTTCTAACATCACAGACTTTGAATCGTCGATATTTTCCTCAGCAAAAATGGGAATAGCTAAAGCTTGTAATATTAAAATTGAGAATAGGTAAATTTCTGTTCTAGACCCCATCACAAAGCTCACCTTTCAAATTAATATTTAATAATTGTGTAGAATTCATACCCTATTTTTAAAATAAAAATTATTAAAATCGCTAGTTTTTCTTTGAAATCTGCATGTAAAGATCAACCGTACCACTTCCTATAGGAATATTGCTACCTACAATAACATTTTCAGTAATTCCCTTAAGGCGTTCAATCTCACCTTGAAGTGCTGCATGTGCGATTGTTGGAACTGTAATCTCAAATGCAGCTCGTGCTAACACACTATCTTTTGTACCAGCAATTCCATGTCTGCCAATCTGTTGCATATATCCCTTAGAACACATTGTATCAGCTACTAGCATGAGGTATCTAATATCAACTTCCAAACCTTGATCCTCAAGAGTGGAACTTAATTCATTTATCAAGGCATTTCTAGCAGCTTCAATTCCTAACGTACCTGCAATTTCAAATACATTGTTGGTTCTAACATTTTTCTTATCTATTCCTGGAACTTCTAAGACCTTTGCAAGGTTAGAACCAGTTGTTTGTATAACCCATTCATTATCTTTTTGCACAATTGTAACTCGTCCAATATCTGGAACTCCCTTTACAGTTGTATTTAGAATCTTATTTCTAATGGTAATAGCAGTTGGCGCATCAGATTCATCTACTAATTTTAGAGTTATAGTGAGTCCATTTGTTTCACTTTTGAATTTTTTATTTGATTCAAGTGCTGCTTCTACATCTTCTACTGTACATCCTCGCTCTTTCAATCTATTAGCATTCAAATGTAGTTTAATTTCAGTAGAATAGTCGGTTTCACTTTCAGAAATTAATGCACTAACTTTGGTTTGTAAAATATTTCTAGCAGCCTCAATTGCTTTTTCTCGTGATGTTTTTGATTCTTTTTCAAGATAGATGTCCATAGTTGGAGTAACCGGTTTTTTTCTAGCATCTACTAACTCAATTAATCTTGGTAGTCCAAGTGTGACGTTTCGCTCTCTAATTCCTGCAAAGTGAAATGTTCGCAGAGTCATCTGAGTTCCTGGTTCTCCTATTGATTGAGCAGTAACTATGCCTACGGCTTGACCTGGTTCAACTTTAGCTTTATTGTAAAGGTCAAGTCCTTTCTTGCATACTTTTTCAATTCCTTCTTTACTTATTTTGGCATCTAGAAGCGCTTCTGTTACTAAATTTTTCAATCGTGAATTGTAAGTTTTTGTATATTTTTTAGCAAGCTCACTTGTTTCGTCCTTTGTAGATTTTTTACCAGTATCTACTATTGTTTGTGATTCAATCAATCTGTTAATGTTAAATGCTTCTCCATGATCACTTCTTGCAACATCAATTCCATCCTCACCATACAAGAATTGCATGATGTGTCCGTGAGGATCCCTTACAGTTCCATCATATTCTAATTTGATATGTTCTAAAGCATTGATTAACCGACGCTGCATATACCCACTTTGTTGAGTTCTAACAGCTGTATCTACTAGCCCTTCTCTTCCACCCATAGCATGGAAGAAAAATTCTATTGCTGACAAACCCTCTCGGTAGTTTGATTTTACAAAACCATGAGAGTCAGGATTATTTTCATGTTCTTTGAAGTGTGGTAGAGCTCGATTGTTGTATCCAGTAAGCAGTCTTTCTCCACGTCTTGATTGCTGACCCAATGCCCCAGCCATCTGACCAATATTTAGTGATGAGCCTCTAGCTCCAGTGGTAGCCATGATTCTTCCAGCGTTAGTTTCATCAAAAGATTGATCGGCCATACTTCCTGCAGCATCTCTAGCTTTGGATAATTCGTTAACAATGTATGCCTCAAGTGCCTCTTTTGGAGAAAGTCCTCTAGTAAGTTTTAGAGTTCCTTTTTTTGCTTCTTCTGTGAGATCATAAACCTTTTCGTAGCTAGTTTCTATGTCATCTAGAATTTTTTGTTTAACTTTTTCAGGCAATTCAAGATCAGAATATCCATAGCTGAATCCATAATGTGTGATGTACTGCTTAACTATAATCAAAACTGAATTAAGGAAGTTTTTTGCTTGTGCATTCCCATAATCTTTTGCGATTCTATGTAGAACACTTTCTGCCTCTTCTGCACCAATTGATGATTTGTCGATTACTCCGCTGATAAGCTGACCCTTCTTAATAACAACATCTTTTGGGATTCCTTTTGTTCCCTTAGACCATTTTGAGGTCATAACATAGTTAAAGTCTTCAGGAAGGAAGAGTGAGAATAGCTGTTTTCCTGTGTATAAAGGACCATCCTTGTCTTTAGTTGCAGGAGTTGGAAGATCACCTTCATATCCACCTAACATAGCATAATTTGAAAATTCTTGTGGAGTAAGTGTAGTACCGTCTTTGGTAAGAAGATAAGCACCAGTAATAAAATCTCGTAGTGCACCGATAATTGGACCTCCGTATCTAGGGGATATTAGTTGGTCTTGCACTCTCATCAATAAAATTGCCTCTGACCTTGCTTCTTCACTTTGTGGCACATGTAAATTCATTTCATCGCCATCAAAGTCTGCATTGTATGGTGGACAGACAGATGGATGTAATCGAAATGTTTTACCTGGTAAAACTCTGACATAATGAGCCATTATAGACATTTGGTGAAGAGAAGGTTGTCTGTTAAACAGAACAATGTCTCCATTTGCTAGATGTCTTTCAATCAAATAACCAATTTCTAAATTATCAGCAATTGTTTGACGATCTTCAACAAAATCTAATCTAATCTTTACACCGTCTGGTCTTACAATGTAGTTAACACCAGGAAATTTGCTAGGGCCATTAATTACAATTTTTTTCATTCGTTCTATATTCCACTCGGTTACTATTTCTGGGATAGTAAGTTTCATGGCAACTGATTCAGGGACGCCTACTTCTGACAAGTCAAGATTAGGATCAGGGGAAATTACTGTTCTGCTTGAAAAGTCAACTCTTTTCCCAGAAAGTGAACCACGGAATCTTCCTTCTTTTCCTTTCAATCTTTGAGTTAAAGTCTTTAGAGGTCTTCCTGAACGATGATGAGCTTGTGGAATTCCTGAAACCTCATTATCAAAATATGTCGTAGCATGATATTGTAACAAATCAACCAGATCTTGTACAATAAGTGGCGGAGTTCCGGCTTCTTTACTTTCCTTTAGTCTTTGATTCACTCTAATGATATCAACCATTTTGTGGGTTAGATCATCTTCGGACCTAATTCCCGTTTCTAAAATGATTGATGGTCTAACGGTTACTGGAGGAACTGGAAGAGCTTGTAAAATGAACCATTCTGGCCTTGCAGTGTCTGGATCATAACCTAAGAGTTTAAGATCTTCATTAATAATTTGTGAAAACCTCTCCCTAATTGTAATTGGCAGTAATCTATTTTCACCGATTTCAGTTTTTTCAATAAAAATTGTAGGTTTTGTAAAAATTAGATCATATTGAGGTTTACCACAATGAGGACATTCTTTTGCTTTTTTTGCTTTTTCTAAAATTTGTTCTGGAATTCGCTTTTGAGAAATTATTGTAAAAGCTGCCTCTCGTTTTCGAATTATTGCGAATTTATCAAGGTCTTCCTGTGACATTCTCAACCTTGAACAGGACCTACAGGTTGAAAGCAAAAGCTTGTAAATATTGTCAATGAAAGCAATGTGTAAAACTGGCTCTGCTAATTCAATATGGCCAAAATGACCAGGACATCTAGCAGCGGTATTTCCACAGGTAAGACATTTTTGGCCAGGTTCTAATGTGCCTAGTCTTCCATCCATCAATCCTCCCTGAACGGACATTCCATCTTCATCATATGTTTCAGGAGCAGTGATTTCAGCTACAGAATATTTCCTAATTTCAGTAGGTGACCAAACTGAGAATCGTATACTATCAATTGATTTTATGGTTTGAAGTGACATTAGACCTTCTCCTTTATCAAAAGTCTTGGAGCAATATTCAAACTCTGCATTTCCTGGAGTAATAATTTGAATGCATACGCAACTGAAACAGATGAAACTTTTGCCTTATCACCACACACTCTACAAACATATCTTCTCTGTTTTACGTCATGATATGCAACTAAACCACATCTTTCACATACGTAAATTTCAGATTTATCAGATTCGTCTAATAATCTATCTTTTAAAATCATGGATGCGCCGTAAGCTATAAGACAATCTCGTTCCATTTCTCCAAATCTAAGTCCTCCTCCTCTGGCTCTTCCTTCGGTTGGTTGTTTGGTTAACATTTGAACTTGACCCCTTGCTCTTGCATGAATCTTATCTGCAACCATGTGGTGAAGTTTTTGGTAATACACAACACCAATGAATACTTCTACTGGAAATGGTTTGCCTGTCCTACCATCATACATTATTTCTTTTCCAGAATATTTGAATCCAGTAGCATCCATTACTTTTTTGACTTCATCCATTTTTTCTCCAACAAAGGCAGAACCATCAAATTTTTCTCCTCGTAAAGCAGCGGCTTTTCCAGTAATTGATTCCATAAACATGCCAACAGTCATTCTGGATGGGAATGCATGTGGATTGATTAGAATGTCTGGAGAAATTCCTTCTGCAGTGTATGGTAAATCTTCATTGTTAGCTAAAATTCCCAAAACTCCTTTTTGTCCATGTCGTGAAGCAAATTTATCCCCAATTTCAGGAATTCTCATATCTCTAACTCTAATTTTGTACATCTTTCCTCCTTCGTTTGATTGAGTCATAATTACAGTATCTACTACACCGGTTTCAGATGGTCTAACACCAATTGATGTATCACGTCGGTATGGACCTTTCACTTCAAATTCTCTATATTCTTCCATAAATCTAGGAGGACTAGATTTACCAATTAGAATATCACCACCAAGAACTGGTGATTCAGTAGCTATTACTCCATCTTCTTCAAGTAGGCGATAAGCTTTCTCGCCTTTGTAACCGCGAATGTTATCTTCAGCATTTGGTATTTCAAAATTATCACGCATTCCTCCTGGATATTGTTTGGCTTCAGCGTCATAGATTCTATAGAAAAATGTTCTAGCCAGGCCTCTATCAACTGACGCTTTACTTAGAACAATTGCATCTTCAATATTGTAACCGTCAAAAGGCAATACGGCAACAACACAATTTTGCCCTGCAGGTCTCTCCTCTAAACCTAGCAGTCCCATAGCTTTGGTAGTAACAATTGGGGTTTGTGGATAAAGCATCAAGTGTTGTCTTACATAAGTACTAGTATTCATCATTGGAGTAGAAAATCCAAGGCTTTGTTTTGCCATTGCTGATTCGTAGGTGTTTCTAGGAGATTGATTATGTTCAGGATATGGAATTATGGAGGCCCCTGCACCGAGGATTGCAGAGGGGAAAATTTCCATATGAGTATGTTTTTTAGATTCCTTTTCTTCAAAAGCAATGAAACAGTTTTCTTCCTCATTAGCATCAATCAATTCAATCACTCCCATTCGAAGAAGGTCATTCCATGACAGTAATTTCTTTGAAACTTTGTCAATAAGATCTTGGGTTAACATAGATTTGTTTTCCTTGATAATTATAAGTGGACGTAAAACCCGACCAGCATTACAATTTACATATATCCTCTTGGTGGCATTTTCAATTTCTGATTTATGGAAAGAAATTCCAATGTGAGGGTGAATCTTTGAACTCCTTCTTAATTCACGTAATGATTCTGCTAATTTTTCACCATCACGATAATATCCAATCAGCTTCCCATCAACAAATACCCGAGCTCCATCGCGTTTCAAATCATTTTTTCCTTCGGAAAAATGTACAGTTCCTAAATCGAATATTTTTTCAACAATTTCTTCTGATGGAACATGGACTGAAATAATTCCTGAAAGAGCCAAATTTTTTACTAATCCACAGTTAGAGCCTTCCGGAGTTTCGCTGGGACAAATTCGTCCAAAATGAGTTGCGTGTAAATCTCTAGCTTCAAAGTTGGGTTGAGTTCTACTTAAAGGAGATTGAACTCTTCTAAGATGACTAATTGTAGATAAGTAATTGGTTCTATCAAGTAATTGCGTAACCCCTACTCTTCCTCTTCCCCAATTTCCAGTTGCAATTGCATTATTGAGTTTATCTGTAACAATTCCAGGTCTTATTGCTGCAGCCACAGCATTTATTCCTCTTTTTTGCCCTGATCTTTCAAGTTGATATTTCATGTCTCTCACCAAATTTCGAAAAGCTGTTCTGAATAAGTCGGCTAACATTTGTCCAGCAAATTTTATAACTTTATTACCATAGTGATCTTTGTCATCAGGGTATATCCAACCTAGTTTTAATTCAAGAAGTTTACATGCAGCTTCACCAAGAAATTGAGCTTTTTCTTTTCTGTTTTCTGGATGTTTTCCAAGATGAGGTAAAAGTCCCCAGTCAAGCAAAGTTTCTGCTCTTTTAATTTGAAATTCTTCTAACATTCCAGGTGCAATTCTCTTACTAATGTATACGATAGCATCTTTTGGAGTGGGAACATCACCGGCTTTTTCAAATGAGCCTTCAAGTTCATCTTGAATTTCATCAACAAGAGTTACTGCAGCTGCAATTTCTTTGTCTGATTCTAATCCAAGAGCTCGGATTAATGTAACTACTGGAATATCAACAGGTGAGCCAGGAATTCTTGCAACTATTAGACCATCACCTTTCATCATTAATTCAAGTTTTGCACGATAGCCTACAATTGATGAATAAACTTTAGCTTTGAATACAATATTTCCGCCAACAGTTTCTTTATCAACAATTATTTTATTGTATGAAAGATCTTCCAAGCCAACAATAACTCTTTCAGAACCATTAATGATGAAATAACCTCCAGGATCATGTGGATCCTCACCATGTTCGATTAACTTTTGTGTAGAAAAATTGTTCAAAATACATGCATTTGATCTTACCATAACTGGAATATCACCGATGTGTACAAAACGTGATTCTAGGATTTTTCCATCTTCAACAACACTAGCTTCCATCATCACAGGAGCAGAATACGAGACGTTTCGTAATCTGCCCTCTGCAGGAGTAATGTGAGTAATGGAACCATCAAGTTCCATCATTCTTGGTTGTTGAAGCTTTATTTTTCCAAGTTGGATTTTGTATGGATACTCTGCATTCTCGATTTCTATTTGAGCTACTTCATTGATGATACTTTGTAATCCTCTTTCCAAAAATTCGTCAAAAGAATTTAGGTGTTGACGTGCAATACCTTCTCTTTTGAGTAAGTCATGAATAATTGGCCAGCGTTTATTGGATGAATCTGCCATTAAACTTCTACCACATATCTATAATACATACTCTCTCCAGCTGTCGCACTTTTTCTTGTAATTTTGATCATATCTCCTGGTTTTACACCAAGACCTATTATTGCAGGATCATTAACGAAAATCAATGGTAATTCTGTGGGTTTGCAATTAAATTTTATTAAGATATCCTCTGCTTCTTTTATTGTCATAATCTCATGTTTTGGAACATAAACATGATCTGGTACCAGAACTGGATTTCTCTTAGTTGCCAAAAACAACACCCCCAAGTTCAACATTAGCTGTAAGCATCAATAATTTACACAAACTAAAAAAAATCACGGTGGGGTTAATATATATCTAATCTGAAATTTGGACCATAATTCGCCGATTTAGTCAAGAATTTTTTGCGTAAAGTTAAATAGTATTATTAAGCCCGATATTGACAATGAGTACTCATCTAAAAGCATTCAC
>Ga0209323_10002272_pt1 | contig 12752 bp, 10 predicted proteins | sample Rifsed19ft2_FD_184014 | JGI IMG/M metagenome (GOLD analysis project Ga0209323, IMG submission 184014) | Soil microbial communities from Rifle, Colorado, USA - sediment 19ft 2 (version 2) | ecosystem: Environmental > Terrestrial > Deep subsurface > Rock core/Sediment | place: Rifle, Colorado...
ATTATTGATGTCCACTACCTTTATATCCTTTTTCTCTAAAACCCTAACATGATTATCCACGTTTTTCCAGAATGGAAATTCTTTTATATTTCTCGCCCTGTTTATCCCTATTCCTTCTACAGAAAGGAGGTCAGCCATTTCTGCATCAAAGATTCTTTCAGGTGTCTCAAATACAGAAAGCAATTTTTTGGATAAAACAGGACCGACATCCTGCAATGCTGATAGCGCAACCCAATATTTAGGATCAGACATATATTTAAGGCCTCATGACTTTTTTAAATACACTTAGATTTAATATTTCGTCAACCGAATAATGAAGACATTGCTCCAAAAATTTATTTAACTCGATGAATTATTGGGAATATCTTTATTCGTTATATTCATAAAAATATTCCCAAAATCATCAGTTAAAGGTACAATAAGATATCGAAAAATAAATTTTTTCACAACATCTTCATTATTAAATTGTATTTTTTAGGTCAAGTGATAATCTTTAATTTTTCAATCGTCTTAATTTCAGGCGCAGAGCATTGAGCTTTATAAAACCCTCTGCATCCTTCTGATTATATGCATCTCCTGCCTCGAATGTTGCAAGTCCCGGATGATAAAGTGAATTCGGGGATTTCCTGCCGACTACATAACAATTTCCTTTATATAACTTGAGCTTAACAGTACCTGTAACATCTTTCTGTATATAATCTATTAAAGTCTGCAGTGCCTTTCTCTCCGGAGAAAACCAATATCCATAATATACAAGTTCAGAATATCGAGTTATTAGAGAGTCTCTTAGGTGCATGACTTCCCTGTCGAGGGTTAAAGATTCCAGTGCCTTATGGGCAATATGCAAAACAGTTCCGCCTGGTGTTTCATAAACTCCCCTGGATTTTATTCCTACATATCTGTTTTCTACCATATCTATCCTTCCAATACCACGTTTACCAGCAAGACGATTCAATTTTCCAAGCAGAGTTGCAGGAGACAAGCGTTCATTATTGATTGCGACAGGGTTACCCTTCTCATAAGAGATCTCAATATAAATAGGCTTATCAGGCGCCTTTTCAGGTGGATTAATCATTGTGTACATGTTATGTGGAGGTTCTTGCCAGGGGTCTTCGAGAATTCCTCCCTCATAACTTATGTGAAACAGATTTCTATCAATGCTGTAAGGTTTTTCCTTTGTTGCTGTCACAGGAATATCATGTCTTGCAGAATATTCAATCAGGGACTGCCTTGAATTGAACGGCCATTCTCTCCACGGTGCAATAACTTTTATAGAGGGTTTGAATGCATAATATGTAAGTTCAAATCTAACCTGATCGTTCCCCTTACCTGTAGCGCCGTGAGCAACAGCCTTAGCGCCTTCCTTTTCTGCTATCTCAATCTGCCTCTTAGCAATAAGGGGCCTCGCTATTGATGTCCCAAGCAGATATGAACCTTCATAGGCTGCATTTGCCCTGAGCATTGGAAATATATAGTCTTTTACAAATTCTTCTTTTAGGTTCTCCAAATAAATTTTTGATGCTCCTGTCTTCAACGCCTTCTTTCTTACAGACATAGTGTTTTCTCCCTGACCGAGGTCTGCATAGAATGCGATTATCTCCGCATTATATTTCTCCTTAAGCCATTTTATTGCCACAGAAGTATCAAGACCACCTGAGTAAGCAAGCACTATCTTCTTGTCCATATGTCTGTCTCCAATACACTATCTTTGCCACATGATGAGTTTTTGTCAAGTGTATCATTGAGCAATTAGCAAAAAACCAACAAGCAAATCACAATAAATTTCAATAAGTAAACACAAAATTCTGAATAAATTTCAAACACCTGTTTATCAAATATCAAATCAGCATAGTTTTTTCAATGCATATCGAGACATTGGTTATTTCGGTTCAAGCATATAAAACAATTTGAAAAAATACTATTAGCAAAGGCATAAAAGATAGCATAAATTTAAGGGAAATGTAAAACTGCTTTCCTCTTGACATATAAATAGAGAATTTATTAATATTGATATTGAGAATCAATATCAATATATCATGGAGAAGAAGGTATTTAATAAGTTCCTTAAGGATAGGGGACTGCGTTTAACAAAAGCGAGGGCAGCAGTTCTTCATCTGACCTTTTCTTACCGCGGGCATTTTAACCCTGAATCTCTTTACCTCAAGATAAAAGAGACTGGGATGAAGGTATCAAGAGCTTCAGTCTATAGGACATTAAGTCTCCTATGTGAATGCGGTTTGGTGGAGAGGGTAAGGAAGACGGAGCAGGGTACTCTGTATGAATATACATTTGGCCATGAACATCACGATCATATGCTCTGCATATCATGCGGAGAAATGATAGAGTTTTACTCAGAAGACCTTGAAAAGATTCAAGAAGAACTCTGCAGAAAGCTTCATTTCAAAGGAGTAAGTCATAGTCTCGAAATAAGGGGAAATTGTAGAAAATGTCAGAGAAGAAAGAATTAAAGGAAAAAGATAGAGGTTTAAACAAAAATTTACTTCTCCTTTCGTCTCTTCGGGAGGGTGAAGAAGGGACAGTTCATTCCATGTCAGGAAAACGTGGCATGACTAATAGGCTTGCTGCGATGGGACTAGCACCCGGTACAAAAATCAAGGTTCTTCGGAATAGCTGGGGACCTGTAATAGTACTATCCAGCAATACAAGAGTGGCTATAGGAAAGGGACAGGCCTGCAAAATATTGATAGTGAGAGACCAAAAGACTTCAGCGGAAGAAAAATAGTTTATGAAAGCTAAGAAGAAACTCCTCATTGCTTTAGCAGGGCAACCAAATGTGGGGAAATCCACAGTCTTTAACATTCTAACTGGACTATCCCAGCACGTTGGCAACTGGCCAGGCAAAACAGTTGAAAAAAAGGAAGGCATCCATGTTTCAGACAATGTGGAAATGAGGTTAGTGGACCTTCCGGGAACATATATGCTTACAGCCTTCTCTGAAGAGGAAAAAGTAGCAAGAGATTTTATAATAAATGCCTGCCCTGATGTTATCGTTCTCATAGCCAGCGCAGCATCTCTTGAAAAAAACCTGTACCTCCTTTCCGAGTTGCTTCTCCTCGGCCCCCCGGTCATAGTTGGCGTGAATATGGTAGATGTAGCCGAGGGACAAGGAATTCATATTGATACAGATGCTCTTAGGAAGTCACTCAGGATTCCTGTGATACCAATGGTTGCCACGAAGAATGAAGGAATCAAGGAACTCGTCTCAGAGATAATATCCTTAACCAATGGAAAGATGGAATACAATCCCCCGATCCCCGAAGTCTCAGAGGATCATAAAGCCATTTTTGCAAGACTAATGGAACTTGTCGGAGAACATATCTCTACCCCTTATAAAACACAATGGATTGTCACAAAACTCATGGAGGGAGATCCGGACATCTCAAAGATGATGGAAGGAATTCTGCCTCTGGATAAATGGAATGAAATCCAAAGGATTCTTATGGAACATGAAGATTCTCTCCTTGCTGTAGTCAGAGGTAAATACAACTGGATAAAGGATATGACTCGCGCATCCATCTCTCATTTTAGAAAAGGACAGATCCTTCTGACAGATCGTATAGATCAGGTGCTTACCCGCCCGATACTCGGAATACCAATTCTTCTGGGAGTACTCGCCCTCATCTTTTTTCTAACCTATAAGATTGGAGCTCCCTTACAGGGGGGGATTGAAAAACTGATAAGCTCATTTGCAAAGTGGATAGAGCCAGCGCTCTATGGAACTCCGGCATGGATCTCCGGAATGCTTATAGATGGTGTAATAGCAGGAGCGGGAAGTGTCCTTACGTTTCTTCCAATACTCATTATTTTCTTTGCTTTGATGGTATTACTTGAGGATGTTGGATACATGGCAAGGGCTGCGTTTGTAATGGATAGGTTTATGCATATAATTGGACTTCATGGAAAGAGCTTTCTGCCCATGTTTCTCGGTTTCGGCTGCAATGTCCCGGCTGTCCTTGGAGCAAGGATAATTGAATCAAGGAGGGCAAGACTTCTGACAATCCTCCTGATACCTTTTGTTCCATGTACTGCCAGACTGGCTGTCTTAACATTTGTTGCATCTGCAGTTTTTGGAGAAAGGGCAACTATTTTTTCTTGGCCTATTGTCGCTACGAATATTCTTGCCCTTGGGGTTGTCGGAATTATCGCGAGCAGATTTTTCTTAAAAGGAGAACCTACACCATTCATAATGGAACTTCCTCTCTATCACAAGCCAAATCTGAAAACGATAGGGATTGTAGTATGGAAGAGGACAACGGCCTTTGTGAAACGTGCTGGGACGGTTATTCTTGGCTTCTCAATATTACTATGGTTTATGTCTAACTTTCCCGGCAGGAGAATTGAGGATAGTATTCTTGGGTGGTTAGGCCGTCTCGTTGAGCCCCTGGGGGCTCCCATGGGATTGAATTGGAAGATGATGCTTGCCTTGCTGTCAAGTTTTATTGCTAAGGAGAACTCGATAGCAACTCTCGGCATTGTTTATGAGGTTGGAGGAGAAGGGCTGAGGAACGTCCTTCCAGGGGTTATGAGTCATGCATCGGCTCTCTCATTCTTGGTCGTAATGATGCTCTTTATCCCATGTGCGGCAACAGTGGTTGTGATGAGGCAGGAAATGGGAAGCTGGAAGTGGTTTCTCTTCTCAATCATCATAATGCTTCTTGTCTTCTTTGTCAGCGGAATAATAACCTACAATCTTGCTTTGTTTTTAGGGATTTAGCCTACTTGATAGATCTAATGTAATTTTTTCTGGATACTGTAAAAGCAGAACTTTCAAAATCTCATAAAGAAAAAATAATCAGTACTGATAAAGGATCGAGAGTTGTGCCCTTTCAGAAGGGTCATTCTGGTTTTCTGAATATGCCTCAATTGTGTAAAGATATGGCATGCTCACTACAGGCACTTCACCGGTGCCTGCGGATACTACGCCTGTCTTTACGAGGCCCAAATCTGCACCTGAATTGCCTTCGACAGTGTCAACAATCTTTGTATAAATATCCCATGTTGGATTTATTCCGATTTCGAAGGTCACATCATAAGTATTTACATTTCCCGGATTGATAGTTAACGTATTGTCACAAGCTGCATTCCAAGCGCTTGTAGAGTTATTGAGTTTAAAACTGAGACAGTTAACACCACCGACATTTTCAGCAGGGATATCAAAATTGGGTAGTCCGATGCTTGGATCTCCTCTTGATGATATGACCTGATAGGTTACATCTGCACCGCCCATTCCAGCTTCAAGGGATGTCTTATATCTCTTTTGAAGTCCTGAAAGCTGAGTCCCTGTTGTTATCATGAATATCAGACTTGAAATAGTAGCAAGTGCAACAAGAGAAAGGATCAGAACAATTACGAGTGTAATGCCTTTTTCATTTCTTAAGAGTTTCATGTTGACCTCAGGTTATTTGGATTTACAACTATGGTATATACTTTCCACCGGTAATTTTGATAATTTGCAATACCGGTAAGATCAAAATTACTTTCTAATCCAAATTCTCCAACAGGAAACGCAGTACTACAAGAAGCAGCAAATGAAGGACAATATGTATAATTCACATCCCTCTGTCCTTCATGTGATAGGATATATACTCTTACGTCTTTCAAACGTCTTCTGAGTAGTGAGGCGTCCGCTAATGTGGCCTGGACTGTAGCTACAGTAGCACCTTCAGAGCCGTTTACTGAACTTCCATTGGCATTAGAATTTGTTCCAGCTGATTCATCCTCATCCATATCAAAGCGGTAAATAACCTGCATATCAGCTACGCAATCAAGAAGAGGCATGAAATCATCAGTTCCATCTTCATCTGAATCAAAATCTCCGTCATCATGTGATACCACTGCTTTTACAAGCACACCTGCGCCGGGTGCACACCTCAGAGGCACATTGGCATTTGAAATAAAATAATCAGCCCTGTTAAAAGGCATTCTCAAATTAGTGCTTGGGTCAACACCATATACTAAACGGGTCTCATTGGGGTCTGTGGGCTGCCAGGGTGCTGCAGTTACACCAGCAAATGTTGTAGAAAATACCGCGGCACTTGAAACTAAAGACTGGCCGTCTGAATCTGTGCTTCCCGGAGCAAGAGTGATTACCCTGACATTGTTATTTAAAGTGCCATCATCATTTCTGTTGATATTCTCTCTGTCTGGAACCCATGCTCTCGTTCCGATAGTGCGGAGGTTTGTCCACTTCTTGCAGTTATCGTTTCTCGCAACATTGACAGATTTTATCACCAGGTAGTCAGAGTTATTTAAGCCGTTATCATTTCCGCTCATAACAGTCCTCGGTGCATTTTGTGGTGCGTCATTATAAGCTGATGCAGCGCCTGTAGCCTCAAGGTAATTTGGGAGTTCATCCCAGAGATTTCCATCACCGTCAGCATCAGCAATCCCTGTTACATTCCACGGTAATCCATAGCCGGCATGCTCTATATCCTGCCTTAAGATTTCAAGTCCTGTTAAACCCTCCAGACTTGTTTCTGCTATCTTGCTCTGTTGCTTGAATTGGTTTACAAGCCCTAAAAAGATACTTGAGACTGAGGCAATAACAATCACAAAGGTAATCATTGTTATCATTAATTCTAATAATGTAAATCCGTCTTCCCTTTTTATCATGATTTCCTCACGATTGTTGAAATAGTATGAGTGTAAGGATTACCATTTGCCGCTGTTCTTTCTTTCCAATCCCATTGGACTGTAATATCAATCTGTTTGTTGTTAGCATTGAGAGTAGTAACAGTCATGGTTGTGGTGTATGAAAAGCCTGTTATATTTCTTAAGTTCCTTGTAATAGGTATATCTGCAGCATCTGAAACCAAAGCGTCAAATGATATACTCCTTGCCTCATTCATCCTCATCTCTGCAATACTTACAGCCTCGTCTCTTAGGATGTTTGTCATATTGGAATCAATGCTTACCAAGGCGGTCTGAGCCAGTGCGAGAAAAACAAAGAGTAACAGCACAAGGGAGATCATTATCTCGACCTGGGAAAAGCCTCTTTTATCTGTAATCCCCCTTAACCCCCCTTTAAATCCCCCCTTGCCCCCCTTTTCCAAAGGGGGGTGTGGGGGGATTCGGAAGGGATTATTTTTATCTAGCAACGCAATTTGCGTCATCACATGTTCCTCCATCAGGAATCCTCGTTGTTAGTTTTCCGAGGTTTACTCTTGATGCTGATATCACAATACAGTCATAGTCAGATTCAATATCAGTGTTGCTACAGATTACTTTGTCTTCGTTTGAGACTCCTCTCGTATCAATGTCTACCTGTGTGTCCCCTACATTGCTCCAGGTAATAGGATGATTTGCCTCAAGATTTTTTTGTCGAAAAGGAATTCGATCGTTATATACAGCAGGTGCAGCAGGTTTGACACTATCATTTGCTGTGAGAAGACCGTCGCCATTTGGCCAGGGGTCAATATCTTCCTGTATTGAATATTGTGTTATTGCTAAAGTTACAAAGTGAGTCCTGTTTCTACTCATCGCCCTTGTTTTTGCATTCATCAGATCAACATACATTTCTTTAAACTCGCTCTCAATCTTATATCTACCAATCCATCCCTGAAAGGAGATGCCTAATGCTATAGCCAGAATGCCAATTATAGATGTGACAATTATAAGCTCTATTAATGTAAACCCTTTACTGCTCATCATCTCTCTTTAACATGGATCACCCTTTTTACAGGGGGTGGCATTGTTATTAGAGACAAACCCTGTGCAGTTGGAGGAACTCCTTCCATGGCAACTGAACATCTTCCGCCCTTTTGTGTAAAGGCACTTGAGAGGTTTATCTGTTCGATAGCAGCGGTAGAAACCTGAATCAATGCAATTCCCTTTAACAGGGCACCTCCAGCACCTCCTGTATCATATTTCACAGCCCAGAGAAACGTCTTGCCACCGATGGCACACTCTTCACTGTAAGGCTTGAATGCTGTGTAAAACACAACGCCTGAGGTTGTTGCCAGCGGGTCTGTAATTACCCTCTCTGCCTTATAATTCCTTGGAACAGAAGAACCACCTTCAAGGTAAGTGTAGTTTCCAGAAAGATCAAGGTTAATCTTCCATCCTTTAAAGCTTGCACTTTCAGCCTCAGAAGCCTCAGGTACATCATTAATATCAGTTACATTAGTTATATCACCGGCACTCACTGAGGTTGTGCAGGTATAGGAAAGGCCTGCTGAGGAATAACAAGGTTCTTTTATACCGAAGAGTGTTCTCTGGCTATCTGCATCGTCTGTGGCAGAGGTCTGCACATAAAAGTACCTCCCTGTGCCGAAGAAAAGCCACATGGTATATGTATTTTTGTTCTGAAGCCGTGCAACTGATGAAGTTACAGCACCAATGCCATCTACCACTGTGCTCCATGCCCAGGTAGCGGTGTCTGTACTCTCCTTTGTTATGAGCCTTCCTATTCCTCCGTCTGTCCACGTTGTGCCTGTCTTCTTCACATATCCAATATAAATAACATCGTCTTGATAATCTAAATCAGTATCATTTGTGGAATTATACATTGAGCCGGCAAAGGCATATTGAATTCCTGTGTCGATTTTCCTTAGAAGTGCGCCAGTCTCCAGATTAAGGATAAAGAGCTTCAAATTCTGGTCAGAGCGTCCCAGAAATTGTAGGTCTGTGGTATCTACTGGTCCTGTAGGACCTGAACCGAAAACAACATACCAATTACCATTTACTGAACTGTTCCCGATTCTTACAACAGCAGGGCCTGTTGTTGTGAATCCGAGTTCAGGATCTGAAAACTCCCATAAGAGTTGCGGGTTGCTCTGGTCTGTAACATCAAGGGCAAAATAAGAAGAATACCCTACACTACTGCCACTCACTTCAACAGGCGCACAGACGCTGTTGGGTGTAGCGATTGCACAGTTCACATTCTTGGGCTTGCAGGCGCCACCAAACCTCATGCCACCGATGAGGATTGTTCTCCAGCTATTTGCTGTTTTTGTGTCATCAGGATTACCACTGATACTCGCATCAAAGATATACGTGGTGAGGTCAACAGTAAATAGATGGCAGTATTCAGGGTCTGCTATATATTTAAGGTAAGGAAGTGCGTTTTTCGGAATAAACGCCCAGATCTCTTTTCCGATATCACTACCTGTCAGTTGCGCCTTTACATACTGTGTATTTAGGATTTCCAGGTTTCCGAGTTTAAAGGCATGGAGCATACCGTCGTTTCCTCCAGCATAAACCATCCCCCTGTTTTCATATTCAGTTGTCTCTGTAAAGCTTTTGTATGTCTGGTCGTGATAAACAGTGTTGTAATTGTTCAAAGGCACCCAGGATGCAATTCTGGGGGTTGAATCAACGACATCACCGAGTTTCCATACCTTTGTTTCACTTCCAATGGTTACCATCCTATCCCTGTAGTCATCTGCACCATCTCCATCTGAATCAATGCCGAAGACATCTGTTGTGCCATCACCATCTAAATCTTTGGTAGTCAGACCTTCTCCATGGGTGAAGCGGATTAAATATTCAGATAGGGTATCAGTAGAAACATCTAAGTATGGTCTTAATGTGGTCTTATTTGTTACAGTAAAATTGTTGGTAAGAAAGGTAGTACCATCAATAGTTGTAAATATCGTTCTATTGTTAGTATCAGCAGGGTTTGAGGGATTAACTGTTCTACTCCAGAGTATCTCGCCTGAGTTCCAGAGATTTACTACATTTTCAAAGGGAATTGTAGTTGTTTGAGTATCAGCATCTCCGTCACCATCTGTATCTATATATCGCCTTGCCTTTGTCAATTGTGATGTATTATCAAAATAGAGCTGAACGATATAGTCATTAACAAGATGGAGCTGTTGGTCTGTCTGGGTATCTTCCCTTATGGAACTATTTGCAAAAAATGGGTCTACATAAAACCACAGGTTTTGATTTTCACCTGTCCATGAAATGATATCATTGCCAAATCTGCGCTTTGGATAAAAGACAGCCTGGACAAGATTGGCTCCCCGGCCTTCTCCTGAGGCAAGAACTGAGGCTGCTGTACCAGAAGATGCCCGCTTCAGGATAGATGTGAAAGCCTCTCTGACAGATGCTTCAAGTGCATATCCTTCGTCAGCCTCATAGAAAGTATCAGGCTCGCCATCTCCATTGTTATCCCATTCTGACTGCAGGTCAGGTCTGTTATTTCCATTAATATCTTCAAATCCGCCATTTATGGCAGCATATCTGAGAAGCGTAGAGCCTTTGCCAAAAGCAAAGACAACATAAAGACCAAGGCTCTGTATATCAGACATGTTATTTACCCCGAGAGTTGGATTATTTCTGAGATCTGTTGTATGGGCCCATAAGGCTACATCCTCGAAACCTGCCACATAGCATCCGCTTACTATTCCACCACAGGAAGCAGACTCTCCTCCCCCAGAACAGGAAGTAAATGTTGAGGCAGGAAAAGAACCTACCGCAGGGCAACTTGTGCCTGAACAGTTATAATCAGATCTTCCAGAAGCATAATTACTTATGGTAGCAGGTAAATAACCATCTGCACATGGTTCACCATCTGTAATATAAAGGACGTAGCTCTTTGAGCAGGAAGGCCATCGTGGGGTACCTGTTCCGTAATTATAAGGGTCATTGCTGTTATTTATTGTAAAGTCACTGGGATTATATCTCGGGCCTGGTCCACCTTCAATACTTGCCTGCTGTGCAAAGTAGCCTGTTACCGTCCATAATGTCTCTGCAAGAGGGGTGTTAGCGCTTGGCCTTGTAAGGTTTATTTCATTTACAGTACTCGATAGACTTCCACCACTGACTGAGACCCGGACATATCCACCTTGTGGTGTTGAGGAATTAACATGATAAAATGAAAGTCCAATCCTTGCCCTTGTGCCAACCACACTCTGAAGAACCCCCTCTACAGGAGTAGGTACTCTAACAGCGACATTAAAAGTTCCCTCGTTACCGGAGCCGTCACCACCACCCGAGTCATTCCTGACCGAGAATGATGAAGTGCCTGACCCACTGCCATTGCAGGAGCCACCAGCGGTATTTACATAAATTTTTCTTGTTCCTGAGTAAGGAGTATAGTTATCTGCATTTGCTATGCGCTTGTATCTACCTCTGCTGTCGCAATCAGCTACTTCTCCCAGAAGCCTTTCATAGCCAGACCCCTCACCCGTTGTCTTTTTCCCGCCTGTCAAAACTTTTCTTATGACATCTATCCTTCTCATTGTCAACCAGTTGAGGAAGTTACCATCCCATTCAGTAGAATTTTTTGCCCTTGCACCTGATATGCCACTTCCTGTTTTTGGAGCAGCAGCATAAAATCTATTGCTTGAATAGGCATACCAGTAATCCGGATTAAAATAACCATAATATTTATAATTCGGGTAAGTTCCTGGCGTAGTAAATCCAGTGCATGGATCACTGCTGCTTGTGCATAGATTATCATCAATAGGATCATTCGTTGTGAAACCATCGAAATATGAGAAAAGAAACATACTGCCAGAATTATCAACAACAACCATCACATTTGGAGCTACATTCTGAATAACATAAGGCGGGACAAGGCAGTAGTCTGTCATTGCTGCATGTGAATCTATTGGAGTCGAAAGGGCGAAAAACAAAGATATAGCAATGCTGAATAAATATAATCGTTTCATAGTTTTTACTCCACCATATCTTCGTAAACTAATACAGTTTTTATCCTGTCATTAAGGAAAAATATTTCAACCTTTTTCCCGGCTCTGAGGCGGTCTTTTGAGATATTTTTCCCTGATGCATTCTTTAGAGGGGTGTCCGAGATGTTATAGTATTTTCCCCGGACCTTGATAGAATCATTGCTCACATCCTCTATCAGCCCCTCCACTGTTCTGACCTTTTCGGCATAACACAATGACGCAAGAGTAAGACAATAAAATAGCAGAACAATAAAAGTTATACATTTCTTCTTTATATTAGTAGGCACCTTTCTGACCTCCTTTGAATATTGATGCATTCTTTGCTTGATAATTCTTTTAAATCCTCTAAGAAACGAGCAATTAATATGCCATTTTATAATCGTTTGAAAATATTGGAATTTTTAGAAGGAGGAAGGAAAAATTTGTAATAAAATATGTAATTGATTACATAGGAGAGGGTTGGTTTAAAGATCTAAGATGGTTAAATGCCTTGCATAATCTAATTAAAACTGATAGTCACATCAAAGTTGTACAGGATTTCTCCACCATGTCCATCTGTTATCTGGACTGTGACGGGATGTCTGCCAGCATCTTTCTCATCGACCTTCCACGTGATAAGTCCTGTTTTATTTATGGCCATATCTTTTGGTGATTGTTTAAGAGTATATAAAAGCATATCGTCATCAGGGTCAGTAGCTTTGATTTGATAAGAGTAAATATTGTTTTCAAGCCTTTCAGTACCGCCTGGTAAAGCTCGAGGTGGTGAATTGAATATATCAGTTGTCAAGGTTATCGATTGACCATATGCTTCGCCATCGAATGGGATTATCTTCACAGAAATCTTGTCACCTCTCTTAAATGGTCCCTCAAGGGATTCACTGCTTCCAGATGGTTTTCCGTTTTTGGACCATTCGAAACTTAATGAGATTTCATCACCATCTCTATCACTTCCTGTAGCATCAATCTTTAGGATATCGCCTGACTTTAAAACAACAGGTAATATTTTTGCCTTTGCAATTGTTGGGGGGGTATTTTTTACGGTTATCTGATTAGAGAGTATTTCCTGATTATCTATGAGAACCCTTACCTGAACAT
>Ga0209323_10002274_pt1 | contig 12745 bp, 12 predicted proteins | sample Rifsed19ft2_FD_184014 | JGI IMG/M metagenome (GOLD analysis project Ga0209323, IMG submission 184014) | Soil microbial communities from Rifle, Colorado, USA - sediment 19ft 2 (version 2) | ecosystem: Environmental > Terrestrial > Deep subsurface > Rock core/Sediment | place: Rifle, Colorado...
CTTGTAACGGACAGTTCCCTTCCCCAAAGGCATAGCGGCTGAGCTCCGTGAGCGGCGTAAGAGAATAGTTCCAATCCCCTGCCTGAAGCTCACCCAGTCCGGCAGTATACCGAAAACGATATTCGTCGCGCAGGCCGATGGATGATTGCGATTGGATGTCGGGGGTTCGAACCATAAGCTCAAACCGATCCGAACGGTCTTCCATGAAGCTTCCCGATCCGGTAACCTCCACCTGTCCACCCAATCGGTCGTCCTCGCCGGCTGTCCGTCCGGTTACCCGGAGCGGCAGCTCAAGGTAACGGTCATCCACCACGGCGACCTGGGGAATAACATCGACAACGCTCGCTGTCCGTGCGCGCACCGTCGAGTCGGCTGCAAGCTGAGCCGTCACTTCAAGCGTATTGGCGATTTTTCCCGGGATGTTGGTCCCGGTGATGATAATTGCCGTAATCGTCCGCGTCTGTTTTGGATCGAGGTAAACACGAAACGAATCGATTCGCACGAGAAAATCATCAAAGTTGCGGGCTCTCAGATTAACGCTGCCTCCCACGTTGCCGCGATTTGTCAGGGCGAATTGGACTGCGTAGTGTTGGCCGGCGACCACGAACCGCGGTGCCTCAAGCAATCTTAATTCAAGTTGGAGAACCGGCAAAACGCGAACATCAATGACGACTTCCGTTTCCCTGGCGGGGGCAATCTGATCGGCAATGATATATCGAACCCGATAGGTGCCAGCTGATGTGGCGGGAGGGAGAGAGAAACTCAGGAGTCGAGTGTCGGTTTGGCCGGGAGCAAGTTCAAAACGGGTATCCCGCAGCACAGGTTTCCAGCCCTCAGGGAGGACAACGCGGACACTGTATGTTTTCCCGACTGCCGACGGATTCCTGACAATAACGGTGGTTGCAAGAACGTTTCCCAGTTTAACATCAAGAACGCGCTGAGCCGCCCTTGCGTCCACAGTGTCAACACCCTGAGCACCGGCGGTGGAAACGAACGTCAATCCAAACAGAAAAAAAAATATCCGGCCGAGAAGGACCGGATAATATGTTTCAATCCGATTCACGAGACCCTTCAGAATTGCAGATCGTACTGGGCACCAAAAATGTCGTCCCCGCCTGCATCGACAACGACGAGAGCTTTGTACTTCCCCTTTGGCGCGGCACTTACGTCTATTGACTCACGCACAGACGTTCCGGGATAGATCCGGTAGCGAATGCCGGGAAACTTCCCTTGCGAGACACCCTTTTCATCAAAGAGCTCCAGATACACATCCGGACGGATTCCAAGGTCTCCGATGTTTTCGATATCGATCTGGAAAACGCTCCCGCCTTTGTCGTTCGCAACCAGTTTCGGGTTCTTGAATTCTATCTTGCACGTTCCGGTGTTTGCAATGTGGGATGCGATCTGGATGCCGTACCGGATCATCTGCATGATGCCCATTTCCGCCTTCTTGTCCCGCGCACCTGATGATTCCGGCGATCCTTTCGGAATCCCCTCAACCATCAACATACTCCAGTAGCTCCCGATCAGAGTCCTCTCGGTCGTGTTGGGCGGAATTATCACAGTGTAGTTGACCGTGACCGTGGACTGTGGAGGAATGGTGACAAAAGAAGGACTGAACGTAACCCATGGCGCATTTGATCGGGGATGCGAGCCGGGCTCGCCATAACTGTTCGTGCCGTTCGAAAAGAAGAGATAGTCTGTTTGATAGATTTTGGCTTCCTGCGGCTCGTTGGAATCGTTCTTAATCGTGATAGTGCCGCTATAGGATTCTCCCGGCTGGGTATCACGATCCTGGCTCAGTTCGCCGATAACCGACACCTGGGCATAGCTGAAACCCGTCAGGAACAGGGCGAGCATCGGGAGGAAACGCATGGGAGGGAGAATTTTCATAGTGAACCCTTATTGATCAAGGAGAGTGTACGTTATCGTATGAACGTCGTTCCCCAGTTCTGCGCTGTTACCTTGGGCAAACGTTGAAGAGGCAGTATACAGGAGTGTCGCGGTTTGGTTCGTGTTCGGCGGCCTTCGGGGAATGGAAACAATAAGATCAACTGCGAGCATCCCGTTGGTCAGAGTGACTTGCGGAGCTGCGGTTCCCTGGGGAACGCTGGTGGCAACAACGGCGAGATTGAACCGTTGGCCGGGGCAGCTGGTCCGAACTGTGATTTTCGTAATCCGGTTTTGCAGCCGATATCGAAGCGATATGGTAGCGTTGGTCACTGCGATTGGCTCTCCTCCTGCCACTCCCGTTGTCACCGTCATATTGATATTGCCGCCAAGAATGGTCAGTTGACTGTAAGCGCCGGAGATGCCTCCAACAGAGAGGAGGAGAATCGTCAGGGCAAGAGTTCTGGTAAGAGGTCGCATGATTATTGGTTTTGGACCGTAAACGTTATTGTGTGCGGGTCAGTACCGGTTCCCTGGGAAGCAAGGGCTTCGGCGGTATATTGCAGAATGCAGTTTCCAGAGCTTCTCCCAATATTCAGGAGAAAATCCGCGGGTACGGTTGAAAGAGTCACTTGAGGTGCAGCCGTGCCCTGTGTGGAGCTCCCAGCGAGCAGCTTGAGCGTGAATTGGGGAGCTGCAAGGCTGGTATTCACGGTGATCTTTTTCAAACTGCTGTTGATGCCCCATAGCAGGTTTGTGGACTGATTGGTCAGGGTCATCAAATCCTGGCCCGCAACGGCGTCCGCGCCCGAAATGGTCATGTTCACAACGCCGCTGCTCACCTGAACGAGGGTAATCGTCGAAACGATTACGGTGACTCTGTGTGTTCGCGTTGCATAGACCGTCTGTGCCTGCATTTGTGCACAAAAAAGAAGGATAATCGGGACGAGTATAAGAAAGTGGAATTTCATTGTCATGATGTCATTGCTGTCAAGGGTGTTGATCAATATACATTCAGAGACCTTCTTATACAAGAGTGCGACTAGCTGCTTGTGACTGTGTAGACAACTGAGTGAAAGTGAGCCGGCTCTCCGTCAGGGTCACGCATAATGACCGAAAACCTTACCCCACAGCTCCCGGCCGATTTTGAGAGTCCCTGGATGAAATCGTGTGTTGAGGCATCAGTCAGCTCAAGCTGATGCCTGGTGTTTGTGTCGCCGTTCATCTCCTGGAGACTAATGTGCACGATGCACGATCTTGATGCTTGTTTGCTTGCTACGCTGATTTTTCGCCATTCTCCGTTGCTTGTCCAAACGAGCCTTGTTTGCGCTGATACAACAGGTCCCTCCGAGCTGCTTTGGTAGTACAGTGGAGATTCGAGTGCCAGGAGCTGTTTTGACACGATAACCTTGTTTAGTTCAAGAACTTCGAGGGTGACAACTTGATTGGAGGCTGAATACTGCGACAAGAGAGTGGCACTGTTGAGGATCGAAAGGATGATGAAGCTTGCGGTGTGTCTGGCCAGTATTGAGATGATCTGTTTCATTGGAGTTGGCCCTTTAAATCGTGAGTGCCCGCAGCAGATTTCCTCCCAGAGCTCTGCCACGGGCACCCGTCCTCCTGACTCTTAGTTTGTAAGAGTCAGCGTAACGACCTTCGTTGTTGAAGCAAGCGTACCGGCGGAAGCATTGGCCGAGAAGGTATAGGTAATGATCTGGCCTGCATCTGCTCCACGGGCAATATTCGTTACAACATCGACCGCGCTGCCTGACGTGGCATTGGAGATATCGATCGTTCCTGCACTGGTTCCTTTGGTGCTGGCAAGGTTCATATCCAGAATGTAGCCAGAGACAAGAGCCGCATCGAGATGGGCGGTCACTTTCACCGTGTTGCCAAAGTTCTGGGTAATGCTGTAGGTTGTGGAAGCGTCATTGACCGACGTCAAAGCATCCACACCGGCTGTTCCGGTCGTGATGGTCAGGGGACCGGGGTTTCCAGACGTGGCAATCTTATAGACGGTATTGACTGCAAGCGTCACGTTCTGGGTGGCAGTAGCTTGAGCAAACGTGGTCTCAACGATCATCGTGCTGAGCACTGCGGTGGCGAGAACTGCGAAGGACTTTTTCATGACTGACTCCTGATTGGATGATGTTTGTTTATTCTGTTTCATACTCTTGTCCAGCTTATGTCAATCCTCGTGCCAGACAATGAAAACACTGATTTTATTGGGTATTTGTGATGTTGGCCGGTTATTGTTGTCATATTAGTGTTTCATAATGATTCATATGTATTATATTGATACGTTTCATGTGTATTATGTTGTATAACAATTAGTTACGGAGATTTTGATTGACTTTTGCTTTGGGATAATGTATCATTATGATACTCGGAGGGGTCAGAATGAGACGAAGCTCGGATGAAACTCGAGGAAAGTTCTATTTTTTGGCCGTTTTCTGAAAGAAAGATCGCCTGGCATGACACTTGACATCCACTATAGTAGAAATTCACAGAGTCAATCTTGTTCTCTACATAGGGGTATCAACGTCATGAGTTCCGTATCCATTTCTGCGACAACCCTTGCCCGTCTTCGCGGCGAGGAGCTTTCACATATTTCCCATGCTCTTCGGAGCCCCCTCACTTCTATTGTCGGTTTCGCCGATGCAATTCTCAGCGATCCGGCCCTTGCTCGCGACCAGAAGGAGGAGTTTGTTCGAATCATCAAAGCTGAAGGAGAGAGACTCTCCCGGTTCGTCGACGAGCTGATGTATGCCTCGATCGCAACCCGCGAGGCCCCACTGACACAACACTGGGATGTCGCGACGGTCGTCGCCTCGGCATTCCATAATGTCTCGCTTTCAGCCGCTTCCCGTTCCGTGGCCCTCCGCCATGATATATCGAGCTCTCTTCCGCGTCTATTCCTCGAGAAAGAATTCGCGACGAGGATTCTGGACAACATCCTGACGAATGCCATCCGCTACGCGCCGGAGCATTCTGAAATTCTTGTCCACGCCGACATATCCGGATCGGATTTGATCGTCAACATTCACGCTCCCCGCACTCAGGCCACCGCCGGCAGCGATGCCTCCCAGGTCGGCCTGGCGCGCACGCGATATCTCGTAAGTTTGTACGGCGGGTCATTGCAGGTAGAACAGTCACAAGCAGACGAAACAATCATGACTCTCCGGCTACCTTTGGGTAACTAACCTCCACATGGCCAATTCTCTCATCTATATTGTAGACGACGAGGAGACAATCCGCAAACTCCTCGAACACACCGTGACCAAGCGATGGGGCTTTGAGGCAAGAGCCTTCGCCTCGGGCGAAGCATGCCTCGACGCCCTGATAGACGATCCCGACCTTGTTCTCCTTGACATCATGATGGAGGGCATTTCAGGAGTGGACACTCTGAGAGAGGCCAGGAAGCGTAAACCCGATCTACCCGTCATCATGCTTTCCGCTCAAGGAAGCATGGAGGTCGCCATTGAATCGCTCAAGCTTGGAGCTTCAGACTACTTCAGCAAGCCCATTGATTTCCCCAAGCTCGAAATCGCCATTAGAAATGCTCTTCAGCTTCGCCAGGTTTCACGGGAAATGAGTCAGTTGAAAGAGAGGATTCAGCATGATGTGCAGTTCGAAAACATTGTTTCTACAAGCGGCGAAATGCAGGAGGTCTTTCGGCTGGTCAGCAAGGTCAAGAACAGCGACATTCCCGTTCTCGTGATGGGGGAAAGCGGCACGGGAAAAGAACTGATCTCCCGCGCCATCCATTTCAACAGCGACAGGAAGGATGCTCCGTTTGTGGTCGTCAATTGTGCCTCCATCCCCCACGAGCTTCTCGAAAGCGAGCTCTTCGGTCATGAGAAAGGAGCATTCACCGGCGCCTATCAGCGGCGAATCGGCCGATTCGAACAGGCGCACCAGGGAACCATTTTTCTTGATGAAATCGGCGAAATGGATCTTGCCTTGCAAGCAAAGCTTCTGAGGGTCATTCAGACGAAGGAATTCCAGAGAGTAGGCGGAAATGACACCATTATTTCGGACGTTCGACTTGTTTCTGCGACAAACCGTGATATCCGTGAGGAGGTGCGGCAAAAACGTTTTCGCGAAGACCTGTATTTTCGCATTGCTGCATTCCCCATCGTCGTTCCTCCCCTCAGGCAGCGAAAATCGGACATTCTCGTGCTCGCCGAGCATTTTCTCAAGCTTTTCGGGCAGGCGAGCGGCAAGACACTCCGGTTTTCCCGTGAGGCACTTCGCCTTCTTTATGATTACCCGTGGCCCGGAAATGTCCGTGAACTGGAGAATGTCATCCAACGGGGAGTTGTGATGACAGACGGGAAGGAGATCACTCCCGGTGACCTTCCCGTGGCATTGCAGACTTTTCTCGCGCCCGCATCAGCTTCGTCGATCCCCTTCGTTGAGTCTGAGACCGGAGTTGTCCCACTGGAGAGGGTTAAGGAAACGGCTATTCGGAATGCATTGAAAGTAACGGGGGGGAACATCGCCGAAGCAGCGCTTCGGCTGAAGCTTGGACGCGCAACGCTCTATCGGCTCATGAAGAAGTACAAGATAGAAATGTAGTTCCTGCCACACCTCCTTCACACAACCTGCCGATGTTTGGCAGGCTTCCTCTTTCCGTATGGCTTGAATGCTATTTCAGTTCAGCAAGCTTGGTCCTTGCATCCTCCGCCAGTCGCCCATTGGGAGAAAACTTCAGGTATTCTGCATAATAACGCTTGGCTTCTCGTGGCGAGCCTTTGAACTCATAGAGCTGGGCAACGCGGAATATCAGCTGAGTCAACGAGCGGTCTTTTTCCACAGCTTTGAGGTACGAATCGATTGCCAGATCATACATTCGCTTCCGCACATAGGCACCGGCAAGATGTTCATAGCTGGCTGCAGTATCCGGCGACAATTCAACATATTTCTGAAACTGCTGGATCGCACGGTCGATTTCGTACGTGCTCAGGCAGTACGTACCGTATCGTTGATACGCCTGCCAAGTGCTTGGACGGACCTGGATGGCACGAAGATAGAATGCATTCGCCTTTTCGTGATCACCCTCTTCTGCGCTTATGTTCGCATATGCCAGCAGGCTAAAATACGGATCGACCCTTCGAAGAGCATCCGCCTGTTCCCTGGCTTTTTCAAAACTCCCGCCGAGAACCGTCGGCGCGAGTACATAATACTGAATGAGTGCTTCCCGAAATTCAATCGAGGACGGAGCAAACCGCACAGCCAGCTCCAGCTGCGCTCTCATTTTCGTTGCGATGAAGGGCTTCCGGAGAATGTTGGCATAGGAAAAATCCCTGGCATATGCTTCGCCGAGGCGGAAGTGGTATTCCGCGCTGTTGCCGACCAATTCGACCGCCTTTTCCAAATGCTCGACAGCTTTTTCGGTACTTTGAGGGGACTTCAGGTAGGCGAGGCCAAGACGATATTGCTCTTCTGCAAGGAGCTCAACATCCAGGGAGCTGCGGGCAGATGATTCTCGTGTGGGATTCGGTGAACCCTGTTGGAAGCCGAACGCTATTCCTCTTGGCACCAACATCGACGTACACACAAGTCCGAGCCAAAACCAGGAGCGGGGTTTGATCACTGTCCTATCCATGGCGTTTCCTCCAAGAATAAACAGGGAACTTCGTTTCCTCTTTCGACGCTCATTCTTCGACCACTGATTCTTCATGATAAGGAATTCTCATTTGAACTTCCAATCCCCTGCCATCCCCATTTTTGAGCCGAAACTCATGGTTTTCTCCATACAGCTGTTCCAGCCGGGAACGGGTATTGTGAAGCCCAACTCCTTCCGAAAACTCCCCCGAGGATCCGTGTGGAAGTCCCGGACCATCGTCCCTGACGACAAGATCTAACATGTCATCATTTCGTTCGGCGATGATTTCGATTCTTCCACCGCCGCTTCTGGTACCAACACCATGCCGAATAGCGTTCTCGACTAACGGCTGCAGAATAAGGTTTGGCACCTTTGCCCGCAGTACCCCGTTTCCCGTTGTGATGCGCACCTTGAGACGGTTGCCGTAGCGGACTTTTTCGATTTCGAGGTATCTCTGCAAAAAGTCGAGTTCATCTCTTAACGATACTTCCTGTATACCCTCGGTCTCGAGCGAGTAGCGCAGCAGTTCTCCCAGCCTCGCCACGACTTTGTCGGCATCCTCTACATTCTTGTGCATCAACGAGGAAATGGAATTCAGGGTATTAAAGAGAAAGTGAGGCTGCATCTGCATCTTCAGCGCCTGGAGATTTGCCTTGACGAGTTGAGCTTCCAATTGCGATGCTTTCAGCTCACGATCGCGAAATTGGCGGTAGTATTCCAGAGTGTACCCAAAACCGAGAATAACCCAATATGCCAGAGTATTCGTTTGGAAGTTAAATGCAAAAGAGAACTCAATGGATCGGAAGGTCTCGTACATGGACAGCGGCTCTTCCCGAACCATGTTCCAGATTGATTCAGCGAGAAAGAGCTGCATGCCGGCAATCGCAAGGCTTGTCGGGATATGCACCAGCAACGCTTTGGGCCACTTCCTCCGCTCGAATCGATATCGCTTTCGCAGCCATAAGACTCCGGGAGCAAGGAGCGCCCATACATAGTAAAACGAGAAATTGATGGTAATGGCACGCTGCCACGTGACCTGCTGCCGAAACAAATAGCGGTCCCACAGAGTTGATTGTGAGGCAAAAAAAAGGGCAACGGCGGTCCATGTGAGGATAACCGCCGTCCATTTGACCCATCGGTGCTGAAAAATGCTTTTTGTTTCCACAATAGTCTCTTCGGCGTTTCTCTTTCAGGATCCGGAGCGGGGAGTCAGGAGAATGTGGCGAAATCGCAGTGCAGAGTCAACAGAAGGATCAGACGTGCTCGTGGAACATTTCGGAGAGTTTCTTCTTGTATCCTCTGCTGGCAGTCAGTTTTGCCCCATTCAACAGCAGGACAATGTAATCCCCGTTGAACCAGGGTTGAAGTTCTTTGATTCTGTCAATATTGACAATCGTTGTCCTATGAATCCTCACAAACTTGCCCGTCCCGAGCTTTTGCTCCATCTGGGTCATAGTCTCGCGCAGCAGATGCGATTCGCTGCCAACGTGGAGTTTGACATAGTTACCCGCAGATTCTATCCAATCTATTTCATCAAATCGGAGAAAAAACACGCGTCCGGAGGATTTCACCAGGATCCGATCTACATGCTTCTTGTTCGATTCGATGTGTTCAAGGAGAGAAAGCAACTTCTGGTCGACATTAGTGTTGTTTCGGAGCACCACCTCCGATTTGGCACGCACTAATGTCTTTTCGAATCGTGCATGGTCGAACGGCTTGAGCAGATAGTCCAGGGCGTGGACATCGAAGGCGCGAATGGCATACTGGTCGTACGCGGTCACAAACACGACAATGGGCATTTTGTGGAACTCGACGCTTTCCAGCACTTCGAACCCGTTTCCGTCGGGCATTTGGACATCAAGAAAAACAAGGTCCGGCGACTCATTGCGGATGGCTTCAATGGCTTCCTTGCCTGTGGCGCTCTCCCCAATGATCTGAATATCGGCATCATCCTTCAGAAGAGCTTGAAGCCGTTCCCGGGCAAGCTGTTCGTCATCGACAATGAGGGTCCGAATCCTGAGAGATCCGTCTTTCTTTTGGAGAGGGGCAAGGGACATAATCTTTCTCACTCATAACATACAAAATTTCTCAATCAGAGAAATAGTTCCGTTGAGTCCAGATCGCTCCTTTTTTGGGACAAATTGACCAGTTTTGGGGATGAATGAACGTCGAGGAAGGAGGAAGCAGTCAGCGCGGGGACAGCAATCAGCTTTCAGAGTTTGGCAAAGTGGACGCTGTAGGGATCGAACCTACGACCTCCGCCTTGTAAGGGCGGCGCTCTGAACCAGCTGAGCTAAGCGTCCTCGACCTCGTGTCGCCAGCAAAATAGCAACAAACGGTTCGAATAGCAACGCGGTCAAATTTGCTCCAGTTCCCCCGACTGGACCCATCCCACCTTGCCGTCGGCAAGCGTGATTCTCGTCCAATCGCCTACGCTGTCGCTCACGCGCACCTTCAATCCTTCATGGATGACAAATGCATCAACGCTCTGGTCGTCAGGAGAATTCTTGGCTGTGACACTACGAGTGATTATGATCGCCTCAGATCGATCGGAAACCTGGTTGACTTGAAGTCCGAAAACGACGCCGAAGGCAACGGCGACCACAAGAGCTGCAAGGATTCCCCAACGGAACACGGGGTTCCAGGAAGAGCTCCCGAGCAGATTGATAACGGCCAATTGACCAAACACAAGAATCCACGCGATCATGAGAAGAGTACCCGTAGTCGACAATGACGTCAAGGTTGAAAGAGAACGGATCCACGTGAGAAGAAACAACTCAGGGACAGGTTCGATCCTATCAACGATCTTCGAATTCGCCAGCCGGAGGTTAAACTCAATATCAGGATCACCGCCGTCGAGCCTCGCCGCCCTTTCGTACCAAAGGATTGCTCCTCCTATATTTCCCGAACGATAACTGGCGTTCCCGAGGTTGAAGAAGAGCGGGGCGCTGACGTACCCTTGGTGAACAACGCCGACGTATTCCTTTGCAGCGTCACTGAACCGGCCGGCGCGATAATGTTCATTCCCTTTCAGAAAGGCATCCTCGGGAGTCTGTGCTGCAGAGAATGTCACGCAAAGAGGAAGAAGAACCATATAAGCGACTGTCCGTTTCATCGGTTCAAAGCTCTTTCGACGTTTCCAATGACTTCCTTTGCCTGGTCCAACAGATCTCTTCGTGCTTCCTGAGTGTCCGCGCCCGGTGCAAACCGTGCGAACTCGGCTCGCTCAGTGCACGCCTGCAGTTGATGAGCGACCTCTGCGGGGACTCCATTTGCCTTGAGCGTCTCGACTGCCAGCTCCAGTGTGAGATCCGCGCGAGGGATTCTCAGTTTGTCGCCAAGGTATCCAACGAGGGCTTTGGAGATTTCACTATGATAGCTTTCGGTATTTCCGCGACCAAGCAATTTTTCCGCAGTCTTTAGGCGCCGGGAAGCCTCCTTCCCCGCCTTTTGCGATCTCAAGAGCGGTGCGTTGCCGAGAAGTTTCTCTTGCCGCTTACGATAGACAAACGCCCCAAGAAACATCAGAGGCGGAAAAACAAATCCGCCGATCAGCCAACCATTTATCAACGAAAACTCCTCGGCCCGTCGAAAAGATCCAGGAGATAGTTTCAAGAACCGGATATCCTCTCCCAAGAGTCGGACATCCTCTTTTGAAGCGAATGTTCCTCCTGCTGCAATGTCTTTCCCCTGGGCGACATTCAGAACAAAACGAGGCGATTTGAGCGTAACATAGGTATTCCGGCTAAGATCATAGTAGACGAAAGAAACGGGTTCGATGACCCGCATGCCTGCATTTCTTGGAATGAGGAGATATTCCGCGGTCTTTTTCCCCCGTATCTGATTTCCATCCCTCGCAATTTCTTCGGTTACTTTCGGGTCATATGTTTCAATATCTCCCGGAAATGAGGGCTTCGGCACGGCCACCAATTTGAGATTGCCCGTTCCGCCAACGATGAGTTTCAACGTGACAGGATCGCCCGTTTTAACTTCCTTTTTATCGACTGCGGCATCAAAGGTAAACGATCCCACTGCACCGGTAAATTCCGCTGGCAAATTACCCGACAAGGGATCAACAGTGATTGACAGGGAGTTGGAGGTAAAATCGATTTCCTGAGTGCGCAGCCTGTTGGAGAAAATGGGATCATTGAAAATGTCGAGCGGATCCGTGTTGCTTCGTCTGGTCTGAATCTGAACGGCGCACCGCACCTCGAGCGGCGTGATCTTCAACGTTCCGGATTGAGTTGCAAAGAGGGCAGTCCGCTTGATAGTCGCAACGCGGTATTGTTTTCCGCCGACGGTCTCGGTTGCAGCTTCCGGTGATTTTGGCTGGTCGAAATCTTCCGCCCAGAATCCTTCAAATGTCGGGGCCTTTGCAATGGCATAATGTTCAATGCTGACGCGCGTATAGAGTTTATACGTAAGGATGAACTGCTCCCCCTGACGGACACGGCGCTTGTCTGCGACAGCTTTGATGTACAAATTCTCGCCTATCTCCTGTGCCGAAGCCTGGCCTGAAGCGGCCTTCTGCGCACCGGCCGCCGCCGGGACAACATCAATCTGAATTGGTTCGGTTTTGTATGATTTCCCTTCCAGTTCGATCGCGGCGGGTCCTATCGTGGCTTTCCCTTGTTTGCGCGCGGCAATCACGTACACATACGAGAGCGTGGAGGAGGTACGACCATTAATCCATTGGTATTGCGACGACTGTATTGGCCCGCTCAGTACGACAAACGCATTGAAATCCGGAGGCTGGAACCTCTCGGGGGTGACAGACTGCGCGCTTGTCAATGTGAAGGAAAGCTGAAATTGTTCTCCGACGGAAACTTTATTCGACGCAACAGAAGCGCTAAAGGAGACAGACTGGGCAGCACACAGCGAAGTCCCCGTTGCCACAATCACTATCAATCGCAGAAGAGTCTTCATCACCAGTCCTTTTCCGTCCTTATCCTCGTCCCCTCCCGCTTTCGAAGCTGCTTCTGGATTTCCTTTTCGCTGTTTCGAAGCGCGTCGAGAATTCGGTCTGCCTGTTCTTTCGGAATCTTGTTCTGCTGGGCAACCTGCGGCTGGGGCTGCGGTTGTTGCTGTTGATTCTGCTGTTGATTCTGCTGTTGATTCTGCTGTTGATTCTGCTGCTGGTTTTGCTGCTGCTGTTGTTGCTGCTGGTCCTGCTTTTGCTGCTGATTCTGGTTTTGTTGTTGCTGCTGTTGATCTTGTTTCTGTTGCTGGTCTTTCTTCTGCTGG
>Ga0209323_10002280_pt1 | contig 12734 bp, 9 predicted proteins | sample Rifsed19ft2_FD_184014 | JGI IMG/M metagenome (GOLD analysis project Ga0209323, IMG submission 184014) | Soil microbial communities from Rifle, Colorado, USA - sediment 19ft 2 (version 2) | ecosystem: Environmental > Terrestrial > Deep subsurface > Rock core/Sediment | place: Rifle, Colorado...
CAATTGCATGGTGTCCATGTCGCCCGAGGCTATGATGATTTCCAACTCCCCGCCAGCTAATTTCTTTTTTTCTATTTCCACCACTGTGCCCAAAATATCGTCGGCTTCGAAGCCGGGGTGGTCATAAATCGGAATATGAAAACCTTTAAATATTTCTCTCGAACGCTTCAGCTGGGAGATCAAAGCCTCGTCGGCCTTCGGCCGGCCAGCTTTGTATTCCTCATAAGCTTCATGGCGGAAGGTCTTGCCCGGCAAGTCATAGGCCGCGGCGATATAATCCGGCTTCAAATCCCCGATGATTTTGATCAGCATCGAGGACAGGCCATACAACGCGCCGGTCGGCTCGCCCTTGCTCGAACTGAATTCCGGCAAGGCATGATAAGCGCGATGAATAATCGCATGCGCATCAAGCAAAACCAGCCTCTTCTTTGCACTCCCCTTTTTAGTCATAAGTGCTTATATTATAGCACTAGCAGATTTCAAATTCCCTGGAGTTTTCGTCCAAGTGCTTTATTTTTATTTTATCGTGGTTTTTTGGCATGACATCCGCGACGATTTCCGGCCATTCGATGAGCACGAGATTTTCCGGATCGGAAATAATCTCCGCCCAGCCGAGCTTGGCGAGCTCCTCCCCTTTTTTCAGACGATACGCGTCTATATGAATAAGTTTTTGGAATGGGTGCTTAGAGATCTTATAGTTTTTCATTATAACGAAAGTTGGAGAAATAACTTTATCTTTAACGCCAAGGTGTTTAGCCAACGCTTGAGTAAAGGCGGTCTTCCCCGCGCCTAAATCCCCATAGAGTCCCATGACTTTCGCTTTCAGGTTTGTGCCATTAGAAATATGCTTAATTATATCTTGGGCTATGTTGCCTGTATCTTTGAGATTTCTTGACACTCTCTTCATCTTTTGGATTCTAGCACCCTCCTTCGCACAAAGCCACGGGGGCTAGAATAACAAAACCCCGCAAGAGCGGGGTTTTGTTATTCTAGATTTAAGCTTGAGCCTTAGGTGCCTTAAGATCGGCATAGAACTTTCTTCCGAAATAGATCAGGGCGAAAATTGAACCGGTCAAAAGCAACCATTCAGTCAAGGTGTTTGGCAGAAATCCGCCATTACCGAAGATTGAAGCAGCTGGCAAAAGATTCTTCTCTACTACATTGTTCACGACATAAGCGGTAATGTTTTCTTTAGCTAGGGTTGTTGGATTAGGATAGAAGACGGTGGCAGTAGCCAAAAGAACATCTTTCTTATTAACTCCATTTGCGACAGATCCTGAAATAACTACTTTCTCTTCGTCGCCTGATTCCAAAATATCGAGTTTCAAAATTAAAGAGCTTCCGGAAAATTCACCTTTGCTTGCCCTCTCAAATGAAACCTGAGCTGGCAGCTCTACTTTTAAAATAGCTTCTTTGATGGTTTTTGCGCTGATATTCTTGAAGGTAATTTCATATTCAATCGTATCGCCGGCGGAAACATTCTCAAATTTATTCTCAATTTTAAGGGATATAAATTTTGAAGCTGCAGAGCTTGAGACTGGATTGTTGATTGGTTGAACAACTGGCGGATTAACTGACGGATAAGTTGGTACCACATAAACAGCGGTAGTTTTTAACACCAAGATATCACCTCTGGTGACTCCGTTGTCATTTTTACCAACAGCGCGGAAGTAATAAATAGTATTCGGCGCAAGATTGGTAAACGTTGTGGAAAAGTATTTTGAAGAAATAGCGCCTAAGCTTTCGGAGGGTGAGGTGTAACCCAAGGCTGGAGTAAATCCGTATTCAAACCAAACCGAGACAGATGAATCGCCAACAGGGTCGATAGCTAGGCCGTTCACTTGGGCTGTCGTTTGCGTCACGGCTGAAGATAGTTGGGTGGTTATAATAATGTTCTGGTTAGAATTTGAGTCGTTTTCAGTAGAAAAGTTTTTGATTGATCCATAGGAAGTGCCGTTATCATTTTCAGCCACAACTCGAAAATAATATGTCTTCTCGGAAATGAGGTTACTAATAGCCTTGGAAACAGAGCGGGATCCGGAGCTTACAGAAGAATGGCTGGTTTCTTTGGAAAGATTGCCTGAGCTTATTCCATATTCAAACCAGTAAGTAGCTCCATCGTCAGAGTCAATGGTTGCCTTTAGGGTTGCTGAATCTTCGGTGATGTTTATGGCATTGTTAGTGACAACATCAGGTTCGCTGCCGTTTTGTGAACCATCATCATCGGTGGCGAAAGAAAGAATAGAGCCTTCATCGTAGCCATAACTATTGCTGGCCCAAGCACGGAAATAATAAGTGGTGTTGGGGTTTAAGTTGGTAATGGTTTGATTCATTGTTCCTGAATCTAGGCCTTGAGCAACCATGTTGGTTGTAATGCCTGTGCCGTTAGCCACCTTGCTGTAGGTTGCGCTGTACTCAAACCAAGTTGAGGTGAATGCGCCATTAGCGGACCAATTGCCATTTAATCTAGCTGAAGTTTCGCTGACATTGGTTGCAGAATTAGTAGAAACAGTCGGTGGTAAAATTGGATTTACAATCGCTATAGTTTTAAAATTCAAAGTCTCTCCACAGCCACCCTGATCAACTGCGTTGGCGGTACAGGCGCGGAAGTAATAAGTAGTGCCCGGATTCAAGCCGGTAATATTTTTAATGATGGAAGCTGGCATAATCAAGGCTGGTCCAAAAACACGCGTGCCCAAGCTCTGATCGGTGCCATATTCGAACCAAGTATTGGTATTGTTGCCATCGGGATTAATTTCAGCAACCAGGGTGGCTGAATTCTGGGTTATGTTGGTGGCGTCTAAAGTCGTGGCTGTCGGAGACCCGCTGGCGCGAGCAAAAACCGGGCTAGCTATTAAAGTAAGGCCTAAAATAATAAAACTGGTAAATATAAACTTTTTATTGATATTTTTCATAATTTTTTTGATACCTGACCGGATTTGATAGCCCGGAAAGGCGGTTATTTATATGCTTACAATAGTATCATATTACTAGCTGTTTGTCAAGGTATAAAAAAATGCCCAATTTCCGAAGAAATCAGGCATTTGAAGACATTTTACGCTTTACCAAACCCAGCCGCCAAAAATGCTGATGATACCGTTACTGCTACCGCAATTGTTGCCGTAATTACCGCTACTGTTGTTATAACCGTTGTTATAACCAGCGTAGTTGGTATTATCGCCCAAAATGTTGTAACCATTGGGGCCATAAGCTTTCGGCTCTCCAAAGACATTGCTTGACCGATTGCCACGGTGATTACAAAGATTGGACCAATTACTGCACTGGAGACACCAAGGAGCATTGTTGTTTTGAGCACCTGACTGACCGCTGTTGTTGTAAATATTCACAACCGTGTTGCCCGGCTGTTGATTCGTTGGTTTCTCCACGGTCTGTGGTTGAGGCTGTTTAGGCGGATCAACCACCACCGGTTCTGGCGCTTTGACAATCGCTGGGGGCATTTTGGTGTTAACCACCAAAGGCTCCGGAGCGGTGAAAGGATGCTTGCCTTTTATCTGGATGTAGGGCACCCGACCAAAAGCAATGAGCTTGTCGTTAGGATCCAAAAAGATCCGGTAGGATTTTTGTCCGTATCCATCATCGTTAAACTCATAAGCCATGACTGGTCCAGAAATTTCATTGCCATACATGATTTCTGAGCCGCTCATGAAGGCCTCGAGGTCGGTCACGGCAATTGTGCCGGTAACCCATTTGCCAACTTTGTTGTACTCATTCAGGCTTTTTACGGCCAAGAGTTTTTGCTCAGGAGTCATCACTGCCAAGGTTTTCTGAATCATGCGACCATTGGCGTCCTTAGCATAATTGGCTGCTACGGTGTTTTTGTCAATTGTTCCGGTTCCATAAATGTCGTCTGTTTGCGCAAACGCGCTTGTGGCCATTGCTACAATGGCCACAATAATGTTAAAGATCTTTTTCATGTCTGTTAGTTTTGAATTTTTGGTTGATGTTTCCGTCTTAACTTTCTGATTTAAAGGTAGCATAAATATCCCTGTTTGTCAATAGCCTTGATAAATGGATAGTTGGTTAAAAATAAGCTACAATTAATGGATAAAATGGTTAAATTTGACGACGAAAAACAAAATAAACAAATAGAGGATATGCGGCGTCAAGAAGAGGAAGATTTAATCCAAATCCTCGCCTCCACTAAATACAACCTGCCTTATATTAATCTCTCGGGGGTGGTCATTGAAAATGAAGCCTTGCGGTTTATTGATGAGCCAGAGGCTCGGGCCGGCGGTATCGCGCCTTTTAAGGTAATTGGTAAAAATGTCCACATCGCTATTCGCACGCCGTTAAAAAAAGAAGTTGAAGATCTTAAAGATAAAGTGAAGGGTCAGGGTTATATTCCTGTTATTTATATGGCTTCTTCTTTGTCTTTGGAAAAAGTTTGGGAAAGATATAAGGAAATTTCCCTGGCCAGAGAATCCATGTCTGGGGGCCTAGACGTTTCAGGAGAAACTCTTCTTCAGTTGGCTCAAAAAATAAAAACTATTAAAGATATTGAGCCGGCCATTGTTGAATCTGGAACGACTAGTAAAATGCATGCTATTTCTAAAATGCTGGAAATTATTATGGCTGGTGGCATCGCCCTTGAAGCTTCTGATATTCATATTGAACCGGAAGAAGACCGGGTTAGGCTCCGCTATCGTTTGGACGGCGTGCTTCATGATGTCATGTTTTTTGAACTTAAAAAATTTCAAATGTTGTCTTCCCGCATCAAACTTCTTTCCGGCCTTAAGCTGACCATGGAAAACAAAAACCAAGATGGACGATTTAGTATTTTTATTAAAGACGAAGAAATAAGCATTCGTACTTCGACCGTGCCGGGAGCCTATGGCGAATCAATTGTCATGCGTATTCTTAACCCAAAATCAATCCAGGTGGAGCTTAAAGACATGGGTATTGATCCGCGACTCTATGACATACTGTCTAGGGAAATAATCAAACCGCACGGCATGCTTTTGGTTACAGGCCCGACCGGATCAGGAAAAACCACGACTCTGTACGCCTTTTTAAGAAAAATATACTCCCCTGATATAAAAATCATCACCATTGAGGATCCGATTGAATATCATTTGCGCGGAATCACTCAGACGCAAACCGACCACAAAAGAGGCTATACCTTCCTCGAGGGTCTCCGGGCGGCCCTTAGACAAGATCCGGATGTGATCATGGTCGGAGAAATCCGAGACGCCGAGACGGCCAAAATTGGAGTTGAGGCGGCCTTGACTGGGCATATGGTTTTCTCCACCTTGCACACCAACAACGCCGCCGGCGTCATCCCAAGATTGATTGATCTTGATGTTAACGCTAAAATTATGTCTTCAGCGTTGACTGTTTCCATGGCCCAGCGTTTGATCAGAAAACTTTGCGCCAACTGTAAAAAGGAAAAAAAACCGGACGCGGAGGAAGAAAAAGAAATACGGGAAATTTTAAAAGGGGCGGCTGCTGCCAAAAAAGATTTATCCTATTATGGAGTCAATCCAGATCAAGAAATAAAAATTTGGGAACCAGTCGGTTGCGAAATTTGCAACTTCATCGGTTATAAGGGCCGAATCGGCGTCTTTGAAGTTATTTTGACAGATGAGGCTATTGAAAAAGCTATTCCGCAAAACCCCAGTGAAAGAGAAATTAAGGTCATTGCCCAAAAACAAGGCATTTTGGACATGAAAGAGGATGGGGTTATCAAAATCTTAAAAGGCATAACTTCCTTAGAAGAAGTAAAGGGTGTCGTCGATTTCTACGAGGATTAAATCCTTCGACTCGCTCTGCTCGCTCAGGACAAGAAATAAAAAAACTTAAATCTCTAAACAATCCTTTTAACACTAGGTGAGAAAAGTAATAAGCTATTGAAGGATAGCTGCCAGTAACTCCGCGTAAACGGTAACCAGAACGTCCTGCGCAAACTTCTAGATAGGCTTACGCCTGATTGCTTAGAGATTTAAGTCTTCTTTTAAAGAGCAAATATATTATCCTATTATCAAGGCATAACTTACAATGCTATACTGTGAATAGCCCTGTGAACATCTTGTGAATAATTGATTTCAAAACGAGTATAGCATGTTATTATTATTCTGTCAATGCCTATTATTGGTTAATCTATGAAAAACGAGGAAAAAAAACCTAAAAATGAAGATGTTTTTTTAGATCAGTCACTTCGCCCGTCTCGCTGGGATGAGTATGTTGGTCAAAAACAAATAAAAGATAATCTCCAAATTCTCTTAAAAGCCGCCGAGGAAAGGAGGCATCCACCGGAACATTTGCTGTTTTATGGCCCTCCAGGCCTCGGTAAAACCACCTTGGCGCATTTGATCGCCCGAGAGACCGGTCGTCAGATAAAAATCACTTCCGGTCCCGCCATAGAGAAGGTTGGGGATCTCGCCTCAATCCTGACCAATCTTTCACCGGGGGATATAATTTTTATAGATGAAATTCATCGTTTAAATAAAGCGGTGGAGGAGGTGCTTTATCCAGCCATGGAGTCCGGTGTTTTAGATATTATTATCGGCAAAGGTCCGTCTGCGCGCACCATTCAGCTTGATCTTCCTCCTTTCACTATGGTTGCCGCCACAACGCGCATTGCTCTTCTTTCGGCTCCGCTCCGTTCCCGTTTTTCTGGAGGAGTGCATCGGTTGGAGTTTTATAGCCAAAATGAAATTGAGGAAATAATAAAACGCTCGGCTAATTTGCTCGGCGTAGCGTCAGAGCGAGAAGCTTTGGTAGAAATTGCTAAGCGCAGTCGTTTCACGCCGCGAACTGCTAATTATCTGCTTAAGCGCTGCCGAGACTATTCGCAGGTTCATAAAAAAGATTTAAGTAAAGATATCGTCTGTAAGGCGCTCGAGATGCTGGGTATCGATGAATTGGGCCTTTCCTCTTCTGATCAGCGAGTGCTTCAAATTATTATAGAAAAATTTGACGGCGGACCAGTAGGATTAAATACACTCGCGGCCGCTACTTCTGAAGAAGAGGAGACGATCGGAGAAGTGATAGAGCCATACTTAATCCAGCTCGGTCTTTTAGAGCGCACGCCGCGCGGACGCGTTGTGACCCCAAAGGCTTACCGCCATTTGAGAATAAGGCCACCAGAATCAGCCCAAGAAAAACTCTTATAAAAGCAAAACCCCTTCTGAAAGAAGGGGTTGTGGGGATTTTCTTATGGCCGTTGGGCCAGAGATAAGAATGACCCGGGAATATTTGCTTACTCTTATATTATACTACGATTGCTATGTTTGTCAAGGGCCTTAAAAAGTTTTGTTTTTAATATATAATTTGATTAATTATGGCCGGACACAGCAAATGGATGCAAATAAAGCGCAAAAAGGCGGTCACAGACGCCAAAAGAGGGAAGCTTTTTTCGAAGCTAGTGCGTTTTATCTCTATGGAGGCGAAAAGAGTAAAGGGGGATATCAACTCCCCCACCCTGCGCGCCACCATTGAAAAAGCCCGCAAGGCTAACATGCCGGTAGATAACATTGATCGGGCGATCAAAAAATGGAGCGACTCCGGAGAAGATATGGAAGCGATAACTTATGAGGCATATGGGCCGGGCGGGGTTGCCATTATTGTTGAGTCGTTAACTGGAAGCCGTAATAAGGCCGCGCAAGAAATTAAACACATCCTTTCTAAAAATGCCTCAACGCTGGGGTCTATTGGCTCGGTCGTTTGGGCTTTTAAAAAAGAAAATGGTGAGTGGCATCCAACCACAACTGTTCTCCTTTCTGACGAAGATGTAGAAAAACTTGAAACCTTGGTAAATGAACTTGAAGATAACGATGAGGTACAGGCTGTTTTTACTAATGCGCAATAATTTATGAAAATAATATCTATTGATCCGGGGTATGAGAGGGTGGGTATCGCTGTTTTGGAAAAAACCGGTGGAAAAGAGGGAGTGCTTTTTTCTGAATGTTTTAAAACAAAAAAAAGTGAGTCTTTAAATGAGAGAATAATGTTAATTGGAAAAGAAGTGGAGAAAATTATAAATGAATTTAATCCTGAAGCACTGGCTATTGAGAAGCTGTACTTTACCACCAATCAAAAGACCGCCATGGGCGTCTCAGAAGCCAGGGGTGTGATAATAAACGAAGCCAAAAAAATGGGGTTGAAAATATTTGAATACACCCCGCTGCAGGTTAAGATCGCCGTGACGAGCTATGGTAGGGCTTCAAAGAACCAAGTTGCCACTATGGTTAAAAAACTGGTTAAAATCAGCGATAAAAAGGGCCGCGCTTATATGCATGAGCCCCGAGGTGATTCTGGTGAATCATCCGTTGAATCAGACGACGAAATAGATGCTATCGCCATAGGTCTTACTTGCCTGGCTTCCGAGAAGGCTTAGCTTGCCCCAAGCGATTTATCCCGAGAATCTTCGAGGGAAGAAGGGTTATCCACACTATTTATTATTTTCGGCTATTGCTAAAAATAATTCTTTTTGGTAAATATTTACCATATGAATTATAACGATGATTTTGATGTCCAAAATAGCGAGGAAGAAGTTGATCTAGATAAAGACCCAGTGGCTGATGAGGAGCCGGCCGGCGAGGAGGAACAGTATTAATCAACGATTATCTTAAGAAATCTTTTCTTGCCTATTTTTAACTTTATCTCTTTTTCTATCTTGAAATGAAGATCGCCTATCGTTTCGCCTCTATCTAAATCATGTAGGGCTTTTTCTTCAACAAGCCTGCTGAATTCGCTTTTGGATTTTAAAATTTTATTAGTAACCAGAACGTTGGAAAGTGTGGAGCCTTTTGTTGATTTAATCTCCGGCATATCTTCGGGGATTTCTTTTTTTTGAAAAACTTTAACAAAATTTTCTTCAGCCCCTATGGCTGCTTTTTCTCCATGATAAATAGCCACTATTTCTCTTCCGAGGCGCATCTTTGTTTCTTTGGGATTGATTGATCCTTTTGTGATTCCCTTGCGAAGATTTTCCACCTCTTCCATTGGGGTAAATGTGCACATCTCAAAATAATTACCAATAAGGGAGTCTGGTATAGACATTACTTTGCCGTACATATCGTTGGGCTCATCAGTAATGCCTATGTAATTATCAAGGCTTTTTGACATTTTCTCTTTGCCGTCTAGGCCCTCCAATACTTTAAAAGAGACCACGGCTTGAGGAGAAACATTGTTCGCCTTCATAACCGTGCGGCCCATAAGCATGTTGAAATGCTGATCAGTGCCGCCAACTTCTAAATCACATGAACCGTAGATATATTTAATCATTAATGAATCTATCCCCTGAAGAATTGGATAGAGCATTTCATGCATATATAGTTCCTGTTTGTTGTTGAGTCGGTCTTGAAACATATCGCGCTCAATAAGTTGCGCGTGTGTAATGTGCTTCATCGTCCACAAAAGGCCCTTCAGAGTTACTGTGGCGATTTGAGAAAGATGAAGGTGTGTTTTCTGCATGCGTGTATTTTCAAAAAAAAGCGCCTTCCCCGCAAAAGAGTTGGCTGGAATGGTAATTGTGCTTGATGAGCCGTCTTGATTTTTGGTATTAATATTAATTGATTTAATTTTTGGGTCAGGTATTAAATCAGACGGGGAATAAAACCAATCAGAATTTCTAATCCATGAAAATACTTCTTGGTCAGTGCGTAAAATTTTTTCTATTTGAGAAATATACGTCTGCGCGTTTTTTTCAATCTCCGCCTGCTCTGTGTCAGGACGAACTTTGTTCTTTCCTGTTGGGTCGCCTATTTGGGCTGTGTAATCTCCAACAAGAAAAATGACTTTGCAGCCGAGATCTTGAAAAGCTCGAAGTTTCCTTAATACAACGGCGTGCCCTAGATGAATATCGGGGCGGTTGGGATCAGCTCCAAGTTTAATAACTATACTTTTTGGATCTGTTTCAAGTTTTTTTCTAAAAACCCCTTCTGGGTCGATAAATTCGCCAATTCCGCGAGTAAATATTTCGTTTATCTTTTCTTTGATATTGTCCTCTTTTTTCATTATAAATTTATCCTATCATATTGGGGGCTATTTGTCTGTTTGATGTCAATCCTCGGGCTGCTATTGAGGTTTGACATCATTGTGCTATCCTAAAACCATGAGGGGTAGTCTTATTTTTCTAGTTAGTTTATTTATCTTTTTATCCGGGATAATCCTTTTTTGGGTTGGGACTATTCAAATTCCTGATTTTAAGTCTTTAGAAAATCGCTTAATTCAAAGCTCTACTAAAATCTATGACCGCACGGGAGAAATTCTTCTCTATGATGTCCACCAGGATATAAAAAGAACAGTTATTCCTTTTGAGAATATGGGTATCTATATTAAAAATGCCACTGTTGCCGTTGAGGATGCAGAATTCTACCAACATAAAGGCATCCGTTTGTTTTCTATTTTTAGGGCAGTTTGGGTAAATCTTACAAAAGGGCAATTTTCTCAAGGAGGATCAACAATAACTCAGCAGATTGTTAAAAATACTATTTTAACCAGCGAAAAAACTATTTCTAGAAAACTAAAGGAGTGGATATTGTCTATAAAAGTGGACCAGACGCTGTCTAAAGAAGAAATTTTGGGAATTTACCTAAACGAAGCTCCGTATGGGGGAAATATTTATGGCATTAAAGAAGCAACCAGGGCCTTTTGGGGCAAGGAGCCAAAAGATCTTTCTTTGGCTGAGGCGGCTTATTTGGCGGCAATTCCCAACGCCCCTACTTTTTATTCACCTTACGGAAAAAACAAGGATAAACTTAATGAGAGAAAAAATTTTACTTTAGGAAGAATGAGGATGCTTGGTTTTGTCTCAAACGAAGAATATGAAAAAGCTAAAACTGAGGAGGTGGTGTTCTTGCCTCAGGAGAAGTTTGGAATCAGGGCACCCCATTTTGTTTTTTTTGTTAAAGAATATTTGGAACAAAAATATGGCAAAGAGGCGGTGGAAGGGGGTGGCCTTAAGGTTGTAACCACCTTAGACTATAATCTTCAGGAAAAGGCCGAGGAGATGGTTTTGAAATATGCCAAAGAAAATGAAGTAAAATTTAAAGGTAAAAACGCCGCTTTAGTTGCCATTGATCCGAAGACTGGCCAAGTGCTCGCCATGGTTGGCTCTAGGGATTATTTTGATAAAGAAATTGACGGAAATTTTAACGTCGCTCTGGCCAAGAGACAGCCGGGCTCCGCTTTTAAGCCGTTTGTTTACGCCACGGCCTTCAATAAGGGCTATACTCCCGAGACGGTGGTCTTTGATTTGCCAACAGAGTTTCAGACAACCTGCGACCCTTATGGCAAGGCTTTGCCGGGATATAACCAAAATGAGTGTTATATGCCAGAAAATTATGATGGTAAATATCGCGGACCAATGACTTTAAGAAATGCCCTTGCGCAGTCAGTCAATATTCCCGCGGTTAAAATGATTTATTTGGCCGGTATCGCTGATTCAATAAAAACAGCCAGAAGCATGGGAATTGCAACCCTAGAAGACCCTGCTCGATACGGCTTAACGCTGGTGCTGGGGGGCGGTGAAGTTTCTTTACTTGATATGGTTTCTGCTTATGGTGTTTTTGCCGCCAATGGGGACCGACATCCTTATCAAAGAATTTTAAAAATTGAAGATGCCAGTGGAAATATTTTAGAGGAAAATAAAAATATTTCTCAAACGGTCCTGCCCAAAAACACGGCTTTAATTATTTCAAGTATTCTTTCAGACACAGAAGCTAAAAAGCCTTTATATGGCCCTAGTTCTCCTATTTATTTTTATGATCGCGATGTTGCTTCTAAAACCGGAACAACGAACGATTATCGGGACGCTTGGATTATCGGCTACACCCCTTCTTTGGTTGTTGGAGCTTGGGCCGGAAACAACAACAACTCACCTATGGAAAAAAAGGCTTCTGGCTTAATTATTGCGCCACTTTGGGCTGAGTTTATGAGAAGCGCCCTAATAAACACCTTGCCGGAAAAATTTGAAGAACCTCAACCCCTCAATGATCCAGAAAAAACAAAACCAATTATTAATGGGTCTTGGCGCGGCAATGAGGGTTATTATATAGATAAAATTTCAGGTCTTTTGGCTTCTGAATATACTCCCAGGGAAACTCGTGAACAAAAAATTATTACTGATGTTCACTCAATATTATATTGGGTTTCTAAAAATGATCCGATGGGGCCAAAACCTGATAAGCCAGGAGATGATCCGCAGTCTTTCCGCTGGGAAATACCCATAACTAAGTGGTGGGGGGAAAATAGATATAAATACCCGATCATTGGCCCAGAAAGCAGGCCTCTTTTGGTTGATGATGTCCACACCCCTGATAAAAAACCTAGTTTAGCCATTATTGAGCCTGATAGCCAAAAAAAATATAGTTTAGGAGAGAGGGTAAATATTTCAATAAAAAATAGTGGTTTTTACCCGTTAAGAGAGGTGGATATTTTTATTAATGGCAATTATTTGGATTCAGTTAAAAGGGAGCCTTTTTCTTATTCGTTTATCCCTAAGGAATTAAATCAAGTTTCAGAAAATAATGAAATAAAAATTATAGCCCAAGATTCAGTCTATAATAGCTCTGAGGTTTCTGGTTCTTTTGTTGTCTTGTTTAATAATTAATATATATCAGAAACTATTCCTCGGAGGTCGTTGGTAATTTTTTCCTTCTTCATAAAAATCTCATTTTTAAAATGGGGTTTTTCTTTTATATAAGCGGTTTTGTTTTTAATTAAAATACTGTTTTTGTTTATTTCTAATCCTGTGTGTTTTTTTACAGATG
>Ga0209323_10002288_pt1 | contig 12717 bp, 13 predicted proteins | sample Rifsed19ft2_FD_184014 | JGI IMG/M metagenome (GOLD analysis project Ga0209323, IMG submission 184014) | Soil microbial communities from Rifle, Colorado, USA - sediment 19ft 2 (version 2) | ecosystem: Environmental > Terrestrial > Deep subsurface > Rock core/Sediment | place: Rifle, Colorado...
TCCCCCCGGATGACATCGTCATCCCCAGCGATGCGGAATCCGTGGCGCGCGGCGAGCATTGGGTCAAAGCAGAATGCATCGGTTGTCATGGCGATGACCTTTCCGGAAGGGTATTTCTGGAGGCAGGATTCGGGTATGTCGATGCAAAGAATCTGACACCCGGGCAGGGCGGGATTGGAACAGAATTTACAGACCAGGATTGGGTGCGCGCCATCCGGCATGGGATCAGCCCGGAAGGAAAAAGTCTGATCATTATGCCTGCACAAAACACCTGGTACTTTAGCGATGAAGACCTGGGCAGTATCATTGCCTACCTGAAAACGCTGCCCCCGGTGGATAATGTAACGCGTGAGCCCAACTTTAACCTTCTGGGGAAAGCCATGCTTTCAGCCGGCATGTTCGGGAATTCCGTCATCGTTGCTGAGAATATTTCCCATGATACCCGCCCGGACTACCCACCGGTCGCTGTCAGCGCGGAATATGGAAGTTACCTGGTCAATGTCAGCGCCTGCAGGGAATGTCATGGTCCCGATCTGTCAGGCGGGAAGAGCGCAGACCCATCTGCCATACCAGCCCCCAATCTGACCCCCGGTGGCGAACTGATCGCCTGGCAGACAGCCGATTTCATTAATACCCTGCGCACCGGCGTCACACCTTTTGGTCATAAACTGGATCCACTCCAGATGCCGTGGGAGCATTTCCGCTATTTTTCGGACAATGAACTCACAGCCATCTTCATGTATCTGCAGTCCCAGCCCAAACTGGAGACAACGATTCCATAAGGTTATGAGAGTGGTGGTAAAAACTTAACTGGTTTTACAACACCAGGGATCGTTGGATATAAATCAAAAAAGACCGGCATTATGATACCGGTCTTTTTGTTTCTTAAAGAGGCAGCCATTCCAAGCAGTCTACTTGACAAGCTGGTATGCGCTGACAGCCACTTCATAGATCAACCCGCCGGTGTTCCTGTCATAGCAGGCATATTCGCCTTCAAACCCATCACCAACCAGGAATAATTTTCCTTCGGCTTCATCGTTGTTCTGGGTACAGGTGGTTAACAGGATCCAGCCATCGCCAGGATAGTAGATGCCTTTGGCGGGCCAGTCATACTTATCATCAAGGCTGGCCTTTTCGCATTGATCCGTTTTCACCTGGGTTCCATTGGTGATGGAGTTGACGCTGACAGGGTTGACATCAACTTCAAAATCAACTCCGTCAATATTCCTGGTCTTGGGGCCGATGTAAATGGTCACGACGGCTGTTGGATCCTGGCAGCCGATATAGGTCACATTTCCAAAGCCTTTAAAGTGGATATCACCCTCGGCGACCTGTGCTTCAAGGCTGCCCGGTGCGACAGAACTTGGGAACAGGGTCTGGCAGGCAATACTTGCCAGAATGAGGAAGGTTCCGAAAAGCCATATCCTGTTTCCTGGGGATCTTTTATCCATTTGCCGTCTCCTTATCAAGTTTAGTAATCAGAATACAATATCTCAGTCGATTAAGCAAGTGGTTTAAAAAACCGGTATAAAAAACAGCCCATCGCATTAAAAACCAAAAGACCGGTTTCAGGATACCGGTCTTTTGCATTGAAGAAAAAGCAGATCTGGTCTTCGGCGGGTAAGCGACAACAAGGCGGCCCCTATTTGCCCACCCTGCCCATAACCTCCTTCGAACGAGGGAAATCTGCAAATTCGCGAGTCTAATGGAGCGCATCCCGTTTGAACAGGACGCTCACCATCTTCGGGCAGTCCGCTTCCTTGAATCTAAGGCTGGATCGGACACCGTTATCGGTACGTATACCGGCTGCGGGTTTAAATCCCTGTTTGCGTTCCACTTAATCAGTGACCGGACGCTGGACCAAAAAGTGCGCCACAGCTGAACTCTCTTTTTGACCTGCCCCTGCCTGAAAATCAACATTGGATCACCTTTTTCCTTTCTATAACTCGTTGAGGAAGGTGAAGCTGGGCGCTCCCATCACGCCGGCTTTCTGCATGTTCATTCTTAACTCGGGGTCATTGGCGAAAGCCTTCGCCTTATCAAGCGATTCCATCTCGAGCAGAACGGTAGCCCGGTTGGGATCGCTGGCGTCCTGGAAGACCTGCTTGGAGCGGGTGCCGTACTTCATGCGCATCTGTTCAGCCTGCTCGCCGTCAAAGGCTTTCTTCCATTCGGAATAATCTTTTGTTGAAATTTGTACCATTACGTGTGCCATTATTTATTTTCTCCATTTCTCACGCATGAATGCGTGAAGTTGTCCGTTAAATTTGGATAAATCGGACAAATCTTATCTAAATATTAACACAACTGAAGGAAGTTGCCTTAAATTCGGATGAGAAATCGGGAAAATATAGAAGTAGTTAAACTTGGATTGTGATTACAATTTTTCAGAGCAATTGTTTTAAAATAGAAATTATTAATTGATTAATACTCATAGAGTAAGAATTAAATTCCTTTGAAATCTGCTACAATAATAATTAGCTTAAAGGTAAACTGAATGCCTGAATCTAAAAGAAGTTCAAAAAATTTAATTGAATCCTTTAGGGCTATCGCCGAAAGTGCTAACTCTCATAATGCTATAGAGAGTTATTTATCAATGACTCCACGTTTTCCTCAACATGTTTTTATTAGACAATATATTGTTTACCATAAAGAAGATCTACTTGAATCAATAGAAAGAAAAACACCTAATTTTCCATATGTCAATGTTTTACAAAAAAATCCTTTGGTTTTTGAAATTAAAAGACCGGAAACACAAACAAGAAGTGCTGTCAGTGGAGTATTAACTGTTTTACCAAGTAGTCAAACAAATATTTCTCGGATTACAACAATATCTTATTCTAATTTTTGGAATATTGGAGTAAAACCGCTAATAAAAAAAATATATCCTAAAGGGATGCCAGTATTTTTCCGACAGGACGAAATTGAGTCATCTCTTTATAAAGTAGAAGAGACCCTTGGATCTGATTATCGAATACGCATAGCTGATGTAACTTTAAAGGAAGAACGATCGAATAGTCAGGAATCTAGACGGAAAATATTTGATACTGAACGAAGATGGACAGATTTGCCTATCAAAGATATTTTTTCTCAAGCTAAAGAACGAAACCAATGGTTCACAGGCTTGAGTTTTATCATTCAAAAGAAAAGAAAAAATACTCGTGCATATTTGCAGGTTTCAAAAGGGAGACTTAATAAATATGGCGAAGTAAGTTTTAATTCTTTCTACAATGAACTAATTTCCTCATTGTTATTTACTTTGGAAAGTTATGCAGGAGACCGGTTTAAATTATTACAAAAGAGAGGAATCCGTGAAAGAGGGTATGATCCTAGTATTCCGATTGAAATTTCATATTCCTATGAAGCTTTTTCTAGGATTGAGGAAGTAAGACGTTTTGGAAAAATTATCTCTTCATACCCAAATTCAACAAAAGCTGTATTTCATTCAAATCCCTATTATCATGCGAGTGTAGCTGACTTCTTAGACGGCTCATCCTTCGACATATGGGTGCTTTCTGATAGGCGCATAGTTATTATTCCACAAGCAAAATCATCAGCTCAAGCGTTCGAGAGGTTGATTTCCCACATCTTTTCAAACTTTGGTGAAGGGACAGTAAATGAGTTCAATACCTGAAAAAGGAGGAATTGAAACAGTTAAAGAAAAGATTGAAGATTACACTAGTACGATTCATGCCATTTTTTCATTTATTATTCTTACTACCAGAGATAATGAGGGAAAAACATTATCTAATGCCAAATTTACTCTTGGTCGAAAAATGGACACAAGTTCAAAGAATAAGATATCTCCAGAAAATAAAATTACGCCTGATGCTGTTATTCAAACTTTCCCTGCGTTAGGTTATGTTGTTGAAGCTAAAAAATCACTTCCCAATAACACTATGGATTGGGACAAATACATTCAACAACTGCAGAAATACGATGATGATTTAGTTGGGTGGTGGACACAAAATGAAAAACTATCTAACCACAGTATTGTATTACTTATCGAAATCGCAAGAGGAGTTGAATTCAGTGACTATCTTAATCAATACCTATTAAGAAATAACGAGAGCTTTAAAAAGATGTTCTCCATAGTTGAGTTTAATCGTGCAGATGAAAATAAGCACTATTATTTCTTAAGAACGCAAAAAGGGAATATAAATGGAGATGATCTTAGAGAAACCCTTCGAATAGGGAAAAAAATTAATCGAGAAAACATATTGGCTTCTTATGGATATAGAAAATTCTATGATACTGAACCAGAACCAGAATTTACCATGCAGGTAATTTGGATGGATATTTTTAATGGAATGAAAAATGATTACATCTACGATGAGACAATGAAGGCATATGTATTTGAAATAGATTTAATGAATATCACTGAAGAACTACAGAAACTGTATGGCTCAACAGGAATGAATCACAGAGAACCACAATTTCCAAAAAAAGCATGGGTGAAAAGAGCAATTGAAGGATTTGTATGCTTAGGTTTAGCAGAATATAAGGCTAACGACACTTACAGAATTTTCTACAAGGATTTTAAAAGCGATATTTTGGAAAAATTTTATAAACACCGGCTACAAGATTCGAAGCTGGCGCGAACCAAAACAAAGCAATTATCTTTCTTAGAAATCAACCAAGAAGAATAATCAATACCATCGGGAAATAATTAATTAAACACTAAATGAAACCTATGCTATCTCCCTGAACCCTCTTACCGGCGCGGTCCGGGCAGGCGCGGCAGCTTCATCTGGTCCAGGATATAGGTTTCATAATCCGGGTGCACACGCAGCAGCAGCATTTCACGCCAGGGGTAGCTGTCCATGTCCCTGACGGCATCTTCAAAGGTATCCCTGGGCGGGTATTCTTCAAAAAGAAGCCCCCAATCGACCTCTTCCTCCACGTTTTCTTCCTGCGGTCCTTCGTCCCTGATCAGGGCGAATTTTTGTGTGCCATCCTGCAACGTGGAGCGGTAGATGGCGAGGGTGCCGCCCTCCATTCCCAATTCAAGGATCATCTTCCAGTCTGTATTGTTGGTTTGCATGCTCAATCCTTTCGATTTATTTCAATCTTACCCTGCATGGGTGTTATTGGCAAATGGAATGGGTTGATCCATGGGCAGGACCCGGGCAGCAGCAACCGACATGGTCTGACAGGTTTTATTGTCCTTTATGAAAAAGTGGATCTGTTGCTCAACAGACCGGTGCCTGTGTTCTGTCAGGACTGGTTGGCAAGCACGATGCGGTAGCGGGCCTGGTTCGCGCGCACCCGGCGGATGGCTTCGTTAACACGCGACATGGTCATTGGTTCGATCATTGGGGAAACCCGGTGATCGCTGGCGAAGTCCAGCATGGCACGCATGGTGGGCGGATCACCAAGCAGGGAGCCGCTGATGGTCAGCTCGTGGGCAACCAGGTCGGTCGAGTTGAAATCCACGTCCGGGAATCCGAGCAGGATCAGCCGGCCTTGCCTTTTGAGAGTCTTGAGCAGAGCACCCAGGTCGACCGTGTTGTTGGCGGTGCAGATCAGCAGGTCAAAAGAGAAATGTGCCGTCTGCATGGCGGATCGATCTGCGGAGTCGATGAAATGATCGGCACCGAAAGCCAGCGCCTGCTCCTTCTTCCCGGGGGAGGTGGAGATGGCGGTTAGGTCGCAACCCATTTGGTGGGCGAACTGCAGGGCAAGGTGTCCCAGTCCGCCAATGCCTGACACCGCGACGGTCAGACCAGGTTCCTGCAGCAGGGTTTGCAAGGGAGAGAAGACACTCAACCCGGCGCACAATAGAACAGCTGCTGTTTCGGACGGCATCCCATCCGGCAGAGAGTAGACAAAACGCTGGTCCGCCACCACGGAATTGGAAAAGCCCCCGTAGGGAACCATGACGGTGTTATTCTCGACCTGCTCGCACATCCGGGGGATACCCCGCAGGCACCATTCGCACTTCCCGCAGGAACGAGCCTGCCAACCGATGCCGACCCGGTCGCCTTCCCTGAAGCCCGTTACTTCTTTGCCTGTTTCGGAGACGAAACCGACGATCTCGTGACCGGGAACGAAGGGGAAGGTTGTAATGCCGTAGTAGTCGTCAATGGCCTGGATGTCGGTGTGACACAGGCCGCAATGGGTGACCTGCACACGCAGTTCGTTCTCCCTGAGCATCGGGAGGGTATATTCGAACGGCTCGAGCTCCTGACCGACAGCCAGGGCTGCGTATCCAGAACCTTTTTGGGTGGACATGGGCGCCTCCTGGTGGGGATTAGCTTGACGGTGTCAGGGTGCGGAAATGATCATGGCCGGATGGCAATGATCTCCATGGTTTCATGATCCGGGAACAGAATCTTGAAACGGGTATCGTTGGTGGTGCTTAATTCCCAGGCAAATCTTTCGACCCTGGTCTGGCCGGGTTTGGCATACACGATGGGTGGAATTTCCTTGACAAGGTCTACGACCATGTTGGAATCATCTGGCTGGTATACGTTCACGATTTGGGAATAACCCGGGTAGCTGGAGCCATCCGGGTAGACCAGCACCAGGCTCCCGGGATGGAACTCGATCGTTTCCTGCCTCAGGTTGGTATATTCGATCGTCACGATCAGGAATTCCATGTTCATTGTTTCGGTATAAAGCAATCCGCCAAAAACCAGGGATTTTGTAGCTGAAATGATCTTCACCTCCCATTGATCAGCGATCGGTGTGGCTGTTGGCGGTGAAAGCGTGGGAGTCGGAAAGGGTGTGTAAGTCGGGTAGGGTGTAAGGGTTGGATAAGGGGTCAGGGTGGGGAGAAAGGGAAACGCATCTACAAATGAACACCCGGATGAAGAAAATAATGCCAGAAACAGCAGTGAGAACAACGGAATGGAACGAAAGAGTTTCTTCATGGGTTTCTCCTTGCGATGGATCTTCCAATTTGGATGTGGTTCGAATTTGATTGGAACAGGTAATTTCACTAATAGTAAACCATTTCACAATCAATTTCAATATCCTAAAAACCTTCCGCCTGGTACCGTGACCTTTATTTTTCTCACACCCCCCGTTGGGCGGGGTCAGGTTCCACCCATGGGGCGGGTTGAATCCGGAGGCTGGTTGTTCTATGCTAGAGACATTGTTTGAACCCATTTCAACGAGGAGAAAAAGATGAAGAATCGATACTGGATCAAGCTGTACATCGGGCTGCTGCACGACCACCGCATGGCCCGGCTGGATGCGCTCACCTGGCGGCATGCGGTCGAGCTGTTCCTGCTGGCTGGCGAGACAGGCGACAACGGGAATGTGGGATCGCTGGAGAACGCCGCCTGGCAGCTGCGCGTGGGTGAGGAGGAGATGCTGGCAACCCTGGAGAAGCTGTCTGCGCTGGGGGTTGTGCACGAAGAGCAGGGGGCGTGGGTGGTGAGTAACTTTGTGGAAAGGCAGCGTCCCTCCACCAGCACGGAGCGGGTGCGCGCCTTCCGGCAGCGGAAGAAGGAAGCTGCCTTGTTCAGGGAGGAAGAAAGCGGGCAGGAGGAAGGGGAGCTTGATCCTTTTGAAGAAGGTAAAGCTGTTGAAACGGATGAAACGGAAATGAAACAGGATGGAACAGCAGCAGCGAAACGATTTCCCTCTGCTTCTGGCTCTGCTTCTGATTCTTATTCTGATTCTTATTCTCTTTCTGCTTCTGGCTCTGATTTTGAATCTGGTGAGGAAACGAATTTTGAAAATGTTTCCAGCGCTGGCAGGGAGGTGCAGCCGGACAGCTGGGTGCTGCCGGGTGAGTATTCTGCCTGTGCAGTGGAGCTGGACATGCTGACACCCGAAGCCATGCAGGAGCTGCGTCCCAGCCTGGGAAAGCATCCCCCTCAGTGGGTGGCGGATGCCATCCGGGAGGCGAAGAGGTACAATGCCAGCAGTCCCAGGTATGTGCAGGCTATCCTCGATAGGTGGGGTGTGGAGGGACGGGAGTCGCAGCGCGGGAGGAAGGTGCTTAAGAAGCCAATTAAACCGGTTGTGCTTGACAGGCACAGATATTTGACTGATGGGTATGCAGAGTTCCTGGCGTGAGGATTGGGATTGCAAAACCCCCATCCATGTCATCCTGGTTTTGTCATCCTCCCGCAGGAACGCCGGGACGGTGTGAAGGAACATGTTATCAGTGACTGAAGGATCCCGCTCGAGTGCTGATTCGGTTGCCCTGCCATGGATGCAACCTGGTGTGGGCTGAGATCCTTCCTGGAAAAAGCATCCAGGACGCTGCGCAGTCTCCCTTTGGTCGCTCAGGATGACAAGTAATAAGGATCTCGCTCGAGTGCTGATTCGGTTGCCTTGCCATGGATGCAACCTGGTGTGGGCTGAGATCCTTCTCTCCCTTTGGTCGATCAGGATGACAAGAATAAGGATCCCGCTCGAGTGCTGCTTTAGTATCCCTATCTTGGATGCAACCTGGTGTGGGCTGAGATCCTTCCTGGAAAAAGCATCCAGGACGCTGCGCCTCCTCCCCCATTCATGGGGGAGGCTGGGTGGGGGCAAACCAAGATCGTCATGCCGATTCGAGGTTTCCCTATCGGGATGGGCTTGTGTCGCTATGAAGCGATAATGAGGATCTTTATTAACAGAAGGAATGATCTTTCTTCACAATCCACCCTCACCCGACCTCCCCCGCAAGCAGGGGAGGAGGTTGCAACATCCTACTTTCAGTCAGCGGTGCCTTGTCCCGACAACTGTCCGCGAGACTCCCCGAAAAGATTGAGGATGTCGCTCACACTGCCCCCTCCACCCTCACCCGACCTCCCCCGCCAGCGGGGGAGGAGATATGAGCACCCCATTTTCAATCTGTGGTGCCTGCCCTGCTCTTTATCTGCCAGGTGGGGGTAAACCGGAGGATGACATAAAAAGGGGTTATCTTCTATACTCGGGGTATGATCGTCACCTTCCTGGGAACTTCCGCCAGCCACCCATTTCCTGATCCTCTGTGCGAGTGCCTTCGCCTTATATTCTTACTTGATGGAGAATGGGAAGTTTTTCACCAGGGTATCATCAACAATTACCCGAATCACGTAGCTACCCTGTTCGAACGAACCGAGGGAAACACCACTCGCTCCAGAGGTGAATTGACTGGTCTGATCGAATGCGATCGGTTGTCCATTAAAATTCTGCACACAGGCGCGAACATCCACATCGGATAAAGTATCTGCCCGAAGTTCAAGAATATCTGCGGCTGTAAATTCCATGCCGTTATCACCTGAAGATCCCGTTTCACCATCCTGGTTGACAAGAGCCATAGTGGTGAAATACTGGTCGAACTTGGTTGTATCTGCGGTGCCTCCGATATTGTCACCACAGGATGCGGGTGGACCAAACGAACAGGATGTAAGCACAAAAGACAGCACAATGACGATCACAGGCAACTTGTGTTTATTCGTTAACATGAGTTTCTCCTTTGGGTGGTTGCGAAAACAACCGATAGTATTCTCTGGCGATGCGGTTTTAGAAAGACTTATACACATTATTGCACAAAATGATATAAAAAAGGTATGTTTTTTACGAAAGGATTACAAAGCAACGCGAGGCAGGTTGGGAATGTTTGTTGATCCAACAGCATAATCCAGTGTTTTCCTCTATAATGCAGATCATGATCGTCACCTTTTTGGGTACATCCGCCGCCCACCCAATCCCCGATCCACTGTGCGAGTGCAGCAACTGCCGGCAAGCCCGCCAGCTGGGAGGAGCCAATATACGAAAACGGCCATCTTTGCTGGTGAACGATGACCTGCTGATCGACCCCGGTCCGGATGTGATGGCAGCGTCCCAGCAGTATGGTGTTCCCCTGGCGGCGGTGCGCTTCTGCCTGGTGACCCATGCCCACGGCGATCACCTGGATGTGGTGCACCTGCTGAGTCGGAAAAGAGATGCCGGAACAATAGGATCTGATGTTCTCCACCTGTACGCCTCTGCCGAGTCCCTGCAGATCGCTTCGGAAGCCATGCAGGATGCCCTGCCGGGATCCAGCCTTTTCTCAGCGGAGACACGCCGCCTGCTCAGGCTGGAGATCCACCCGGTGGAGCCGCAGCAGTCCTTCATGGCCGGGGACTACCGCGTGATCGCCTACCCCGCCAACCATGCCCCTGAAATGGGTGCCCTGCTGTACGCGCTTGAATCGAATGGACGGGCTATCTTCTACGGCACGGACACGGCTGCGCTGTTCGAGGGTACATGGGAAGCCTTCCGGCGACACGCGCTGCAGTTCGACCTGGTGATCCTCGACCATACCAACCGGCCGGAGCACGGCAAGGGGGGTCACTTGACCGCCAGCCAGGTCAGCGCGCATGTCCAGCGCATGCGGCATGAGGGAATATTGAAAAAAGGTGGTCGTGCCTTTGCCACGCACTTTGAGCATGAACACAACCCTGCCCACCCGCAGCTGGTGGAGCTGGCTAAACAGGGTGGATACGAAGCCGCTTATGACGGGTTGGTGGTGGAGGTTTGAATATCATGTTTGACCTTCAAGTCTATATGATTGTCCTCTTCACCCCCTCCGCCTTCCCGACAAAACCAATCGGGATACTTCGTAATCGGCACCTCCCCCAGATGGAGAATGTCGATTGAAAATTATTGCCCATCTGGGGGAGGTAGGGAGGGGGTAATCCTTGGAGCAATTCTCCCCACATGGAATTGGAGGTTTTTACTCCCAGAGACGAATATGAAACCGCCAATGATGGGCTGGTAGTGGAGCTGTGAATAATTTTTAAAAAAAAAATCCCAAAGAACAGATCCTAAAGGTTTTAAGACAATCCTTTAGGATCGTGAATGATTAAAAAAAGATAGGTGGAAACCCTAAAGGTCTGGTTGTGTACCTTTAGGGTTTGAATGTTGAGCTGAAGAATGGCTCTATAATTAACCCATGACCTGTCCCAATGCTTTAATCCCTGATACGAACTATCATATTTTTAATCGTGGAACGAACAGGGAGGATATTTTTGTTGAGGAACGAAATTATGAATACTTTCTCCAACTATACGGAAAGTACATACCCGATGTCGCAGAGACTTTTGCATGGTGCCTGATGCGCAATCATTTTCATCTGCTGATTCGCATCCGGGGGCAGGAGGAGCTACCTGCATCCACTTCACCATCCAGAAGGTTTTCAAATTTTTTCAATGCTTATGTAAAAACCTTTAACAAGGCATACAACCGGACTGGCAGTTTGTTCCAGCACCCCTTTAAGCGGAAAACAGTGTTAGACGATCGTCATTTCTGGAACGAGATCGCTTATATCCATCAGAATCCACAGAAGCACCTGTTCGTTAATGATTTCAGGGATTGGAAATGGTCATCGTATTCAGGCATTCTGTCAGGCAAATCCTTGTATTTGAACCGAGGGTCTGTATTGGAGTGGTTTGGTGGAATGGAAGGATACCTGGAGCTGCATGAACAGTGGGTTTCCGATGCGATGATCAAATGGCCTTCCGGGGAAATTGATGCTGATTGAACATCTTTGATATATCAACCAGACCCTAAAGGTTTTAAACCAAACCTTTAGGGTCATTGAAACTAACTAATCTTGCTTTGCCTGGTGGAATACCCTTGATTTCCTGGCAAGACCCTAAAGGTTATAAACCAAACCTTTAGGGTCAATAGAAAATGCAACCTTTAGGTTCTTGCAGCAGGAAATATCTTCTATAATTAACCCATGAACACCGTCCGCAAACCCCTGATCAACAGCGACCTGCGCTGGTTCATGTTCGGTATGGTCCTGGCCAACACGGCTGCCCAGATGGCATACAGCATGCTCTCGCTCTACTTGGTGGACCTGGGAGCCAGCATCGGGCAGGTCGGGATGGTCTACACGGTAGCATCCCTGGCTCCCATGCTGCTGCAGCTGGCGGGCGGATGGATTTCGGACAACATCGGTCGCCTGCGGGCGATCGCCATCGGCAGCACCATCTCGGTGTTCGGCTACCTGATGTTCTTCGCCTCCCCGACCTGGCAGTGGGTGATGGCCGGGCTGGCGGTCGAATACATCTCGGCTGCCTTCGTGGGACCCAGCTTCAGTTCATACATTGCCGAGCAATCCGATGAAGCCACGCGCGGGCGGGTGTACGGCATCACGCGCAGCATCTTCATGGTGGTGAGCGTGGCTGGTCCGGCGCTGGGGGGCTGGTTATCAGGAAATTTCGATTTCCGCCTGATGCTGGCGGTCTCCTTCGTGATTTACCTGCTGGCTACCCTGTTGCGCATCTGGATGGCGCTTTCACGCAAGTTCGTCAAGAAGGGTGTGAGTAAGTTACCCAGCCTGGCAGATTTCAAGACCCAGCTGGTTGCCATGCTCGGACTGATGGTCTCAGGTGGTGTGCTGACCTGGATCTGGATCAGCGATTCGCTCAGCGACATCTCCTTTACCATGATCGGAGAGCTGTTCCCGCTCTACTTATCGAAGGTCGGCGGGCTGACGGTGGAGATGATCGGCTACCTGGGCGCCGCCTGGGGGGTGGCCAGCATCGTGGGCTCATCATTGGGCGGCTGGCTGATCGACCGGCGCTCGGAGCGGGATATCCTGACCGCTGGTTTTACGCTGCTGACGCTGGGGCTGGCAGCCATGATGCTGACCCGTTCTCTTGGTGGTTTCCTGGTATCCCGCCTGGTGAGCGGGATGGGGGTCGGGTTGTTGATGCCAGCCTATGATTCGCTCATCTCGAAGGTGGTGGCGGAGGAGAAACGCGGGCTGGCGTTCGGCTTTTTCGGCACCGTATG
>Ga0209323_10002294_pt1 | contig 12701 bp, 10 predicted proteins | sample Rifsed19ft2_FD_184014 | JGI IMG/M metagenome (GOLD analysis project Ga0209323, IMG submission 184014) | Soil microbial communities from Rifle, Colorado, USA - sediment 19ft 2 (version 2) | ecosystem: Environmental > Terrestrial > Deep subsurface > Rock core/Sediment | place: Rifle, Colorado...
CCCGCCGTCGTGCTGCCGCTTGACGCGCTCGGGCCCGCCGAGCTGCTCGGCCAGCTCCTCGCGGCGCCTCAGCTCCTCCAGCTCCTCTTCCCAGCCCATCCGCCTCCGTGCCTCCGCTCGCCCGGGGATGCCGTGATTCTACCGGGAAACCCGGCCGGCGGCGTCAGAGGCGGCGGCTCACGCGCGGATCGAGCGTGTCGCGCAGCCCGTCGCCGAGCATGTTGACCGCCAGCACGGTCGCCGCCAGGAAGATCCCCGGGAACAGGATGTTGTGCGGGAACAGGCGGAACAGCGCACGGCCCTCGGCCATGATGTTGCCCCAGGTCGGCGTCTCCGGCGGGATGCCCACGCCGAGAAACGACAGGATCGCCTCCACGAGGATCGCGGAGGCGCAGACGAACGTCGCCTGGACGATGAGCGGCGCGACGGTGTTCGGCAGCACGTGGCGCGCGAGCAGGAGCGGCAGCGGCGCGCCGAGCGCGCGGGCCGCCTCGACGTAGGGCTCCTCGCGGATCGAGAGCACGACCGAACGGACGAGGCGGACGACCCGCGGGACCTCGGGAATGACGATCGCGAGGATCACGGTGCGGAGGCTCGCCTTGGACAGCGAGACGAGCGCGATCGCGAGCAGGATCGCGGGCACGGCCATCAGCCCGTCCATGATCCGCATGACGACGTTGTCGAGCCAGCGGAGGTAGCCGGCGAGGATGCCGATGACGAGCCCGATCGCCGCGCTGATCAGCGCGACCGAGACGCCCACGACCAGCGAGACCCGGGCGCCGTAGACGACGCGGCTGTAGACGTCGCGCCCCAGGCTGTCGGTGCCCATCCAGTAGGTCAGCGTGGTCCGGGTCCCGTCGTCGGCCCGGACGACGCGCTCGGCCCCCGGCCGCTTGTTCCTGGCGACCGGGTCGATCCGCGCGGGATCGCGCGTGCCGAGGTACGGCGCCAGGAGCGCGATCGCGACGATCACGGCGAGGATCGAGGCGCCGATCAGGACGCTCCGCTGGCGGGGCATCCTCAATACCGGATCCGCGGGTCGAGGAACGTGTAGGTCAGGTCCACCAGGAGGTTGATGACCACGTAGACGGCCGAGAACAGCAGGACGACGGCCTGCACGGTCGGGTAGTCGCGCGCCAGCACGGCGTCCACCGTGAGCCGGCCGAGCCCCGGGATGCTGAAGACCGACTCGGTCACGACGACGCCCCCGATCAGGAGCGCGACGCCGAGACCGATCACGGTGACGATCGGCACCGCGGCGTTGCGCAGCACGTGCCGCACGAGCACGGGCAGCTCGCCGAGCCCCTTGGCCCGCGCGGTCCGCACGTAGTCGGCGTTCATGACCTCGAGCACGCTCGCGCGGGTGATCCGGGCGATGAGCGCCACGTAGATCACGGCAAGCGTGATGCTCGGCAGGACCATGCGCTCGAGGAAGCCGCCGAAGCCCTCGGCGAGGGGCTGGTAGCCCTGCACGGGGAGCCAGGCCAGCTCGATCGCGAAGAGATAGATCAGCGCGTAGCCGATGACGAACACGGGGACCGAGAAGCCGAACACGGAGAGGCCCATCACGCCGCGGTCAATCCAGGTCCCGCGCTTCCAGGCGGCGATCACGCCGAGCGGCACCGCCGTCGCCACGGCGAGGAACAGCGTGCAGACCGCCAGCGCGAGGGTCGGCTCGACCCGCCCGACGATCAGCTCGGCCACGGTCTTCTTGAAGAAGAACGACTCGCCGAAGTCGCCCTGGAGGATGCGGCCGAGCCAGATGACGAACTGCTCGACGATCGGCCGGTCCAGGCCGAGCTTCTCGCGGATCGCCGCCACGTCCTGGGACGTCGCGTTGTCGCCGGCGATGATGGCGGCGGGGTCGCCGGCGGTGAGGCGGAGCAGCATGAAGACGAGGACGGCGACGACCGCCATGACGGGGATCGTCGCCAGGAGCCGGCGGGCGATGTAGCCGAACATCTACGTCGCGAGCACGGGACGGATCGGTGTCAACCGGCCGAGGTCGGCCGGCGCGTGACCCGTGCCCGGGTCACGCGCCGCCCTCGCACCCTCGCGCCGGCTCAGCGCCCCTTCTTCTCGACGTTCCAGAAGACGGTCACGGGCGCCTCGATCATGCCCGAGACGTTCTTTCGCACCGCCACCGCGCCGTACCACTGGCCGAGCGGGAGATGGGTGGGATACAGCGTCTCCCGCACCTGCACCGCCTCGGCGATGGCCTTCTGCCGGGCCGGGTCGGTCTCGCGCGCGAACTGGTCGCGGAGGCTCTCGATCTCCTTGTCGCAGGGCCAGCCGAACATCGCCTTGTCACAGCTCGCGTTCATGAACCCCATCATGACGGGGTTCAGGATGTCGCCCGACACCCAGGACGTGAGGAAGGCGTTCCAGCCGCCCTTGTCCGGCGGGTCCTTCTTGGCCCGGCGGGCGACCAGCGTCTGCCAGTCCATCGAGTGCATGTCGACCTTGAAGCCGGCCCGCTCCATCAGCGCCTTGGCCACCGGCGCCAGGTTGGCGAGGACGGCGAGGTCGGTCGAGTGCATCAGGATGACCGGCGTGCCGTCGTACCCGGCCTCCTTCAGCAGCGCTCGCGCCTTCTCGACGTTCGACTCGAGCAGGCCGTCCATCCCCCTGGTCGTCGCCAGCGGCGAGCCGCACGGGAAGAAGGACTTGCAGGTCTTGTAGTAGTTGGGGTCGCCGATGACGGCCTTGAGGAAGTCCTCCTGGTTGAACGCGTAGAAGACGGCCTGGCGCACCTTCGCGTTGTCGAAGGGCTTGTAGAGGGTGTTGAAGCGGAACGTGTACTGGTTGCCGAGCGGGTTCAGGGTGACCAGCCGCACGTTGGCGTCCTGCTTGAGCACCGGGTAGAGGTCGTGCGGCGGCGACTCGATGTAGTCGATCTCGGCGGCCAGCAGCGCGTTGATCGCCGTCTGGTGGTCGGGGATCGCCTTCCACTCGACGCGGTCGATCTTCACGACCTTGCCGCCCGCGAGCCCGGACGGCGGCTCCGAGCGGGGCTTGTACTTGTCGAACTTCACGTAGACGGCCTTGTCGCCGGGCTTCCACTCCTCCTTCTTGAAGACGAAGGGGCCGGAGCCGACGAAGTCCGAGATCTGCTTGTTCGGATCGGTCTCCGCGACGCGCTTGGGCATGATGAACGGCACGTTCGAGCTCGGCTTGCCGAGGGCGCCGAGCACGAGGCCGGTCGGCTGCTTGAGGACGATGCGGAACGTCTTCGGATTGACGACCTGCAGCTCCCTGACGAAGGACATCAGCTTCTGGCCCATCGAGTCCTTCGCCCCCCACCGCTTGATGGACGCCACGGCGTCCTCCGCCGTGACGGGCTTGCCGTCGTGCCAGAGGAGCCCGTCGCGCAGCGTCATCGTGTAGGTGAGCTTGTCGGCGCTCACGTCGTACTTGTCGACCATCTGCGGCCGGATCTCGCCCTTCGCGTCCATCGCGAAGAGCGTGTCGTAGACCATGTAGCCGTGGTTGCGCACGATGTACGCGGTCGTCCAGATCGGGTCGACGATCTTGAGGTCCGAGTGCATGACCACACGCAGCGTGGTCTGCGCGAGCGCGGGCGGCGCCGGCGCGGCCACGGCCCAGAGCGCGGTCGAGAGCGCGAGCGCGGTTGCCAGTCGTCGTGCGGGACTCATAGACGCCTCCTGTGAGGGGTGCCCAACGCCCGCGCACATCGAGGCGCGGCGGCGGTGCGACGACATAACCACAGGGCCCTCGGCATGTCAACGCGCCGGCCGGGTGGGGCGAAGTCGCCCCTCCCCGGCGGTCTCCGCCCCAGGCCCGCCTTGGGCTCGGCGGGACGGGCCTCGTCCCCGCCGCTGGTGGACGGAGGCCCAACTGTCGACGAAGGCTGAGCAATTCCCTTTCCAAGGGCCTGGGTTCGCGATCCCGGGCTGCCCCGGCAGCCTCCTTGCACGGCCTCCGGCGGAGTAGTCCATGCGCTTACGGAATCGGCTGACCCGGGCGGTGGGGAAGCTCCTGCTTCCCGCCGCCCTCCTCTTCGCCGGCTGCGGCGAGAACCCGGAAGGGGTGCCGATCAGCATGGCCCAGCGCACCGAGGTGGCGTCGGTGCGCCCGCCGGAGCCCGCCGAGGCCGCGGGCGGGGCGTCGGCGCCGCTCCGCGTCGCGATCGCCAGCATCCTCTCCCCGAGCCGGACCCTGGACGACTACCACGACCTGCTGACCTACATGGGGCAGCGCCTGGGACGCCCGATCCGCCTCTACCAGCGCGGCACCTACGCCGAGGTGAACGACCTGTTGAAGAACCGCGAGATCGACCTCGCCTTCGTCTGCGCCGGCGCCTTCGTGTACGGCGAGCGCGACTTCGGGCTGGAGGCCCTCGTCGTCCCGGTGATGCGGCGGAAGACCACCTACTATTCGTACCTGATCGTCGGGCGGGCGAGCCCCGCGGAGCGGCTGGAGGACCTGCGGCGCAAGAGCTTCGCGTTCTCCGACCCCCTGTCGAACACGGCGCGCCTGGTGCCCGTCTACCAGCTCAGGCTCCTCGGCGAGACGCCCGAGCAATTCTTCAGCCGCACGGTCTTCACGTACAGCCACGACAACTCCATCCTGGCCGTCGCCGAGGGCCTGGTGGACGGCGCGGCCGTCGACAGCCTGGTGTACGACTACCTCGCCGCGCGGAATCCCGATGCGGTCGCGGGGACGCGGATCGTCGCGCGCTGGGGCCCCTACGGCATCCCGCCCATCGTCGTCCATCCCGCGCTCGATCCGGCCGTGAAGCGCGCGCTCAAGCGCTTCCTGCTCTCGATCCACGAAGACCCCGAGGGTCGGCGAATCCTGGGACGGCTGCTCATCGACCGCTTCGCCGAGGCCCCGCGGGGTATGTTCGACTCGATCCGCCGGATGATCGCGCGGGTCGAGCGGCGCTGAGCGTGGGCTCGCAGGGGCTCGGACAGCGCTTCTGGGCCGTGGCGGGCGCCGTCTCGATCCGCGTGAAGATCACGGGGATCGTGGTCGGCGTGATCCTGACCCTGGGCGTGGCGATGGGCGTGCTCGTGTACCGCGGCTTCACCGAGAGCCTGGAGCGGGAGCTCGAAGAGCGCGGCACCGCCATCGCCGTCAACCTGGCGAGCCGGAGCCAGGACCTCGTGCTCACCGACCGGCTGTTCGCCCTCTACACCCTCGCCCGGGAGACGGCGCGCGACAACAAAGACCTCCTCTACGCCTACATCACCGACCGGTCGGGGGCGGTGCTGGTCCACACCTTCAAGGGCGGGATGCCCGCGGGCCTGCTCGGCCTGCCGCCGCTCGCCCCTGGGGAGGCCACCCGGGTCAGGCTCCTGCGGACAGAGACCGGCATGATCCGGCACATCGCCGTGCCGGTCCTGGGCGGGCGCGCGGGCACCGTCCACGTCGGGATGTCGGAGGACAAGATTCGGGCCACGATCGCGGGCTACATCCGGCGGATCGTGCTCATCACCTCCCTGGTCCTCGTCGGCGGCGGGCTCCTGGGGTTCGGCGTGGCGACGATCCTCGGCCGGCCGTTGACCCAGCTCGCCAGCGCGGCCGAGGCGGTGGGGCGCGGCGACTTCACCTGGCGCCCGCCGCGCTGGGCCCACGACGAGATCGGACGCCTCGGCGCGAGCTTCGCCGTGATGGCGGAGCGGCTCGGTCGGATGCAGGCCGAGCTGCGGCGCCGGGGGGAGGTCCGCACCCGGCTCCTCGATCAGGTGATCACGGCGCAGGAGGAGGAGCGCCGGCGCATCGCCCGGGAGCTCCACGACGAGACGGGCCAGGCGCTCACCTCGCTCACGCTGGGGCTGGCCCAGATCAGGGAGGCCCGAGACCTCGACGAGGCCCGCGCCCGCGCCGGCGAGCTGCGCGGGCTCGCCGGGCGCACGCTGGAGGAGGTCCACAACCTCTCGCGCGGCCTCCGGCCGAGCGTCCTCGACGACCTGGGGCTCCTGCCCGCGCTCGACCTCCTGCTCAAGGAGCACGCCGCGAGCCGGGGGATTGCGGTGGACCTGCACGCGACGGGGCTCGACGGCCAGCGGCTCTCAGGCCCGGTGGAGGTCGCCGTGTACCGGATCGTCCAGGAAGCCCTGACGAACAGCGCGCGGCACGCCGACGCCCGCACCGTCAGCGTGCTCCTCGAGCGCCGCGACAACGCGCTCCACCTCATCGTCGAGGACGACGGGCGCGGCTTCGACGCGGAGAAGACCCTGTCCGACGGCGACGTGGAGCGGCGCCTGGGTCTCCTCGGCATGCGTGAGCGGGCCGAGCTCCTCGGGGGGAACCTCACCATCGAGTCGGCGCCGGGGCGCGGCACGAGCGTCTTCGTCCAGATCCCGCTCGGGCACGGCGCGGAGGCCTGAATGGGCCGGATCCGGATCCTCCTGGCCGACGACCACGCCGTGCTGCGCGCGGGGCTCCGGGTGCTCATCGACGCCCAGCCCGACATGGAGGTCGTGGGCGAGGCCTCGAGCGGCGCCGAGGTCGCCTCCCGCTGTCTCGCGCTCGGTCCCGACCTGGTGCTCATGGACCTCAGCATGCCCGGCGGCGGCGGCATCGCGGCGACGCTCGACGTCCGCCGCGAGTGCCCGCGGGCGCGCGTGCTCGTGCTCACCATGCACGACGACCCGGCCTACCTCCGGAGCGTCCTGGCGGCGGGGGCCTCGGGCTACGTGCTCAAGCAGGCCGCCGACACGGAACTGCTCGCGGCCATCCGCACGACCGCGCGCGGGGAGACCTACCTCGCCCCGTCGCTGGCAGGCTCCGTCGTCCAGGAGCTGCTGGGACGCAGGTCCCGCAAGGGTCAGAGCGAGACCCCGGCGCTGTCGGAGCGCGAGCAGGAGGTGCTGCGCCTCGTGGCCCAGGGCCACACGAACCAGGAAGTGGCCAACCACCTCTGCCTCTCCGTCAAGACCGTGGAGACGTATCGCGCCCGCCTGATGGACAAGCTCGGCCTCAAGAGCCGGGCCGACCTGGTGCGCTACGCGCTCTCCATCGGGCTCCTGTCCCCCGACTGAAACGCCGGGCGAAGGGTTCCAGGCGGCCCCGCGTCAGGGTTTCCCCGGCATGGCGGCCCGAAGAACTCAAGGGCTCCCCGACAGACAGCGCGAGGCGGCTCCGATATTCAAGAGATGAGGGCGCATCTGGCGCGCCAGGGGTCTGCCGCCGCCGTCTGGGTGGCCAGCGCCGCCGGCTCGAATCGTGGCTCAGAGGAGGGAACGCGCAATGGCGATCACACGACGGACGTTCCTCAAGGGCAGCGCGGTGGCCGGGGGGACCTCGGCCCTGGCGTCCTTCCTCGCGGGAGGGCCGAAGACGCTGGTGGCCTCCGCCCAGCAGCCGGCCGCGGCGACGGCCGGCGAGGACTTCGTGCCGACGACCTGCTGGATCGGCAAGCAGGACTGCGGCATGCTGGCCCGCCGGATCAACGGGCGCGTCGTGAGCTTCACGGGCCACCCGGACCACCCGCGGAACGTCGGCACGCTTTGCCCGAAGGGCGTGGCCCAGGTGATGGCGATCTACGACCCCAACCGGGTCCAGACGCCGCTCATCAGGACCAACGAGAAGGGGAAGTCGGGCACCTGGCGCCGGGCCTCGTGGGACGAGGCGCTCACGCTGGTCGGACAGAAGATCAAGGAGGTCCGCGCCCGGGACAAGCGCCTGCTCATCTGGCAGAAGGGCCGGAGCAAGGCCGGCGCCTTCTACGACAACGCCTTCGTGAAGGCGAGCGGGGCGACCGGGCTCGGCCACGGCGCCTACTGCTCGGACGCCGGCTACCGGGCCGCGGAGTACACCATCGGGCCCCACGGCGTGCTCCACCCCGACTTCCGCCACACGAAGTACCTCATCTCGTGGGGCTGGAACGTCACCAACGCGGGAGGCAACAAGTTCTGCTTCATCACCTGGCCCCAGCAGCTCGTCCAGGCCAAGGAGCGGGGGATGAAGGTCGTGGTCATCGATCCCCGCCTGCGCGGCGCCGGCCCCTTTGCCGACGAGTGGCTGCCGATCCGTCCGGGGACCGATCTCGCCCTCGCCCTCAGCTTCGCCAGCGTCCTGATCGAGAAGGGCTACGTGGACCGGGGCTACCTGGCGAAGTACACCAACTCGCCCTACCTCGTGAAGGAGGACGGCACCTTCCTGCGCGTGGACGGTAAGGAGCAGGTCTGGGACCCGGCCTCCGGGAGCGCCAAGCCCGTCGGCGCCGCGGGCGTCGAGCCGGCGCTCGAGGGCGAGTTCACGGTCGGCGGCGCCAAGGTGAAGACCGCGTACCAGCTCTTCAAGGAGCACGTGGCCAAGTCCACGCCCGAGTGGGCCGCGGGCGTCTGCGGCGTGCCCGCCGCTGACATCCGGCGCATCGCGACCGAGCTCGGCGAGAACGCCCTGATCGGCCACACCGTCGTCGTGGACGGCGTGACCCTGCCCCACCGCCCGGTGTCGGTCATGGCCTACCACATGGCCCAGCAGGAGCAGGGCTTCGAGGCGATCCGGGCGATGATCATGGTCTTCATGCTCCTGGGCGCGATGGAGGCGGTGGGCGGCGTCAGGATCGACTTCACCTGGAAGCCTTACGCCAACTACGAGAAGCTGGACCAGATCAAGATCAAGGACCCCCCGTACAACATCTACCTCGGAGACAGCAAGTACTTCCCGATCAACAGCAAGCTCCCGGGGATCGTGGCCAAGGTGATGCAGAACCCCGCCAAGTACGGGGTGGACTACACGCCCGAGGTGATGATCCTCCACATGGCCAACCCCCTCGGGTCCTTCGCCTCCCAGGCGGACTTCATCGCGGCCTACAAGAAGTTCAAGTTCGTGGCGGTCATCGACCCCTGGCTCAGCGAGACCGCGGACTACTTCGCCGACGTGGTCCTCCCGGCGGCGACGATCGAGAAGTACGAGGGGCCGCTCGGCGCCTCGGACCAGTACGTGGACGCGACGACCCTCCGGGTCCCGCCCATGAAGCCCCTCTTCCAGAGCCGGCCGGAGATCGAGATCTACATGGACCTCTGCGAGAAGGCGGGGATCCTGTACGGCAAGGACGGCTACCTCGACCAGGTCAACCAGGCCCTCAAGCTGAAGGACGCCTACAAGCTCGACCTCGGCGCCAAGCCCGCGGTCAGGGACATCTTCGACCGCTGGGCGAAGTCCGAGGGGATCGCGGAGGGCGTCGCGTACTTCGAGAAGAAGGGCGTCAAGGCCAAGGGGGCGTTCCCGGCCAAGAAGTTCTACGGCTTCGCCCAGAGCCCGCCCTTCAACGGCAAGACCCATCGGCTCTACGGCGAGTCGCTCCTCCGCTACCAGCGGGAGATGAAGGCCAAGGGCGCGGAGAAGGTCTACTGGCAGGACTACACCGCCTTCCCCACGTGGCGGCCGCCGACCAAGGACGCCTCGCCGGCCGCGTACGACCTCACCCTCATCAGCTACAAGCTCGTCGAGTTCAAGCAGTCGCGCTCGAGCTTCATTCCGCTGCTGGCCGAGCTGGCGCCCGAGCAGCGGCTCGAGATCAACCCGAAGACCGCGAAGGCGAAGGGCGTCAAGGACGGTGACATGGTCTGGGTGGAGTCCCAGAACGCCCTGACCGGGGAGACGCGGAAGGTGAAGGTGCGCGCCCGGCTGACCGAGGGGATCAGGCCCGACACGGCCGGGATGCCTCATCACTACGGGATGTGGACCCACCCGTGGGCGAAAGGCCAGGGGCCCACGGCCAACACGCTCTTCTTCACCGGCGAGGGGTACGTGACCAACACGGCGGATCAGTCGTTCCAGGTCCAAGTCAAGGTCTGGAAGGCCTGAGGGAGGTGAGCGCGATGCCCAGATACGGAATGGTGATCGACCTCGACCGCTGCGTGGGCTGCCGGGCGTGCATGGAGGCCTGCAAGGTCGAGAACAACACCCCTCAGGCCATCTTCTGGATGTACCTGTTCCGCTTCGAGGAGGGCGAGTTTCCCGCCACCCGCATCTCGTTCCTCCCTCGCCCCTGTATGCACTGCGACAACGCGCCCTGCGTGAAGGTCTGCCCGACCGGGGCGCGCTACAAGCGGGACGACGGCCTCGTGGCGACGAACGCCGATGCCTGCATCGGCAGCCGCTACTGCGTCGCCGCCTGCCCCTACGGCGTCAACTCCTTCAACTGGAAGGAGCCCAAGGCCAACTATTACCTCGACTGGAGCGCGCCCTCGGCGGCGCAGGCGCTCAAGCCGGTCACGGCCGGCGCGGTCCCGCCGTACGACAACCCCGACCTCGACCGCAAGTGGGGCAAGGAGCAGCGGAAGATCGCCGGCGGCGGCCATCGCCAGGGCATCGTCGAGAAGTGCACCTTCTGCGTCCAGCGGGTGGAGAAGGGCCTCAAGCCGGCCTGCGTGACGGCGTGCCCGGTGTCGGCGCTCGAGTTCGGCGACCTCGACGATCCGGCGAGCGCGGTGTCGAGACGCCTGCGTAGCGACCGCAGCTTCAGGCTGAGGGAGGATTTCGGGACTGAGCCGCGGGTCCACTATATCGGCGCGGCGCGCGCCGGCACAGGGGCCCGCGAGATCGAGCAGCCAAAGGGGGCCACGGCATGAGCATCCCGCGTGCGGCGCAGGCACTCCTGCTGATCGGCGGACTCTTCGCCGTGGTCGCCGCCAGCGGGGCGGCGGAGGTTGGCGTCACGCCCTGGCCCACCACGGCCGAGCAGATCCGCAAGGGCAAGATCGATGTCGGCAAGAAGTACGGCATGGGGACAGATCAGCGCTTCCACCGGATCCACGAGTCCACGCTCGGGCTCGAGTGCGCCGCGTGCCACGCGGACCGGATCCCGGCCAGCGCGCGCACGTTCTCGGTACCGCCGGCCGTGGACGTCTCCCAGGCCTCGCCGGGCCCGGTCGACCGCCGGGTCTGTCAGGGCTGCCACGTCGGCGGGCCCGCGCGGGATGTCTACGGCTCGCAGAGGCCTTCCGAAGTCAAGCAACGCTAGGCCGGAGCCGGCTCCGGTGCGCCTCGCCGACCTGGCGCGCTGCCGACAGGCAGCGTACCGCCTGCTCGGCGAGGCGCTCCGCCCTCCCGAGCCCGAGCGGCTCGTCACGCTGCGCCGGGTGGCCGAGGAGCTGCGGGAGCGCCCCGGGCCCCTGGCCGAGCTCGCCTTCTTTCCCCACTGGCTCGACCTCCTCCGGCGGCTGCTACAATCGACTGACGGTGAGACAGGCCGGCTCGATGAGACCTACGTCAGGCTCTTCGTCGCGAGCCCTGAGGGTATCTGTCCCCAGCAGGCGTCGCACTACCTCGCGCCGGGGGCGCCGGCGGCCGTGATCGCCGACCTCGAGCGCGAGTACGCCGCGGCCGGCCTCGTGGTCTCCGCGGACGCGACCGAGCCGCCGGACCACGTCGGCGTGACGCTCGACTTCATGGCGCACCTCTGCGCGGAGGAGGCGGGCGCCTGGCGCCGGCGGGCGCACGCGAAGGCCCGTGCCCAGCTCGACCTCCAGGCGCGGTTCCTCGGGCGCTACCTCCGTCCCTGGCTGCCCGGGTTCGCGCGCCTCGTCGCCTCGCGCGACGGCGACGGCTTCTACGCCCGGATCAGCGAGACCGCCGCGACGCTCGCCGCCCACGACCTGGACCTCGTCAAGGTCCTCGCCGCGCGCGTCGGCGAGGAGGAGGCCCGGTGACCGTCTACCTCTGCCGCGACGCCGAGCGCCTGGCCAACGGCCCGGACCTCGCGGCCCTCGCCGGCTGGCTCGCCGAGCGCGAGCCCCGGGCCGAGGTCAGGATGGCGCCGGGCCCGTGCGACCACCCGGAGCGCTGGCTCGAGGGCGAGGGGACGCGCGCCGAGCGGCCCGTCCTCGCCGTCTGTGCGGCCGACGGCGCGCGGAGCGAGCTCCAGGCCCGCGCGCGCCGGCTCGGCTTCGACCCGGTCGCGGTCGAGATCGTCGACCTCGGCGCCGCCAGCGCGCTCGCCCACGATCGGGCCGCGGCCACGCGCGGAGCGCGGGCCCAGCTCGCCGCCGCCCTCGCCCGCTCGCGCGCCTATCGCGCGGGCCAGCCCGAGAGCACGAAGCCGGTGCTCACCTGGGACCGCGAGGTGAGCCGCCGCTCGCTGTTCACGCTGCCCCCGATCCGCTGGGACGTGGTGCCCGCGATCCGCGACGAGGCGTGCGCGGCCGGGCGCGGCTGCCGCGTGTGCGCGACGGCCTGCCCGCATGGAGCCCTCGCGTTCGCCGGCGGGCGCATGACCCTCGGCAAGCCCCAGTGCACGGGCTGCGGGGCGTGTGTCTCGGCCTGCCCCGTCGGCGCCGTCGAGCTGCCCGGGGCCTCGCTGGTCCAGGTCGAGGCTCAGCTCGACGCGCTCCTCGCCCGGGAGGCTCGAGACGGCTCCCCCGCGGGCATCCTGTTCCTCTGTCACGCGAGCGCGCCCTCGCTCGCCCGGCTGCCACGCCCGGCCGCGCCCTACCCGGTCGACTGGATGCCGGTCGAGCTCCCGTGCCTCGGCATGGTGACGCCCGGGTGGGTCCTCCAGTGCCTGGCGGGCGGCGCAGCGGCTGTCGGGATGCTCGCCTGCCGCAGCGAGGACTGCCGCTTCGGCCGGCGCGAGACGATCGCCGGCAGGCTCGCTTACTGCCGCGACGTCCTCCGGGCGCTCGGCGCCCCGGGCGACGCCGTGCGCTTCCACCTCACCTACAGCGTGTTCGCGGCCGACAGCACCGACGACGCCATCCGCTACGCCCGCGACCGGCAGG
>Ga0209323_10002298_pt1 | contig 12685 bp, 12 predicted proteins | sample Rifsed19ft2_FD_184014 | JGI IMG/M metagenome (GOLD analysis project Ga0209323, IMG submission 184014) | Soil microbial communities from Rifle, Colorado, USA - sediment 19ft 2 (version 2) | ecosystem: Environmental > Terrestrial > Deep subsurface > Rock core/Sediment | place: Rifle, Colorado...
TATTGGGAGCGCCCGCCCCGATACCCGTGTACGGCCGGCGCTCCCAATAGGCCAAGTTGTGCCGAGACTCGAATCCCGGTTTGGCCCAGGACGAGAGCTCGTAATGGTCGAAGCCGGCCGCCTCGAGCAGCGCCTCGGCGAGCTGGTACTGGGAGACGGCCAGGCCATCGTCCTGCCGCCCCACCATGCGCTGCCGCCAGCGAAGCGCGCCGGGCCGCGGCGGTGCGGCCCACTCGTCGGGCGCCAGGGCAAGCTGGAGCGCGTACAGGGAGATGTGGTCGGGCTCGAGCGCCACCGCATCGGCCAGTCCGAGACGCCAATCGGCCAGCGACTGGCCGGGGATGCCGTAGATCAGATCGACCGACACATTCTCGAAGCCGGCCGCGCGGACGGCCGTGTAGGCGGCGCGCGCCTCCGCCCCGGTGTGCCCGCGGGCCAGCGCGGCCAGTTCGGGGTCCCGCAGCGACTGTACGCCCAACGAGATGCGGTTGACGCCGGACGCGCGGAGGCCGACCCAGTCAGGCGATTCGCGAGCGCTGGGATTGGCCTCGAGCGTGATCTCGGCCGGGCGGCCGGCCCACCGCGCACGTGCCGCTGCGACCAGGTCTGCCACCGCACCGGCCGGGAGCAGCGATGGCGTGCCTCCGCCGAAATAGATGGTCGCCAGCTCGCCGTCTGCCGACCTCAGCCCCATCTCAGCCTCGAGGGCAGCCACGTACCGGGGGATCTCGGTGGCACGGCCGCCCGCGGTCACGAAGTCGCAGTAGGCGCACACCAGCCGGCAGAACGGGACGTGGAGGTAGAGATGATGCGACGGAAGAACCATTGCACCGAGCCTACAGCGTGCAGGCCCGGGGCGAGTCCCAGTGCGAGGGGCGTTTCGACCTACATCAGGCCGACGATGTGTCCATCGGGGTCGGCGACGAGCGCGACGGTCGTGTCCTTGGCGACCTCGGTGAGCGGCATGACTACCCGCCCGCCAAGCTCCTCGACCCGTCGCAGGGTCGCCGGGTCATCGGCATGGACCGTAATGGCGGTGGCGCATGGCTTGCCTGGCACGCCACTTGCCCCCCATCTACCAACCCGGGTAGTGGTAGGCAGGTTTCGTGGCATCGGCTCCGGCAATGGCTGCCTCGGCTGAGCGTGAAGGGCGCCCCTGGACGCGTGCGAGCGCGTCTGATCCTCGCCTAGTACCGCGCCCATGCGTAGGTGGCGGGAATCGACACGCAAACCGTCGATCTCACCAACCCCGGTGGTGGGTGGGGGATGCCGGCGGGCGAGACGGTCAGATCCGGCGCGGCGAAACGAGCCTTAGATCGGTCGGGTGCGCAGCCGACCCCCGGCGAAGGCGAAGAGCGACGCGCTCACCGCGAAGTGCCCGACCATGGCCGGGATCACCGACCCGGTCGTCACCGTGGCCAGGCCGGCGCCGTAGCCGAGCAGCACCGAGGCGGCCAGGAAGTACCAGTCGCGGTCGTTCCACAGGCGCCGGTGGACGAGGCCGTACAGGAGCGCCTGGATGGCGATCGCCAGGCCGATCCCGCCGGGCACCTCGGCAAAGAGGAGCATGCCCAGCACGATCGAGCGGAACTGGAGCTCGTCGGCGACCGCGTTGGCGGCCGCGCCCAGCAGACGCGAGCCGAGCAACGGGGTGGGCAGCGGCGTGATCGCACCATACCGCAGAAAGGCCAGGATGGCGCCGTTGGCGATCGCCACGCTGGCGAAGAGGAGCATCACCGGCAGCATCGAGTCGGCATCGCCGGAGACGAGGAAGAGCTGCGTGCGCCCGCGCGGCAAGATGAACGCGATCCCCAGCGCAAAGGCCACCACCAGGCCGTAGTAGCTGGCCGGCCCGAGCCACGGCGCGCGGTAGCGGAAGTAGTCCGAGCGCATGATCCGCTCGGAATCGAAGCGCAGCAGGACCAGGAAGATCGCCAGCCCCAGGGCGATCGACAGGCGCAGTGAATCCTGGAAGTCCACCTACTGCCCCTCGTTCATGCGCAGTACCGCTAGGAAGGCTTCCTGCGGGATCTCGACGGAGCCGATCCGCTTCATCCGCTGCTTGCCCTCCTTCTGCTTTTCCAGCAGCTTGCGCTTCCGGGTGATGTCGCCGCCGTAACACTTGGCCAGCACGTTCTTGCGCATCGCCCGGATCGTCTCGCGGCTGATGATATGGGAACCGATCGCCGCCTGAACCGGAACTTCGAACATCTGCCTCGGGATCAGCTCCTTGAGCTTCTCGACCAGCGCCTTGCCGGACCGATACGCATTGGACCGATGCACGATCAGTGAGAGCGCATCCACCGGCTCTCCGCTGACCATGATGTCGAGCTTGACCAGCTCGCCGGGCCGATACCCCGCGTAGGCGTAGTCGAGGCTGGCGTACCCGCTGCTGCGGCTCTTGAGCAGGTCGTAGAAGTCGATGATCAGCTCGGCGAGCGGCATCTCGAAGTGCATGTTGACCCGGCGCGGGTCGAGGTATTCCATGTTCACGAAGGCGCCGCGCCGAGTCGTGGCGAGGTCCATGATCGCGCCGATGTAATCGGTCGGGGTGATCACCGTGGCCGTCACCCACGGTTCGCTGATCGTCTCGATCTCGCCGGCGCCCGGCATCTGCGCGGGGTTGTCCACGATCAGCTCATCGGTCCGATTGAGTTGCCTGACGTGGTATTCGACCGATGGCGCCGATGCGATCAGGTCGAGCCCGAACTCGCGCTCCAGCCGCTCCTGGACGATCTCCATGTGCAGCAGGCCGAGGAAGCCGCACCGGTACCCGAAGCCCAGCGCCACGCTCGACTCGGGCTCGTACACGAAGCTGGCGTCGTTGAGATGCAGCTTCTCGAGCGCGTCGCGCAGGAGCGGGTACTCGTCGCCGCGCATCGGGTAGATGCCGGCGAAGACGAGCGGCAGCGCCTGCTTGTATCCCGGCAGGGGTGCCGCCGCCGGACGGCTGGCATCGGTCAGGGTGTCGCCCACGCGGGCATCGGCGATGCTCTTGAGTCCCGAGGCGACGTAGCCGACCTCGCCCACCGTCAGGCGGCGAGTCGGGACCGGCTGCGGCCGGAAGTAGCCGAGCTCCAGGATCTCGCTCTCCACACCGGTGGCCATGAAGCGGATCCGTTCATGGTCATGGAGCGTGCCATTCGCCACGCGCACGTACGCCACGACGCCCTTGTACGGGTCGTAGTGGCTGTCGAAGACGAGCGCCTGCAGCGGGGCCGATGCCTCGCCGCTGGGCGGCGGAACCCGCTGCACCACCGCTTCCAGGATCTCGGTGATGCCGATCCCCTCCTTGGCCGAGGCCAGGATCACCTCTTCGCGCGGGATCGCCAGCGTCTCCTCGAGCTCCGCCATCACCATCTCCGGATCGGCCGAGGCGAGGTCGATCTTGTTGATCACCGGGATGATGGTCAGCCGCTGTTCCATGGCGAGGTGCACGTTGGCGAGTGTCTGGGCCTCGATCCCCTGGCTGGCATCGACCACCAGGATCGCCCCCTCGCAGGCCTGCAGCGAGCGACTCACCTCGTAGGTGAAGTCGACGTGGCCCGGCGTGTCGATCAGGTTGAGGGCATAGGTCTGGCCGTCTGCGGCGTCGTACTGCAGGCGCACCGCACGGGCCTTGATGGTGATCCCCTTCTCGCGCTCGAGATCCATGCTGTCGAGCACCTGGGACTGCATCTGCCGCGGATCGATGGTATGCGTCGCTTCCAGCAGCCGGTCGGCCAGCGTGCTCTTGCCGTGGTCGATGTGCGCCACGATGCTGAAGTTGCGGGTGCGCTCCGGGGGGATCATCCGGCCGGAGTCTAGCCCGCTCAGGTGCTGGGCGGGGGCTGCGGCTCCGTGGGCACCGGCGTTGGGGGTGGCGGCAGGGCTGGCCCTACCTCGGTGATGCCGTTCACGGCGTTGTAGTGGCTGAACCAGGTGTCGACGTGAATCACCGTCCCGTCGGCGTCGCGAACCGTTCGCGTCACCGATGAGTCGAAGCCGTTGTAGGCGCCCTCGACCCGCACGCTCGCCCCCGGCGCCAGGTTTGGGTTGTAGATGGTCGTCTCCCGGGCCGCCACGCGGTTGGTAACGATCGGCGAGGAGAGCGTCACGGTCCTGCCGTTCGCCACTCCCCAGATGTCGAAGCGCACGACCCCCGGGCTGGTGAAGGCCCGGATCACGATCGGGTGCGGCGTGTCGTTGCGGAAGGTCATCGACACCTTGTAGGTATCGGTGGCGAAGACCGTCGCGTCCAGGCCCATCGGATAGCGCGCGATGTAATAGGAGTGGTTGCGTCGCTCGCCTATCTCCAGGCCGCCGCGCATGGCCGCGTTGAAGAGCGTGGTCGATGTCGAGCAGATGCCTCCGGCCAGCACCCCGGTCGGCGTGCTGCGGCCGCCGATGATCGCCCCGCCGTAGCCATATCCGCGCTCCAGCGTGACCGGGCCGATCCGCTCCCAGAAGTCGAACCACTCGCCGGGGGCCAGGACGAGGCCGTTGACATCCTGGGCGGGAATGCTGATGTTGGCGCTGAAGGCGTTTCCTGGCCCCGAGACGTAGTTGGTGGTCCAGGTGGAGAGGCGCGCCATGTCCGGCGCCGCGGCCTCCGCCGCCTCGGTGGTCAGCGGCGCAGGGACGGCGTCGTAGACGGGCTCCACCACGGAGACCGATGCACCGCCGGCGCGCTCGTTGAGCGCGTCCATGACTGCCAGGGCGGTTCGCGTCAGGTTGAGGGAACGGCCGTCCACCGCCGGGGTTACGTCCGCCACGCCCGCCGCGTCGAACACGAAGCTCGCGTTGCGCGGCGTGGCGGCGAACGCCTCCGCCGACGGCGCGAGCTTCGCTCGCAGCTCGGTGATGTCGGCACGGGCCGCGTAGGCGCTGTCCCGCCCCGGGCCGAACACGACGGAGCCGGCGATATCGTCGGCGCTCACCATCGCCTGCATGCCCTCCCCGCCTTCGATGGTGAGTGCTTGGCGACTCATCGCCCGAGCGGCGTTCACCGCGGCCTGGGCGATCGCGGTGGTGACGTGCGACTCGATCGGCGTGGTGCTGAGCGTGACGACCACATCGTCCGGGTCAGGACCCGAGATGGCCGCGCCCAGCGCGGTTCGGATGCTGTTCGCGTCGAGCCGTCTCCCGGGGCTCGCCGCGCGGACCGAGAAGCCGGTCGCAGGATCGTAGAGCGCCTTAGCACCTATGGGCGGGGAGGTGAACCGCGCCGCTATGCTCGCCGCCGCCTGGTCAATGGCATCGGCCTCGTAGCCGTGGGCCAGGACGGGCAGATCGGTCGGGATGGCCAGCGCCGCGATGCGGGTAAGACCATCGGCCAGCAGGTTCCCGCTGCGGGCGACCGCAAAGGCCGCGTCGAGCATGGCGTCCCACTCGTAGCCGCGCCCGATCTCGTCATATGGGACGCGGGTTGGCACCCCGTCCACCACCACGGTCGCTGATCCGGCGGTCAGGGACGGGAGCGCGTCGCGGAGGCGCGCCTCCGCTTCGTCGCGTGCGAGGCCACCCAGCGCAATCTCGCCGATCCGCACGCCGGGCATCACCCGCCCGTTGTTGGCCGCCGCCACCGTCGCAGAGACGCCGACGATTGCCGCAAGCACCACCGCCGAAACGATGGCGACCACCTGGGGCCAGCGCGGCAGCCGTCTCCTGGCCGCCGGGGGCTCGGCCGCCGCAGGCTCGGGCACAGGCGCGGGCGCGTTCGCGACTGGCGCAGCGGGCGCTTGTACCTCGGCAGCAGCGTCTGACGTCTCACCGCCTCCGGCGGGCACGGCCGGCTTCCCTCCCATGGATCTGATTGTGACCTTCGTCGGCGCCGGTGTCGAGTGCGCTCGTTGGCCGTGAGCAGACCCGGTGCTATACTCCGCGGCCGAGGCGCCCGGCTTCCCCGGCGCTCTTTTCATGCTCATCACCCCGTCGTTGAGGACCATTCGTGGCAAGAAAAGCTCGAACCTGGAAGGGGGCACGTACGCCCCAGGCGCTCAAGCGCGCTCGCCAGTCGCTCCGCCGGCGCGCGGTCAATCGCCGCACCCGGAGCGAGGCCAAGACACTCGTGCAGCAGGCCAACAGCATCGCTCTCGGTCGCTCCGAGGGAGACGGACCGGCGGCGGTCACGGCAGCCATCAGCGCCCTGGACAAGGCCGCCGAGAAGGGGATCATCCACCCCAACAACGCCGCGCGCCGCAAGAGCCGCCTGATGGCCAAGGCCAACGCAGCGCACCTGCTCGACGGCGCCACGGTCGAGGTCGCTGCCGCTCCAAAGAAGAAGTCGACCGCCACGAAGACCGCCCAGCGCAAGAAGGTCGCCGTGGCCAAGGCCTCCAAATCGGCCGCTGCCAAGGCTCCCGACCGACCGCGCACGGCAGCCGGCAAGGCCAAGGTGGCCATCGTCCGCGCCTCCCGCGAGTCGGCGGCAGCCCGCAAGCGTGCGAAGACCGATGCCGAGGGCGAGTCGCCGGCCGAGGCGTAGCCTCTGCTCCACCGCATCACAAACGCCCGGTTCGCGCCGGGCGTTTGCGTTGCCCGGCCGTCCGGCGCAGCTAGACTGGCCAGACCGATGACCGACATGTCTGCACGCGTGGCCAGCGTCAACGTCTCTCCCGGCGGCGTCCCCAAGCTTCCGGTTCCCGAACAGTGGGTGGGCCGCCTGGGCCTGGCCGATGACCGGCACACCGAACCCGAGCCCGAGCACGGCGGACCCGAGCAGGCCGTCTGCCTGTACTCCGTGGAGGCGATCGCGCGCGTTGCCGCCGATGGGCATACCGCCTTCCCCGGCGCGTACGGCGAGAACCTGACGCTCGAGGGGATGGAGATGGACGCCATCGTCTCAGGCGATCGGCTCACCATCGGCGACGGCGGACTGGTCCTGGAGCTGACCAAGCGCGCCGAGCCTTGCCAGACGATTGCGCACTGGTTCGTCGATAGCCGCATCGGGCGCATCGGCTCGCGCCAGTACCCTGCAGATGCCCGCTGGTACGCGCGGGTGATCACCGAAGGGCCGGTGCGTCCGGGGGACGCCGTTCGCTAGGAGCCCGCGCTCCGGCGGCGCCGGACCTTCCAGATGTGTTCCATCGGCCAGCGGAGCGCCCACTCGCGATCGGCATCGGTCCGGTAGCTGCTCACCGCATCATGCTTCGGTCGCAGTTCGATCAGATCCTCGACCTCAAACCCGTTGGCCCGGAAGAGTCGGATCCATTCGCCGTACGGCAACTGGAACTCGACGTGCTGGGATTCGCCCACATCGACCACGTCCAAGTCGAAGTAGTCGAGGCTCAACCGTTCGGTCACCTGCTCGGAATCGGGTGGCCAGCAGATGTCGGCGATGGGGGTGTGCATGCTGAAGGCGAGCAGTCCGCCGTCGCGCAGCAGACGAGCGGCCTCGGGGACCGTTCGGCGCGGATCGGCAAAGACCATGGCGCCGTGGTCGCAGTAGATCACGTCGAAACTGGCGTCCGGGTAGGGCACCGCCTCAGCGCTGGCGTGGATCAGCGGGAAGTCGAGTCCCGCCTCGGCGGCAAGGCGCTGAGCGTGCTCGAGTTGGCGCTCCGACAGGTCGAGCCCCACCGGCCGCGCACCGCGCTGCGCCAGCGCGATCGACCATTGTGCCGCCCCGCAACCGAGCTCCAGCACATCCTTGCCCGCCACATCGCCCAGGGCACGCAGCTCGTCCTCGGGGATCTGCCAGACGCCCCAGGCGGCGCCATGCCGGGCCAGGTCGGGTCCGTGATCGGCCTGGTAGGTGTCGGACAGCTCGTTCCAGAACGCGCGGTTGCGCCGGGCATGATCGGTCAGGCCAGGGACGGCCGGGTCGGCGTCGCTCATCCGACGGCGAAGGCCGCGAACGCGCCGCGCCCGGCGTACTCGGCCGCGGCCCCCAGCTCCTCCTCGATCCGCAGCAGCCGGTTGTACTTGGCGATCCGCTCGCTGCGGCTGATGCTGCCGGTCTTGATCTGCCCGGTTCCGAGCCCCACCACCAGGTCGGCGATGGTGGTGTCCTCGGTCTCTCCGGATCGGTGGCTGATCACCGCGGTCCAGCCCGCGGCGTGGGCCATCTCGACCGCCTCGCGCGTCTCGGTCAGGGTGCCGATCTGGTTGAGCTTGACCAGGATCGAGTTGGCGGCACGCTCGCGGATCCCGCGTGACAGCCGATCGGTATTCGTCACCAGCAGGTCGTCGCCCATCACCTGGATACGGTCGCCGAGCCGCCCGGTAAGCGCGGTCCAACCGGCCCAGTCATCCTCCGAGAGGCCGTCCTCCAGGCTGATGATCGGGTAGCGGGCGACCCAGTCGGCCCAGAAGTCGATCAGCTGGTCGCTGGAAAGGCTGCGCCCCTCTCGGGCCAGCACGTATGCGCCGTCCGAGTAAACCTCGTTCGCCGCGGGGTCGAGCGCAATCGCGATCTGCTCATGCGGTCGGTAGCCCGCCCGCTCGATCGCCTCGAGCACGACGGCGATCGCCGCCTCGTTGGTGCCGAGGCTGGGCGCATAGCCGCCCTCGTCGCCTACCGTCGTGGCAAAGCCGCGTTCGTGGAGCAGTGAGCCGAGCGCATGGAACGTCTCGGCCGCCCAGCGCAGCGCCTCGGCGAAGGTCGGCGCACCGAGCGGGGCGATCATGAACTCCTGGAAATCGGTCGAGTCGACGGCGTGCTTTCCGCCGTTGAGGATGTTCACCAGCGGCACGGGCAGGCGGTGGGCGGTCGGTCCTCCGAGGGACCGATACAGCGGCATTCCCTTTGCCGCCGCCGCGGCATGGGCGGCCGCGAGCGAGACACCGAGCAGCGCGTTGGCGCCAAGGCGTCCCTTGTTCGGCGTGCCGTCGAGCACGATCAACAGGCGGTCGAGCCCGGGCTGGTCCAGGGCATCGAACCCGGCAACCGCTTCGCCGATCTCGGTGTTCACATTGGCGACCGCGTCGAGGACGCCCTTGCCGCCGTATCGCCCCTTGTCGCCATCGCGCAGCTCGACCGCCTCGTGGGCGCCGGTCGAAGCACCCGACGGCACGATCGCGCGTCCCGACGCCCCGCCGGAGAGGCGCACCTCGACCTCGATGGTCGGGTTGCCGCGCGAGTCGAGCACCTCGCGGGCATGCATCGCGGCGATCCGCGTGCTCATCTGGCTCACGACTCTCGATCGGGTAGCGCCGCGACCCCGGGGAGCACCTTGGCCTCGACGAATTCCAGCGACGCTCCGCCGCCGGTGCTGACGTGGGTCATCTGGTCGACCAGGCCGAGCTTGTCCACCGCCGAGACCGAATCGCCGCCGCCCACGATGGTGACCACCCCGGCCGCGGTGCGCGAGGCCACGTAGCGGGCGATCGCGTTGGTGGCGTCGGCGAACGGGGCGATCTCAAAGATGCCCATCGGGCCGTTCCAGAAGATCGTCTTGGCCTTGGCCAGGTGCGCGGTGTAGGCCGCCACGGTGGCGGGGCCGATGTCGACCACGGACCAATCCTTGGGCACGCCGGAAGCTGGCACGACCTGGCGCTGTGATCGATAGTGGATCTGCGCCGCCACCACCACGTCGGTGGGCAGCATCAGCCGCACGCGCTTGCGTCGCGCCTCGGCCATGATCCGGGAGGCGTTCTCCAGCTGGTCGGCCTCGACCAGGCTCTTGCCCATCGGGTAGCCCTTGGCCGCGAGGAAGGTGTTCGCCATACCCCCGCCGACCAGGATCGCCTGGCAACGCGACAGGAGCGCCCCGAGCACCTCGAGCTTGCCCGAGATCTTCGCCCCGCCGATGATCGTGTGGAACGGCCTCGGCGGCTTGCCGAGCAGGGTGGAGAGCGCGCGCACCTCGGACTCGAGCAGGAACCCAGCCACGCTCGGCAGGAAGTGCGTGATCCCCTCAGTCGAGGCGTGGGCACGGTGGGCGGAGCCGAATGCGTCGTTGACGTAGAGATCGGCCATGTCGGCCAGCGCCTTGGCGAACTTCGGGTCATTCGCCTCCTCCTCCGCGTGGAAGCGAAGGTTCTCCAGCAGGAGGAGGTCGCCCGGGCGAAGCTTGTCGACCGCCACCTGCACGCCCGGCCCAAGGGCGTCACCGGTCATGCGCACCTGGCGCCCGAGCAGTTGGCTCAGCCGGTCGGCCACCGGCTTCAGCCGCAACGCGTCGTTGACCTTGCCCTTCGGCCGGCCGAGGTGGCTGGCCAGGATCACTATCGCGCCGCGCTCGAGCAGATGGATGATCGTCGGCAGGCTGGCACGGATGCGGGTGTCATCGGTGATCCGCCCGTCGTCGAGGGGCACGTTGAGATCGGCGCGGAGGAAGACGCGCTTCCCCCGTACGTCGATGTCGCGAACCGTCTGCTTGTTCACAGGCGAGCGGCCATGAAGGTGGCGAGATCCGCGACCCGGCAGCTGTAGCCCCACTCGTTGTCGTACCACGCGACCACCTTGAGCAGGTCCTCGCCGACCACCATGGTGGAGGCGCCGTCCACGATGCTCGAGCGCTCGTCGCCCTTGAAGTCCATGCTCACCAGCTCCTCGGTGGTGAAGCCGAGCAGGCCCTGCATCGGTCCAGTCGAGGCGGCCAGCAGCGCGGCGTTGGCGGTCTGCGCGGTGACCGGGCGGCTGGTGATGGCCACGAAATCGATGATGCTCACGGTGGCGGTCGGCACCCGCAGCGCGAATCCGTCGAAGCGGCCCTTCAGCTCGGGGATCACCAGCGCCAGCGCCTTGGCGGCACCGGTGGTGGTGGGGATGATGTTCTGTCCGGCGCTGCGTGCGCGGCGCAGGTCCTTGTGGTAGACGTCGAGCACGTTCTGGTCGTTGGTGTACGCGTGGACCGTGGTCATCATGCCGCGTTCGATGCCGAAGCTGTCCCAGATCACCTTGGCCGGTAGCGCCAGACCGTTGGTGGTGCATGACGCGTTGCTCACGATGTGGTGGGCGTCGGGGTCGTACGTCTCCTCGTTCACGCCGAGCACGAGGGTGGCGTCCTCGTTCTTGGCGGGCGCGCTGATGATCACCTTGCGGGCGCCGGCATCCAGGTGGGCGTGCGCCCTGGCGGCATCGGTGAAGATGCCGGTCGACTCGACCACGATATCCACGCCGAGCGCCTTCCAGGGCAGGGCCGCGGGGTCCCGCTCACTGAAGGCCTTGATGATCTGGCCGTTCACGGTGATCGTGCCCTCGCCGGCAGTCACCTCGCCGTCGAAGCGGCCGTAGGTCGAGTCGTACTTGAACAGGTGCGCGTTGGTGGCGGTCGGTGCCAGATCGTTGATGGCCACCACCTCGAGCATGTCGGGGTGGCGTTCGAGGATCGCCTTGAGCGTCTGGCGACCGATGCGGCCGAAGCCATTGATTCCAATGCGCGTCACGAGTGCTCCTTCGCGTAGGCAGGGTCTTGCAGCCGATCGTTGACGATCGGCAGGAGTCCGATCAGAGAGACGTCGTCGCCGTGATGCGCCAGTTCGACGCGCACGCGACGGGCCGGAAGCGGGAACGCGCGGCGGTCGATCTCTCGTCGCACGGCGTCCTTCAGTTCCGGCCGATGCAGGGCGATGCTGCCGCCCAGCACGATCACCTCCGGGTTCAATACGTTGACGAGCCCCGCGCACATGGCGCCGAGGGCCATCCAGGCGCGGTCGAGGACCGCCTGGCAGGCGGTGTCGCCGGCGTCGGCGGCTCGCCCCACCAGCTCCGCGGTGACCTCGGCCGGGTCGCTGGTGAGCGCTGCCAACCGTGGGGCGGCGCCAGCCGCCAGCAGCGCCCGCCCCTCGCGCGCGATGGCGGTTCCCGAGCCGATCGCCTCGACGTGGCCCGGGCTCCCATCTCCGCAGTCAGGCCCGTCCAGCTCCACGGTCAGATGACCAACCTCACCGGCGGATCCATCAAGGCCGATGAGCGGGCGCCCATTGGCGATGATCCCGCCACCGATGCCGGTCGAGACCGTGACGTACACCGCGTCGCGCGCGTCGCGGGCGGCCCCGTAGCGCCATTCGGCCATCATCGCCACGTTCGTGTCGCGCTCGAGAAAGGCGGGCAACTCGAGCACGGAAGCGACCGCTGCGGCAAGTGGGACATCGTGCCAGCCGGTCAGGTTGGGCGGGGCGAGCACCACGCCGCGCCAGGGGTCGAGCGGTCCGGGTGACGAGATGCCAATCCCGGCGGGCGGCTCAATCCCCCCGCGCTGCGCATCTTCCAGCACCTCGCGGGCCAGAGTTTGCACTCGCTCGATCACCGATTCCACGCCCTCCTCATCGTTGGTAGCCACAGCACGACGGCACGTGACGCGGAGGTCGGGACTGACGTGCGCAGCGCGGATCTGGGTGCCGCCGAGGTCGATGGCCAGTATCGACCGCGCGGCTGATTCGTCCACAGGTGCCCATTGTAGCGGCCGAAAACGTGACCGGCCGCCGGGGCGGTCCGTCGGTCACCCCGACGATCCGTGGCCTGGCGGCCGGAACACACCGAAACGCGACGATCGCGCGGGTTGTCCCGCGCGATCGGTCAGAAGGGTCGAATCGCGGCGCTAGCCGCCAATCCTGAACATCTTGGTGCCGCAGACCGGGCAGGTGCCCTGGGTCGCCGGCTTGCCATTCTTCATGGTGATCTTCTGCTCACCCTTCATGTCGCGCTTGGCCTTGCACTTGACGCAATATGCGTTGGTCGCCATGTGAGAGTTGCCTCCTTAACGGTCCGGCGCAGGGCCGGTTTGGTTAGCGCTGCTCACCGTGCTCGCCGATCAGC
>Ga0209323_10002302_pt1 | contig 12682 bp, 14 predicted proteins | sample Rifsed19ft2_FD_184014 | JGI IMG/M metagenome (GOLD analysis project Ga0209323, IMG submission 184014) | Soil microbial communities from Rifle, Colorado, USA - sediment 19ft 2 (version 2) | ecosystem: Environmental > Terrestrial > Deep subsurface > Rock core/Sediment | place: Rifle, Colorado...
CAAACTTCAAAACATCCTCTTCTGTGTAGCCATTGTAAACCGCGATATCTGTGACTGAGGGTTCCCCCTTCGTCAATGTTCCGGTCTTGTCAAACACAACTGTCTTCAGTTTTCTGGCTCTTTCAACATACTCACCGCTGCGAAGCAAGATACCGTATTCGGCACCTTTGCCTACCCCAGCCAATATAGCCGTGGGAGTAGCGATACCCAACGCGCATGGGCAAGCAATTAACAAGACAGAAAGCAACACGAAGAAGGCAGCGGAGAAACCACTTACAACATACCAGTAGGCGAAAGCAACTGCGGCAACAGAAAAGACTATCGGAACGAATTTTCCAACAACACGGTCGGCAAACTTTTGCACAGGAGCGCTCGAAGCCTGTGCCTCCTCAACCAGATGCACGATCTGCGACAATGCAGTCTCTTCCTCAACCTTGGTTGCTCTCATTCTCAAGAGTCCCGTCTTGTTTATTGTCGCGCCAATAACCTCGCTTCCCACATTCTTCTCGACAGGTATGCTTTCGCCTGTGATTATTTTCTCATCTACTGAAGAGTATCCCGCGATCACAACGCCGTCCGTGGGAATCTTTTCGCCGGGCTTTACGATCAAAATGTCATTCACCTGAACATCATCAATTGGAACCTCAACTTCTATTCCATCTTTTAGCACTCTGGCGATTGTTGGTTGAAGCTCAAGCAGTTTCCGAATCGAAGCAGCTGATCTTCTGCGTATACTTTCCTCAATATACTTCCCCAGAAGGACAAATGCCAATATACCCACAGCTATCTCCAAATAACCTTCTCCTCCATATGCCACCTGGGGGAAGAATGCGTTTGCTGCGCCGAAGCCCCAGCCTGCTACCACTCCCGCTGATACTAGGACGTCCATATTGATTGCCCGATTTCTGAGAGAAATGTAGGCTCCGCGGATAATACTCCAGCCAGCAATCCACACAACAGGAGTTGACACTATAAACAGGGCTAGACTGTAGATGGAAAGCCCGCCTATGAGCGTGGTAGTCATCAGGATTGCCACTAAACCAAATAAAGCTAATACTCGCAGTCCTGCTACAGCGACCACACCTGCCAAAGTTATTGCGACTCTGCGTTTCATTGCTTTCAGTTCTTGTTCGGGCTGTTCGTACACGTTGGCGCATGATTGACTGCAGAAGTAATACGTGCGGTCTCCAATCTTTTTCTTTATGCTTTTATCCTTGTCTACGTCCATTCCGCATACGGGATCTCTTGGCATGATTTTTTCTCCATTATGGTGTGTTTGTTTCCAAAGTATTTAAATATATCTTTAAAAGATATATATTTTAAAGATAAATCTGGTGTGAATATGTCTAACCAAGATTTAGACGAAATTGTCTCCGACTTCTCGCGTTTCTACATCCTAACCATACTCTATGAAGGACCGCATCACGGCTACAGCATAATTGGTAAATTCAAAAAAAGGATAGGCAAGGAAATCAGCCCAAGTCTAGTTTACCCGTTTCTAAGTCAACTTGACAAAAGAGGTTTGGTGAAGCACTCTCTAAAGCCTGTAGGGGAGAAGAAAAAGAAAGTCTTCGAACTAACCGAGGAAGGAAGAGAACTTTGCAAGACATTGTTCAAACGCTTTTCCGCTCTTGTCTCTGTCGCCATCGAACCAAATTTAGAAGTATGTGCAAACTGCGGTTGCAAAGTGTATGAAGGTGGACATAGAGAGGTAATCAACAGGAGAGAAATGACGTTTTGTTGCGTGCATTGCGCCGAATCTTATAAACGAGAAACATTAAGAAAGACAGCGAAAAATACCTCATAGGAGATGTATGAAAAATGCACCTTGAAGTTTTTGATATAGTTATACGTATCGCATTGACACTTGCCACAAGTTTCCTTTTTGGAATTATATTCCTTGCATATCTACGCACAAGAACCCGCAAAATGCTACTGATTTCCGTAGGTTTCGGGGTATTCCTTCTTCATGCATTGATTACAATTCCGGAGCTGTTCAGTGATGTTTATCAGATCACGATGACCGAGAATTTGCACTTTCTAATTCATCTGATAGGCTTGGTCTTCATACTTCTTGGCATACTGAAGGACTAACGCATCATGTTCAAAGATGAAGTCCTAGAGAATGAAAAGAGAGGAAAAATATATGGCACTATAGAGACGAGTCCAGGCATTCATCTTAGGGAACTTCAAAGGGTCTTGAACATACCTTTGACCACTTTAGAATATCACCTCGGCTACATGACCCGGAAAAAGATCATTTTCGCAGAAACAGAAGGTCACTACAAGAGGTATTATACGAAGCCCCTTGACCCTGAAGATAAAAAAGTGTTGGCAGCACTGAGACAGAAGAGAATGCGGCAAATTGTGCTTGTTGTCTTGGCAAGCGAGAAAGCAAAATATCAACTGCTTGCAGCCCGTCTTAAACTGTCACATTCAACACTGTCTTCCTATCTCAAATATCTCGTGAACAAAAACATTCTCGCTAGGGAAAAAATCGGCTACGAAAATCTCTACACGGTCCGGGACGAGGATAGAGTAGCAAAAGTGTTGATAGCGTACAAGCCTAGCTTCGTGGACAAGCTCGTAGACAAAGCGCTCGATACTTGGATGGAAACACGCTTCCGTGAGGAAAAAAACGCGCCTGTATAAGTCAATCTGGTTTTTGTTCTAATTTGCTTCGTGGTTTTGTCCGACGGCTCTTATAAGCACTGGAAGAGATGCTTTAAAATGGAGGTTGAGAACAAGTCAGCAATACCTTATCCCTCAAGAAGGGTTCGTTAGGGTCCAGAACCAAGTTGAAGATGGTTTCTCCTTTCCCTCTGCTTTCTCCCTTCAGATGGTCTGGACCTTCTCGAGAACCCGAGAGGAAACGGGTCATGCTTATAGAAAAAAAGGTGGAAAACATGAACGCACAAATATTAGTTGAAGAAAAACATGTTCTGTTAAAAACTAAACTTGACGAAAACTTACGAAAAAAGCAGGCTTTGGAATCGAAAATCAACAGACAGTTTAAGGAACTGAAGAAGTTAGAAATCTTACTTGAGAAAAGCGCTTACATAACACTAGTAGAGTGATAGTAGTGCTTTGTTGTTTAGGATTAGTTGCTGGCTTTGCGGCTGGCGCTACACTAGGTCCGCCTTGGGCATTCATTGCACCCATTGCAGGTTTTGGTCTTGGCTCGATAGGAGATATAATGCTTAGTAGGAGTAGCCTACACGGCATCCATAAGAGCGTTGAAAAATGGGTGCGGACGAGACAAGGCAAGCTACGCCACGAAGAGTCTACGGAGGTGTAAGCTGAAGATGAGAGGATCACTCATGATTCTGATGCTGGTTTCAATGGTAGCGATCGCCGCATTAGCTTTGGTAAGCTTTGAGTTAAGTCATGCACAAACGGAGGGTGAAAACGTTGGGTTTATGGAATCATCAAGGCATCACATGTATCAAGATGACTGGACAGACTACGATGGAAACTTGGCGCATATGAACGAAACACAACATATACAGGGAAATATGTACAATAAGTGCGAAGACATGCATGACAGCGCGAACATGACAAGACACATGGAGAATATGCACTAAAGTATATCGGGAAGTCGTGAAAACATTTGTGATGTTAATGCATGCCATGACCTTGGGAGGAATTACGATGTCAGACTTTTGCTCTCTGCCACTCCTAGCCCCCTTATTTATAGGTTGAATTTGTTTCGTCCAATTCGTAAACTCTGGCGAACTGAAGACTGTTTTGAATTGACTAATCGAGACTTAATTGACTTCATGGCATGCAATCATGTGAGACAAATGGTTGAGGAATGTTGTCAGTGAACCTAATAATTGGGTAAGCTCTTAATAAGAGGATTTGTGTTACCGAAAATTTTAAGAGAACAGGTGTCCTATGTATAGAACGATTGTTCGATGAATAATCTATACGAATACCCTGGATTGCAGGTTCTCGTCCTGTTTTTCTGTGAGCCTTATCGAGATTTTCACCTTAGGGAAATTGCGAAGCTTGCTGGTGTAAGCCCGAGTACAGCGAAAAGGTTTCTCGATTTTTACGTTGATCACGGTTTTTTGGTCAGGAACAGAAAGGTTAATCTTGTTATGTTTCGGGCTAACATTGATAGTCTCGTTTTTCGGTTTATGAAGCTTGGTTACTTTATGTTTAGGGCTGAAACTTTGATAGGTTTTTTGAAACGCGCCTATGAAGGCTCTTCTGTCGTATTGTATGGTAGCTGTGCTAGGGGCGAGGATGATTCCGCAAGTGATGTGGATTTGCTTGTGGTAGGCAGAAAAACAAGAAAAGTGGATTTGAGTAGATTTGAGAAGAAATTGAATAGGAAAGTCACAGTGCTCGCTTACACATCAAGCGAATGGAAGGAAAAGGCAAAGGTAGACAAGCCTTTTTATGAACGCATCCTCGTGGATGGCATTGTGTTGGTAGGCAACATACCAGTGGTTGAGAATGAGACTTAGAGAATGTTTTGAGAAGCGATTGTTGCGAAGAGAGAGACCTGACCTCGAAAGATGCAGGCGATCCGTTCAGGTTGCCGAGGCAAAACTTGTGCAGGCTGAAAAAGCTTTTGATCATGGATTGATGGACGCAGCCATTATTTTGGCTTATACGGCGATGTTCCACGCGGCGAGAGCCTTACTGTTCAGAGATGGTGTGATTGAGAAGAGTCATGTTTGCCTTGTTGAATATCTAAGGGCGATATATGTGAAGCGTGGCCGCATGAGCGAAGCCATGGTTAATACTTTGGATTCCATGCGAGTGACAGGCATGAAACCATTTACGGGTTGGAGACAACAAGTAATGCTAACGACGCGAAATACGGCATAAGCAGGGCAAGAGAAGTTCTGCTAACTGTCAAAGCATTGTTGAGCAACAAAAAGTTTCATTAGAAAAGGCAATCCCGTAAAAGGATTCTGTTCTGAATTGTCCAGCCCCTCCCTTACATATACCTTAAAATTTAGGTTCGTGGTGCAAGTCGAGGGTTTTTGGTGTTGATGGTTCTTAGTTTGATGTGTTTTTGCTTGCAGGTTTTCTTGCATGTGTTTAGGATGATTTTGTTCCAGTTTTCCTGATCGCCGAATAGTATGATTGTTTTGTAGTTTGTTTGGTTGATGTAGTTTGCGACTTGGTTTGCGACGTATTCGACTGTTTCCTTGTCGAGCGGCATAGCTGTTTCGTGTTGGGATAGCGGGTAGATTTCGTCCAGTTCGATCGGCACGACGCCAAATGGAGCTGCATAGAAGCAGACGTGAACTTTCTCCTCGGGTTCTTTGTTAAACAGTTTTTCAGCCTGCTTGAATTCCTGAGCCTTGTGGAATGGTTTGTTTCGCGTCTGCGGCATAAGTAGAAGGGTTTCCGCTTCTTTCGGCGGACAATATCTTTCCGCAAGTTTCTTCCTATGACGCACGACTTCCGGTCTGCTAAGCCCAACATCGCTGAAGTAGAAAAGCCCACTCTTCTTTGTTGTTGGACTATGTCTTTCGAGAAAGTCTTCGTATTTCTTCAGCCTTTTCAGAGCTTGCAATAGTGATGGGTGGCTGTGTGCACGGATTTCCAAGTGTTCCCATAGGCGTCCGTCTTTGATAGCTTGTTTTATACGTTTTAGCTCAGCGTTGCAGACGTAAAGGTTATGCTCAGCGAGAAAAGCCTGCCTCTCTCCTTCTGGCATTTCCTGAACCTGCTTCGGGGTTTTGCTTGAACATCTTGGGCATGTGCATGGAAAATAGTCAAGTTCACCTAGCCTATAGGTGCCCGTTTCTGTCATGTAGCGATTTTCTCTGGCGTAAAGGGCGTAAGCTGCAGAATCAAATAGATCGCATCCGAGTGCCACAGCGAAAGAAAACATAAATGGATGTCCAGCGCCAAAAAGGTGAAGCGGCTTAGCAACGGGCAAGTTCATCTTCGCAATCATGATCATGTCCACTAGAACATCAAACCGGTAGCGCTCCATGACTTCTGTTGGGCTTCCTAAAGCGTATATTTGGAAGGGCAGTTTCGCCATTTCTTTGGCGGATTTGGCTACGAGGTTCAAGTATTTGCCGCCTTGAACTGGACCAACCCAGAGAATATCATCGCGAGTTTTCAACTTGAAGAATTCCTTTGCTCGTTTCAACGTTTCTTTTACAGTTTGTTCAGCGTGTTTCTCCGTGACCTTCCATCCTGTTGGAATATCAAGTATTGTAGCTATGTCCGTCCCTATTTGCTCTTGATACTCCACTATTTCTTTTGGGCTGGCTTCTATGTCCCCGTAAACGAGGATTTGATAGGCACCAGAATCCGTCATTACGACGCCGTTGAAATCCAAAAACGCGTGTAAGCCCTGCATTACTGGCTTGTTCGCAAAATGCTTTTTGAGTATGTATGCGTTAGTTATCAACGCTTCAAAACCGAATATTTCTCGAATATTTCTTGGTGGAATAGGCTGGATGAGAGGGTTTATCACTGGAAAAAGAGTAGGAGTCTCAACACTGCCGCTTTTAGTTCTAAGTTTTCCTATTCTTGCAAGCAGGTCTTTGTCTTTTAATTCAAACGTCATCATTAAGCCTTAAACAGAATCAACTGAACGCGCTTATATAAAAAATGCCCAATCAAGAGTTCTTTGCCTTGGCTCTCGTTTCTTTCAATAAAAGTGGCAGTATCGCTGACAGTCCAATGGCAATTGCAGATGCATAAAATGGCGCTAGTGTTCCCCAACTGTCCCAAAGTACGCCGCTGAATGCGTTTCCCATCATCAGCCCTATCCATAAAGTGGTCGCAGCAATCCCATTAACAAGACCCCACTTCGCAGAAGGCGTAGCTTCCATCATAAGCGTCTGAAACGCAGGCCACGAAGCATTCAAAATCGCATTTGAAAGAAACATGAAAACAATCAACTCCAACATGCTCTGCGAATAAGCAAACAGCAAGAAAAATGGAGACGAAACCAAGAAAGTGACAAACATAACCTTTCTCCTGTCAGACCTGTCGCTCCACCTGCTCGCCGGAACCTGCACAACTATGGAAGCAACTCCAAAACCGATAGCGTACAATATGCCAATAAACGTATAATCAACATTAAAACTTGATTGGACGAAAATTGGAATGACTGGCGCGGTTACGCCTACTCCAAAGCCTTGAACTATGTTAATCAACGAGAACACAACTACTGCAAACAAGTATCCATCAGCGACAACACCGTCTTTATCCTCCCTATCAAATGCTTTCGTCTGCGGCTTACGCCTTGTCTCCTTCATGAGAAGTGTTAACGGAAAAACAGCGAGAATCAAGATAAAACAGGCAAAGAACGGAAAGCGTATGCCATACGAATCCGCAACAACCCCACCTATGAAAGGAGCAATTGCTAAGCCTAATAGCCATGAAATGTTCGTCCATCCATACGCCGAAGCCATATTCTCAGTTGAAGAGGCATCTGCCACAATTGCCCATCGAAGCGGGATATACAATCCTGTGGCAAATCCTGCCAGAATAGCCCAAGGAACTAAATCCACCCAACCAGTGGCTAATGCATACATTAACGGTGGGAAAGCCGCCAAAAACGTGCCTAAAGCATGAAGCCGCCTCCTACCGTACCTGTCTGACAACAAGCCGCTGAAAATCTGCACACAAGCGGCAACACCGTTAGCTAAAGAAAACACGAATCCAAGCTCAGTCATAGACGCATGAAGAGAATCTCTTATGTAAATAGGCCAAATTGGAGTAAACAGGTTAAGGGCGAAGGTGAACACTAGGAAAACGATGGAAAGGATTAAGATGTCTCGCCCATAAGTCATAAAACGACTCAATTCCATTGCTCCTAGCCAAACCTACCAACCAACCCTCGAAAACGTTGGCATTCTATTTAAAAATTGTGGACGCGTTTTTCACGAACGCCCAAACACACTTATTATCGTGTTCGTTCTAGCTATCCCTGTCAGAAAGGAAGCCAAGCTCATGGTATGCATAATCGATATTCAGGAAAAACCAAAACTCAACAATCCAGTCCTGATTGAAGGCTTGCCTGGAATAGGCTTCGTAGCCAACATCGCAGCATTGCACCTGATCAAAGAGCTAAACGCTAAACCTTTCGCCCAAATTCTATCCGCAGCCTTCCAAGACCTAGCAGTAACCACCGAGACAGGGGGAACACGGTCACCCATAAACGAGCTCTACTACTGCAAAAGTCAAGGGGACAGCCGAGACCTAATAATATGGTATGGCAACACCCAAGCCCTAACAACCTTAGGGCAATACGAACTTTGCGGGCGCATACTGGACATTACTAAAGAGTTAGGCTGCAAATACCTCATAACCTTGGGCGGTTTCAAACAAGAAGAGATACGCAACACGCCAAACATTTACTCCGCAGCCACAGACACGGAAACGCTGAACGAAGCTCTAGGCTTAGGGACAAAAATTATGGTAGGGCAAATTTTCGGCGTCGCAGGTCTCCTAGTTGGGCTTGGCAAACTCAAAGGCTTCAAAGGCTTTTCGCTACTGGTAGAAACCTTGGGCGCGTACCCAGACACAGACGCTGCACGCTACGCTTTGAATGCGTTGAACAAATATCTAAACCTGAACGTTGACATGACAAGATTAGACGTTGCAGCTGAAGAAACCAAAAAAATTCTCGAATCCTTTGGCTTGATCAGGACTGTAGGCGAAGAAAAGAAGAAAGCGCAACAACCGTTCCGTTGGTTCATCTAGCCGCAAAGAACGCAAGGTTTTTATGCGTTTGCAATATTTTACAAGTGTAAACAGGTAGTGCCATTCAAAATGCAGAAAACAGTCGCAACTCGCATTCCAAGCGAATTGGAAGAAGAAATCATCAAATTCATGAAAGAAGAAGGCCTCGACAAGTCAACCGCAATACGGCGCATACTAGAAATAGGAGTTAATGAGTGGAAGAAAAAACGCGCAATCGAACTCTACAGGGCAGAGAAAATAACGCTATGGAAAGCTTCACAAATAGCTGGACTATCGCTCAGAGAGATGCTTGATGAACTGGGCAGATTAAAAATACCGACGCACGTATCAACGAAAGATTTGGAAGAAGACATCGAAGCCGCGGAAAAGGCTGAAACCCTAAAATGAAACGCCCAAAACCATTCATCTTTGACGCCACACCGCTAATTTACCTAAGCAAAACAGGCATTTCCAACGTTTTGACGCAGTTTTCAGAAGAAAAATTCACAACCCCCGAAGTTATCGAGGAGACCGTCAACAAAGGAAAAAACCTAGGAGCACCAGACGCTTTCATAATCGAACAATTGATCCAACAATCAAACACAAAAGTCAAAAAACCCAGCAACACCGCCTTCATCAAGCAACTTACAAAAATGCCCGACCTGCATCACGGCGAAATTCAAGTTCTCGCTTTAGCAAAGGAAATGAAGGGAATAGCCATAATCGACGAAAGTATTGCAAGGCATATCGCCGATATCTACAACGTAGAAGTCCACGGAACAGTCTATCTTCTCTTTAGATTGCTTTTCAGCGGAAAACTTTCGAAGAGGCAGGTCAGGGAAGCCGAGGACAAAATGATTGGAGTAGGGTGGCGTCTCACGGCAGAAGAATACAGCAGATTACTCAAAAGGCTAGAATGACCCACAAATAAAATCCTACAGCAAATCGTTGAAACAAAAAAACATGAATGTTGATTATTTACGTTCTTCTGAAGTGCTTAGCCTTTTGCTTCGCTTGTGAACTGGTCATAGACTTTTTGCACTCGCTCGGCAGCCGGTCCTGAGCCTTCGACAACGCCCTTCTCAGTCACCTTAACCTTATCCATAACCCAGATGAACCCTTTGTCCTCGTAAAGCCTAACCATCGTTGGAAAAACTTTCTCCAAACGGTCTGCAAGAGACTTCAAGTCGAAGGGCTTCTCCACTCCCAATATCTGTGCCACAACACTTCCGTTGAGAAAAACCCTATGCAATTTTTTGCCTTCCTCGTCTTTGGCTCCTGAAAGGCACAGGCTCAAGTTGTCCGGATTTATCCCAATCAATGTTCCGCTGTACGTCTTGCCAGTCGTCGTTGCAACAACGACTGCCCTATCCATAAGCGCTGAAACTTCTGCGAAATATTTTCTTTGCGCTACTGACAACAGTTTAAACCTCCATTAACACCCTTAACATGATGTGAAAAGATGTATTTAGGATTTTAACCAAACAGTCTTCAAAGCTTACGTTCTTCAATGCTCTGTTTCAACAATAATAACGTATTAGCGGGCACATCACGATAAACAATAACGTCGGGTCCAATACAACTGTTGTTTCCAACTTTCACGCCCGGCATGATGAGCGCGTTTATGCCTGTTTTCACATTATCGCCCAAAATTGTCCCAAGTTTTCTTCTTCCGCTGTCTATGACCTTATCCTTCACCATCATGCTTATTGTTCCAGAATCAAGCCTGTAGTTGGCGGTGATGGTGCCGGCTCCAAAGTTGCAGCTTTCGCCGATTATGCTGTCGCCAACGTAAGACAGATGCCCAATGTGCACTTTATCCATGATTATGCTGTTTTTGATTTCGCAGGCGTTGCCTATTCTTACTTTTTTGCCGATGCTTGTGCATGGGCGGATGTAACAGTTTGGTCCTATGTCGCTTTCCTCATCTATGAATGCGGGTCCTTCAATGTAGGCTCCTGAGCGGATGCGTGCTGTTTCCGCAACTGTCACAGGACCGATTAGATGTGCGCCTTCCTCAACTTGTCCAAGAACCCTGTGAATCATCCGGTTGAGCATCCAACTGTTAGCCTCAAACAAATCCCAAGGTCTGCCAATATCCATCCAATCGTCCCGTGGAACTTTCACAGCAAAAACAGTTTTCCCTTCCTTTGCCAAAAGCGAGATTGCATCAGTGATTTCCCATTCGCCTCGACTTGAAGCCGATGTCTCCTTCACCTTTGCAAATATTTCTTTTGGGAATACGAATACGCCTGCATTAGCCAAGTTTGTTGGCGCTTCTTCGCGGTTTGGCTTTTCAACTATGCGCTTGACATGGTTATTGTTTTCAATGTCAACTATGCCGTAGCTTTCAGGATTATCAACTGGCACTACAGCCATGGTGGCGGCTGGCTTCTCTTTTTCATACGTGTCTAGAACGTTTTTCACTATGCTTTTATCGAATAATAAATCGCCATAAACCAGCAAAAAGTCGTCATCAATGTAAGATTCAGCAACGCTAACGGCGTTACCCGTCCCCAGAACTGCTTTCTGTTCAACATACTCAATTCTTAAGCCGAACTGTTTCCCGTCGCCGAAGTGCTGACGAATGACATCTCCCATGTAATGGATAACGACTATAACTTCATTGATTCCCGCAGCCTTCAACGCGTCGAAACAGTGCTCAAGTATCGGTTTTCCACCAACCTTAATCAAATGCTTCGGTCTGGTTGCTGTTAGAGGTTGAAGTCTGACGCCTTCTCCCGCAGCCAAAACTACTGCTTTCATTTTTGAGAATCCTCTCCGAATTTTCTGGTTAACGTCACTGCTTTATTCATTATTTCTTTCGCAGCTTTTAATGATTCACCTTCAACCGTCAACCTTACAAGCGGTTCTGTGCCTGAGGAGCGAACCAGAATCCATCCTTCTTCAAGAGATAGGCGAACACCGTCAACAATTGAAAAATCTTTGTACGTTGCGAATGCGGACTTTAAGGCTTTTCCAAGTTCTTCCACAACGTTGTGTTTTATTACGTTTCTGCAGGGGACGTTTTCTCTGAGAGTAATGTACTGAGGCGTTTCAGACACAAACTTCGAAAGTTCCTTGTTCTCGTCTTCTAAGGCTTTGAGAAGCAGCGCTGAGGAAAGTATTCCGTCTGGACAAAGATGAAACTGTGGATGTATCCATGCCCCGCATGGTTCGCCGCCGAAAACGGCATTGTGATGTTTCATTTCTTCAGCAACATAAACGTCGCCGACTTTCGTGCGCACAACTTTTCCGTCGTGCTCTTCAACCATTTTCTCAACACACATTGAGGCTTCAACATTCGTAACCACAACGCCTCCACCTTTTTCTTTCACACTATGTGCTGCGTAAGCCGCTAGTATCCGATCAAAATCTGCAAAATTACCATGCTCATCCACAAACGCTGCTCTGTCGCCGTCGCCGTCATAAGCCAAGCCCACGTCTGCGCCAAGTTCACGAACAATTTTTATTAGTGATTCCAAGGATTCAGCGTTCGGTTCTGAGCTTCTGGCTGGAAAGAACCCGTCTGGTTGTGCGTTTATGGCGGTTACTTTGCATCCTAAGTTTTTGAAAACTGATGGTGCAAGAGAGTATGTTGCTCCGCACCCGGGATCTACTACGACATGCCACTTCTTGCGTAGTTTGACAGAGTTTTTTATCATCTCAATGTATAGGCGACTTTCGTCAACGGATGAGACTTTTCCGACATTCTGCCACTCTACAAGCCTAAAACTTTTATCGTTGACGATTCTTTCGATCGCGTTCTGATCTTTGTCTCCAAAGGCCATGCTGTCCCCGTTGAAAATCTTTATTCCATTATACTGTGGTGGGTTGTGCGAGGCGGTAATCATCAGACCTGCTTCAGCCCCCAGTTTCTTCGTTAAATATGCCAAAACTGGAGTGGGTATAATGCCTAAACAGTTAGCGTTTGCGCCGCTTGCCAAGATGCCTGAAACTAATGCGTTTTCAAGCATTAAACCCGACATGCGCGTGTCTCTAGCCA
>Ga0209323_10002308_pt1 | contig 12671 bp, 16 predicted proteins | sample Rifsed19ft2_FD_184014 | JGI IMG/M metagenome (GOLD analysis project Ga0209323, IMG submission 184014) | Soil microbial communities from Rifle, Colorado, USA - sediment 19ft 2 (version 2) | ecosystem: Environmental > Terrestrial > Deep subsurface > Rock core/Sediment | place: Rifle, Colorado...
GAGGTAAATTATTGAAAAAGTCTCGTATTTCGTTAAAATTTGGAATTGGATATTTTTTTATATTCGTGTAGTCTCTAATTTCAGAAGGCAAGAGGTTTCTATGTTATGAAACTGGATATAATTGAAATGGAGCACCGCGTTGAAAATTTCATTATACAATGCCGAGAGTTTGGTATTAAAGTCACGCCGCAGAGGATTGCTATTTATAAGGAGCTTTCCAGTACTGGTGAGCATCCAAGCGCCGAGATCATATATAAGAAGATAAAGAAATACTATCCTAATATTTCGCTTACGACTATTTACAGAACCTTAGAAACATTTGAGAAACTAGGAATAATATCAGTAGCAAATATACTTCATGACGCCGCTCGTTATGATGCCAATTTAAATCCCCATCATCATTTAGTCTGTGTAGTTTGTAAAAGAGTAGAGGATTTTTATGACGATTCACTTTCGAATCTAACAATTCCTGAGGAGTCTTTAGATAACTACAAGGTCCTAGGTTATAGCATTCAGCTAAACGGTATCTGCAAGGAATGTCAAAAAAAGAAATCTTGACCTTAATGAAAACCCCTTCTTGACAGAATTTAGGAAACCGTTAAACTAAAACTTTAGAAGTTTTTTAATTTGACTAGAATTGATTAACCTCATATAAAGTTGCAGATTATATAGTTCGTTTTAATCTCCAGAAATATCAAATAAAATTTTAAATAATGGAGAATTTTAAGAGAGTGTACAGGATTACGTGTGAGGCTTCTTATGATAATTATGGATCAAGAAAGGAGGCACTTTCTGTTCTTTGATGTTTAAGCAATTATTCACTTTCGGATCTATTATCAACATTTTTATTCTTATAATTAATCTTTCATATGCCCATGCCATTTCAAATACAGCGGATGTAAAGGATATTGGGGTTACTGAAAGGCTAGGAGAGTACATACCGCTTGATCTTACATTTAAAGATGAAGATGGGAATGCAGTAAAACTTAGTGATTTTTTTCAAGACGACAAACCCGTAGTATTAACCCCTGTATATTACGAATGTCCTAGATTGTGTAGCTTCATCTTAAACGGAGTGCTCGAAGTTGTTAACAATCTTAATTCCTTAACTCTAGGAAGAGATTTTAAAGTAGTGAGTGTTAGCTTTAACCCTGATGAGACACATAGCTTAGCAAAGGCTAAAGCTGATAATTACCACAAGGCATTAGAAAATCATCAATCCTCGGGCAAAGACTGGCATTTTCTTACAGGTGATGGGGAAAACATAAGCAAGCTAACTGAAGCCGTAGGATTTAAATACAAAAAGGATGGAGAAGAGTTTGCGCATTCATCAGTTTTAGTTGTTCTTACTCCTCGGGGAAAGATCTCACGTTATCTCTATGGAGTACAATACGAACCAAAGAACCTTAAGCTTTCACTCCTTGAAGCATCAGAGGGTGAGATAGGTTCTTCTAAGTTGCTAAATAAGGTCATGCTTTTTTGTTACGAATTTGATCCGGTTGGGAAAAGATACGCACTACAAGCCCTTAACGTTGTGAAAGTAGGAGGGGTAATAACGCTTTTATCCTTGGCCGGATTTTTGACATATTTGTGGAAAAAGGAAAAGAACAAAGCTCCAAATAGTCACGGAGGTTTAAAAAAGTAGAAATGAATTGGGTTCCTGAGGTAGCATCGAACCTTGCCAGTAAGGTGGATGCTGTTATATGGTTCATTACAGTAATTTCACTTGTATTTTTTATTCTTATTTCGATTTTTCTTGTTTATTTCGCAATTAGGTATAGAAGAAGACAGGAAAACGAAGAAACACCTTATATAACAGGCAGTCATGTTCTTGAAACGATATGGACTATAATACCATCAATCCTCCTTATCGTGATTTTTGTTTATGGTTTTGTTGTTTACAAAGATATGAGGACGCCACCAGAGGATTCTCTAGAGGTAACTGTCATTGGAAGGCAGTGGCTTTGGCAGTTTAAATATAATAATGGCAAGACGACGCTAAATGAACTATATATTCCAGAAGGAAGACCTATTAAGCTCGTTATGACATCTGAGGACGTTCTGCATAGCTTTTTTGTTCCAGCGTTTCGAGTAAAACAGGATCTTGTTGGAGGGATGTATACATATCTTTGGTTCACACCAACAAAGACTGGCACATATGAACTCTACTGTACTGAATATTGTGGAACTGGCCATTCAACGATGCTTGGTAAGGTTATCGTTATGAGCCCTCAAGAATATGAAAAATGGGAGAAGGGTGAAGAAGAAAAGGCTGTAGCAAGTTTACCACCCGCAGAACTCGGGAAACAGCTTTACACGCAGAGGGGATGCAATGCTTGCCACAGCATAGATGGAAGCTCACTCGTAGGCCCTACATGGAAAGGGTTGTATGGACACGAGGTAGTTTTGCAAGATGGCACAAAGGTCACCGCAGATGAAAATTACATTCGAGAAGCTATTTTAGAACCTCAAGCAAAAATGGTAAAGGGATTTGGTCCAGTTATGCCATCATTTAAAGGTGTTATTAGTGATGATGAGATTTCAGACTTAATTGCCTATATAAAGACCTTGAAATAAGTTAATTAGTATAAAAAGCGGAGGTGTTTTCTCATGGCAAATCACACTATTGCTGAGACTATAACAATTCCATATCTGGAAGAAAAGGGTTTACTTTCTTGGCTTACTTCAACTGATCACAAGCGAATAAGCATCATGTATCTTTTATCCATTTCTACATTTTTCGTTCTAGCGGGTATCTCTGCCCTTCTTTTGAGATTTGAGCTTTTAACGCCTGGGAAAACCATTGTAGATGCACATACATACAATGTGCTCTTTACATTTCATGGAGCGGTGATGGTTTTTCTCTTTATCGTTCCAGGACTTGCTGCAAGCTTCGGTAATTTTCTTATTCCGCTTATGATAGGGGCAAGGGATGTGGCATTTCCACGCCTTAATCTTATGAGTTACTGGATTTATTTGTTAGGCGCGCTTATAATCCTCATTTCTCTTTCAAAACCTGCAGATACCGGCTGGACCTTCTACACGCCTTATAGTATCAGGACCGGTACTGACGTTATTCTCCTTACTTTTGGAATTTTTGTACTGGGTTTTTCTTCTATTCTTACGGGACTTAACTTTATTGTAACTATCCACAAGCTGAGAGCTCCGGGTATGACATGGCATCGCCTTCCTCTTTTTATATGGGCATCGTATGCAACAGCTATCCTTCAGGTTCTTGCTACCCCTGTTATTGCTATTTCACTTCTTCTTCTTATTGCTGAGAGGGTTTTTGGAATTGGGTTCTTTGACCCTGCAAAGGGTGGAGACCCTATTTTATTCCAACACTTCTTTTGGTTCTATTCTCATCCGGCTGTCTATATCATGATCATTCCTGCTATGGGTGTGATATCCGAGGTGATACCGGTATTTTCCAGAAAACCGATCTTTGGTTACAAAGCGATAGCCTATTCAAGCCTTGCAATAGCACTTATCAGTTTTTTCGTCTGGGCACACCATATGTTTGTGAGCGGTATGTCGGAAGTGGCAGCAACTATCTTCTCTTTCCTGACTTTCCTCGTTGCGATTCCTACTGCAATTAAGGTTTTTAACTGGACAGCCACACTTTATAAAGGCTCAATAGACCTTAAATCCCCAATGCTTTATGCGCTTTCCTTTATTTTCCTTTTTACAATAGGTGGGCTTACGGGGGTTTTCCTTGGGGCTCTTGCTGCGGATGTGCATCTTCACGATACATACTTTGTAGTTGCTCACATGCATTATGTCATGATAGGTGGAACGATAATGGGTTTTTTTGCAGCGCTACACTTCTGGTACCCCAAGATGACTGGAAAGATGTTTAATGAAAAGGTTGCAAAGATCGCTTGGGCGTTTGTGTTTATAGGTTTCAATGTGACCTTCTTCCCTCAATTTATCTTAGGGACTCAAGGAATGCCAAGAAGGTACGCTGACTATCCACCACAGTTCCATTCGCTTAATGAACTTTCAAGTATTGGTTCATGGATTCTGGGTATTGGCATGTTTGTGATGGCTATCAACCTATTACGTGGACTCTTCAACGGCGAAAAGGCGCCTCAGAATCCTTTCAATTCACTTTCTTTAGAATGGCAAGTTCCTTCGCCACCTCCCCATGAGAACTTTGAGGAGATACCTCATGTAACTGATTGGACATATGGATACGGAAAAAAGAGTGCATAGGAGGACTTAATGGAAGGAGTAGAGAAAATAGAGCATGTTCACGGTCATCATGTAGACCCCGTAGTTGAGTATCAATCATTAAAGTTTGGGATGTGGCTTTTTATAGCCACAGAGCTTTTGCTTTTTGGAGGTCTTTTTGCAGCTTATACGATTTTTCGTGCTAAGTTCCCTGAGATGTTTGCAGAACAGCACCTTGAACTTAATAAAACGCTTGGTGCATTAAATACCGCGGTGCTAATCTTGAGCAGTTTGACTATGGCACTCGGCGTTACATCAATTCAAAGGGGAAAACCAAAACGTCTCGCCCTGTTTTTACTTCTAACCATTCTTTTGGGGCTTGCATTTGGTGTTAATAAGTACTTTGAGTACAGCGCTAAGTTTCACCACCACATATACCCTGGTACAAGCATCTTCTTTTCACTTTATTTTACGATGACAGGGCTTCACATGCTACACGTTTTTGCAGGTATGGCCCTTCTTACGACTATGCTTGTACTTACTTTAAGGGGAAGGTTCTCTGATAAGTATTACACACCTGTAGAGGTAAGTGGTCTTTACTGGCACCTTGTAGACCTTATATGGATTTATCTATTCCCATTACTATATCTAATAGCTTAAATGGAGGTTAATTATGGATACGAAAGCGCATGCAGATGAGACCATAAATCATATTACACCATATAGAATCTATGTTTTGGTATGGGTTACTCTTATGGTATTAACCGTTATTTCTGTTGGGGTTTCTTATTTCCATTTTGGAATCTTTAATATTGTGGTTGCACTTGCAGTTGCTTCAGTAAAGGCATCACTTGTAGCACTATATTTTATGCACCTTAAATATGAGGATAAAATCACGTGGGTATTTGCTCTCTATCCACTCGGGCTTCTTGCTCTTCTAATTGGTTTGAGTATAAGCGATGTCTTTTTTAGAGCTGTAGTCTCACCCTAATTTTTTATGCTAGGCAAAATCGCCGTTTCTCTTCTTTTTCTTCTACTAGTATGGGGTAATATCGTTGCAGGCCTAAAAGTAGGACTTGCTTGTCCGGATTGGCCCCTTTGTCATGGTAAGGTTCTTCCTCCCTTTAGATGGGACATTTATATGGAGTTCATGCATCGTGTGATTGGGGCTATAACCTCAGTTTTTATCATACTGCTTACTTACAATAGATTTAGAAGTTACACAGGTGTTGCTAGATTAACTCCTATCCTCACTGTACTTCTCCTTTTATTCCAGATAATCCTTGGTGGAGTTGTAGTTCTACTGAAACTCCCAGTTGATCTTACCACCTTTCATTTTTCGCTTGCTCTTATTATTTTTTCTCTAACGTTCTATATGGCGTTCTTTAATGGTATGGAGAAGAAGCCAGTTTTCTCGATTGCTGATTATAGCGGTTTATTTTTCCTTATAGCCCTATTGGTTTTCACTCAAGCAGTTTTAGGAGCCTATGTGAGACATTCTGAGGCTGGGCTTGCCTGCCCGGACTTTCCAAAATGTTTAGGATACTGGGTCCCTCCAGAGCTTGTAGGAATCGTTCTAACACATTTTTCACACCGCTCTTTAGCGTATCTTATCTTCATTACTGTTGTGTTGCTCTATGCCTTTTCATATATAAACTCTGTGCTTAATTATAAACGCTCAAAAATTTTAATTTTAATTCTTCTTATTATTCTCCAAGTTATAGTAGGGATTAGCGTGATCCACTCTAAACTTTATTTCCTAGCAACTGCTCTTCACCTAGCGATTGCCCTTTTCATACTCTCCACAGTTCTCTATATATGGTTTCAAGTTATGGTGGAGAAACGTGTATAATTGATTGTGGATTTCGGAATTCAGATTGCGGAATAAAAGATGTTTAATTAGCTACTAGTAGTTAAACTCCAATGACCAAGCATCAAATTCCAAACAAATCCAAAATTCTAAATTCAAGTGGTTCCCGACAATCCTCCCTCTTTTATCGCTACCCCAGAGCCCAATATTTGGTACTTGGAATTTAGAGCTTGGTGATTGTTTGTGATTTAGTGCTTGTCATTTGGAATTTGTAGTTTTATTCGTGGCTAATATGTAGGTGTCTCCGCAATCCACAATTGAAGGGAGGGCTAAAAATTATAGAAGAAACTAAGGTAGAGTCAGCCGAAAGGGCACCTAAGAAGATTCTCGTATCAACCCTTCTCCTTCTAAAACCTAGAATTATACTCAGTGTTGCTTTTACTGGAATTGCAGGAATGGTGCTTGCCAATAAGGGGTTTCCATCTTCATACATAATTATTTTTGGTATTGTGTCTTTACTTTTGAGTGCTGCTGGGGCTGCGATTTTAAACAACATTCTTGATAAGCAAATAGATGTTTTGATGAAAAGGTTAGGTAGGCGCGTTGAAGCGCTAAAGATCGTTGGTGAAAGAACAGCGCTTTTTATTGCACTTTTATTCATAATAGTTTCGCTCTTTATCTCTTTTTATTTTCTTAATTTTGCAAATGGTGTTCTCATTGTCGCTGCTCTTCTAAGCTATACATTTCTTTATACGCTTTATCTAAAGCGCAGTTCTCCATATGGAACGATTCCCGGAGGTCTTCCGGGTGCCCTACCAGTGTTAATTGGATATTCAGCAGTAAAACCTAATTTAGGGATTGATGGGATAATCCTATTTCTTATCATGATTCTCTGGCAACCGCCACATTTTTGGGCGCTTGCTCAGAAATATAAGAATGATTATCAAAATGCTGGAGTACCTGTTATGCCGGTTGCACTTGGTACAAAATATACAAATATATTTATGCTACTCTATTCTCTATCCCTTTTTCCTCTTTCTTTATCTTTATGGTTCTTAGGATATTGCTCTAGTTTATATGCAATAGCCGCTATTATAGTTGGTATTTATTTTGAATATGTAATGATTAGAAGTGTTCTTACAAACTCTAACTATGGAAAAGCCTTTGGTGTGTCAATTTTATATATATTGGTAATTATGGCCTCTCTTATAATTGATATTTCTTTAGGCTCAGCAAACAGGGTTTTATAATGTAGCGGAGCTCTCTAGACCTCTAAAAACGATTCCTTAAACTCCCTTCCACAGGATCCCTAACCCAAATCCCGATTTAATCCTAAACGATTCAGTTGCAAATTATTTTAAATCTAACTCACTTTATCCGTTGAGGAATGGGGATGTATAATTGTATTTGATCCATTAAATATCTGTAGCAGTGAACATAACGTTCAATTAATGAATTTGACAAATCATATTAATTATTATATGGTAATTATTACCGTTTATAAGGAGGAATTAGAAAATGAAAAGAAAGGGAGTTGAAATTATAGACTTAAACGTTAAAGAGTTAATCAAGGATCTAAATAAAGCATTAGCGGCGGAGGGGCTTGCTGCTTATCGCTATAAGTATCTTTCAAAGGTGGCATCAGGACTAAACTCAATTCATATCGTCGAGGAATTTGAAAAGATGTCTGAGGAAGAATGGAAACATATGGGGGCTTTTATGGAAAGAATAGTTCAACTCGATGGCGAGCCAATTACGAATGCTTCGGATTGGGTTAAACATTCTTATTCCACTTATAAAGACCCTCCAAAAGATCCTTACGATTTAGAAAAGATGATTAGAGATAGCCTAGAGACTGAAAGGGAAGCGATTGTTTTCTATAATAATCTATATAATAAGACACAGCATGCTGATCCCGTTACAGCCGACTTGGTAATAAAAATTCTTGCTGATGAAGTTGAAGATGAAGATAAGCTTCTTAGACTCTTGAGTAAGTAGATATATGATTAGTAAATTTATCGAGTCATTCATTTTTCCTGAAAACTTGGTTATTCCTAGTAATGCCATTACCAAAAAGAAAAAGTTTCTAATGCCGCTATTAGGTACAAGGCTTAAGACCCGTTCGTCCTGAGCCCTACGGCATTGTGCTCAGGGCAGGCTTGTCGAAGGACGTGTACAAGTGATTATAAAAGGAGCGGGACTATATTTGATCACTTAATAATTCGAAAAGGTATAAAAAAGTAGCGACTGAGAAAGCAAAGACCTTACCCGCGAGGATACGGCAACCCGTATTCATCACGTTGGTTTTGCATCTCTTTTTTTTGGTGTGTCTTTATACATAGATTGGAGCGGGGTTTAGCGCTACATATTAGAACAAATCCTGCTTCCTTATCCTCTGGATAGTAACGAATGGCGTCAGACTGATCTACCTCTCCATTAAGAAGCCTTGATGCGCATGTAAGACAAAACCCTTGTAAACACATGGATGGAAGGTTGTAGCCCGCCTCAAAGGCAGCGTCTAAGATATATTCATCCTCTCCAACTTCGAGGCGGACTTCACCCTCAGGTGTAATTAGTTTTACTTCATAGGTCTTCACTCAACTAAACCCTCAGATTATATTAAGGGTTGTAGAATTGGCGGTTCTTGCTATATGGAGCCTCGCCCGGTTCGCCGCGTCTGAAGTGCCCGGATGGACGAATCTCTCCATCTCGCTCTTTGCTAAGAAGTTCAATGAACCATGCCTCATGCTCGGTTTCTTCCTGAAGTATTCGCGAAGCCATATCGTATGTGCGTGGATCTTTTCCAAATGTAAGGTCGCAGATTTCATTCCAGGTTCTAATTGCGCATCTCTCTGCTTCTAGTAGAATCTGCAGGATGCTTGTAGCGGTCGGATTTTCGGGCAAGTATGCATCCAGACAGGATGCCCTGTCTGCAAACTCTCGAATATCCCTTGGAAGGCCGCCACCGAGTTCATAGATTCTAGGGGTTATAAGTTCAAAATGGGCTCGATCCTCAAGGCGGGCGTCCTCACAAATTTCTTTATAGTCCTCATGTCCTGCAAGGTGCATACGAAGAATTGTGTAGTAGTAATAGGTTGTAAATTCAGCCCCTGCAGCATCAATTAGTTTTTCCCTTAATTGTTTGACATTTACACCACGGGCTTCGATTTGCTCAACTCCTACACGCTGAGTAACATCCCCTGGCTTTACTCTACCTTTCATGTGCCGCTTTTCTTTAGCCATGTTTTTGTGCCTCCTTATTTAGTTGTGGTTTTAGAAGTTATTATATTTGTTAGAGATAATTTGTAAATAGTAACCATTATTAATTAGAAGAAAAATAAACATCTTGCCTGTCACAAAAAAGTGACTAAATTCATCATTAGTCACTTTAGGCAATTTTGTCTTTACGCGTGGAGTGTATTTGGGATGAAAAATAGCCCTTGACAATTGTCGTATTAGGCTATATGGTAATCATTACCGTTCAGATACGAACGGGCTATATTTGGAGAGATGATGCAAGGGGTGAATGAAATGGCTCGTCGTGCAGTAAAGAAAAGAACTCGCTATCTTCATAGAATAAAAAGACCCTCTGCTTTTAGAACCCCAGGGGGAGAAATAACTGAGTTGGATTTATTAAGACTCTCAGATAGAACGGGGTTAAGCTATCAAGAAATTCTAAGTATTTATGAATCTATGAAGAGTAGCAAACAAGCAAAACCGGTTAAAACTAGAAGGAAGTAATACCATTTCCATCTATTAAGTGTTCAAATTTTGTTTACTCATTTTAGGAGTATTTGATGGTTTGTCATACCCGAGTGTCTTTATCGGGTATCTACAGACGACTTAAATACTGGATTCCTGCTAAAGCTTGTACCCATATGCATTAAGTGGGTAGCATGCGGGAATGACATTCCGTTGGCATTTTAAACACTTTTCCATAGGAAATTGTATAAGAGAGCTAGTTTTGCGTAATATTTAGCTCAATCTTAGATGTATAGAGCTGTTTTAACTGTCAAACTTATTAAGTTTACCTTTCCAATTTAAAAATCTCTCATTTTAAGTTGTCACGTCTTCAGTTTGTCCCAAACCAAAAGGAGTGTAAAATTTACACTCAATCATGGCAAATATTAAATTTGGGATTGTAGCGCCGGCAGGAGAAGAACCAAAAAGGCTTTTGGATTTTATAAAGCGAGCCGAGGATTCCGGATTTGATAGCTTCTGGGCTGGAGATCACATGGTCTTTACGTCGAAGCCCAGAGCGTTTGACGTTTTATCAACGATTGGCGCAGCAGGAACTATTACAAAGAAAATATTCATGGGTTCTATTTCGGATTCACATAAACTTCACCCTGCGGTGTTTGCTCAGCGTCTTGCCACTCTAGACCACCTTACTGATGGAAGATTTATACTTGGCCTTGGGCTTGGCGAAGCGATGAACCTTGACCCTTATGGTATAAAGTGGAACAAACCACTTTCACGCATGGTTGAGTCAGTAAAGCTCATAAGAAAGCTCTGGGAAAGCCGTGAGCCGTTTGATTTTGATGGCGAGTTTTTTCAGTTCAGAAATGCTTTTTTAGATGCGAGGCCAGTTAAAGGAAATGTCCCGATCTATATTGCCGCACACCGTCCGAGAAGCCTTCGCGTTGCTGCTGAGCTGGGAGATGGATGGATTACCCTTCCTCAACCCCCATTTTTATTTGCAAAAAAGAGAAAGCAGGTAGAAGAATGGAGAAAAAGTTCAGGGGGATCTGGGGTATCCCCGATCAGGTCGGGGATCAAGAGGGAGGGATTTCAGGGAACCGCATGGGATTTAGATAATTTTGACAAGTGCCAATATCTATTTACCTCGATTGCAAAGGATAAAGATGCTGCTTTTCGAGCCGTGGAACACCTTAGGCACATTTTGATCTGGTCTGAACTCTATGAAGAGGCCTACGGTATTAAACTGCCTGAAGAATATAGAGATTCCAGTTACTTGAATGTGCTTATAACAGATGAGATAGGAAAGCAAAAGCTTAGAGAGTTAGGAAAGCTATTTTCAAAAGAAGCGGTGCTTGATTTTACACTTTGTGGCTCAGCTAAAGATTGCATAAAGAGAATAGAAGAATATATAGAGGCTGGTGCTAATCATTTCCTTCTTCACGAGTTCAGCGCTGACGCTGAGTGGAGCTATAAAGTCCTGACAGAAGAGGTGATTCCGTATTTTAGGTGATTTTTATAGATTTGAAACGATTATAGTGCAGACTTAATTTTATTGATATAATGTCAGAAATTAGAAGATTAGTACTAGCTAAAAAACTTTACCTTCATGGTTGTGGTCATGCATCCGCCAAGGATGAGGTAAGTAGAATGCTTGCTATTCACAATTTTGATAACGCTGTAGAAATAGTTTTGAAATGTGTGGCTACTAAACAAGAGCTTAAACCGGCAGGAAAATATTTTTACTTTGAGGAGCTTTTGAATAAAATAAAGGAATTATCACTAATAGAGCAGATAAGAGGTTTACATGAGGCAAGGAACGCCGTACAGCATCAAGGAGAAATTCCTTCAATGGAAACAGTTATTAAATATAAAGGTTATGTGGAAGATTTCTTTAAAAAGGTTTGTAGCGAGATATTCAATGTGCCTTATGAAGGATTATACCTTTCTCAACTAATCGAATATACGGAGTTAAGAGAACAAGTATTAAAGGCCGAAACGGCTTTTGAAGGGGGAGAATTTAAACAGTGTATAGAGTTATGTGAGGACGCACTTATATCCGCAACATTTGATGAAGCTGATATATTTCACACCGCAGGAAAACTAACTGTACATTGGGGAGCATCCGAAGAGTTTAAAAAGATTATCAGCGAAGATTATCCGGAAAAGTATAAAGAAAAAGATTTTTACGTGGTCGCAAAAGAATTAAGTAAGGCAATTCTGCAATTAGGACAGGCTGTAACAGGTATGCAATTTCTAGATGAATATAGAATGGACTTTCTAAAGCATAGGCAAATAATCGAAACCTTAGATGATTTATCTGACAATGAACTTAAAGATAGTGCTGAGTTTTCTTTAAATTTTGTTACCGATCTTATATTAAAATGGCAAGCAGAAGGAATGCTAAGAAGAGATAAAAAAAATGAATCAACCTTGTTCAATGGTGTATAACATACAATAAAGGCACAATGTCAAGAAAAAGCCTCTATCTGCTGCTATCAAGTGACATTCGTTTTTATTGACACAGGTGTGATTTTTCTTTGACCCAAACTCAAGTCCACAGTAAAATTGTTGCATAAGGCACCTCCTTGAAAATGGTTTAGGTATAGGGAAAGGAGAAACTGCAATGGAATTTTGGGAAGGCGAACGCTGTGAATATTGTAACGGACTCATTGTCGAGAAGAAAGTCAACCTCTCTCGGAAGGTTAAAGGAAAGTATGTGCTTATCGAGAACGTGCCCGCTGGTGTCTGTAAAGGGTGCGGTACACGTTACTATGCAGCGAACGTACTCAAGACGATCGAAGAGACTATTCGTGGACGCCGAAAGGCAAAGCGAGAAGTTCTTGTGCCTATCTATTCGCTTTGACTTTAAGTGGTCATTCGAGAAAGGATTAGTTTACTTACTTCTAAGCTCAAACACACCTTCCCATTCATCGGGCGGTGGAGAGTTCTCGTATTCGTCGCAGCGTCTCAGGTACTCTTGAGAGGG
>Ga0209323_10002314_pt1 | contig 12662 bp, 11 predicted proteins | sample Rifsed19ft2_FD_184014 | JGI IMG/M metagenome (GOLD analysis project Ga0209323, IMG submission 184014) | Soil microbial communities from Rifle, Colorado, USA - sediment 19ft 2 (version 2) | ecosystem: Environmental > Terrestrial > Deep subsurface > Rock core/Sediment | place: Rifle, Colorado...
GTACTATTCGGGAAACACCCGCAAGAGAGATAAGAATGAGCGATGAGAGAATCTCACGGGAGAAGATTGAAGCGCTATCAGGTCTTTGGGACAAAAGATACAGAAACTACAAGGCTATATTGGATAGACCCTTTTTCGTAACACCATCGTCAGAAGAAAAAAAGATTGCTGTTATACAGGGTAAAATGAGGAGGTCTGAAAATCATAAACCCGTGCAGGCAGAGAGGGCTGTACTTATAGGCAATATTGCACATTATGTACTTTCGAACTGGGATTTTGCTTTAGATGTTTCCCGGTTCAAGGCGGCAGTGGAAGACGCATGCCGGAAATTCATAAATCCAAGTCACCCCATTAGTCACCCCATGTGTCATCCTGAATTTATTTCAGGATCTCAGACGATGTCAGGTCAGGAGATCCCGAAACAAGTTCGGGATGACTGTAAGTGTAAGGAAAACACGATTATCTCAGTTCAGTCCGAGCTTGAAGACTTGTTTGAAAAATTCTCTGCTTCACCTGCCTATGAAGAGTTAAAGGGCGCAGAGATACTGGGTAAGGAGATCCATTTTGCGCTTCCGTGGGATGGTCAGGTAATGGAAGGAGTTATTGACATCATTTACAGATATGGAGGGAAGTTATATGCAGCGGACTACAAGACAGACAGGATCAGCGAAGGTGGGATAGAGTCTAAGGTTAATGAATATTCAGTATCGGCTGATATCTATATGAATGCGGTACGGATGTGCACTGGTTCTGATATAGCAGGGTTTAATCTCATTTTTCTGCGTCATGGCAAGTGTGTACAGTGTGTATAAAATTAACTTGACATTGGTTATTCGTTAATGTTTAATATGCAATTGGAAATTTGAAAGACAATTAAAAACAATTAAAAGACAATTAGATGTTACGTCTCCTGCAAAAGCAACTTACCACTATAAATTCATATCTGTCATGCACAGAATGGAAATCAATGATTGTGTGATCCTTTAAAATATAAAATTGTGCGAAGAAAGGGGGTGAATGAACAAATGAAGAAAGGTTTAATTATGCTATTAACCGTGGCTATAGCAGGCATGATCGGTTTTACTGCATGTCAGAAGAAGGAACAACCTGCACCACCGCCGCCGGCAGAGCAGGCACCTGCAGCAGAGCAGGCGCCGGCAGAAGGCCAGGCTCCGGCAGAGCAGGCACCAGCAGGAGGCGAGGCACAGCAGCCAGCCGGGGAACACAAGTAAGATCAGTATGTCTTTTAAAAAAAACAGGCCCGCCGGGATGCTTTCCGGTGGGCCTGTTTTTTTCTATGTGAACGCAGCTTTAATAGCTTCTTCTCTGTGGTCTGCCGCTGCCTTTACTGCCGCTTCCCCCTCCGCGTGATGGACGGTTTCCACCAAACCCGCCGCCTCCTCCGCCACGTGAAGTCTTAACCTGGGGCCGCGCCTCATTTACAACCATTGCACGATTATTAACCGTCTTTCCATTGAGATCGTTCATTGCCGCATTTGCCTCCTCACGGTTGGCCATCTCAACAAACCCGAATCCTTTGGAGTTTCCTGTAAACTTGTCTGTGATGATCCTGGCGCTTTCCACTGTGCCAAATGGTGTGAAAAGGTCGTTTAATTCTGATTCTGTGACCTCATAAGACAGATTTCCTACATAAAGCTTGACTGACATAACCACACTCTCCTTGTAAAATGGTTAAAAAACTATTGCCGCTATTACCTAATAGCGGGCTTTGTCACCACGACCCCTTATGGCTGTGGAACTTCCAGAATGTTCAGTACCCTGACCTCAAAAAAAAGAGTTTTACCTGCCAAAGGGTGGTTGAAATCGAGCACCACTGTCTTATCTTTTATATCCGTTACACGTGCAGAAAAAACGTTTCCATCATTATCCCGGCCCTGAAGGGCTGAGCCGATTTTTATGGAGTCAGCCGGGATCTGCTCCTTTGTTACCTCAAGCAAAGCCGTTGTGTCAACCGGTCCGTATCCATCTTCAGGTTTTACAGTAACCTCTTTCTTATCCCCTGCCTTCATTCCTGTAAGAGACTTCTCAAGACCCGGTATTATCTGATGCGACCCATGGACATAGGTAAGCGGGGCCGCCCCGACATTACTGTCAACTACCGTCTGGTCTTCGAGTTTAAGGGTGTATTCTATTGATACCTGCCGGCCTTCTGATACACTCATATCCAATTCTCCTTTACTTTGTCCACCTGACGCAGAGGACGTTAATGTTATAACGAATGTCAGCAAGCAGACGTAACAAGATAGGACTATTCGAATCCATTGCTTTGAATGGAAGTGCTTCATGAACCCTGATTCCTGTGAATATTCATCACGCTTACTTTGTCCGGCAAGATAGACTGGAAGACTCTAAGTACAAGATGGGCTTAAGGAAATGTCCATCCAAACTATCACTCTTCACGCATACTATAACAGCTTATTTGCAAATATGCAAGGACTCATTTAAGGAGGAGTGGAGTGGTGCCGGGAGGGGGAATCGAACCCCCATGGGGTTGCCCCCGCGGGATTTTGAGTCCCGTGCGTCTACCTGTTTCACCATCCCGGCATGGTATAATATTTCTTGTGAAATTTTCCACTACATATTCTAATAACTGATATCAAAAGTCAAGATGATGACAGGATTCTCCCCTTGCTTTTTTAATTTTACTATGCTATAAGAAAAATACACAGTTAAGCTCTACTGATTGAGTGGGCGGTGGTTATGCCCACTTTTTTTTTGAAAGGGAGGAAACGATTCTCAATGAGCAGAGAACTTATAAATGTAATAGAACAGATCAGCAGGGAAAAGGGGATTAACGGAGCAATTATACTTGATGCTGTAAAGGCGGCCCTTTTATCAGCGGCAAAGAAGCGCTTTGGGGTTGCGGATAACATACAGGTTGAGATTGACCCTAAATCCGGAGCGATACAGGTTATTTTAATCAAGAAAATAGTGGAAGAGGTTACAAATCCTAAAGAAGAGATATCTCTTGATGAAGCAAGAAACATGGATAGTGAAGCTGAGCTGGGAGATGAGATAGGCGCACTGATTGATATAGGTGATTTTGGCAGAATAGCTGCGCAGACAGCAAAGCAGGTTATTTTTCAGAAGGTCAGAGAAGCTGAATGGGATACAGTGTACAAGGATTTCATAGACCGGCAGGGAGAGATTGTCCACGGAGTAATATTGGGGCATGAAAGCAGGAATTATATTGTTGATCTTGGAAAGACAGAAGGACTTCTTCCGGCGAAAGAACAGATACCGAGGGAGACCTTCAAGCGCGGAGACCGTATTAAGGCATTTCTGCTGGAGGTCAAGCCGTCTGCCAAGGGACCTCAGCTTATCCTGTCCAGGAGTCATCCTGATTTTGTCAGCAAGTTATTTGGAACAGAGGTTCCGGAAATATATGAAAGGATAGTAGAGATCAAAGACGTTGTAAGGGAGCCCGGGGACAGGACAAAGATAGCTGTGGTATCCAGGGACAGCGCTGTTGACCCTGTAGGCGCCTGTGTAGGAATGAAGGGGTCGCGGGTGCAGGCAGTAGTGCGTGAATTAAGAGGGGAGAAGATAGACATAATTCCATGGTCGGATGACCCGCGTGTATTTATCGCTGAAGCCCTGAGTCCTGCAGTAGTTGACAGGGTTGGAATTAATGAAGAGGATAAGTCAGCTCTTGTAGTGGTAACAGATCAGCAGTTGTCACTTGCAATAGGCAAGAAAGGGCAGAATGTCAGGCTTGCAGCAAAACTGACCAACTGGAAAATTGATATAATAAGTGAAACGGAGTATGAACAGAAGCGGGCAAAGGAGAAGGAGTCCGAAATTTCTGAGAGTATGGCAAGAGAGATTGAGGCAGGACAGATCGAGGCAGGACAGGAGCTAGAAACTAAGGAGTAAATATACATATGAGTGGTAAAAAGGTTTTTGAATTAGCCCGTGACTTTAATATGAAGAGCAAGGAACTCCTCGAAATAATGAGGAGCATCGGTATACCTGCGACGACACACATGTCGGTGGTTGATGAAAGCTCAATTGCTGTTTTAAGGGGAAAATTAAATAAGCAGGCGGATGGCGCTTCGAAGGCAAGTGAGTCGTTCAAGGAGATAAAGGGCACACCAAAGACCATTCTTATAAAGAAAAAAGCCGCTGCTCCATCGCCTGAGGAGCTCCAGCAGGCCCCTGCAGGTCATGGAGTTTTGGGTGTAGAGGCAATTACAGGGGGAAAGAGTGCAGCGGAGATAAGAGAAGACGAAAAGAAGCTTGAAGAGAATGTAGTGAGAAAGTTGAAGGAGTTCAGGGAACTCGGTGGATTAAGGGAAGATTTACACGCCGCACAGGCTGCTGCAGAACCCGGAGCTCAATCCGTTACCGCGGATTTGAAGCCGGAGCCTGCGATAGAAGATTTAATGCCTCAGATTATTGAAACACCTGCCGGTATAGTTGAACCGCCCGTGATTGCTAAACAAGTTGAAGAGAAACCTGAAATCAAGGGGCAAAAGAAAAAGGGTATCAAGGTTATAGCCGGTGAGGTTGAAGAAGACCTGGTAATTGCTCACAAATGGAAGGGTTTTAAGGTCATTCCCAAGAAGGTCAAAAAGTTTAAATCATCTGTTGCTGACAGAAAGGGCAGGGGAAGCCTGCAGGCCGAGATAACAAAGCCCCGAAAGAAGATTATAAAACTGTATGAAGGTATTACTGTAAAAGAGTTTGCTGATTTGATAGGCCACAAGTCGAATGAAGTAATCGCCAGGTTGATCGAGATGGGGATGATGGTTCCGGTTAACAATCCGATTGATGTGGATGCAGCAGTGCTGATTGCAGATGCCTTTGGTTTAAAGGTGGAGGTAGCCTCTGAGAAGAAACTGGAAGAGTACATAGAAGAGGTCGAGGATGTTCCTGAGACATTGCAGGGCCGTGCGCCTGTTGTAACTATTATGGGACACGTTGACCATGGGAAGACTTCCCTGCTTGATGCGATAAGGAAGACAAGGGTAACAGAAGGTGAGGCAGGCGGCATTACACAGCATATAGGTGCATATGTTGTAGAGACAAACGGGAAGAAGATTGTATTCCTTGATACACCCGGTCATGAGGCATTTACAGCGATGAGGGCGCGCGGGGCTAAGGTTACGGATATAGTCGTCCTCGTAGTTGCCGCAGATGATGGTATTATGCCGCAGACCATTGAGGCTATCAATCATGCGAGAGCGGCTAACGTGCCAATAATTGTTGCTATTAATAAGATTGATAAACCCGGCGCCAGTCCGGAACGTATAAGACAGGAGCTGACAAAGTATGGCCTGGTACCTGAAGAGTGGGGGGGGCAGAATATTGTTGCAGAAGTATCTGCAAAACAAAAGATAGGGCTGGACCACCTTCTTGAGATGATACTGCTTCAGGCAGAGGTGCTTGAACTGAAGGCAAATCCTGACAAAAAGGCAAGAGGCGTTATCCTTGAGGCCAAGCTTGATAAAGGCAGGGGGCCTGTTGCCACAGTATTGGTTCAGAACGGGACGCTGAAGCAGGGCGACCCCTTTGTCTGCGGTACATTTTATGGAAGGGTGAGACTGCTGCTGAATGATATAGGTAAGCCTCTGCAGGTGGCATATCCTTCCACACCCGTTGAGGTTATCGGGTTGTCAGGTGTACCCCAGGCAGGTGATACATTCGTGGTTGCTGAGGATGAACAGATCGCAAGGTCTATCGCAACTGACAGACAGCAGAAGCAGAGAGTCGCCGGACTCGAGAAGGCAAAGAAGGTAACGCTTGATGAATTATACACTCAGATAAAAGATGGCGTTGTCCGTGAGCTGAAGATAATTATAAAGGGAGATGTCCAGGGATCTGTTGAGGCGGTGAATGAGGCGCTGGAAAGACTCGGTACAGATGCTGTCAAGGTCAGGGTCATACATGGCGGTGTGGGAGGTATCACAGAAACAGACGTGATGCTTGCTGCTGCTTCCAATGCCATAATTACAGGATTCAATGTGAGACCTGAGCCTAAGGCAGTGACGCTGGCAGAAAAGGAGAAGGTTGATATCCGTCTCTACAATATTATCTATGATGCTGTGGCAGATGTTAAGGCTGCTATGGAAGGCCTCCTTGAGCCTACGCTTAAAGAGCATATTAAGGGAAGGGCAGAGGTAAGAGAGGTGTTCACTATTCCAAAAATCGGATGTATAGCAGGTTCATACATACTCGATGGAGTTATATCAAGGTCAGTTACAGGTGTAAGGTTGATACGCGATAATGTTGAGATATATAAAGGTAAAATCTCATCACTGCGCCGTTTCAAGGATGATGTCCGTGAGGTTCAGGCAGGTTATGAGTGCGGCATAGGTATTGAGAAGTTCAGTGATATTAAGGTAGGCGATATAATAGAGGCATTTCTGATAGAAGAAATAGCAGGGAAATTGTAATTCTATCTCCTTTTTTGATATTTGATTATGCTTGTAGGTCTCTGTACTGTAGAACTTTTTATCCCTGACAGTGGTTCCCTGAAAGGAAAACGGCAGGTCATCAAGAGTATCAAGGACCGGATACGGCAAAAGTTCAATGTATCAATTGCTGAGATTGGCGATCATGACCTCTGGCAGAAGGTGGTGTTCGGCATCGCCTGTGTAGGGAATGAAAAAAAGTTTATTAACGGAGTGCTGGACAGGATAATTGATCTTGTCAGGGAAGAGCGCTCAGTTGAGTTGCTGAAGTATAATATAGAGTTTGTATGAGTTCAGCTTTAATGTGCCATGCACCAGTATAAACGTACAGACAGGCTCGGGGATCAGATCAGGGCTGAAATTGCAGATATAATTGCACGGAAATTAAAAGACCCGCGGGTTGGATTTGTCACGGTTACGTCAGTTGACGTGAGCGAGGACCTGCGGCATGCGAAGGTGTTTGTCAGCGTATACGGGGATGAGAAGACGCAGGCAGAAACAATGAAAGGACTTAACAGTGCATCCGGTTTTGTAAAGGGAGAGTTAGGCAGGAGGATCAGGATCAAGTTTACTCCTGATATAGTATTCAGGCTTGATGACTCACTTGAAAAGGCTGCCCGCGTAATTGATATCATAGAACATATTGATATTGATAAGGATGAAGACAATTGAGCATTGACAAGATAATAGATATATTAAAGAATAAAGAGAGTTTCATGCTGACCACCCACATGAATCCTGAGGGTGATGCAATAGGCTCGACTCTTGCGCTTGCATTTGCATTGACATCCATAGGCAAGAAAGTTACGGTCAACACAACTGACCCTGTGCCGCGAATCCTCAAGTTCCTTCCTTCAAGTAATATCGTTCAGCAGGTCAAGACAGTTGACAGGAGGTTTGATGCTGTTATTGTTCTTGACTGCGGTGACCTTGAGCGGGTAGGGTTCTTAAAAAAGGACAATATACCTGCAGATATACTTATAAATATTGACCACCATAAGACTAATCTTGGTTTCGGGACGATGAACCTCGTGGAAGAGGCAGTTGCCTCAGCAGATATTGTCTATACCATAATAAAGAAGATGGGAATACCGGTTACCCCTGAGATTGCCATATGCATATATACCGCTATAATGACGGAGACAGGTTCATTCAGGTATACAAATACTGATGCTCACACCCTTCGTATAGCAGGAGAGATGGTCAGTCTTGGCGCCAATCCCTCAGAGATTGCTGATCATGTATACAACAGGAACAGCATTGGCAGGATCAATTTGATGGGACGTGTGCTGTCAACGCTGAAATTCAGCGGAGATGGCAAGATTGCATGGATTACCGTCCTTGAAGAGATGTTTAAGGAGACAGGGACAACAAAAGAGGACACAGAGGACTTCATTAACTACCCGAGGTCTGTAGAAGGCGTTGAGGTTGCTATACTATTCAGGCAATCTAACAATGACTGGAAGTTGAGTTTCCGGTCAAACGGGAGGGTTGATGTTGCATTGGTCTCCCTGGAGTTTGGCGGAGGCGGGCATAGCATGGCTGCCGGCTGTTTCTTAAAGGGATCGTTTGAAGAGGTCAGGGAGAAGGTATTAGGGAAGGTGGCTGAGGCCGTTGGAAGGATTACTTATAATAAATAAGCAAAAGGGCTGGACATCGCATGACGTGGTGGCAAAATTACGCGGTATGTTATCAATACAGAAGATAGGTCATACAGGCACGCTTGATCCGGATGCAACGGGTGTCCTTACTGTGTGCATAGGCAGGGCAACGAGGCTTGCCCAGTACACAAATGAGTTTGATAAAGAATATAAAGTCGTTATGAGATTAGGGATCAGCACTGATACTCAGGATGCCACAGGCAGGGTAATTAAGGAGACTCCGGAATTTAAAATCAGCAGGGAACAGATAGAAGATGCCTTCAGGAAGTTTACCGGCAGGATCAGTCAGATACCTCCGATGTATTCGGCAGTCAAGGTCAAAGGTGTTCCTCTCTATCGTCATGCACGCAAGGGAAAAGAGATTGTAAGGGAGCCGCGTGAGGTCAATATTACAGAAATAAAGCTGCTTGAATTCTCAGGTGTATTTGCAGAATTTGAAGTGACTTGCTCAAAAGGGACATACATAAGGACTCTCTGTGCCGACATCGGTGACTTTCTTGGGGTTGGCGCACATATGTTCAGTCTTGAGAGGACAAGGTCCGGCGAGTTCTCAATAAAAGATGCAGTGACAGTAGAAGAAGCTGAAGGACTTTACCGGGCCGGTGATCTTGAGTCAAAACTCAGAAGTCCGGAGCAGGTGACCGGGTGGATGCCTTCTGTTATTATAAACAGTCATGGCTATTCATTGGTACGAGATGGAAGGGCGCTTGACATGGAGGCCATTGACGGGATTAAAGGGGATTTTTCCCCTGATGATGCTGTTGCCGTTAAAGACGAGTCCGGGTCGCTTAAGGCTATCGCAAAGGCAATCTGCAGCAGTAATAAGGTCAGGTGCGGCAGCAATGAAAAGATTTTTAAAATTGAGAGAGTTTTGATATAATCACATAAATTATTCAATCATGGAGGGAGGCAATTAAATGAGTCTTGAGAAACAGGAAAAACAGAACATCATAAAGGGATACAGCAGGCATCCGTCTGATACGGGTTCCCCTGAGGTGCAGGTTGCTATATTGAGCAACAGGATAGCCTATCTTACCGAGCACTTTATGACACACAAGAAAGATCATCATTCACGCAGAGGTCTCTTAAAGATGGTAAACCAGAGAAGGAGACTGCTTCAGTATCTTCAGCGGGTAGATACTGACAGATATAAAGAGTTGATCAAAAGGCTCGGACTTAGAAAATAGATTACCGTACAGGGGGAACAAAATAATGATTCAGAAAGTAGAAACTGAAATAGGCGGGAAGAGACTGTCCCTCGAAACAGGGTGGATGGCGAAACAGGCGGACGGCGCTGTCGTTGCAAGATATGGTGATACTGTAGTGTTGTCAACTGCGGTTTCCTCTAAACAGATCAGGGTGGGGATAGATTTTCTCCCGTTAACGGTAGATTATCAGGAAAAGGCGTATGCTGTGGGTAGAATCCCCGGAAGCTTCTTCCGCAGGGAAGGCAGGCCGACAGAGAGGGAAACTCTTACATGCAGGCTTATAGACAGGCCATTGAGACCTCTTTTCCCGAAAGGGTATTACAATGATACTCAGATTATTTCATATGTCCTTTCAGCGGATTTCGGCTATTCAACAGACCTGCTCGCAATAACTGCCTCGTCTGCTGCACTTTATATCTCAGAGATTCCGTTTAATGATCCGGTAGGCGCAGTTCGTGTCGGCTACATTAACGGTGAGTTTATTATAAATCCGGGTTTTTGTGAGCTTGACAACAGCGACCTTAACCTCGTTGTTGCAGGCACCCGTGATGCAGTGATGATGGTAGAAGGCGGAGCAAAAATGATGCCTGAGGAGATTGTCCTGAAAGGCATTGAGCTTGCACACACGGAGATTCAGAAACTTATAGATGCACAGATTGAGTTGCGGAGGCTGGTCGGACGTGAAAAGATTCAGGTGGCTGTCAGCGCCGTAGATGAGAGTATCGTTGCTGGTATTGAGAAGTCAGCCCTTGATAAGATTATAGAGGCATTGGTTATTCCAAACAAGACACAGCGTCAGGCTACCCTTGATGCAATCCTTGATGATGTACTAAGCCAGATGAACCCTGATGGGACAGAGGGGGATAAGAGCCGGGATATCAGGACTGTCTTTCACAAGATCGAAAAAAGAGAGATGCGGAAGATGATCCTGAAAAAAGGGATAAGGGCTGACGGCAGGGGGCCGGCAGACATCAGGACTATAACCTGCGATATCGGGATCCTGCCAAGGACTCACGGTTCCGCCCTCTTTACAAGGGGCGAGACCCAGAGCCTTGCCGTAGTCACCCTTGGTACGGCAGATGATGAACAATTCGTAGAGGCGCTGGAAGGAGAGTCTACCAAGGCATTTATGCTGCACTATAATTTTCCGCCTTTCAGTGTAGGTGAGGCAAGACAGCTTCGTGGTCCGGGCAGGAGAGAGATAGGGCATGGGGCTCTTGCAGAACGTGCAATAAAACCGATTATCCCGGGTAAAGATGTATTCCCATACACACTCAGGATTGTCTCTGACATCCTCGAATCAAACGGGTCTTCATCTATGGCGACGGTATGCGGCTCCTCACTGGCCCTTATGGATGCAGGCGTTCCAATCACGGCCCCGGTGGCAGGTATTGCAATGGGATTGATTAAGGAAGGGGATGATGTAGAAATATTGTCGGATATATTAGGGGTTGAAGATCACCTTGGAGATATGGACTTTAAGGTTACCGGTACTGCTGACGGTATTACCGCCATACAGATGGATATAAAGATTGCCGGCATAACAACTGAGGTTATGGGCAGGGCTCTTGAGCAGGCAAGGAAGGGAAGGCTTCATATTCTCGACAAAATGATTGAGGCGATATCTGTACCACGGGAAACGCTTTCTGCTCATGCCCCAAGGATATTTACTATAAAGGTCAAACCGGCCAGGGTTGGCGAGGTAATAGGGCCGGGCGGAAAGATGATAAGGAGTATTATCGAGAGGACAGGGGTTAAAATTGATATTGATGACTCAGGTTTGATCACAATTGCATCTACTGATGAAGAGGCTGCAAATAAGGCAATTGAGATAATAAATAAGATTGTCGAGGAGGTTGAAGTCGGAAGGATTTACCTTGGAACAGTCAGAAAGATTATGGACTTCGGGGCATTTGTTGAGATACTTCCACGTACTGACGGCCTTGTACATATATCCCAGCTTGCTGATTTCAGGGTGAACAATGTCGCTGATGTAGTAAAGGAGGGTGATGAAATCCTTGTCAAGGTATTAGAGGTGGATAAACAGGGAAAGATTCGCCTGAGCAGGAAGGACGCATTGCGGGAGAAGGGACTGACTGATGAAAAAAGCAACGCCTGATTGCACCCAATTTCGAAAAGAACATCTTGACAATGGAATCAGGCTGGTTGCAGAGCGTATCCCCACCGTTAAGTCCGTGTCACTTGGCATCTGGGTCTGTGTCGGTTCAAGGGATGAAGATGAAATAGAGGCCGGCATCTCTCATTTCACAGAACATATGTTTTTTAAGGGAACTGCCCATCGTTCAGCACATGACATTGCCCTTGAAATGGACGCACTTGGCGGTGAGCTGAATGCCTTTACAACACGTGAGACAACTACCTTTTATGTAAAGGTCCTCGATGAACACCTGTCTAAGGGCATTGAGATAATATCAGATCTGTTTATGCACTCTTCCATGGTCAGAAAGGATATGGAGAAGGAAAAACAGGTTGTTCTCGAAGAATTGAAGATGGTAGAGGATGACCCTGAGGACTATATTCATGACATGCACTCAAGACTCGTGTGGGATGGAAATCCCCTTGCCAGACCGATAGTAGGAAGCGTCAAAACTATTCAGGGATTAAGCCGGAACAGAATGCTTGATTTCATAGGAGTGCATTATCACCCCGCTAATATCATTGTGTCTGCTGCAGGTAATTTTGAGTTTTCAAATCTTCTTAAGCTTCTGAACAAGAGTATCGGAAAATTAAGGCGGAAAGTCACTGAGAACAGGAGGATGCAGCCTGAGCTTAAGAACGGCATCATAGTTAAGAACAAACCTATTGAGCAGGTACACCTGTGTCTTGGAACACTTGGACTGCCGCAGAATGACAAACGGAGATATGCGTTGTATGCCCTTAATTCAATACTTGGCAGCAGCATGAGTTCCAGGTTGTTTCAGGAGGTAAGGGAGAAACGGGGCCTCGTATATAGTATTTACTCATATCTGTCATCTTTTACTGACAGCGGACTTATGAATATTTACGCCGGCACCAGTAAGGAATCACTTATTCCTGTACTCGAACTTGTGCTCAAAGAGATAAAGAAGATCCGCAGAGACGGCATCTCACGCAAAGAGATGAACAGGGTAAAGAATCAGATGAAGGGCAATCTCATGCTCGGGCTTGAGAGTACAAGCAACAGAATGAGCCGTATTGCACGGGATGAGATATACTCCGGCAGATTTTATACAACGGATGACATAATCAATGAGATAAACAGGATAACACCATCACAGATTCAGGGGCTCTTATATGACTTGTTTAAATCCGAGTATCTTTCTCTCGCCATCCTTGGTCCTGTTAAGAAGGATGTT
>Ga0209323_10002317_pt1 | contig 12657 bp, 8 predicted proteins | sample Rifsed19ft2_FD_184014 | JGI IMG/M metagenome (GOLD analysis project Ga0209323, IMG submission 184014) | Soil microbial communities from Rifle, Colorado, USA - sediment 19ft 2 (version 2) | ecosystem: Environmental > Terrestrial > Deep subsurface > Rock core/Sediment | place: Rifle, Colorado...
ATCTCCTTCGTCTCCGGGGCGAAGCGGTACAGGCCGAGGTCCGTGATCACCGACGACGGGCCGCCCCGCGGCAGGCCCGCACGCTCCCGGCCCCCCGGGCCGTCTAGGTATCCCGGGGTCGTGAGATAGTCGAGTCTCTCGACGAACTTCCGAGCGTCCTGCTTGAGCATGATCACCGTGCGCTTCGCCAGGCTCCCGATGTCATTCGCGCCCCCGCTCCCGGGGAGACGGACCTTCGGGCTCCGGTAGTCCCCGATCACGGTCGTGTTCAGGTTCCCGTACTTGTCGATCTGAGCGCCCCCGATGAAGCCGACGTCGACGAAGCCCGGCTGCAGGAGGAGGCCGAACACCTCCAGCAGGCCACCGAGCATGAGGCTCCCTGGGACGAGGCACGCGTCGCCGATCGAGAGCGGCGTGCGCTTCGGGCGCGCGTCGACGACGCCGCTCTCGAACACCATCACACACCTAGGGGCCGTCGTCGCTTTCGCGAGCATCCCGCCGAGCATCGGCAACCCGGTGCCGATGAACGCGACCTCCCCGTCCCGGATCTCCCGCGCGGCGCAGATCGCCATGAGCTCCGTCCGCGCGTAGCCCTCCACGGGGGCGGCGGGAGCCGCGTCAGTAGCCATAGTTCACCTGCCCGCTCAGGATCCGCTTCGCCCGGAGCTTCGCGAGCCGGGGGTCCCCGAGCTTCCGCAGGTATGCGGCGTGGCCGTCGAGGCCGTACACCCATTCGTCCGCCCACATCTGCCAGCCCTCGAGGGTCACGCTCCGCTCCGCGTAGTCCCTCCGGAACGCCGCGTCGACGTCGTAGTATCCCTGGACCTGGTACGGATGCGCCCCGAAGGGGACCGGGACGATCCCGTCGACGCGGAAGCCGGGGACGAGGGTACGGTTCGGGTCCTTGCGGATCGTCGCATTCGGGACGATCTCCTCCACGGTCACGAGGATCCGCTTCCCCGCGAGCGTGCCCCACAGGTCGTCCCCCGTCTGGCCCCAGACCTGCGTGTTCCCGTCGGTATCGCAGCGCTGGGCGTGGATCACGCTCACGTCCGCGTGGCACGCGGGGAGGAGCGCGACCTTCGCGCCGCTCCCGAACGGGTCGTCCATCACGTGCGCCTTCGGATGGAGGAACGACTCGACGTTCAGGAGGTCGGACCCGAGGTTCGACCGGATCGGCATGAAGGGGAGGCCGAGCGCCGCGGCCATGAAGCGGCACGTCATCCCGAAGTTGCTGTACTCCTCGATCGCGATCCGCTGCGGGATCCCCTTCTCGATCGCGCGTCGGTAGCAGTACGCGAGGCCGAACGCCTCGAGGCCGAGGTAGGAGCCCTCGAGCCTTTCGACGCACCCCGAACCGATGAGGAGGTCCGCGTCCTCCGTCCAGCCGCTCAGGAGGTACGTCAGGCCCCGCTTCCGCTGCCGCATGAGCTCGTACGCGAGCGCCATGGGCTTGCGCATCCCGATCCCGCACCCCCGGAGACGCGTGCCGTCGGGGATGAACGCGCGGACGGCCTCGTCGAGGGGGAGGAGCTTGTCGTGGACCTCGGCCTCCGCCATCAGGAGCGTGGAACGGGGCGGGGCGGGATAAGGCTTCCGCGTTCGCGCGAGGCGTCAGGAGAAGGCGGACAGGGCGTCGAGCTCCACGAGCGCCTTCGGGAGGTCCGGGAACCGCGCAATCTCGAGGTGCGGCTTCGTCTGCCGAAGGGTCGCGGGATCGCCGTAGCCGTACGTCACCGCGACGGTCCACGCGCCCGCCGCGCGGCCGGCGAGGATGTCCACGGGAGCGTCGCCCACGACGACGGCGCGGTTCGGGGGGACGTCGATCGCCTTCGCCGCATGGATCGGGAGGTCCGGGGCTGGCTTCGGCCTGGGGACCTCGTCCCCGCCGACGATCGCGGTGAAGTGGCCCGCGATCCCCGCGGCCTGGAGCATGCGCTCCGCGTTCCGCCGGCGCCGAGTCGTCATCGTGGAGATCCTCCGGCCCGTCAGTGCGCCGAACGTCTCCGCGACGCCCGGGTACAGCCGGGGGTCCGCCTCGATGATCCGCCCGAAGTGCGCGTAGTAGGCGTCCGTGATCCGATCGACGACGGGCCCCTCCATGTCCCGGAGGACCTTCATCTGGTACGGGACGGGACGACCGATGAGCGGGCGGAGCTCGCCCGCGCGGAGTGGTGGCTGACCGACCTCCGCCAGGGCGAGGCTCATCGCCTCGACGATCGCGTCGAGCGTGTCCATCAGCGTGCCGTCGATGTCGAACAGGAGGGCAAGGGCCACGGGGACACCGACAGGCCGCATGGGGAGGCGGGTCTTAAGGTCGTGCGTGGACTCAGTACGTTGCCCATGAGAGTCCGAGAGGCTCGTGGACGACGCCATGGCCCCTGCGGACCTCCCCCACGACCTTCCCCCGGAAGTCCGGCCGGACCGCGGCAATCACGTCCTTCGCCTCCCGCTCCGGGCACGCGATCGCGAACCCCATCCCCATGTTAAGCGTCTGGTACATCTCGCGGTCCTGGATTCCGCCGAGCGCCTGGAGCTCGCGGAACACGAGCGGTTGCTCGAACGGATTCGTGATCGCGAACTCGACGTTCGGCTTCAGGCGCACGAGGTTTCGCAGGCCGCCCCCTGTGATGTGGGCCATGCCGTGGACCGTGGCCCGCTTCAGGGCGCGGAGGACGGGCTTCACGTAGATCGCGGTCGGTTCGAGCAGGGTCGGACCCCAGGGATCGCCGACGCCTCCGACCTTGTCGAAGACCGTGAGGGCCGCGTCCCGCAGGATCCGCCGGGCGAGGGTAAGGCCGTTCGAGTGGATCCCCGTGCTCGGCAGCCCGATGATCACGTCACCGACGCGCACGGAACGTCCGTCGACGATGTCCTTCTTCTTGACGAACCCGAAGCAGGTCCCCGCAAGGTCGAACCCGCGGACGATCTCCGGCAGAACCGCGATCTCCCCGCCGATGATCGAGACGTTCGCCATCTTCGCCCCGCGGTCCAGGCCGACGCCGATCTGCCGCGCGACCTCGTGGTCGTACGATTCGATCGCGACGTAGTCCACGAAGGCGACGGGCTCCGCGCCCACGCAGATCATGTCGTTCACGTTCATCGCGACGCAGTCGATCCCGACGGTGTCCCACTTTCGCATCTCGTTCGCGACGATGAGCTTCGTCCCGACGCCGTCCGTGCAAAGCGAGAGGGCGTACGAACCGAAGTCGACGAGCCCCGTGAACTGACCGATCTTCGTGATCGGCCGGCCGAGGCCGCGCCGCCGGAACGCGAGCTGCGACACGAGCGCGGCGATGTGGGCCCCCTTCTCGTCTTGGTCCACGCCTGCCTCGGCGTACGTCCTCACCACGGGACCACCGTGCGCGCATGCGGCGGCCGATATATAGAGGATTCCCGGGACGACGGACGAGCTCGTCGGGACCGGTGTCTAGATGACGCCGGCCGTGCGCAGCGCCGCGATCCGCTCCGGATCGTACCCCAGCGAGGCGAGGGTTGACTCCGTGTGCTCCCCGAGGCGGGGCGGCGGCGTCGCGGAGCCGCCTCCGGCGATGAACCGGTACGGCGGGCCGAACTGGCGGATCCGTCCGGCCTCCGGGTGGTCGATCTCGAGCACGCTCCCGCGGGCGCGCACCTGCGGGTCCGCCTCGATGTCCCGGAGGCGGTAGACGGGTCCCGCGGGGACATCATGCGCCTCCAGGGCGTGCATCCATCCCCCCGTCGTTCGCGTCGCGAAGACCGCCTCAAGGATCGGCTCGAGGACATCCCGGTGCTCGACCCGCATCGGATTCGTCGCGAAGCGGGGGTCGTCCGCGAGCTCGGGTCTGCCGATCGCCCGGGCGAACCTTCCGAAGAGGTCGTCGTTCCCGACGGACACGTTGACGTATCCGTCGCGCGTGGCGAACGCCTGGTACGGGACGATCTGAGGATGCTTCGACCCGGCGCGCTCCGGTTCCTCGCCCGTCGCGAAGTAGTAGCCGGCCATATACGTCAGCCAGGCGAGCTGGGATTCGAGGAGGGACACGTCGATCCGCTCGCCCCTCCCCGTGCGCTCGCGGTGCGCGAGGGCCGCGGCGATCGCGTAGGCGGCGAACATGCCCCCGGCGATGTCCGCAACCGCGACGCCCACCCGGACGGGTGCGCGGCCCGCCTCCCCGGTGATCGCCTGGAGCCCGCCCATCCCCTGGAGGATGAGGTCGTACGCGGGATGGTCGCGATACGGGCCCTCCTGACCGAATCCGGAGATCGAGCAGTAGACGATCCCCGGCTTCACCGCACGGACCGCGTCGTAGTCGATCCCGAGCTTCGCGGCGACGCCCGGGGCGAAGTTCTCGAGGAAGACGTCGGACCGTGCCGCGAGCTGGAGCAGGATCCCGCGACCTTCGTCGGTCTTGAGGTTGAGTGTGACGCTCTTCTTGTTCCGGTTCACGCTGAGGAAGTACGCGCTCTCGCCGCCCTGGAACGGCGGCCCCCACGCGCGGGTGTCGTCCCCGCGGCCGGGGATCTCGATCTTCACGACCTCCGCGCCGAGGTCTGCGAGCATCATCGAGCAATACGGCCCCGTGAGGACGCGGGACACGTCGAGGACGCGGATGCCGTCGAGGAGTCCGGGCATGGGATCGACCGACGCCTCGGAAGGGCCTCGGGGGATAAGGCGATGACGTCCGTGCCGACGAGCGGTGCCGGGGAGGGTTAACATGTTACGCCATGAGGACGCGGGCGCCGGAACGCCTCGAGGCCCTCGCGCCCGATCCCCACCCGGGGCAACGCCACGCGGGTGCGCCTAACACTCCCACCGACGATAGTTCATTGCCGACGGGAACAGAGCCCTTTCGATATGGCCCTGTCCAATTAGAGGTCTACAAGGCACGGTTCCCGATTGGACTCGATGACAAGCGGACAACCAAGCGTCCACGCGATATCTCCCCCCAGTCCCGCTTCACAAATACTCTTCGGGGATGGCGGCTCGAGGCGCCCGGTTCCGGTCGAGCCAGTCCGCATTGCGCAGGTAATGTCGCAAGACTCATTATCGTGCATGATATTACGTAGCATACCCAGAGCCGCACGTCCTGCAGGACGCGGCGGCGGGAGGTGAGAAGATCGTCGACTTGTCGGAGGAGAGTGTCGTCTTTTTGCGTGTGACGCCGGGTCACGTGGAGCGAGCGTTGAGTGACTTGCGTCGGAACCCCAAGGTCAAGGAGGCCGAAGCCGTCATGGGCACCTACGATGTCGCCGTGACAGGCGCGTTCCGGAGCTCGGGGGACCTGGGGCGGTTCCAGGCCGAAATCGAAGCCAAGGACTTCTGCGAGGGCTCCTCGGTCCATCCTGGCTTCGAGAACTGGCGTCGCGAGGAGAAGGCCGAGGAGCCGGTCGCCGGCTGGACGCTAATCCGTGCCGTCGACGCGGAGCGGGCGATGAAAGAACTCCAGAAGGTGCCGTCGGTCCAGCGGCTCATCGGGACGACGGGGGAGTACAACCTCATCGCGCGGATCGGCGCAAAGGACCCGAATGCCCTCCAGGAGACCGTGATACGGGACATCCAGAAAGTTCACGGTGTCCGGCGGACGGAGACGCGGCCGAGCCTGACAAAGGCGTGAGGCACGGAGGGTTTTGATCCCTCCGGGTCTCCTTTTTCCGAAGTGATTCCTAGATACTTCCCTGGAGAGTACGATTCACGCCTGTGACTTGGCAATGCGCGATCGGACCGCTTACGACATCTCGAGCTGCGTACTGAGAACGCGGACGTTGACACGCGGCGAAGCGATTGTCCCCTCTAGGGATTTGACGGTGGAGGGCAGTCTCGTCCCAGGCCCAAAGGACACACCGCGCCCAGGAAATGCCATCGTTCTTGGGTCTCGGCGGAGCGAGGCGGTCAGGTTCGAGCCAACTCCTCAGGATCATCTCCATCTTTGAACACAACCGATAAGAGCCTGACCCGCCGGTACATGCCGCATGACCTGGAGGACAGGCTTTGCGGTCGCCGTGGCAGCATCCGGGGTCGTCGTTGTTATCGGGGGCTTGCTGATCCCCGCAGTTTGCGTTGTTTCCACTCCGGTTCCGCCGGATACGAGTTACCCACCTCTATGCAACCTCGACCTGACGACGAGGCTCGTGATCGTGTCGTCAGGTGTTGGCCTTGGCATGATGGGCGTCGCGCTTTTCCGGAGATGGACCGCCAATTCAAAGGGCAGATCGGCAGCGGAATCTGGAGATGAGCAGGCAGACTGCAGCCATCAGGGCCACACATTCATCCACTCGGCTAATTCCGCTGTGCTGGATCCGCAGGCGTTGCTTAGAGTCGGTTCCGAACGAGCCTCGTCTAGATAGACGAGTCTTGGCCTAAAATGGGGGGCCCAGAGTGTGCTTGTGACTCGCCTAACGAAAGTGACATCTTTGCTGACGCTCCAGAAACCACCTTGTCAAGGGTCGAGCGCGTCACAGGGGGGAAGCGCTTTCTTCTGTGACTTGAGGAGCCGATACGCCCCGATATCTACCACGATGAGCCTGATCTTCGCAGACCAGCCCAGAATCTACCAACCGCCGCAAGTGATAAGCCCCTCGACTCTCTCGCCATCGGTCGCTCACAGATACGGAAAACCTCCAACTTGTGCTTTCGGGTCTGGATAGCCTATCTTGAGTACATTGTTCACGCGCACGATGCCGAAGTTGGCTTCGGCTAGCCAAGGGTTCGTGAAAGGGTCACAAACGGATCCGGCCGGGTCGGACGTCCCCTTCGCGCACAAACCCTTATGGGCCGCACCTCGCATCGGCCCACGTGGGCAAGGCTTGGATCAAGGGCCGCAAGCACGACCGGTACTATCGAGCGGCGAAGCGACAGGGCTACCGGAGCCGCGCGGCGATCAAGCTCTCGCAGATTGACGACCGGTACGCCGTGTTCCACGAGCGGGATGTCGTCGTGGATCTCGGAGCGGCGCCGGGCGGCTGGTCCCAGGTCGCGCGGGAGCGCATCGGCCCCAAGGGGCGAGTGATCGCGCTCGACTTCGACACGATCGCGCCGATCGATGGCGTGGAGGCGCTGCGGGGGGACTTCTCACATCCCGACGTCCAGGTGCGACTCTTCGAGATCCTCGGGAAGCCCGCGGACGTCGTGATGAGCGACATGGCGCCGCGCCTCAGCGGGACCCGCCCGTACGACGTCGCGCGGAGCCTCGAGCTCGCGGACGTCGCCCTCGCGTTCGCGGAGCGCGCCCTCACGCCGGGGGGCACGTTCCTCGCGAAGGTGTTCCAGGGGGAGGGCTACCGGGAGCTCGTCGCCCGGGTGAGGGGATCCTTCGAGGCCGTTAAAGCGGTGAAGCCGCGCGCGTCCGCGGGTTCGAGCGCGGAGATCTACGTCCTCGCGAAGGGACGCCTTTGAGGGTTCCTCGAGCGCGATGGCCTCAGGCGCCGAGCGCCCGGGCCCTGTCCAGGCATTTCTGGGCCTCTGCGCGGTCCCCGAGCCGCGCGAGGACCTCCCCTCGGTTTAGCCACGCGGCGATGTACTTCGGCTGGAGCCGGACGGCGCGGTCGTGGCATTCCCGTGCGTCCTCGAACCGGTCCATCCTCGCGAGGGCCACTCCCTTGTTGTTCCAAGCGATCGCGTATCGCGACCGGATCGAGGTCGCCTTGTCGTACGCCTCGAGGGCCTTCGCGGGGTCGCCCATCTTCACGTAGACGTCGCCCTGGTTGCACCACGCGATCTCGTTGTCCGCATCGAGGCGGACCGCGATCTGCTGACTGCGGAGCGCCTCCTCGAGCCGCCCGAGGCGCTTCATCGCGACCCCGCGGGACGTCCACGCGTCCGACGGGCGGTGCCCCATCCGGATCGCGCGGTCGTAATGCCCGAGAGCCTCCTGGTACCGCCCCGACTTCACGAGGCGATCCCCCTGGACGAGCTCGGAAAGGGACAGCCGGAACAGGACGGACCCCACGCCGAGCCCCGCGGCGGCGATCCCGAGGAACAGGACCGCGGGCACGACGTCCCCCGACAGGGACGACCAGGCGTAGAGGCGGAAGAACACGAACACGGCGACGAGGGCGGCGACGGTCCCGAGCACGACGAAATCGATTGTGCGGCCGGACAGCAGAGCCGAGGAGGACCGCTCGGACTCGGACAGCGCCGCGGAGACGGGGATCTCCCCGGCCTCGTCCTTCGTCTTCCGTTTGGACTTCCCGGGACGCCCGCGGCTCCGGGCCGCCTTCTCCGGCTCCGCGGGTTCCGAGGCTTCCGCGGACTCCGGAGGCGGCGCGAGCGCGACCTCCTGGAACTCCGCCCCACAGTGCGGGCATTTCGCGGCGTCCGCGCTCACCTCGTGGCTGCACAGCGGGCACTCGATTCGGATCTCGGCGGCGGGCGCGGCCTCGTCGATAACAATCGAGTCGAGGAGCTCGTCGACGATCTCGTCGTCGAGATCAAGGGACGTGTCCTCGCTGGATGAGGGCGCTTGCTCGGCAGGGGCGATGAGATCCTGGAGAAGGTCGTCCAAGCGCTCGCTCGAATCCGCCGAGACGAGGGCCATGCCGCACGACAGGCAGGTCGATGCGGTCGCGGGGTTCGCCACGCCGCACACGCGGCAGGAGAGGGTGCGCTCGTCGGTCACGTGTGTCCAACCCGGAACGACGTGGGGGCAGGGCGATAAACGTTGCGACCTGCGTTTCGGAAATGAAAGAAATGCGAAAGGTGGCACGGATCCCATCCGGCCCTGCGCCCGGCACGTGGTTTCATCCAGAAACCCGAGTAATATTGAATTGAGGCATTCTGCTCGAGATCCGCTGACCGAAACGGGGCGTCCCTGACGAATCCGGACAACCGTTATAACGAGACCGCGATTCGAGGAGGAGCACCGAGCACGGTGCATTCACCCACTTCGAGGGGGACCGGGACCGCCCCGACTGGCCGTTCCCGCTTTTCGGGTCTCCCTCACGCCATGAATTACCCACACCAGAGCCCAGCGGGGCGTTGTGGTCCTCCTCCCGATGCCTCGCGGGGCTCCCCCTTTTCGTCTCGCCGCGCGGTCAGTCCCAGAACCGCTTCGTCCGCGCGTACTGGACCTCCGCGGCGAGGACCTCTCGGAGGAAGTCGAGCTCCGTCTCGTGGTGCCCGCGGAGGATCCGCGCCGCGGTCTCCTCGCCGATCCCGCGGCCCATCAGGGCGAGCACCGCCTTCCGGCCGTGCGCCATGACGAGGCTCGCGCTCGTGAACAGGCGCTTCGCGAGCGCCCGTGATTCCCGGTCCGGTGCCTGGAGATCGAGCTTCGCGAGCCGCTCCTTCTCGAACGGCGGCACGACGGCGATCATGAAGCCGCCGCACATCGCACAGGTGACCTTCGGCCCCACGTCCCTCACGGCCTCCCTCCACGTCCTCCGGCAGTTCAGGCAGAGGAACGTCGCGGTCTCCTTCTCCAGGCGCGCCTTGACGGCCTGCAAGGTCGCCGCGTCCGCCTTCTGTGGCACGACGAGGAGCCGGCCCGCGTCGAGGCCCGCGCGGCCGATCGGCGTGAGGCGGGTGACGACGACCTCGATCGCCCCGCTCCGGATGCCTTGGAGGACCTCGACGGTCCGCGGGATGTCCATCCGCTCCCAGAAGACCTTGTCGAGGACCTCTTCGAACAGCGGGGTGTTCTCGAACGTCCTCAGGAGCCGGGGAATCGAGACGCTCTCCCATTCGACGTCCCGCCGGAGGGCGCCGAACTTCTTCGCGACGTGAACGAACGACCACCGGAGGAACGCGGAGTTCTTCAGGATCACCCGGAGCAGCGGCTCCAGGGCGGTGGGGTCCTCCGGCCTCAGGATCTCGACGACCCGCTGCGGGTCCAGGCCCCGCGGGACCTCGAGGACGATCCGGTACGGATCCGTCTGCACGCCGACGGACTCCCCGAACCGAGCGCTGATCAGCGAGGAGATGAGCTGCCCGAGGGTCTCGTTCACCTTCGAGCCGAAGCACGCGTTCACGACGATGAGCTCCCGCGACGTCTCGATCGTCACCCGCGCGTCCGTCGCGACGGGCGCGTCCCCCGCGGACGCGAAGTAGTCCCGCAGACGGTCCGCGCCGAACGCGTTCACCGGATAGCCGGACAGGTCCCGCTCGCGTCGGATCCGGCCGACCTCCTGAGCGACCTCGAACGGCACCGGGATGTCCTCCCCGACCCACGACGGCACGTCCCCGATCTCCCGGACCGGCTCGACGAGGATGTGATCCTCCTTCACGTCCGCTACCCGCCACGCGGTCCCCCGCATGATGAAGCTCTCCCCGAGCTTCGCGCTCTCCACGACGAACCACTCGTCGAGGGTGCCGATCGCCCGCCGGGAGCTCAGGTCGACGACCCGGTACGTCCGCACGTCGGGGATCATCGAGATGTTCTCGAAGAAGTACTGGAGGCTCTGCCCGCTCCGCCCGAGGCGGCCCTCGCGGGACCAGATCACCTTCAGGGACGCGAGCTGCTCGACGACCCCCTCGAACTCGACGCGCGGCAGGTCGCGGAATGGCCAGGCGCGCCGCACGGTCTCGAAGACGCGGTCCGCGGACGCGAAGCGCTCCGCGACCGCGATTCCGACAATCTGGTTCGCGAGGACGGACCGGTTGTCCGTCCGCACGGCGAGGGGCTCGATCTCCTCCGCCAAGGCGCGCCGCGCAATCGCGCACGCCTCTGCGAGGTCGTCCTCGTGCGTGGCGAGGATCAGCCCGTCGCTCACCTCGCCGACGCCGTGGCCGGAGCGGCCGATCCGCTGGACGATCCGCGCGACCTCCCGCGGGCTGTTGAACTGGAGGACGAAGTCCGCCCGACCGACGTCGATCCCGAGCTCGAGGGACGACGTGCAGATCAGCGCCTTCAGCGCCCCGGACTTGAAGTCGTCCTCCATCTGCACGCGCACGTCCCTCGAGAGGGATCCGTGGTGCACGCCGATCGTCGGATCCTGGTACCACGCGGCGAGGCGGGACGACAGGAACTCCGCGGTGTCGCGGGTGTTCACGAAGAACAACGTCGAGGCGTGCCCCTTCACGAGCTCGTGGCACCGCCGGAGCGCGGTGCCCTGGATCTGCTGCACGCGGAGGCGGTCCGCGATCTCCGCGTCCCCCGGCGCCCCTTCGGGCATCTCCACCCGGATCCGGATCCCCTTGGGCACCCGCGTTCGCACGATCTCCACGGGCCGAGCGACGCCGCCGAGGAACCGCGAGACCTCCTCCGGCGAACCGACGGTCGCCGAGAGCCCGATCCGCTGGACCCCCCCGCCCGCGAGATCGTGGAGCCGCTCGAGCCCGACCGCGAGCTGCGCCCCTCTCTCGTCGGACGCGAGCTCGTGGATCTCGTCGACGACAACCCAGCGCACGGTCCTCAGCTGGTCCCGGACGTTCCGCCCCGTGAACAGGATCTGGAATGTCTCCGGGGTCGTGATGAGGATGTCCGGCGGGGTGCGGGTGATCCGCGCACGCTCCTTCGGCGGGGTGTCGCCGTGGCGCACAGCGACGCTGATCCCGAGCCGCTCCGCGAAGAACGTCATCCGCCGGAGCATGTCCCGGTTCAGCGCCCGGAGGGGCGTGATGTACAGGCAGCTCACGGCCTTCGGCCGTTCCGCGAGGATCCGGTGCAGGATCGGGAGGATCGCGGCCTCCGTCTTGCCGATCCCCGTCGGTGCGACGAGGAGGACGTTCGCACCCGCGAGGATCCGGGGGATCGCCTGGACCTGCGGCTCCGTGAACGCGTCGATCCCGAGCTCTCGCAGGACCTCGAGGATCCGAGGATCGAGACCGAGGGATTCCATCCGCCCGGCGGAACGGGGGACGGGGCCAAAAACCTGTGCGCGGGCCCCACGGCCCCACCGAAAAAATTATCAGCCCAGATAACCGCGACTGCCTGCCCTTTATCCCGGCCCGGCCACGGTCCAACCTCGAGGCTCGAGAGATTGAGCCGTCACCCGCCCGCCTCCCCCATAGTCCTTACGTTCCTCCTCGTCAGCGGGATCCTCCTCCTCCCCCTTCTCGCGACGCCTGCGAGGGCGTTCGGCGAGCGTGCGTATGAACGCAACCAGGTCGTCGCGGGCACCTCCCATTTCGACGTGTACGTCAGCCAGAGCGTCGGGCAGTCGTTCCTCGCGACGGAGACATACCGCCTCCTCAACGTGACCCTTCGCCTCCGGAACACCGGGGTCCAGCCGGACTCCGTGAACATCACGATCCGCCCGGATGGCGGGGGCGAGCCGTCCCCGACATACCTGGCGGCAACGAACATCCTCGTCGCGACGGGCGGCACGCCGTCGAACATCAACGTGCCGTTCGCGGCCGCTCCGATCCTCACGCGAGGCGTGACGTACTGGATCGTGGCGGCCCATGCCGGGGCCCTCGCGGAGGCGTACGAATGGCACCACAGCGACGCGAACGTGTACCCCCCGGGGAAGGCGATGCTGAGCCAGGCGGGGGTCTGGGTCGATTCCCCGATGCCGACGGACCTGTACTTCGTCACCTACGGGCGCGAGGTCGCGACGAACATCAGCCTCGCGCTCACGCCCAGTGCCCCGATCGTCCCGATCGAGGGGCTCGTGACCCTGACCGTCTACTACAACAACACGGGGACGCAGCCCGCCCTGCGCGCGTGGGTGAACCTGACGCTCCCACCGGCGCTCGGGTACGTCTCCGACACCGCGACCTCCTCAACCCCGTTCCCT
>Ga0209323_10002321_pt1 | contig 12646 bp, 13 predicted proteins | sample Rifsed19ft2_FD_184014 | JGI IMG/M metagenome (GOLD analysis project Ga0209323, IMG submission 184014) | Soil microbial communities from Rifle, Colorado, USA - sediment 19ft 2 (version 2) | ecosystem: Environmental > Terrestrial > Deep subsurface > Rock core/Sediment | place: Rifle, Colorado...
TGATCAAAGCGTCGGAAAGATAATTCAGCCCCGGCGTGTTGGCGTTGAGCTGGCGATATTGCCACGAATCTGGCGACAAGGTTGCGGCCATCGCTAGATCTCTCTGCTCATGATTTCCTGAACGGCCCGCTCGGCGTCGGGGGGCGCAAGATAGCCGAGATGCCAGCCAAGGTCGGTTTCCATGAATGAAACGCCCTTGCCCTTGACGGTCTTCGCGATCACACAAACGGGCGCGCGCCGGCTGGTGTCCGCCGTGATTTTTCTTAAGACGGTGGTGAGGTCGTAGAGGTTGTGCCCGTCGACGACGTGGACCTCCCATCCGAAGGCCCGCCATTTCTCATCCAGGGGCTCTACGCCGATGACGTCGTCCACGGCGCCATCAAGCTGAAAACCGTTTCGATCGACAATCGCCACCAGGCGCGAGGTCTTGTGGTGCGCCGCGGCCATCGCGGCCTCCCAAACCTGGCCTTCCTGCATTTCGCCGTCGCCCAAGACGACGAACACGTGAAAATCCTTGCCTTGCATTCGTCCGCCCATCGCCATCCCGAAACCCGCGGAAAGCGCGTGACCGAGCGAGCCTGAGGAAAAATCCACGCCGGGCACTTTGCGCATGTCGGGGTGGTCGCCGAGCGGATTGCCAAGCCTGGTATAGCCATCCAGCACGGCCTTCGAAATGTAGCCGTATTCGGACAGGATTGGGAAAAGTCCGACGGCCGCATGCCCCTTCGCCAACAGGAAGCGATCCCGGTCGGGCCAATCCGGCTCACCGTGCCGGATGGACATGACATCGTAGTAAAGCGCGGCCAGTATCTCGGCCACCGAGAACACAGAGCTGTAATGGCCGACCTTGGCGATTTCGATCAGCCGAATGGTTTCAAGCCGTATGAAGCGGGCCTTCTCCCTCAGCCGCGCGACCTGCCCGGCACTCGGCGCGTAATTCGACGACGAAACGCTTCTCAACTCTCTTCTCCCAACCAGAGTGTTATGAATTTGAGTCGAACCATTCGCGGTCATTGCGAGGCGGGCGCAGCCAGCCGACTCGCCGCGCTGGCGCGCTGGCGCAGCGGGAGCAATCCATACAACAAGGGATCGCCACGCCCCCTGCGCCGTCTCGCGATGACGGCGTGCGGGCCGCAGTGAGCCTGCCTGAAATCATCCCGCTTTAATACGAATACGGGCCGATCTGCGGCAGGCAATAGGCCGACTTCCAGCCCTTGCTGCCCGGCTCCCGCAAATACGGCTCCATCTCGGCGTTGGTTCGGAACGTGGTGGCCTCGGGGTCCGGCACCGTGCCAGCCGGCCAGGTTGCCAGAATATCTTGGCACAGCATATCCAGGTACTCGCAGATGGCGGCCACCGCCCGCAAAGTCTTGCCGGCCTTGGCCAGCCTTGCCCGGCCGACCACGCCCTCGGGCGTCGCCACCAGTTCCAGCGGGACGTGGCCGGCGGCCGCCCTGTAGGTATTGGGGCGCAACAGGTCCTCGGTCGATTTGTCGAAATGGCCGTCGGGAAGATAGCGGTATCCCGCCATGGGAGCGGTGTCCTCGGCATGCTTCATGTCGACCATCTCGGGGAACAGCTCAAGTCCCAACGAGGTCTCGGCCTCGTCGGCGTGGACGAAGCGATCCTTGAGCTTGCCGCCGTACTCCTCGGTTTCGAAGAACTCGCGGACCGCACGGTGCCATTCCAGCGCCAGGTAGAAACCGGGCAGTTGGAAGGTGTTGAGGAACCGCTTCAGCGCCTTCTCGATCTCGTTCTGCTGGGCGTGGTTGTTGATCCAGATCTGCTTGCGGAAACCGTCGTTCCACAAGCCGAACATCACGTTCATGATGGTCTGTTCGAAGGCCTCGTCGCTGACCATGACGCTGCCGAACATGCCTTGGTGCCACGGCGGATGCACCCCGTAGTTGATGGGAAAGGCGAGATTGACCGGCGGGCGCCCCGTTGCCTTCTGCTTGCGACGCACCGCCTCGGCGATGCGGCCGACCAGCAGGGTGTCGAAGGCGCTGACCGTGTGCAGGCCGTGGTTTTCGGTACAGCCGACGGAGACGATGACGATGTCGTTGCGGCGGCGGTTTTCCACCACCTCCTTGCGCACGGTGTTCTGGATATAGCATCCGGGCTTGTCCAGCTCGCCGGGCGCCGGAATGCCGTACGATTTGACCAAGTCTTCGATCTCGGCGTCGGACATTTCGAAGATACGCCGTTTCAGTTTTCCAACGCCGGTGTTCTCCAAAGGCAACCGGCTCACAACGTTTCTCATGTCAACCCCTCCTCTACCCGCTCAGGGCTCGATCACCACCTTGATAGCGTTGTCCAGGTTCTTCGAAAACGTCTCGAGGGCGCGGCCGAAATCGGCCAGCGGGAAGCGGTGGCTGATCATCGGGCGGATGCGGACGGTGCCTTTGGTGATCAACGGGATCACCTCCTCGGCGGTGTTGGGATCGGCCCGCACGCCCACAACATCGATCTCGCGCATGACGATGTCGGTGATCGACAGCTCCACATTGCCCGGGAAGCCGGCGCACACGACGCGCCCGCCCTTGCACACCACAGCCAGGCATTGCCGCACCGTCGACGGCTTGCCGGCGCAGTCGATGGCGGCGTCGACGCCTCTGCCCGCGGTCAGCCGCCTGATCTCGGCGACCGGGTCGCCGACCTTCTCGTAGTCGACGGGGACGGCGCCCAGTTCCGCGGCCACCTTCAGCCGGTGCCGGCGCCCGACGACGAAGCAGCGGGCCGCGCCCGAGGCCAATGCCAACTGCAGGCACAACAACCCGACGGCCCCGGGGCCGATGACGCAGACATCCTCGCCGACCGCGACCCGGCCCCGCTTGACCGCGTGCAGGGCGGTCGCCGCGGTATCGACGTTGGTCGCCTCGTCGAACGGCATGTCGCCGATGTCATGGATGGCGCGCTCGGAGGCGACCACATACTCGGCGAAGCCGCCCTGAGTGGTGAACCCGTAGTGGCGGTGGCCGGCCGCCTCGTTTCCGTAATTCTCGCAAAGCTGGTAGCGGCCGATCATGCAGTTGCGGCAATAGCCGCATCCCTTGTGCGCCTCCGCCGCCACCCGATCGCCGGGACGGAAGCGGACCGCGCCCTCGCCCACGGCGACCACCGTGCCGGCCCATTCGTGGCCGGGCGTGAATGGATAGCTGGGTGGCCACAGGCCCTTGAATTTGACGCCCTCGACGATCGGCGGATCGCTGCCGCAGATGGCGATGGCGCCGACCCGGACCAGCGCCTCGTGCGGCCCCGGCCGGGGCGTTGCCACCCGCCTGATCTCGAAGGCGCCCGGCGCGGTCAGGACAAGAGCGTTCATGGTTTCGGGAATCGTCGTCACCATCGCCTTCAACTCCTCGGTCCGACGGCCAGCTCCCGCAGCCGGGAGCGAAACGGCACCACGCACTCGGAGATCTGCGGCACGGCGTGAGCGCCGGCGCTGGCAACTTCCGCCGACGTGGGCCTTCTTGCCAGAAGCCAAATCGCCTCGCAATGGGTCGGCTTGACCACGTTGCTGCAAGCGCCAACCCGCGCCTCCAGCGCATCGATGCGCAGATGCTGTGCCATGATCGTCATGTCCGGCCTTCCCCGCTTTGACCTCCCTCAGGAATCCCACGTCGGATTCAATCACCCGAATTTCGTCTCACACGCCGAGAAGGCTTCGTTGGACCTCCTTGTCGCTCGTGAGCATGGCGCTATTGCCGGCCCAGGCGATGCGCCCCTTCTCGATGATGACGTGGCGGTCGGCAAGCCGCGTGAGCGCGTCGACGTTCTTGTCGATGACCAGGATCGACTGCCCGCTCTCCTTGAGTCGACGCAGGCAGTCCCAGATCTGCTCGCGCACGAGCGGCGCCAGCCCCTCGGTCGCCTCGTCGAGAATGATGAGTTTCGGATTGGTGGCGAGCGCGCGTCCGATGGCCAGCATTTGCTGCTCGCCGCCCGACAGTTGGTAGCCGAGGCTGTGTCGCCGCTCGGCGAGCGGCGGAAACAACTCGAAGATGGCCGCAGGCGTCCACGGGCTCGCTCCGCCGGCGCGCTTGTTCTGTGCCACGACAAGATGCTCGACAACGGTGAGGTTCGGAAAGACCTGCCGTCCTTCGGGGACGACGGCGATGCCCGTGCGCGCCACCTTGAAGGCGGGCAATCCGCGCAGCTCGCGGTTGGCCATGCGGATCGAACCCGCAAAGGCCGGGGTGAGACCCATGATCGAGCGCACGGTCGTGGTCTTGCCCATGCCGTTGCGGCCCATGAGGGTGACCATTTCACCGGCGCACAGGTTGAAGCTGACGCCGAACAGGACCTGGCTGCGCCCGTACGACGTCTCGATGGCTTCGACTTCGAGGAGCACCTCGCTCATCGCGGCGATCCTGCGTCGCCGAGATAGGCCCGGCGCACCTCCTCATTGGCGCGGATTTCGCTGGGCTGGCCGGAGGCAACGATGCGGCCCTGCACCATGACGGTGATGCGGTCGGCGAGCGCGAACACCGCGTCCATGTCGTGCTCGACCAGCAAGATGGTCACCTTTCCCTTGAGGCTGCGCAAGAGCTCGATCATGCGCTGGCTCTCGTTGGGGCCCATGCCGGCCATCGGCTCGTCGAGCAACAGCAATTTGGGCGCGCTCGCCAGCGCCATCGCGATCTCGAGCTGGCGCTGCTCGCCGTGGCTGAGCTCGGCGGCCATCACATCGGCCCGCGCCGCAAGGCCGACCTGATCGAGCGTGGCGCGCGCCGGCGCGCGCAGGCTCTGATCGGCCCGCGCATTGCGCCACAGCCGGAACGAATGTCCCTGATGGATCTGCACCGCCAGCGCCACATTGTCGAGCGCCGTCATGTCCAGAAAGATCGAGCTGATCTGGAAGGACCGCGCCAGCCCGAGATGGGCGCGGCGGTGGGCCGGCAGCGCGGTGATGTCGCGACCCTGAAAGAACATCCGGCCGCTGTCGGGCCGGATCGCGCCGGTCACTTGACCCACGAGCGTCGTCTTGCCGGCGCCGTTCGGGCCGATCAGCGCGTGCACCTCGCCGCGCGCAACCTCAAGGCTCACGCGGTCGGTGGCGCACAGCCCGCCGAACTGTTTCACCAGGCTCTCGGTCGCGAGCAGGGCCTCAGCCATGGCCGCGAATCTTGAATTGCAGGCCCGCTGGCGGCAGCGCGCTCATAAGACCCTGCTTGGCGAACAGCACGACCAGGATCAGGATTGGGCCCAGCAGCAGCTGCCAGTGCTCGGTGTAGCTCGACAACAGTTCCTCGAGGACGAGCAGAAGGGCGGCGCCCAGCACCGGCCCAAAGACGCTGGCAAATCCGCCCATGATCACCATGACCAGGAGATCGCCCGAGCGCGTCCAGTGCAGATAGGCCGGGCTCACGAACTGGGTCAGGTTCGCCAGCAGCGCGCCGGCGATGCCGCAGATCACGCCCGAGATCACGAACGCCGCCAGCCGGTAGCGGAAGACCGGCAGGCCGAGCCCCTGAATGCGCTGCTCGTTCGAGCGGATGCCGCGCAGCGCCATGCCGAAGCGCGACTGCACGAAGCGATAGACGACGAACAGGACCGCCGCCAGGATCGCCCACACGAAATAGTAGAACGTCACCGCGTCGGCGAGGTCGAGCCAGGCGGCGAAGTCGCTGCGCCCGCGAAACGTCAGGCCGTCGTCGCCGCCATATTGCTTGAGCCCGACGCCCACGAAATAGAGGAACTGGGCGAAGGCAAGCGTGATCATGATGAAGTAGAGGCCGCTGGTGCGCACGCACACCGCCCCGATCACGAAGGCGGCGAACGCGCTGAGCGCGACCACCAGGCCGAGATGAACGAAGCCGTCGCTCACCCCGTGGTGCACCGCAAGCCCCACCGCATAGACTCCGAGGCCGACGAACGCGGCGTGGCCGAAACTCACCATGCCGCCGAAGCCCAAGATGAAGTTGAGCCCCACCGCCGCGATCCCGAAGATCATGATGCGCGCGACGAAGCCGATATAGAACGGCTCGCCAGCCGCGGCGGCCAGCAGCGGAACGAGCGCCAGCGCCGCCATGGAGACCGTGCAAATTGCGCCCTCGCGCCTCGTCAGCATGTTCGGCCCTGCCCGCTCAGCGGCTTCGCACCGGGAACAGCCCCTGCGGCCGCACGAACAGCACGATCGCCATCACGACATAGATGAGCATCGAGGCGAGCGCCGGACCGACCGCGCCTGCGATCACCGCCGGCATCACGGCGGCGAGCAGGCTGGGCAGGAAGGCGCGGCCCATCGTATCGACCAGGCCGACGACGATGGCCGCCACGAACGAGCCGCGGATCGAGCCGATGCCGCCGATCACGATGACGACGAGAGCCAGGATCAGGATGCCGTCGCCCATGCCGGATTCGACCGACAGAATCGGTCCCACCAGGATGCCGGCGAGCGCCGCCAGCACGGCCCCGATGCCGAACACGGCGGTGAACAGCAGGCGGATGTCGACGCCCAGCGCCTCCACCATTTCGCGGTTGGAGGCGCCGGCGCGGATCAGCATGCCGAGCCTGGTCTTGCCGACGAGGACGTAGAGGAACAGCGCCACCGCCAGTCCGAGCGCGATGAGGGCTAGCCGATAGATCGGATACTCGACCCCGGGCAGCAGCGCGACGGCGCCGCGCAGCGCCGGCGGTATCGACATGTAGAGCGGGGTCGCGCCCCAGACGATGCGCACCAGCTCGTTAAGGAACAGGATCAGGCCGAATGTTGCCAGCACCTGGTCGAGATGATCGCGCACATAGAGCGTGCGCAACACGAGCGCCTCGATCACGGCGCCGGCAATGAAGGTCGCGGGCAGCGCCAGCGCCAGCGCGATGAGGAACGAGCCGGTCCAGTGCTGCAAGGTGGCGGCGAAAAAGGCGCCCAGCATGTAGAGCGAGCCGTGCGCCAGGTTGACCAGGTTCATGATGCCCAGCACGAGCGTCAGCCCGGCCGCGAACAGGAACAGCATCATTCCGAACTGCAGCCCGTTGAGCGCCTGGACCAGGACAAGCGTCCAACTGTTCATGGCGCAATGCGGCCCGTGACAGAATTGGCGACATCGGTTGGCGGCCGCGCTTGCGGCGCGCCGGCCCGCCGCCTCGGGCGCGGGCCCGCACGCCGTGCGGCGCTATTTCATCGGGCACTCCTGATGGAAGCCGTCCTTGTCGTCCTTGAGGATGATCCCGCGGTTCGACTCGATGAGCGTGCCGTCCTTGTCCTTGACGATCTCGGTCGCGTGGAAGTTCTGGATCGGGAAATGGTTGTTGTTGAACTTGAACGGCCCGCGCAGGGAGGCGAACTTGGCGCTGGCGAGCGCCGCGATCAACGCCTCCTTGTCCTCGACCTTGCCGCCGATCTGGCGCACCGCCGCGTCGATCAGGCGCGCCGCATCATAGGCCTGGGCGGCGTAGACCGGCGGGACGTAGTTGTACTTCTTGCGGAACGCCGGCACGAATCGCTTGCTGACCTCGTTGTCGAAATCCACCGTCCAGAACGCGGCCGAGCGCGCGCCGATGGCGATGTCGCCGATGGCGGGCAGCGTCGCTGCGCCGATCATGTTGGTCGAGTAGAGCGGAATCTGCTTGGCGAGCCCGGCCTCGTGATACTGCTTGACGAAGTTGATGGCGACGCCGGTCGGGATGAAGGCGTAGACCGCCTCGGGCTTGGCGGCGGCAATCAGGCTCAGCTCGGCCGAGTAGTCGGGCTGGCCGAGGGCAGGATACAGCGTGTTGACGATTTCGCCCTTGTATCTCGACTTGAAGCCGGCAACCGAATCGAGGCCCGCCTGGTAGTTGGCGGTGATCGCGACCACCCGCTTGATGCCGCGGTCCTGCAGGTACTGGCCGACCGCGGCCGAGACCTGCTCGAGCACGCCGGCGGTGGTGAAGAAATACGGCGAGCACTTCTTGCCCGCGATAATCGAGGGGCCGGCGCTCTGGCTGATGAGAACGGTCTTGGAGTCGACCACCGCGTCATAGACCGCCAGCAGGACGTTGGTGTACATCGTCCCCGTGACGATATCGACGCGGTCGCGCTTGACCAGCTTTTCGGCAAGCTGCTTGGCGACGTCGGGCTTGAACTGCGCATCGTTGACGCTGACTTCGGTCGGCAATCCGCCGAGCTTGCCGCCGAACTCCTCGACGCCGAGCAAGAAGCCGTCGCGCAGGGCCTGTCCGTACAACCCGGGAGGTCCCGACAGCGTCGCGAGAAATCCAACCTTGAGCTTATCGGCGGCGAGTGCCGGCTGAGTTGCGAGTGCGACCAAGACGCTCGCCAGCGTCACGAGCTTTGCTTTCATCATAGCGCTCCCCTTGCCTCACTGATGGCCTTTGACGGCACCACATCCGCCGTTCCTGATTGTTATTGGAGTCGCGCGACTCGAAACCCGCAGCCCTGCGCGATGATTGCCCTTTGCATGCGATGGCACGATACGCGCGGCCATGCAGGCGGCTGACGGACCAAAGCGCAGTTTGAAAGGCTAACGAGTCATGCCAACGCTACCTTGACTTTTATCAAGGTGGTTGGGACGCCTCGTCTCGAAACGTTCGGTGCTTCGAAAAAGGTGCTGGATGTCGGATCGAGATCGCTCGGCGGTCCTGTGGTACCATGGCGCCGACCGCGCGCTGCACCAATCCGAAGAAGGGCATCGGGATCGATCCGGGTTGGCAGGAGATCACGTGGGACGAAGCCCTCGACGAGATCGCCGACCGGCTGAGGAAGCTGCGCGCCGACGACCGCCGCAAGCTGTTCGTCCAGCGGACCACGACCACGCCCGGCGCGCGCCTGGGCTGCCTGGCGCTGGCATCCGGCTTTGGCACGCCGAACTTCGGCGCGGGCGGCGCGCGGCAGGACGCGCCAAGCCGCCGGGTGACGGTGTGGGATTGATGCCGCGATTGATGCGATCTTGAAAGGAGGGGACATGGCTTTTGAGGAATATCGGGGCGCCATGTTCGGGCCGAAGTGGAAGGCGTCGGCCCGGCGATACGGCTATGTCGTCGAGCGCGACGTGAAAATACCGATGCCGGACGGCGTCAAACTCAATGGCGACATCTGGCGGCCGGACACGGACGAAAGGGTTCCGGCCATACTCGGTTTCCACTGCTATCACGCGGCCGCGCAGACCGGCCCGATCACGCCGGCGGCGATCTCCACCGCCCAATGGCGCCACCCCGGCCAGGAGCGCACCAATGCCTCGCTGGAGAGCGGCGATCCCGTGTTCTTCGCCCGCCGCGGCTACGCGCACGCCGTGTGCAACGCGCGCGGCACCGGCAAGTCGGAGGGCAAATGGCAGTTCCTCGGCCCGCGCGAGGTTGAGGACGTCTGCGCGGTCATCGCCTGGCTGGCGGCGCAACCCTGGTGCGACGGCAACGTCGTCATGTTCGGCGTCTCGTATTTTTCCCAGATCCAGCTTCTGGTGGCCCAGTTCAACCCGCCGCAGCTCAAGACGATCTTCTGTCCGTGGGCGACCTCGGACCATTACCGCGACCTCGCCTATCACGGCGGCATTTTCTCGCACAAATGGCCGGTCGGCTGGGGCGCCACCTCGCTCATCTACAGCGACTGCCGGCCGGAAAACCATTCCAGGCTCGAAATGGGCGAGCACGGCTATCGGGACGCCATCGCGCGCATGCTCGCCGATGATGACATCAAGGCGGTGCCCGAACTGGTCGCCATCCTGAAGGACCCCGAGCGCGGGACGAACCCGTTCATCGTCGACCTTGTGCTGCATCCTTTGTTCGACAGGTTCTGGCAGGACCGCGCGGTCGACTACAGCCGCATCAAGATCCCGGCCTATATCGGCGCCGACTGGGGCTGCGTCGGCATTCACCTGCCCGCGGCCTTTCGCAGCTGGGAACGCCTGAACGTCCCCAAGCGCATGATCATCGGCCCGCCGGTCTATCTCGATCGTCCGCTTTATCAGCTCCAGCACGAGGCGGTGCGCTGGTTTGACTATTGGGTGAAGGGTCTTGAGACGGCAATCATGGACGAGCCGCCGGTGCGGCTGTTCATCATGGGGACCGGCGAGTGGAAGGAATCAACCGACTGGCCGCTGCCGGAAACCAAGTGGACTCCGTTCTTCCTGCATGAGAATGGCCTTATCAGCGAGCGCGAGCACTGGAGCTACGAGGGCAGCGACTCGTTCGAGGATTCCCCGTGGATGCGCGGCTCCCTGCAATACGCCACCCCGCCGCTGGTCGAGAACACCGAGGTCGTCGGCCCGATCGCCCTCAAGCTCTACGCCGCGACCACGGACACCGACATCAACTGGATTGTCTCGCTCATCGAGATCGACCGCGAGGGCCGCGAGAGGCTGCTCACCAAGGGCTGGCTCAAGGGCTCGCATCGCGAGCTCGATATGGAATGGTCAAGACCGTGGGAGCCGATTCACCGGCACGACCAATGCAAGCCGCTGACGCCCGGCGACATCTGCGAATTCGACATCAAGCTCGTTGCGACCGGAAACCTGTTCAAGGCGGGCTCGCGCATCGCGCTGCGCATCCGCTGCGCGGACGATCCTCCGACCAATCCGCTCGAGCTGATCGGGGCCGGCAGCCTCACGCGCACGGCCGTCGCCAGGATCACGGTGTTCCACGACCAGGATCGCCCGTCCTACCTGCTGCTGCCGATCACCAAGGGCAATGTGGTGAACACCTATATGTCGGGAGGCAAGTTCCCAACCTGATATTAACGGCATTTGTCTCTAATTCGTCATGCTCCGCGCAAGCGGAGCATCCAGTAACCACGGACGCGGGTGGGTACTGGATCGTCCGCTTGCGCGGACGATGACGATCATGGGTGAATCTTTATGACTGTTGGCATGAGCCGAGGATCGTGCGCCGCAAGCGCTCGGATTTCTCCCGCTCGAATTGCGGTACAGCAAAATGACAGACGCGCCAAATAACGCGCTTGGCCGCAGCACCATCGACGCGCTGCTGCCGCCTGACATGGCGCTCGCATGCGAGGCCGCGGGTGCCAGCAAGGCCGGCCGCGATGCGCTCGCGCTCATCGTCCTCGGGCTGCTGGCCGGCGCCTTCATCGCGCTCGGCGCGATCTTCATGACGGTCGTCCTGACCGGCGCCGATGCGCTGCCGTGGGGCGTTGCGCGCCTGCTCGCCGGCGTCGTCTTTTCGCTCGGACTTATCCTGGTGATCGTAGGCGGCGCCGAGTTATTCACCGGCGACTCGCTGATGATCGTGGCCTGTGCCAGCCGGCGCATCACGCTCGCGGCTCTGCTGCGCGCATGGTCATTGGTCTATGTCGGCAATATCGGCGGCGCTTTGGGCACGGTGGCGCTGGTGTTCCTCGCCGGACAACACGGATTTGGCGCCGGCGCCGTTGGCAGGACCGTGCTTGAGGTCGCAGCGGCCAAAGCGGCCTTGCCGACGATCCAACTGTTCTTCCTGGCGGTGCTCTGCAACGTGCTGGTCTGCCTCGCAGTATGGATGTCGTTCGGCGCGCGAAGCATGACCGACAAGGTCATGGTCATCGTTCCACCCATCGCGGCCTTCGTCGCCGCCGGCTTCGAGCACTCGATCGCCAACCTCTACCTTCTCCCCTACGGCCTTGCGATCAAGGCCTGGGCGGGGCCGGAGTTCTGGGCGTCGATCGGGCAGATGGCGGGCGCCTATCCGGCGCTGACCGCGGGTGGCGCGCTCCACAATATCGTCGTGGCGACTATCGGCAATCTTGTCGGTGGCAGCCTCATGGTCGGCGCCGTCTACTGGTTCGTGTATCTGCGCAAACGCGCGTAGAGCGGGATGAATTTGAGTCGAATCGTTCGCGCTCATTGCGAGGCGGGCGCAGCCCACCGAAGCAATCCACACGAGAAGGGGATTGCCACGCCCCCTGCGGGGGCTCGCCATGACGGCGTGTGGGACGCAGTGAGCTTGGCCGGCGGTCGCCCCTGCGGCATCCTGAACTGAACCGTCGCGTCCCCGCGCACCGGTCATGCCCCGGATTTTCTCGGCGGATGTTCCGGCGAAAGCCGCGCGAGCTTGGCTTCTTCGTCCGCGAGCAATTCGGTCAGCGTCTTGCGGTCGTGCTCGTCGCGCGTGATTTTCAGAAGTTCGCGATAGCGCAGGATGTTCTGACGAACGACAAAGTGGTCGTGGTCCATGGCGTGCCTCGCCATAGCGGCAAGCCGCGGTTGCTACCGAGGAACAATGAGCCTGACGGCGCGCCAAGTCGAGTGCGTCGCGCGCGATCCACACCTCAGTACTTTTCAGTACTATTGCGGTGCCCTCCCAACGACTTGCAAGGCTTGCGCGGGCACCGGGCGGACCGCGGCGTCGCACGCCTCACGCAGTTGTGTTAGGCCGCCTGTTACCGCCAGCGCCGCGTCTGCATGGCCGCGCGCAGGCGCCGCCCGGCCAACGCGAGCGCGGCGGCGCGCGGCATGGCGCCGGTCCGGCGGCTTTCCTCGAGCACGAGGCGCGTGTTGGTGCGGATGCGCTCGTCGATGTGCTCGAAGGCCGTCCGTGCGGTGCCGCCGCGGTATTCGATTGCCGCGCAGATGACGCCGCCGGCGTTGGCGATGAAGTCCGGCACCACCAGCACGCCCTTGCGGTGCAGCACCTCCTCGGCTTCCGGCGTGCAGGGGATGTTGGCGCCCTGCGGCATCAGGCGCGTGTTGAGGCGGCCGGCATTGTCCGCCCG
>Ga0209323_10002322_pt1 | contig 12642 bp, 7 predicted proteins | sample Rifsed19ft2_FD_184014 | JGI IMG/M metagenome (GOLD analysis project Ga0209323, IMG submission 184014) | Soil microbial communities from Rifle, Colorado, USA - sediment 19ft 2 (version 2) | ecosystem: Environmental > Terrestrial > Deep subsurface > Rock core/Sediment | place: Rifle, Colorado...
AGTGCGTTTTAGAGGCACCAATCCATTCAGCACGCCCGGGCTCCATTCAGACAGAGTCGCATCAAATACCAAATCATCAATATCGGCAATTAGTCTAGCGCCGCTGAGTCGCAGCCATTCGAGCAAAGCGCGCCAGAACAGAGAAAAACGTGGCCTATGAAACAAAACCACATCATACGATCGAGTCGGGCACAATGCTGTCCAGTGAAGTAAGCTGACATTGTGGCCGACCGCCTTCAATGCAAGAGCCAAATTTTCACATCTATATATAAAAGATGGGTCTTGTCTAAATAATTTAGCATTTCTGGTGGAAGACACAAAAGCGATGCGCAGAGGATCCATTACTACTTTTTCAATCCATCCGATTCGAAAATGGTTGCATCAACTTTGATGCGCTTGAACAAGTCGTAATGATTTTTATTACGCATTGAAATAAAGGCAAACGTTTCACAGAACACTGGCGTATCAAAGTCAATTTTCATGTTCTTCTGCGGATATATCGAAGGATCATATTCGTGCTGATCTATAGGCGCTGAAATAGGATGAACTCTTCTATCTGCAGAGGATGAAATCCTGCCCTTGTAATGGATTGAAAACTCACCAAGCAGATCTCGTGATCTCAGGTCAGATAATATTTTGTATAGTTGAAGGCTTGACATCATGTTGGGATGACCATGCCAATGAGACCAGTACAATTTCAACCCCTTCTGCATAAGATATCCATCTGCATCAAAGAAAGGTTGTCTTATCAGAACAAATTGGCTGGAGACTTTACATGCCTGTACAATAAGGCGGCTTACCAAGTTCAAATCGTTTATATGTTCGAGAAAATGCGACATCACTGAGAAACGAACTGTCTTTTTTGCTGGAATCTTTAAAATATCATACACGAATGCCTTGTGGCCGGCCTCACGAGCCATTTTGACCTTTTTGGGGTCATTATCAATACCGACTCCAATTCCCTTAACATTAAAATCCTTTTCTGATTGCTTCAGGCTTCCCCCGCTGCTGCAACCAAAATCGAAAAACTCAATTTTTTCTGTTTTCAATAAATTTACGAATTCCTCTTCACTTTTATTTGATACCATTTTGACCTCAGCGTCACAGTTTCGAGCCAATTCACCATCTTCAAATGACGGAAATATCATAATATTATCCCTTTCCATTTCCCCGGCCCAAATCCATAAAAAACTTAGACAGCCCACAATCCCGGCAGGTCGCGCCAGTGCGCGAATTCTATTTGGATAGACCTGCCAACAAGGTATGAGTGTAACCTACTGCTTTTGATCAGCAATCACTCCCGAGTTATTAGGTATCATCCTTAAAAATGGAGCTGACGGATCTCAGTATTGAGTAACGTGAATCGGCGAAAAAGCGATACGGATCCCGCCTGAGTTTCTTCAATCTTCTCTTGTATAATGGCTGCGCCGATCTGGATGGCATATTTATTTGAGCACAGGGGCTGGCTATTAAGCTACCTTGTGAGGAGGAGGCCGCCGCTACCTTTGGCAATACTGGCTTTTGCTGTTCGCACGGCACAGCGGGCCCTTTCGAAGACTCCGATATTTCTGTTAACCGTTCGGATATTGGCAGACTGAGTACATTTGTAAGCACGTCTATATACAAAGATGCATTTGCATTTATTGTATGGAATTTGCTTACGTCTTCATATGATTTTTCAGCCAAACGTTGACGAAGCTCAGTATTTTCGATAAGTCTTTTAATAGCGACATACCAAGCCTCCGTTGTATTAGCAACCAGCAGACCGTTTTCGCCGTTTCTGACGACATCCCGATAACTCGGAACATCTGAACATATGGATGCGAGCTTTAGCGCCGAGTATTCGAGGAACTTGAGATGACTTATGTTTCGATTGCAGGGATTGTCAAGTAGAGGAATTATTCCAATGTCCCAGTTTACTCGCTTATGCAGCCAATTCACAAAATTTGGGTAATCGTTGTTTTTAGGTAAACCGATTCGTTTCCCCAAGAAAGGTTCTATCTTCTGGAATGCGCCAATTACCTCCACCGATACACGGTTTCCGTATTCAGCCTCTATTCGTTTTACAGCCTCAGTCACAATCGTCAGATCCTGATCATGGGTAGGTGTGCCAAAATAACCAATACGGACCGGGTCGCCGGGCTGCTTTATGAAAACCTCTTTACCAGTGGGTCGAGGCAGACCAATTCTCCAGAGGTCTGCGTCAAGATAGTTGGGTACCAAACAAACGTTCTGGTTAAGTTTGCGGAAGTTGTCCTCCAAAGCAGGGGTTGAGACGATGACTGCATCGGCTGCCTGTGCCAGAAGCCGAATCGCATCGGCCGAATCTGAATCAAATCCACGATCATCATCAATTTCAAAAATCAGTTTCCGTCCAGCCCGACGCCAAGTTGAAAGCCATTTTTTTAGGGTCACTACGTCTACCAAGCTCGCATTTTTCTGAATTAATGCAATATCGGCTGCATCCGGTGCGGGTAATCTATTGTCCGCAGAAACAATAACTTGAAAAGCTCCCTTAATCCTTGTATATGTTAACGGCTGAACTACCCGTACATAGCCACTATCAGCTATTTCGCCGGCCTTTTTTCGAGCTGGCAAGAGAACTATTTTTTGCTTTTCAAATCGAGGATGCCTACAGCGATAGGCAGACAACTTTTTAGACAAGAGCTTAAGTTCGCTCACGGCCGCCTTGTGCACTGAATAATCCGAAGCAGTTGAGACACCCTCTCGTTGTAAGGCGGACAAAACGGCAGGATTTACAATTAAAGAATTGAGCCTTTCTATGCAATGATCCTCGTCGAAGCTGTCTACAACCAGTGCGTTCTGACCATCGACGGCGTACTCATCAGTGCCGCCGTACTTCGGAAGCATTACTGCGCATCCGCACGCCATTGCTTCCAGACCAGTGCGTCCGAATGCCTGATAATCAGACAAATCTACGAAAATGTCACTCCGCCGCAACAGCGCAGCAACTTCTGAGCGAGACAGAACCCCATATAGTTTGAAATTGAAGTCTCGACACAGCGCCAGAAACAACGGATCTGATTCCTCGCAGCCAAAAAGATGGATGCGAACCTTTTCCGGGTATCTGTTCGCGATATGCCCAAGCACACGCATCGTGCGCTCAGCGCCTCGTCTTGGCGTTTTCGGCCGAATCATGGCCGTAATATGCACGAGCCCGTCTTCGCTTCGAAGTGCGGGAAAATAAGTATCATGATCGATACTTGGAACAACTTTGTGAACGGCAATTCCATGTTCGCATTCGATCTCGCGGACAATCCATCTGGTCTTTGCAAATAGGACACATTCCGGCAGGCGCGTATAGGAAGCTCGCGCCTGCTCCCATAATTCAGTATTGCGTTCGAAAAACATCGGTTCATAATCCTGGACGTAATAGGCTGGCATGATATGAGGGCATGCCTCATGGACACTGGCCAGAAGCTCGACAGAATGAAATATAGTCGCTACCACGACATCATAGTCTGACGCAATATCAATGAGATTATGACTATCGAAACCGACGAAAATATCATCCGAACCAGGGACATCATGATAAAGCCTATGCAGGTGCTCAAGATCTTTTGACCTCACTGCGATTCGCGCATCAATACCGAGGCGCTTCATCGCCGCGGTTTCCTGAACAACCGAGTGCGCACCACCACTCCCGCCTTTAACAGGAAGCAAAAAAAGAATCTTTAATGCAATAGGGTTGATAATAACCGTATTGACAGATAAAGACTGTAACTTGGCATTAACTTTCTGCCGGATGACAGATAGCAGTTTAGTCTCTTTTATTTCATTTATTAATTTCTTTACCTTTTCCTCGCCGTGTTTGTGCCTAAGCGCGCTGTTCCCTCGCTTCGAAAATTCTTTGCGTTGCTCATGTCCAAAGCTTTTGGACTTTGAATGATAGACATAGGTATCATCTGCAATGGCAAGAGTAAATCCGGCATCAGATGCCCGCATGCAATAGTCGTTTTCTTCGCCATAGCCAACCGGGAAGCTCTCTTCGTCCATGAGCCCTATTGTTTCTATGACTTGCCTCTTTATCAGATAGCAAAACCCATTAACGAAGGGGAGTCTGGGATAGATGCGCGACGATTCCTCACGTACAATTCTCGCCATATCTTCGATATTCAATCCTGAAGGCAGTTGATTAATTGCAAACCCTTCAGCATCGAAAACTTCAGGAACTGATTGCCATGTTGCCGCATTTGAAAGTGGGCCGACTATACCGATTTTCGAATCGGAGACAGCGCAACGTATTAACCCATAGATCCAGTCCCTGGTGACAATAGTATCGCTGTTCAGCAGAATTACATATGGAGCCGTGGAACGCTTCAAACCGGTATTTACCGACCGGGTGTAGCCCAGATTGCCCTCATGCTCGATAAGTTCAACACTATCCCGATTTCCAGACCAGTTTCGAAGCCACTCTGTCGTAGCCGCATCAGAGCCGTCGTTTATTATGATTATGCTCTGATCGAAATCGTCAACATTTCGCTGCACGGAATCGAGACAGGCTTTTACATCCTCTATTGCATTAAAGACAGGAACGATAATATCAACTCGTACGAAGCGCCTTAAAGCTGGCGCCAAAACGTCCATCATTGATACCGAGGTAGCAGTCAGCTGCGGCGCTTTCGTCTTGGCAGCTTCATATTCAGCCAACTTTCCGGTAATAATGCTGCGATCCTTCTCTGATGCGGCAAATGAGTCCCGCAGTGCCAGCACCTGTGCTGCTAATTCAGAATTTTCAACTTCTACCTCACTGAGAAGCTCACAAAGATGAACTCTTTCCTCTTCCGAGCTGACGAGTGAATGCGTGAAGCCTTTCCACTCATCGCAAATGGCTATGATATCGTTTTTGAGTTCTTTCAGCTGTATTGATGTTTTAATTCGATTCTCTTCATTTATCGTAAAAAACTTCTCAAGCTCCTTTGATTGTAACTCGAATTCTGAACGCTCCGATTCCAAAGCTTTTATGCGCTCCCGGAGCCTAATGCTCTCTTCTTCTGACTTGGAAAGAGCCTGCGCGAGACCTTTCCATTCCGCTCCGAGAGAAATAAGTTCGGCTTCTATGCGTTCATGACGTTTTGAGACTATGCAACGATCCTCCTCATATGATGTTAAAAAATGCTGAAATGCTTTTAATTGTGACTCAAGGTTTGACCTTTCTGACTCCAGATCTTGAATGTGCTCTCTGAGACAAGCACTCTCTTCTTCAGACCTGGCGAGGGACAATGATAGGCCTTTCCATTCAGCTCGAAGCGAATCAAAGTCGGCTCTCATATCTTCAAGCTGTGTAGTGACTACACTCTGGCTCTCCTCATATGATGCAAGGAATTGTCGAAATGCCTTTGATTGCGATTCAAGCGCGGATAGCTCCGACTCTATCTCGTGAATACGATTCTGAAGCAGTTCAATCTCGTCGCTTGAGCTCTTCAGTTGAATCTTTGATTTTTCAAATTGCTCTAATAGAGATTTTTTTTCAAATTCCGACTGGTCCAAAAGCCTCTTATGCAGTTGGTATAAATCTGTAATCTCCTTTTTTTTCTTTAAATGAAGCTCATATTCCAGCTTGTGTTCGGCGATTTGGCATAAAAGGGCAATCCGGTCAGACTCAAGCGCTTGAATCATCTCTTTTTGAAAGTTAGATGAACGAATAAATTCTAAATATTTATCAAGACGCTCGTTTTTCGATATCCGTCCGTCAGGAATGAGCAATGTCAGGCCATTCCAAAATTCCAGATGAAATTGAACATATCTATTTTTCGATTCCGAAATAAAATCCTCAACAGCCGTCATTACGCCATTTTGGTTTCCATCGTCGGAAATGGCATTATTCAGGTGAGCGTTTATGCCCCCCTTTTCACATAACTGGCTCTGTCCATAACGAAGCCCCAGTTTTTTAAAAGGATGCCGATAGTCCGCGGGAATTTGGTCTGGATTGTAATACAGGTCGCGTCTTCCATATGGCCAACCAGTATCATGCAATACTAAAACAGGAAGGTTTTTCTTTGCTGCCTTGCTATTTATCAGCTTAAGTTCGTTGATTACGGTATACCAGTTATGATCTCCATCAATCAGATAAATATCACATGCTGTCATCGATTTGAGAGCATTTAAGCTTAAATCCTGATGCAGGATACATGACCCTTTGAAAGAAGCTAAAAACTCTGACGGGTTATATTTCGGATTGGGGTCAATAATTTCAAGGAATGCACCGCTTTCTAGACAGTATTCAAGAATTTTTCTGGTATTGTGTCCATAATCCGAGCCTATCTCACAAATTCGATTTGGGTTAACGGCATTCAGCAGCGGCCTTATTATCCAATCCCAGAATTTGTACACGATCAGCTCCCCAAAAAAATAGAATAATTTATAAATCCTTTTACAGCCCCAGGATGACCTTCGCGCTTACCGCTATTTGGAAAAGTATTTGTGTAAGGTCCTTTGCAATCTGACGCGTTTTCACATCGATCTTGGGCAGGACCAAAATTTCATCGCCAGGCCTTATTCCCGCATTGCCGCTGGAAAACCTGAAAAAACCTCGCTCTCCGGTCGCTTCATCAAAGCTCCCGTCCCTGTGGGCTATTATTATGCGGGAGACATCCGCATTTTGCGTGTACCCGCCCGCATGTCTTATATAATTATTGACGTTGAATGAAGCATCATATGCGATGGCGTTTGGGAAAAGCACCTCTCCATTCACAAGCACCAAACCGTCTCTGACAGGTACTCGCAAAATATCGCCATTCTCGAGAAGAAGCTGGTCGCGTTGTTCTGCGGAGGCTATGAAAACCTGACCAGATGGCTCGATCCTTTTAGCGCGATCGACCCACTGCAGGATGAGGTCGGCCTCATCTTTGCGTAGCCTTGCCTCGTCGCTCGTGCCAGAGCGCGCAGTCAGGGCAGACGTTTCAAGGCTCTTAAGCGAGGTCTGAAGCATTAGCTTCTGGCGTTCTTTAACGCTTCGGCGGAAAAGCTGGAGGCTTTCCGAGTCTGACCGCTCTGAAAACCGGATGCCCTTTACCAACTCGCCGATCCTTGTGCCGTAAGGCAAGACATATTCCTGGGGGCTCAGGTGCTCGCCCTCGACCCGCACGGTGATAGTGCCTGGTTTCTTGTCTGCGGTGAACTCCAATTCATCGCCGTTCCCCAAGACCACGCCCGCAGCATCGGCAATTGAATAGTATTCGACATTTTTCACAACACCTGTATTCCGTACTACGCGAACATGGGTAGCTTGCGCTAGAGGCTTGGCAATCTTAATAATATCCCCGATGCTATAAGCCGAGTCTCTGAATTCGAAACGCTTCGCGTTCTCAGCAAGGCCTTCGACCATGATAGTATTCTGGCGCTGAGAAACGAAGATAACGTCGCCATCCGCAAGCTGAACGAGCGGCATCCGCCCTTCGAGCATAAATTCATAAAGGCTCACTGATGTGCGGACTTCTTTGCCGCGCATTACCTGAACATTCAGGAACGAGCCCCGTTCCGGGTCTATGCCTCCGGCCTGGTCCAGATAGTGCAGCAGACTATCCATCGAGGTGCCGCTGTAAAGGCCTGGACGATTCACAAAACCACCCACGAACACACGTACGGGCTGGGCTGCTGCAAGACTGGCATAACTATATACGTTGGCGCGGAATACCTTGCTGACGGCAGTTCTCACGACTTCCTGAAGATCGAGATTGCGGATGCCTAAAGCGCCTATTGGGCCGACGTGAGGCAAGAATATGTTGCCCTGAGGGTCTACAATGAGCTGGCCGTCAAACTCAAATGCGCCCCAGAGGCGCACTTGCACCATATCGCCAACCGTGACTGCGTAATCCGGATTGAACTGGGTGGCGCCGCCCCGTGCAAAGGAGCCAGTAAAGAGGTTCGCGCCAAAAACGTTACTGGCCAGGTTTGCGGAGTAATCAAAGAATTGCGGGGACTGGACGCCTATTGTGGGCGTGGGCAATGGAGCGCTTGGTGCTTTTGGGGGCTGCATGCCCTTTTCATCGGCTGAACGCACTTGATCTCCTGATGAACCGATGCCTTCGAGAGTAAATGAGTTACCTTCAACGGCGCCGGTTAGCACCAAGGCAACAAGCAGCACAAAAAAGTATAAACGCCTGATCATTGTCTAATCCCGATGGTCGCGTATGATCGCGATGAGCATTTGTATGATTCCGGCTAAAACGAACACGGAAATCGCGAATACAGTGATATTGTAAATCCTGCGCGGCTCAAGAGGGTACTGGGGCCTCGTAGGGCTTTGCAGGACAGACACCTTTTTAAGCGTGCGGGTCGCTTCAATTCTGCCTTTTTCAAGCGCGGCCAATGCGTTCCGGTATAAGTCTTGAGCGAATTCGGCCTCCATCTGCATGCGCTGGAATTCTTCAACGGTACGGTTGAGGGTCGAACCCTTAGGCGACGCCAGCCGGGCCTGCTCTTCGCGCGATTGCCTTTCAAGCGCGGCGATCTGCAGCGTAAGCTGTGCTATCTCCGGCGCTTTGGGACTCAGATAGCCCAGCATGGCCTGCCGCTTTGCCTTCAGTTCCGAAAGCTGACCCTCGAGCTTTGCAACTATGGAGGCAATGGCCTCTATCGCGGCCTCAGGGGAGATGAGCCCCTTGGCACTCTGGTACCCTACAACGGCAGAGCGAGCTTGTAAGACGCGATCTCCTATCTGAGTGACCTGTTTTTCGAGAAACGCCACCTGCTCGCGGGCAAGACGATGCGCCATTTCGTTCATGAATCCCTCGCCTTCTTCGACAAGCGAGGCGGCAATGGCCTGAGCCATCTCCGGCGTATAGGCCTGGGCGCGTATGCGCAGCACGCCCGCGACGTTATCCATTTCGACGCTCACCCTGCTCAGAAAATGCCTGTGAAAAAACTCCTGCGAAGAATCCTGAAACCACATCCTCGAAATAAGATCGTACCGCTTGTCGCTATAATGGCCGCGAATGCTGAGTTTCGAATCGAGCTTATTAAGCATGTCAACAGAACGCAGGTGCTCTCGAAGCAGCATGAGATCGTTGCCCTTATTTCCTCCAGTTATAAGCGAGACAAAGTCAGTTCCCTGCACTCCGGCCATGTCTGTGCGATCAATCACGATGCGGGCTTCGGAGACATAGCGGTCCGACGCTATCAATCCCCAGTAGGCTATCGCAAGAGCGATAAAGACCAAGCTCGTCTTGAATAAAGAAGGCTGGCGGAAACCCGGCTTGAACAGTCCCTTCAAGTATTGCCATTGACGCTGGATCATGAAGCCATGCTTTCCTTATAGCTCTGAATGGCATCATCGATCCGGTCGAACCAGTATGCGTTCCCCTGATGAAGCCATATCCCTGCCTGGCAAAACTCGCGTAAGCTTTTCTCGTCGTGGGTGACCATGACAAGGCCGGCGTGGTCAGCCAAGCCCTGGAATGCCTGGCGTGATTTCTTTTTAAATGCGGCATCACCGACGGCCGTCAATTCGTCCACAAGGTAAACATCGAAATCGAATGCCAGCGAGAGCGCAAACTTAAGGCGCGCCTGCATGCCTGATGAATAGGTCTTTACCGGTTCATCAAAGGCATCTCCCAATTCAGAAAAATCACGTATAAAGGCCAACTTGTCTCTCAGGCTGTCTTCGTGGCCGTGCAAACGGCATACGAATTTTGCATTTTGCTTGCCGGTAAGAGAACCCTGCAATCCTCCGCCAAGACCAAGGGGCCACGAGACACGGCAGCGCCGTTCGATACTGCCCCTTGTGGGTTTGTCTATACCGCCGATGATCCGTAGCAAGGTGGATTTGCCAGCGCCGTTCTGCCCTATAAGGCCAACATTGCATTGCCGTGGAATATTTATCGTTACGCCTTGCAATACCCATTTACCAAGACCATGGTCTGTGCGATATCGCTTATAAACTTCTCTTAATGATATCAATGAGTCACCAATTTATTTGAAAAGCGCATGTGCAGTAGGAGTCCAAAAAAAACTGTAAGCAATGAAAAAACAGCTAAGTAGCTGAGTGAAATACCTGCAATATTTGGATATCCCCTAAAAAATGCTGAACGCAATCCCTCTAATCCATGAATAATTGGATTAAGAATAAGATACTCCTGAATGACCGCGGGCATCATAAATGGGGCAAAAAATACGCCCGAGATAAAATAGAGCGGCGTAAATGTAAGATTAGCGATTTTGCCAATTTCAGGAACCAAAGTAGCGCCCACGGAAAGCATGAGCCCGAGACCTGCACCAAATAGCCAGAGCAGCATCCATGCTGTTATTGCTCTGAGAGGATCATTTGGTAAAACATCAAAGCCAAACAGCGCCATGATGGATAAAAGCGACACTCCGACAAATAACTGAATTACACCTTCCAAAAAAATACGAACCAATACCGAATCAATCGGTTTCCCCTGCCTATAAGCAAATAGCGCCATATTGGCAGAGATTGCACCAATTGATCGCTGTGCAGAATTTTTGAATAGATGGAATCCAATAACGCCTATTGCTAAGAACAAGGCGAATTCGACCCCAGGCAAAACACGTTGACGGATTGTGGAGAAGATGATCATAAGAAAGGCCACGTGAGCTACAGGTTCAAGCAGTAGCCATAGCCACGCGGAACGACCAGCAGAGAGGCGAGTCAGTGCTTCACGCAGGAATAGCGCTTTCCAAACGGAAATAGTAACGTCTAATGGTGTGCGAGAGATACTCATCTGGATGATAACCCATCAAGGCATAGCTATTCAAAAGAAGCAGAAACTCACTAAATTTAAAAGAAATTCATTAACTTTTAATTACTGAATCGAATCTGAACAATGGCGGCGGGGAAAATTGAATGCGGCCCGGAGATTGGCCCAACGTTTTAGTTACAACTCCTAAATCGAATCATGATGATGAGCAACATAATAAAAGATTTTGCCTACAATTGTCAACAGACAAAATGAATTATTATGATGTAATTCACCATCAATATTTAATAATTCTCTCAGGGATGAGCCTAAATAGCATGAAAAACCAGCATAAATTTGCGGGGTTGAGAAACTGATTGTTTTATGTTTAGTTTGGTGGTGTTAATTACGACTTTTTAGAAAAATAGGATTTTGAATCTATTATTTTCACGAATTTTAATTTTTTTAGGTTTCGTTTTTATACCGATAGGAACTCTTTCCGTCGCTCTTGCAGAAGCTAATTTATACGAGTTTTCCGGATGGCGTACATTCATAACGGCTGGGGCCTTGCTGATTATTTTAGGAATACTTTTAAGGTTTTATTCTGTATCGGAAAAAGAATGCCCTTATTGCGCGGAAATGATAAAATCAGCAGCTTGTTTTTATAGATACTGCAACAAAGACTTGAGAAAAACATGAAAAATGGTGAACGTTCGAGAATCTTCAGAGGCTCTTTTTATTCATTACTTTTTTCGACTCCCGTGTGGATAATTATTGCCGCAATCGTTTGTTTTTTGATTTTTAATTAGCGATCTGGTGCACGATCCGGGGTACCAGATTCCAAGGCAGAATTTTTATTGAGTTTTAGAAGAAGGATAGAAATTCAGTATGGCTCCTCTCGCATAAGTATTGGGATTTTTTCATCTAAACACTATTCAAGGTCAAAATGTAAAATTTTGTTGTAGTTCCTTTAGATATGGATATAATCAAATCTTGGCAGGGCTCATGAATGTCCCATCCTTGAGCCATCACGATTAGACATTCCCGTAATCATCTCGACTGCATCACATGAGCTCCTGCCGACTTTAATTAAAAGGAACAGCCATATTCCGCGATTTTCACCTCTGCTGATCGTATATCAACGAACCATCCTCCTGTATTGAGAAGTGCTGGACAGAATACTTCATCAGATTGCTTTGATACGCAGAAGCAAAGAGTATACTCAAGCAAGAATGGCAAAAGAGCTTGGATTGGAAAGGTCTACCTATGCACGCAAAGAGAAGGGGAAAATACCGCTCACCTTGAAAGAGTTTCTTTTAATTTCAGAAATCTTAGAAATACGACCAGAATCCTTTTTTAAGCCGTTATCAAAAAAATGAGAGTACTCAGTGAGTTTCTTGGATTCCAAGCTCTTTTATTTTATTTAACAATGTATTCCTGTGCATACCAAGCCTTTTAGCCGCAAAAAGCCTATTCCAGCCAGTGTCATTTAAGATTTTTAAGATAAAATCCTTCTCGAACGCCCGCACAGCCTCATAATAGGTAATGCCAGTTCTATTCGTATCAAGATCAAAGAAGGTCCGCGGCAGGAGTTCAATATCTATCTTGCCACCCATCTTGGAGAGCACGATAAACATTTCGGACAGATTCTGTAATTCACGCACATTGCCGAACCAAGGATGATTCATCAGAACCTGCATCACTTCATCCGTTATTCCTAAGACCTGATTGTTGCTTCTTTTCGCATACAGGTCTATATAATGCTGAAGGGACCTGCCCCGCGTGGCAATCTTCTTGTACCGCTTGGGATCAAGTGCGTCCCTTAGCTCTTTGAGCCCCTTTACCTCAAACCGCATGTCGAGCCTCCTATGACTGGAGCGGAGTGCCGGAACCGCCCCGACCCCTGGAGCCTGGGTAGCTCCCGGCTCTCTCTTGAGCCTTCCTCCGCCTCGATAACCCACTTCAAATCCTTCCGCTTCGGGTA
>Ga0209323_10002324_pt1 | contig 12635 bp, 16 predicted proteins | sample Rifsed19ft2_FD_184014 | JGI IMG/M metagenome (GOLD analysis project Ga0209323, IMG submission 184014) | Soil microbial communities from Rifle, Colorado, USA - sediment 19ft 2 (version 2) | ecosystem: Environmental > Terrestrial > Deep subsurface > Rock core/Sediment | place: Rifle, Colorado...
GTTGTTTGTTAACATAGTTTCCAAGAGGACTTCTCGCAGGTTCTTCTCAACGATTTTTTTGCGATCTTCAAGTCTTTTAACTTGTACTCCGTCTAGGCGCTTTTCCAGCTCATCGCATATTCGCTCTGCCACCGGAAAAGCAACATCATTTTCTGCGAGATTCATCTTGAACTCTGAAAGCACTGGACGCAGGCTCTCAGCCTTCAGCTCGGTTGTTGTAACCTTGTTTACAAGCCCTTTCAGTCCGGATTTTAGCTTCTCAAACATCTTTTGCGGCTGTCTCCCCTCTCAGTTCGGCAACCAATCTCTCGAACTTTTCCCTGCCCTCGCCAATTCTTCCCGCGACTTGAGCGAATTGCTGCTGAAGAGACATCCTTGTTTTCTGCAGGCTTTCCAAACGTTTCTTCATGATCTCTTTCGTCTCCGGCAACGTTTTTTCAACAGAGACTCCTGCACCTATTCCCACGACTATTTTGTCCGGATTTTCAAGCTTTGCGCGAATGTAGGAATTGCCGCCAATTGGAACGAGGAGCGCCGAGTTCTCTTTTTCCTTCTCTATGCCTTCCAAACTCATGTTAGCATACGTGAGGTCGGTTAGGGCAGCATCCACCATATTGATTCTGGACTGAACAGCTTCGGCTGTCTGCTCCAAAAAGCGCAATTCAACGCTTAGTTTGCGAAGTTCCTCCTCACCCTTGCTTGCCAACTTCCTCTTCTCCAGTAACCATTTTTTTCAGCAACGGATTGTCAATCTCTTCAGGCAAGACCTCTTCAACCTTGACTATTTTTATTTGGAAACGTTTTACACGGTGTTTGCTTCCCAGTTCAGCGTAGACTTTTTCTACCGCATGCTCAGGTTTTAAGGCTATAACTTCTTTCTTGAAAGGGGTTTGCAAATTTGGTTTTCGGATTTCGCCGAGCACCCTGAAAACTTTCACTTTACTCATCTTCCTTCACCACATCCAGAGCATTCTCAATTATAAACATCTCGGGACCAGTAGTCAACGACCCTGCGATAGCAGCATGATTGTTGCCTATCAAGCCCGTGCCAACGTAAGGTATCCCGCAATTAATGGTGCTTACATCAACTGGAACCTTCAAAACATTTTCCAGAAGCTTCTTTTCTTCTTCCTTCAGCAAAGGATGCGCCACAACTCCCTTATTCGTTGCGACCGCCAACGAGCCGACGTATGGCAAGCCGGCAATTTCACCATGTACAACCTCTACTCCTAAAGTATCAGAAATCGCGTCTATCTCTGAACCTTTGAATCTCGGGTCAACAACTGCGCCATGGTCGTTTGCCAAAACTAAATTTCCATACGCGGTTTTTTTGGTCTCCATAACCGCTATGTTTCCTTCGAATACAGACTTTATTGCGTCCAGTTCTTTGTCTTCCACAAAGCTTGGAAGCAGAAGCCCGTTAGAGTTTGCGCACGCCAGCGCACCGACTAAGACTGACCCACCTACTAACGTGTGTATCACTTTGACTTTCAACCATTCCGCCATTTTTTCAGCTTTCTTGGACGGAACTAGCTTTGGAACAATGAGTATTTCATCAGTAGCTAATGAGTAGACGCCTATGCTTTGGCTGCCGACGAGGTTGTACAGGTAAATAGCCAAAATCAGTCTCCTCCAACCAAACTGAATTTGAATGAAGACACGCTGAGCGTAGAAGCTACATTTGTGAAGGTTTTCGACTTGCGATTGACACTGCATGAGTAATTATCAGCCTGCAAATTTTGGGTTTCGTTTATCATGCTTGTTTTCACTTTTGGAGAAGGGTTTCTCTGAGGTTTTTGCTTCTGCAATAGTATTAGTCTGAGGTTTATAGTTTTTGTTTCTCAAAATTAAACCTATTACAAAGATTGGCGCTTTCACACTGAAATATTCATTTTGATCATATTATCCCAATGACTGGGGCAAATGATGGACATTTTTGTTACTGTAAATGCACAGTCACGCTAATTTAAGTAAATCTTTCCACACTCTTCAATCAAGATGTGGAGGTGTCTGTGTTGATCTTTGTAAGTCGTGGCAGACTTAAGAAGAAACCTACTGGGGGAACGCCTTTAGGAATAACTAAAATGCTGGACGTTTTTGAAAAACATAAGATCGAGGTTTTAGGATTTTACTGGACTCTTGGACGCGATGACACAGTTATGATATTCGAAGCCCCCAGCAAGAGAGTGGCTATGAAAATGTCTATCGACTCAGCTGATGTAGTGACCACGGAGGAGATGGTGGCTGTTACGAGGGAAGAACCGCTCAGACTCCTGTAGAATGATAAGGGCGACAATGCTTGCGTGGCTTTGATGAAAAGAAGGAGGTGAAATATTGTTAGGAAAGAAGAAGCATTTAGCCGCAGCGGTTCTGATCACTTTATTTTTGACAGTCACACTCTTTATGATTTTGCCGTCGCGAAGTCAGGTTGCGTCGCCTCAGTATGACCCTTGGGTGGATTTAAACGATGATGGAACAATAGACATTTTGGACATTGCGATGCTCGCGGTGAACTTCGGCACATCTGGGAATCCGATTGATAAAATAGCGTTATTGCAGGAACTTCAATCTGAAGTGCAGGCTTTGCAGGCCAAGGTTGAGGCTTTGGAACAGAACGGTACAACGCTGTCAGAAATCTATGATAATGCCAGAGACTCTGTGGTGATGATTCAGGGAACCACGGTTAACGGGACAATTCAGGCTTCAGGATTCGTCTATAACTATTCGGGCACAATAGTTGTGCTCACGAATAATCATGTTGTCTCTGGAACGAGCGAGATAAGCGTGACGTTTTCGAATGGAAACGGATACGCGGCAACGGTGAAGGGAACAGACCCATACGCAGATTTTGCCGTGCTCACGGTCAACGCTCCAGAGTCTGAGTTTAAGCCTCTGGAAATCGTTGATTCCTCAATCTTGAAAGTAGGCAACATTGTAGTGACCGTAGGTAACCCGTTTGGTTTGGTTAGTACAATGACGACTGGTACGGTTAGCGCTCTTGGAAGAACGATTACCGAGGAGTTCGCCGGAGGGTTCATGATAGCTAACATAATACAGACTGACACGGCGATAAATCCTGGCAACTCCGGAGGACCATTGTTAAACTATTTGGGCAAAGTTGTGGGTATAACAACTGCCATAGTTTCAGGTTCTCAGGGACTAGGCTTCGCCATTCCGTCTAACACGATGCTTAGAGAAATACCCGCTTTGATAATTAACGGCACATATCAAGACCATCCGTATCTTGGAGTTAATGGAGCAGACATGGACTATGCAACAGCTCAAGATTTGGGCATAAGCATAACTTACGGTTGGAGAGTTGCCAGCGTCGTGTCAGGCGGACCCGCCGCTAATGCCGGCGTGAGAAGCGGAGACATAATAATTGGAATAAATGGAACTCGCATTGCGAATGGGGATCAAATGTCAAGCTATCTTGAAGCGAACACTTTGCCAGGAGAAACAATCACCCTAAGCATATTCAGAAACAATCAAACACTGCAAATACCCTTGATATTAGGAAGAAGACCCCCACCACCATGAATTCTTTTAACGTTGCAAAATCGACGCTAACTTATCAATGGGCAAAAAGCCTAATCTTGATAGAGTACGCCAATCTAGATGCGCTTGACTTATTCCATTATTTGCTTCTAAACACGCTCACAGAATAGCGAAATCCTGATAAAATCTTAACATCAGGTCTCAAATGAATGGGCTGTCCGCAATTGCCCACACAAACGCCTAGTCGCCTTCAGCCAAATACACAGTCACATTACCATCCTTATCCTTCGCAGCCCTCACCCGAATATTGCGAGGCGGCTTCTCTATCCCTCTCCCCCAAACCCGCTCATTAACCTCATTACTAACAATAAGCTTCTTAGGCTCCTCCGTCTCCTCCTCTTCTCCCTCCCCACGCGCTCCAAACTTCATATGCTTAACCACAAAACTCCTAATCATCCTCATAGCCCTAGGCGCCCTCTTATTCGCAGGCCTAATCCACGCTCTGCCCAACGGAATCGTGTAGATTTTCTCTTCAACAATCTCCTCTTCCTCTTCTGCCTTCTTCTTGCGCGCTGACGGCTTCGCTTCCTCTTCCTCAACTGTTACAGGCGTTTCTTCCATTGGCTTGGGCGCTTCCTCTGCGCTTTTTTCAGCAATTTCCTCTTGCGGAGCTTCTTCAGTCTCTTCCTCAGCTTCCGCTTCTTCAGCAGTTTCGGCTAATTCTTCGGCTTCCTCTTTCTCAACTTCGGGTTTTTCCTGCTCATTCTCGCTCTCTTTTTCCATCAGCATTTCCTCTATGCCTTTATTTTTCTGGTCCGCCAACGTCTCCTGCCCTTCGGATTGGCCCTGAACTTTCCAAGGGTTTTGCTTATCACCCATGTGGGAACAGGTTTCTTCTGTTTTCCCGCCTTGGCGAGCCTCCGTTTTTTAGCTGTCGGTTTGTTTCGAGCCATTATTACACCCTTCTTATTTTTGTTTCGCGCCTTTGAGCTTGCAACTGGACAAGTATCCGCTTTAGCTGCTCGTCTGACAAAGGTATCGGAAGTTTTCCCTGCTGGGCGAGCTGTATTAGCTGCAGTTCAAGCTGATCCGTGAACTCTGACCTCACCATTTTCAGGTTAGCCAATCTTTGTCTGGCTTCTGGACTCAATATTTTTCGCAGCAACGCTTGCTTCTGCGATTCGAGTTGCTCTTCCGCCTGCACCTGCCTCTGCTCTTCAGAAACTCTATGTTGCAATGCTGAAAGTCTCCTTCTGCGAAGTTCTTCCAGCTCCTCATCAGACATTCTTATTCGCCTTTTTGGTACTTCTCAAGTTCAGGATAATCCTTGGCTAGCTCCTTGCTAATCCCTTCTGCAATTTCCTGCAAAAGCTTTCTTCCTTCCCTGGTTATTTTTCTTCCATGCGGCTTAACCGTTGCAATAAGCCCCGCAGCTTCAAGCTGTTGAAGAGCCTTTCGTATTATTGCGCCACCTGCTTTCCTCGCATGTTCCGGCGTGACGCCTGGGTCTTTCCGTCCTCCGTACTCGGCTCTCAGTTTTTCCACACCAGTTGATCCATGCACATAGATTTTGCGCAACAAAGATGCACATCGCGTGTACCACCAGTCCGGGTTTTGCGGCTGTTTTTGAATGTGCACGCCAGTTTTCACGAGATTTGCCCATTGAGGCGGATTAATCTGATCAACATTTTCCTTTAGGTAAACGGCTAGTTTTCGGATAAGTTTAGATGCTGGCACGTCGTTTGGAGTCAGCAAAGCTTGATGTCCTCTTGTCTTTTCCCTCAGTAGAATCAATTGCCAAATATAAAAGTTCTCTGGCTACAACGATGAAACCTGTCCATTACTTGAATCTATGCTGATGGAGGTTTCACTTTCCGACGCCTTTTGTACAGCATGAAAGTGTGACCTCTAACCTCTACGAGAAACGCTTCTGCCTTTTCAGCGATTCCCACGGCAATCTGTTTAGCTTCATCCGCTGCAAGAGCACTTTTCAAAATCTTCACTTTGATCATCTCCTTATTCTCCAACTGCTTCTCAATTTCGCCCAACAATTGCTCAGAAACGCCACTCTTACCAATCCGGATCGTGGGGTTCTCCAAGCTTAATTCGCGTTTGATGCGGCGCTTCATGCCAGCAGTCAGCTTGCTCATGGCTTTAACATCTGCTCTTCTCTCTTAAGAAGTATCCGCGTCTGCTTGTCACAAATAAAACACGTAACCACCACATGAGGTTCCCTGCGTTGCTTTATCCGCACACGACAATTAACCCCGGGCAAAATGAAACTTTTACAATGCCGACAAACCTGGCGCCTATACTCGGTTGGCAAACGAACTCGAGCCGCCATGGCTATTCTACGAGCGATATGCACGTAACGCTGCGCTAAAACGGGATCTTCATGAATAATCCTTCTAGCTAGACGAAAAAGCGTTCGAATACGATCAAGAGTAATGCGTCTCGTGGCTGGATCCAAACTTACATGGCACTCCATTCAGAACATCCTATTAGCCTATGACAGATTAGGCTTTCCATTTGGATTTCGACGTCTGAGCCATCTAACCAAAACACCGACTTGAAAAGGCGACACATAAAAACATTTAACTTCGCCAACAAAGCTAATTCTGAAACACCCAAATGTTCATTTGGTTTGTCTTTAATGGGAAAATACACTCTGATTATCACAGAAAAACCTGATGCTGCCAAAAGAATAGCTTCAGCTTTAGACATTAAGCAAAAACCTCAAAAAATAGTGCACAACGGAGTCCCATATTACGTGGCTAAACGTGACAAAGAAATAGTTGTCGCCCCGTCCATAGGACATTTATATACAGTTGCCGGAGAAAAAAGCGAAAGAAACTATTATCCAGTTTTCAGTTTCAAATGGGTGCCCAGATACATAGCTGAGAAAAGAGCAAAAGGAATCCGTGTATGGATTGAAACTATTTCGGAATTGGCGAGGGACGCTGACGCTTTCATTGACGCGTGCGATTATGACATTGAAGGAAGCATCATAGGTTATTGCATACTAAAATACGCATGCGGCAACAAGGAAAATGAATCAAAACGCATGAAATACTCGACGCTGACTGATGATGAACTTCAGAAGTCATATGCAAAGCTGCTCCCGCATTTAGATTTCGCCCTCATAGAAGCTGGACGAACAAGGCATGAAGTTGATTGGCTTTATGGCATAAACCTTTCAAGAGCATTGACGATAGCAGCAAAAAAATGGAGCGGAAAATATGCAACGCTAAGCACAGGAAGAGTGCAAGGACCAACCCTAAAGTTCCTCGCCGTGAGAGAGAAAAGTATCAGAAGCCATGTTCCGACGCCTTACTGGGAAATCAAGGCTACGGTTGAGATAGATGGGAAGAAGCTTGAAGCAGACTACATGAAGAAACCAATCGAGACAAGAAAAGAAGCAGAAACGGTCTTAGAGGCGTGCAAAGGGAAGAATGGAACAGTAGAAAAAATCGACATCAAACAATTCCAGCAATCTCCACCATTGCCCTTCGATTTAGGAGCACTGCAAGCCGAAGCCTACAGGGTATTTGGATACGCGCCTAGACGCACCTTAAACATTGCACAAAGCCTGTACCTGGACGCGCTAATCTCATATCCAAGAACAAGTAGCCAAAAACTTCCGCCAGCCATAAACTATGAAGCCATACTGAAAAACCTAAGCAAGCTTCCTCAATACCGGAAGTTGACTGCAGAGCTTCTTGCAAAGCCAGAGTTGAAACCTAAAGAAGGAAAGAAAGAAGACCCTGCACACCCAGCCATATATCCAACAGGAAAAACACCAGAAAGAGCATTGGACAGCTCTGAAAGAAACATGTGGGACCTAATCGTCCGACGGTTCATGGCGGCATTCGACGAATCAGCCATAAAACAAAGCATAATAATCTGCATCAATGTGAACGGACACCACTTCTACCTGAACGGAAGGCAAACCTTGAAAGAAGGATGGCTACGCTTCTACGAACCATATGTAAGATCAGAAGCTGCATTGCCACCCTTGCAAGAAGGGCAAACAATCAACGTTAGAAAAGTGATGGTAGAAGACAAGTTTACACAACCTCCATCACGATACAACCCAAGCAGCATACTCAAGAAAATGGAGAAAAACGAAATCGGAACCAAAGCAACTAGAGCAGATATTATACAGACGCTCTACGACAGAAAATACGTTCGAGACGAAAGAATAGTCGTTACAGACCTCGGCTTTGAAATTCTAGAAGTCTTGGAGAAATACTGCCCAACAGTCGTATCAATAAAGATGACAAAGGAACTTGAAGAAAAAATGAACAAAATCCAAGCCAACAGCGAAAAAAGAGAAAACGTGCTGACTGATGCTGTTGAAATTCTAAAGCCAGTTATGGAACAACTAAAGGAAAAGGAAGAGACAATTGGTGAACAACTAAGCAACGCTGTCATAAAGGCAAAACTAGACGAGAGAGTCATCGGCACATGCCCCGTTTGCAAAACCGGAAAACTAACAACATTATACTCGCGAAGAACAGGCAAACGTTTCGTCGGCTGCACAAACTATTTCAAAGGCTTATGCAAAACATCATTCCCTCTTCCGCAAAGAGGCACGGTAAAGCCGCTTGGACGGAGTTGCCGCCGATGCGGATGGCCCACAGTCTATGTTCGAATCAAAGGAAAACGTCCATGGACACTTTGTTTCAACCCTGAGTGCCCGTCAAAAGAGGAGAGAAAGAAAAGGATTGAAATGCACAATCCGCGGCAGAGAAGCTAATGAGAAAGTTTATTGCGAGCTACATGCAAATGCCTATGGCAACATCATCAAAAAGTATGATCAATGGAAAAAGGCCATGGGTATCACTTGGAAAGAGTATTTAAGTATGATTGCTAACAATCCCTTAACAGGAGAATGGGCTAAAGAAGTAGCTGAATGGTCAATGAAAAATGGAGGAAATGAGTATGTCGCGGAAAGTTAAGAAAACATTCTCATCATTGCCTTATTCCATGAACAGATTCTATTATAGAATTTCAACCACAAAACCCTCAACGCTCATCCTTTCGGTAGTAGCCATTGGAATTGCCATATTCTTGTTCGGAGGCGGCCTTTACAGCATAATAATGAAGCCGTTACCAGCCGTTTACTATGGCGGACGCTTCATATTCCTCTATCCGCGGTTGTCAGAACAATTTGTGAGTGACAGCATAGTCGCCACAACTCTCTATACTCTGGGCACTGTCGGGTTAATATCCATGTACCAAAGCACTAAATACGCTTACAAACCGAGACAAGCCTACATGATGTTTCTAGGTGGCATTGTTCTCCTATTCATGTCCTACATATTCCTCGAAGCTGTGATACAAATCAAACTCACAGGCTAACGCGATAGGATTTCTACCAAGGATTATTTTTCAAACCCAGCTTGTACGCTACAAAATTAGTGAGTACATGTATCGGCGGAGTTATGATTAGCACCGCCACGGCAAGCTCCCAAGAAACAATTTGCAGAGGAAGCGAAAACACTAGCGCACCTACTATGAAATCAACTTGATCAACAACGGGCAACAATCCGCCTGGAGCAATTCCGAGGCGTCGTTTTACGAAAGCTCCAAACAAATCCCCTAACAAGGCGCCTAAGGACAAGAGCAAGCCGAAGAGAATAGGATAGTTGAAAAGCCAACTCTCTAGCAAACCCACAGCGGTTCCAATTGCCAGTCCAAAAAAGAAGCCGCGGAAAGTCTTGTTCTTGCCAAAAAGCGGTTTCCCATCAACGAAGTTTTTTCCAAAGTCCAACGGAAGACCTCCGCCAACTAGCACAGGCAGAGCGTTCGCACAGTAGGCGGGAAATATGAATTTTAATACTTGGATTATTAATTGCGCTATCTCCATTTCCACAACCATCAATGAACTGGGTGTTCATGCATCCCTGTTTTATCTATTTTTAGGTATGATGTTAAGGGCTGAATCTCTTTTGTCTTTTTTGGAGCTTTTTCCAAAATCGCCCTGATCACTTGCCGTTCCTCCGTAGGCTTCAGGGCTATTATTATATCTGCCCAAAACTTCAGAACTCTCGTGCCCACTGGTTCTACGCTACCGTACATCTCCTTAAAAGAACTCCTGACTTGACTCGTCGCCAAGATGGCGATGTTCTGGGTTCTTGCAATTTGCGCTATGGATGCTAGCTCTCTGTTTAGTTCACGATTCAGTTTAAATGTTTCTTCAGAGTCGTCTGCAACCTTCGCGCGATAAAGCGAAGTGATGGTGTCAAAGACCACGAGCCCGAAGTTCGTAGCGATGTAATCCGTTAATTGATCTATTAGTGTTGCTTGTTCGCGAAAACTGTTAGGCTTTACCAAAATGATTAGGTCAGAGATTTGCTTAAAGTCTTCAGCGGCAATTTGGGAGAGCCTCTGCGCAGAAAACGTGCCGTCGCAGTCTATAAACAGCGTTTTGTAACCATGCTTTGCACAGTTTATAGCGCATTGCATAGCGATAGTGGTTTTTCCTGTTTCTGCTTCTCCATAGATTAAACTAACACTTTTGAGCGGGATGCCTCCATCTAGGGCTCTGTCGATTGTTTTACAGCCAGTTGAAATGTTGTGAAGCATCGTCTTGCACGTCAACGAATATAAGTCGCGAAACTTATAACTTGTTTTAAGTTGCATTTACACGAATAGGAAGGATTCATGAGACCCAAGATTGCTGTCGTAACTGTTTCGGGAAAGGCCTACTACTTGATCGTCAACGAGTTAAAAAGGAAGAACACACCGTTTTTAAGCTTAGTCCCAAACGAACCTGTCCCAATGGAGATTCAGGTTGTCATAACAACTGAGCAGGAGAAACATCTAATAAACCATGAAAACGTGTTAGCCTACAAAGATGGAGCGGAGCCAGAATCGGTAATAAATGAAGCGTTGCAGATTATTCAGGGAAAACAACACTACGAAAAGATAGTGATAGGCGTAGACCCTGGGGAAGTATTTGGACTAGCAGTGTTAGCCGACGGAAAAGTGGTGGAAACAGAAAACTGCTTTAGCTTCGAAGAGACACTGGAGAAAATCGCAAAGATTCTTAAGAATCTAGGTTCTCTGGCAACTTCGGTTTCAGTGAAAATCGGCGACGGAGTTCCGGCTTACAAAGAAAAGCTTTTAGGGGCTTTAGATATTGCATTGCCTTCAAGTGTGGTGCTGGAAAGCGTGAGTGAAGCCGGAACAAACAGTTCACTAAGTGAAAGCAAGCATAGAAGAGGACTGAGAGATATTGTTTCAGCCATAAAAATAGCTGGACGAAACGGACACCAATTCACAAGGAGGAAGATAAGTGAACCAAACAGTTGAGGCAGGCAAAACTCTTCTCGTTGATGGCCCAGCTTCCGTTGCAGTGACCTCTGGTAGCGTCGAAGTATTCGGCTCCATGCTGAACAAAAGCGGGAAAATTGTAATACGGGAAGGCAAGCGACTACCTTTCGCAGTGCACGAAAAAGCTACTTTTGAAATTTCGCTAGGAGAAAACGCGAACACTGAAGAAGTTGAAGGAGACACCGTTCCAATATCATGGATTGAATCATTCGAGGAAATTTCGCATTTTCAAAATAAGCCGATCACTGTGATGGTGCTGGGCACGGTTGACTCGGGAAAAACAAGTTTCTGCACATATTTAGCGAACAAACTGTTGCCTTTAAAGCAGAAAATAGCGATTTTGGATGGGGATTTGGGGCAGTCAGACATAGGACCACCATGTGCAGTGGCTTATACTTTTGTTACAAAGCCAATAGCGGACCTGTTTGATCTGAAGGCGAAAAACGCCTTTTTTATAGGCGTCACGTCGCCCAGCGGAGCTGCAGACAAAGTGATCAAAGGCTTGGCAGCTCTGAGAAAAGAGGTTGTGGATGCCAACCCAGACTTGCTTGTCATAAACACGGACGGGTGGGTTCAGGGAGAGGAAGCCATCAAATACAAGATACAACTAGTTGAGGAACTAAAACCGGACATTGTTTTCTGCATCCAGCAAAAGGATGAATTGGAGCCTATCGTGAACTCGCTTGGACAAATCCGGAAAGTTATAGTGGAGTTTCCTCAGGCAGTAAGACAGAGAAGCAGAGAAAAACGCCGGAATCTACGCGAACTTGGATATATGAAGTATTTGAGGAACGCGAAAATGCAATCTTACCCGTTAGGCTGGATAAAGATCGAAGAAAATGAAATGCTACCGGCGAGTGTTGACTATGGAAAGATGACGTATGCAAGCAAGATTTTTGAGATTTTACAAATGAAACCGTTACACTTTTCGCAGCTGCAAAACAGAATCTGGATGGTCATTGGCAAAAGACGATGGATAAGCGCGCATAACATAGAGAAGGTCGAAGCTTTCACCCAGAAGAAAGTCGTGTTGATCCGCAAAGGCGACGAGCAAGGACTGCTCATCGCTTTGTATGGCAATAATAGAAAGTTTCTCGGAATAGGTGTTTTGCGTGAAATCGATTATGCAAGGAAAACTCTGAAAGTTTTCACTCCAGTTTCAGAGGAAGTTTCAACAGTCTCTGTTGGAAAAGTCAAACTTGACAAAAACCTCAGAGAAAATCCAATTCTAACACAAGAAAGCGAAACTGATCTTGTAGAATTCAAGAACCTTGCTTAAAGAAACGGCTAAGTTCCTCGCGAATAACTTGGTCTTTGTCTGCCAAAAGTTTCAGGTTTTGGCGTATCCATAAAGGTAGAAAACGTTGGCAATAAGCCGTTGCAAAACGATAATCCAAAAAGATGATTGCACCCATGTCTTCAGGCGTTCTTATAGGTCTTCCAGCAGCTTGACACGCTTTCTTCATAGCAGGCAAGACATAACCGTATTCGCGTCCAAGCCCTGGAAAACGTTTTTCAAAATATTCTATTTGCGCTCGCACTTTTGGTGTTGGCTCTGCGTACGGTACGCCAGCTACTACGACAGAGTTCATTTCGTCTCCGGGAAAGTCAACGCCTTCTGACGAGCGCCCGCCTTGAACCCCAAGCAATACGGCGCCACCGGTTCTGGCACATGCTTTGAATTCAGCAACCATTTTCTCGTTTTCTTTGGAGCTCATGCCTCTGTATTCGCAAAATAGAGGCTTGTCAACAACATTTTCTATCCCTTCGGCGAGCAAGGATCCAAGAATTTCAAA
>Ga0209323_10002325_pt1 | contig 12634 bp, 15 predicted proteins | sample Rifsed19ft2_FD_184014 | JGI IMG/M metagenome (GOLD analysis project Ga0209323, IMG submission 184014) | Soil microbial communities from Rifle, Colorado, USA - sediment 19ft 2 (version 2) | ecosystem: Environmental > Terrestrial > Deep subsurface > Rock core/Sediment | place: Rifle, Colorado...
ACTTTTGATTTTTCTTAATATAAAATAATCAACTCAAAAAGAAAGGAGTGATGTCTGATATGAACCTTTGCCCAAAGTGTAAGCATATGTCAAATTGCCTGGTGCCGACAGAGCTTGATACATCTGCAGAGATGGAGTCTCTCGACGAGGCGCTTGAGGAGCTTAGGGAGATGCAGGAAGAGGAGGGGAGTAATTCAGTTTTTATCCCTGAAGATGTGGTATTTGAAGTAATAGTGTCGGAGTGTGCAGATTTCGAAGAAGAATCCTTCCATTAAGTTTACGCTGAAAAACGCCCATCTGCGGCATCAGGTCTTAGAATTTGAGACTCAACGTACTAACCAGTACGCCTCGCCTCAAATTCTAAGACCTTCCTTGCACCTGGGCATTTTTGAGCGTAAACTTGGTGATTAGGTTCTATGCTGAGATGAACCGTAGTTTCTGGATAAAGGGGTTAATATGGAAGCGTGTGAAGATGTTCTGAAAGAGAAATTGTCGAAGCGTGTCCTTTCAAATAAGACGACCAGGGAAGGCATGCTTGCCTGCTTTGTTGTTACATGGATGAAGTATCTATCAATGAAGGGTGCTTCCAAGCCTGAAGATACTGTAAGAAAGGCTATTTATGACTATGCAGGTGGGGCCTTTACATCAATAGGTGTTGACTTCGAGTTTCCTAATCTTGAAGATCTGAAGAAGGTTAAGGGTATCATTGAGGAAAGGATCAATATATCTTCAATTAAAAAGGACGCCCCTGAACTGTTCAATGAACATGAGAGGATCTGCAGTACCCTGTTCCAGAAATTCGAGGGGTAATGGACCCTGTTAGATTAAATAGGGACAGCGCCTATTTATTTGCAGATACTGTCAGAGACTAAATAAATAGGCGCTGTCCCTATTTAATCTTTATGGATCCCATAACACATGGTTTAGCGGGCGCTGTGATCGCCAAAGCCGGATTTTCCAGGAGCCTTGGGAAATGGGGTACTATAACCGGCATTATTGTAGCTTTATCACCTGATTCTGATTTTATACTCCGCTTATTTGGACAGGATGTTTTTTTAAGATACCACCGGGGTATTACCCATTCACTTATATTATTGCCTCTCTACAGTCTGCTGCTCGCCTGTATTTTCCAGCGTATTTCAAAGGTAAAGAATTTTTTCTATTTCTATCTTCTGTGTTTCCTGTCACTCCTGAGTCACGTGCTGCTGGATCTCGTAACCTCCTTTGGAACAATGGCATTAAGCCCTCTATCTGATCAGAGGCTTGCATGGGACATTATTTTCATAATTGATCCATATTTCACTGCCATACTCCTTATCCCGTTCCTGCTGACGTATCTGTTTAAAAGATATAACAGACAGCTTGGAGTAATATCTATAAGCATCCTTGTGCCGTACATTGCCCTGTGCATCTACAGCCATAACAAGGCTGTTTCCATGGCCTACCGGGATGCAAGTGAGGGTGGTCTCGCTCCGCATGTTGTTGCAGCGCTTCCTCAGCCGTTATCACCATTCAAGTGGGTTTTGCTGATTGATACAGGAGATACGCTGTATCAGCGTTTTATAGATATAAATAACCGGGATAACTACAGTCAGGGAATGAATGGTATAATGTGGGAGAAATGGCCTGACTCTCCATGGATAGACAAGGCGCTGACGCTGCCGGGTGTGGAATTCTACATGTGGTTTGCAAGATTTCCTGTGGCTGTAGTTAAGGATATGGCAGACGGACGTCACCTTGTTGAATTCATAGACCTCAGGTTTGATATTTTAAGGGATAGAATTCCTTTTACATATAGAGTAGAATTTGATAATGATGGAGCAGTAGTGCTGGAGAGATTTACGACGGTTAATTCTTTATTGGAAAATCATGGCAGAAGATAGCTTGACACTTACAGACGACTTTATCCTTAATGCATACAGGTTACCTAAAAATGTACAGCCTAAGATATGGAAGTGCATAATATTGCTGCTTAAGAGCGACCGTCATCCGTCTCTTCAGGTAAAGCAGTTGAGGACCGGGAGAAAGGGAATAATGGAGTGCAGGGTGGACGAGACATACAGGCTTATCTTTGAACAATCAGACAGCGGGCCTATAAGATTGTGGTATGTAGGGCATCATGACGAGGCATTGCAGTACGGATCCAGGATCACCGAGCTTGTGCCGAAAGAAAGACATCCTGAGGTATATCATGATAAGATGCTGCACGAGATTGATTTTTAGGTGGTATTAATACAAATATGATATTAAGTAATTTTGACATTGCCGGCCTGATTCTTTTTATATCCTGTACCTTGCTCTATCATGCCTACTATTATTCCAAGGTGGCGCGGCTTCCGAAAAACATTTTCAAAGGCAAGATAAACATTATCCGCAGGACCTGGGTGGAGAATATGCTTAAACCCGGCCAGGCGATAACTGCTGTTCAGTCGCTTCGCAACATTCATATGGCTGCTTCCTTCCTTGCATCTTCGAGTATTGTGTTTATAGGCAGCATCATCTATCTGATTTTTAATATTGAACAGACGTCAGGAATTGTTACAGGAAGGGGGACTATAGCACTTCCTGATTATCTTCTCTTTGTAAAGCTATTAACCCTTATGGTCATGTTTCTTCTGTCCCTTCTTAATTTTACCCTCTGTATACGTCTCCTTAACTACCTGGCTATTCTGATTGGCGCCTCCCCGGATACTATAGAAGAGACAATGAAGATGAATGCAGTTGACTACATTACAAAGATGTTTTCTACGGCCGGAATTCACTATACATTTGGTATACGGGGATTTTACTACACTATTCCATTAATAGGCTGGTTTCTGGGCACATGGCTCTTTATTGTGCTTACCATACTTGTCTTACTCCTGTGTCTTAGACTTGATTACGGAAAGTAACGTTTACGACTTCGTAAAAAGCCCATCTGCGGCGTTGCACTGCATATGGACTTTTTACGAAGTCGTCCGCTATTATGGCTTATCTCAGGCTGGCTACCTTAAGCTTTTCTTTTGAACTGTTCGTGTCTTTATTGTTGAAGTAAGTTAAAAGGCCTTCCCTTGCAACAAACGGGGCCTTGATCTGCCAGACAGGACGATTTATGACAAGCGCTGCTATCGCAATCTCAGGATCGTCAAGAGGCGCCATTCCTATAAACCAGCTATAGTCACCCTGGGGGTCATGACCTTCCAGTGACCCCGTCTTTCCGCCGACCACCATGTCTTTCAGATACGCCTTTCCGCGGCGTGTGTAAAATGCGTGTCTTGCAGTGCCGTTAGTGACTGTTTTTTGCATCATCTGTCTGAGCTTTTCCGCTGTTATCTGAGAGAAGCCAGCCAGCCCTTCCTTTTTACCAAAGTTGTATGCCTCTCTTCCATCAATGAATATCTTTTCAACTATCCTTGGTTCCACCATACGGCCGTCATTTGCTATTGCAGCCGCCATCATGGCGCCATGAATGGGGGAGAGTGTGACATTGCCGAACCCCGCCGCTGTCTTTGCCATACTCGCCTCATTGTTCTCGACATATACTTTGCTTTGCTGTACAGGGAATTCAAAGTTTATAGAGTTGTTAAACCCGAAATGTTCTGCTGATCTCAGAAGATCGTCTGCCTCAAGCCACCGTAATGCCACTTTTGCAAACGCAACATTGCACGATTTTCCCATTGCATCAGCCAGAGTTATCTTGTTTTTGTCTTTTCTGGGGTTGTCAGTCCAGTTACGTGGTGACAGGGAATAAAGTCCTCCGCTGAAGTTTATCACTGTCTCAGGTTCTACTTTCCCCTTTTCAAGTGCTGCAGCGGCTGTTACAAGTTTAAATACAGAGGCTGCCGGATATGTTGCCCTCAATGCGAGCCGCTGATCCGGGCCGTCCTTTTCTGAATAACCAACCATCGCAAGTATCCTGCCTGTCTTAGGTGAAAGGGCTACGAATGCCCCATATGGAACTTTATACCTTTCAAACAGGGATGTGATCTTCTCCTGCAGGACAGGGTCTAAAGTATAAACGATCTGGACCCTTTCGCCGAACTTACTCACAATCCTGTCTTCAACCACCTCATTGAATAGCGGGGCAATACCACCTTCTATGCGAACGAAGTCTTCAGTGAATTTCAGGTTTAGATTGTCCTCCTGGATAGAGTAGTTGAACTTTCCGGAAATATTCGTGCTTCCCAGAAACGCTGAGCTTGTCACAAGGAATGTTATACCAAGTATGAAAGAGATGATAATGATTGTCTTTCTTGTGAAGTTCTTCTGCCTCTTTATGCTGCCCTGATAATTCCGCCATCCATTTTCCACCAGGTTCTCCCTTCTGACTTACGGGTTGTTATCAGCTACTGATACGAACGTAATAAATGTCTTTATACGGCGTTGGACTCCTCGAAAAATCCTCGACGTACCGAAAAAGTACGCCTGCGGTTTTCCTCGTCGTCCGCCTTGTCTAAAGCCATTTCTTACGTTCGTATGGTGTCACTATATTTCATGCGTTATTATTATTAAAAGTAAGCAGCCTGTCTCAGTGAGGCTACAAGAAATCTTTTTAGAAAGAATATAATCAATATTGCAATCATGGGTGAGAGGTCTAACCCTGCCTTCCACATAGGTACGAGCCTTCTTATCGGATTTAATACAGGCTCTGTAACTTTATAAAGCATCTGGACGATTGGATTATACGGATCAGGGCTTACCCATGACAGAATTGCCCGTGCAATTATAACATACATAAAAAGTGTAAGGATTATATTAATTACTTCGGCGACAGCAGATATAAAATTAGTAAACAGAAACATGTCTATTCCCTCTTTCCCAACTCGTCAGCCTTTTTTGTGGCCTGCTGAACTGCGCTGATAAAAGCGCCCCGTATGCCTGACATTTCAAGTGTGTGCAGTCCTTCAATGGTTGTCCCTCCTGGTGAGGTTATCATATCTTTAAGCCTGCCGGGATGTTCCCCGCTCTCAAGTACCATCTTCGCTGCACCAAGTACCGTTTGGGCAGCGAGCAGGGTAGCAGCCTGGCGGGGGAGGCCGACTTTGACGCCGCCGTCTGACAGCGCATCTATAACGGCGAAAATGTAGGCTGGTCCACTCCCGCTGAGTCCTGTAACTGCATTAATATGCTCTTCACCAAGGAGTATCGCCTTGCCTACTGAATCAAATATCTTCTTAACGTCATCAATCTCTTCGGGCCTGACACCCGGTCCTGATGCTATAGCTGTAGCCCCTTCCAGTACCAGGACAGGGATGTTCGGCATTACCCTGACTACAGGCAGTTCCTTTTTAAGCCATATCCTGATATTGTTGATAGATATCCCGGCAGCAACAGAAATAATAAGTTTTGACTCGTCTGATACATGTGCTATTTCACTTATAAGGGATTTTATTACGGCAGGTTTTACAGTCAGCATTATATAACGGGAAGAGGAGGCTGCCTGGGCATTATTCCTGGTCGTCTTTACATTGTAACGTTCATGTAAGTATGAGAGCCTGTCTTCAGCAACGTCTGTTACAATGATGTCCTTTTTGGCGTATAGTCCTGATGTAAGGATTCCCTTGAGTATGGCCTCTCCCATATTCCCTGTGCCCAGTATGCAAATCTTATATTTTACCATTTACCTTCCCTTCCTTACGCCGAATATAGCCGTCCCTATCCTGACCATCGTTGCCCCTTCCTCAATTGCCACTTCAAAATCACCACTCATACCCATTGACAACTCCCTGCAGTCATCGGTACATATTCCGGTATGCATTGCATTATCCCGCAGTTCCCTCAGCATCCTGAAATATGGTCTTGCATCTTCCGGGTCATCACTGTATGGAGGTACAGTCATAAACCCTCTTAATGATATATGTTTTAATCCTGAGAATGCCTTCGTTATTGTATTTACTTTATCAGGCATAACGCCGTACTTCCCCTTTTCACCTGAAACATTTACCTCTAAGAGGACATTCTGAACCATGCCCATCTTCTCAGCCCTGCTATTTATCTCCTCTGACAGTTCAATGCTGTCAACGGAGTGGATCAGTGTAAATGCACCGACGACATATTTTACCTTATTACTCTGAAGGTGACCGATGAAATGCCACTCAGCTTTATTTCCCAGGGCCTGAAGCTTAGGCATCGCCTCCTGAACCTTGCTCTCCCCAAGCATCCTTATCCCTGCAGATAACCCCTCATTCAGCCTTTCCACATCAACGCCTTTAGAAGCCGCAATTAAAACCACATCTTCAGGATTCCTGCCGGTCCTCCTTGCCGCATGTGCCATCCTCTCCCTAACTGTGTTAAGGTTTTCAGTGATCATCCTTTTTCAAACTCTGAGTTTTTGCTCAAAAAGGTCCAGATGCAAGGAAGGATTTGAGATTTGGGCTGAGGCGTACTTCCTGTACGTTGAAGCTCAAATCTCAAATCCTGACGCCGCAGATGGGCCTTTTTCAGCAAAAACTCTTAATTCATTATAAGGCCGCTAAGCATCCTGCCTGTTCCAACGCCGTCTCTCCGGTATGAGAAGAATAATTCCTTGTTACAGGATGTACATAGTCCCAAATTAAATATATTTCTTGTTAACACACCCACATCTTCGACTTGTCTTATATTTAATGCTGCTATGTCAAGCTTTGCCTTTCCATCTCCATCCGGTATTAAATATCTGCCCCATTCCGGATTTGTTCTCTTTAACGGTTCTGTCACTACCTCACCCACAGCATAACAACATGCCCCGATCGCAGGGCCAATTCCGACTATGATATCCTCAACATGGCACCGGAATCTGTATGTCATCCGGCAGATGACCTTGGACAGGATGCCCGTTATTGTACCCTTCCAGCCGGCATGCACTGCAGCAATAACAGACTGGACAGGGTCGTAAACAAGTACCGGGACGCAATCTGCGGTAACCACGCCTATGCCGATATGCCTCTGATTCGTTATGATTGCATCACCCTGAGCCTGTGAAGCTGTCTTTATGAGGCCGGTAACCTTTTCAACAGGTTTGTCAATTATGTATATATCATCTCCATGCACCTGATTAATCGTTACAAACATATCTCTGCTGCCGAATGGAGTCGTTTCATTAAAACTGTATTTCCTGGTAGTAAAGAAATGTTCTATACTGTGATGTTCCAATTCAGGTATGCAGAGGAGCATTCAGATATCCTTCCTCCTTAAGAAGGCAGGCATATCCCACTCGTCTTTTTCTATACCGATTGCCTCATTTCTGAAATCAGCGGTACTGAATTTTCTTGTGAAGGCCGGTATGTCAATATTATTATGACCCGGAGAAGTCTTTTCATATTCATCTCCAATCCCTGCGCCGACTGCTACAGGTACCTGTATGTTATCGTTGAAGCCGGTTGCTATAACTGTTACAACGACCTTTTCCCCAAGTGTCTCATCTATTACGCACCCAAGTATTACATTTGCATCTTTATCAGCAGCCTTCTCTATAATCAGGGATGCCTCGGATATCTCGTGAAGGGCCAGATCCATCCCGCCTGAGATATTGATCAGTATCCCCTTTGCCCCTTCTATGGAGCTGTCTTCGAGGAGGGGACTTGCTATTGCCTTTTTTAACGCATCAGCAGCCCTGTTTTCTCCGGAGCTTGTTCCCATACCCATAACCGCCCGCCCCATATGGCTCATTATTGTTTTTATGTCAGCGAAATCCACGTTTATATATCCTGGTTTGATGATTATGTCAGATATCCCCTGAACAGCCTGCCGCAAAACATCATCAGCAAGTTCAAATGCCTTAAGTATCGGTGTTGACTTGTCTACCAGGCTGCGCACCTTTTCATTTGGTATAACAATGACACTGTCAGCATACTTTTTCATCTCATCGAGGCCCCGTTTGGCATGTGCTATCCTCTTGCCCATCTCATATATGAATGGCTTTGTTACAACTGCAACAGTCAATGCCCCCATGCTCTTGGCTATGTCCGCAATGACAGGGGCCGCACCTGTCCCGGTTCCTCCTCCCATGCCTGCGGTTACAAAGACCATATCAGATTCTGCGAGCGCCTCTCTTAATGCCTCAATATCTTCCAATGCAGCGTCCCTGCCTATATCAGGATTAGCCCCTGCCCCCAAACCCCTGGTCAGTTTGGCACCTATCTGAATTTTCGTGTTTGCCTTTGAGAGCGCAAGGTTCTGGACATCCGTGTTGACTGCAATAAACTCTACGCCGGTCAGCCTGGATGCAATCATATTATTTACTGCATTGCATCCGCAGCCTCCTACGCCGATAACCTTTATCTTTGCCCCTCCCTCAATAATTTCTTCTATCTCAAACATATGCACCTCCCTGTAAAATGATTTGATAATGTCTTAAAAGAATTCCCTGAACCATCCTTTCATCCTGTAAAAAATATTATCAAACAGGTGTCCGTTTCTGAATTTACGCCCGTCAGACCCTTCCTGCTGGATTGCACACAGAAGAATGCCGACACCCGTTGCATACATTGGATGGTTAATATTATCCGTATTGCCGGAGATATTTCCCGGACCTCCAAGCCTGACCGGCAGACCGGTAGTTTTTTCTGCTATCTCAGTCATTCCTTTCATAATACTGCTGCCACCCGTGAGTACAATGCCGGAGGAGAGCATGTCCGAGTAATGAGTCTTTTTTATTTCCCGTATTGCATACTCAAAAATTTCTTCTGCCCTGGGTTCGATTATAGCGGCCAACTCATGCCTTGACAAATGCCTCGGAGGTCTGCCTCCAACGTCCTGAACCTCGATAGTGCCATTTTCCATTACCTGTGATCTGAGCGCGCATCCATATGCTATCTTCAGACTTTCTGCCTCTGCAAAGGGTGTGCGGATGCCGAATGCAATGTCGTTTGTGACATGGTTGCCGCCTAATGGTATAACAACGGTGTGCGTTACTGACCCGTTTACGAATATAGCCATATCAGTTGTCCCGCCGCCGATGTCTATTAATGCTGCACCCAGATCCTTTTCATCCTGTGTCAGGACAGCTTCACTTGATGCCAGCGGCTGCAGGATAATATCCATAACATCGAGCCCGGCCTTATTTATGCTCTTAACGATATTCTGTGCCGAGGTTATGGCGCCTGTAATAATATGAACAAGGACCTCGAGCCTTACCCCGGATATGCCGAGCGGATTTTTTATGCCATCCTGACCGTCTATAATGAATTCCTGCGGGATAACATGCAGTATTTCCCTGTCCGGAGGGATTGCTATCGCCCGTGCAGTTTCCAGCGCCTTTTCAATATCGCCCATAGTTACTTCCTGGTTCTTGATGGGGGCAGCGCCTTTACTGTTGAGTCCGAGAATGTGACTGCCGGCTATTCCTGTATAGACACTTTTTATCTCAACTCCGGAGGCCTTCTCAGCCTCATGAACTGCCTTTTTTATTGATTCAACGGTCTCTTCAATGTCTATAATAACCCCTTTTTTTAATCCCCTTGAAGGACTGGTCCCTATTCCCTTTATATTTAACTTGTTCCCCTCCGTTACTTCAGCGGCAATCGCACAAATCTTTGTGGTGCCGATATCAAGAGCTGCAAGTATGTTGTCCTTTTTACCCACGATCCTCCTCCATGAACAATCAAAGTGTCTGAACAACCACCTGGTTATGAAATCTGAGATCTACTTCTTTATACGGAATTCCCTTGCCGTTAAGGTCTTTTGCTATTTCATTGAACCTTACAAGCTTTTCCCTGTATTTGTCATGACCAAGCCTGATCCTGTAACCCCTCAGGTGGAGTGTTATATCAGACCTCCCGTCTACTTCGATTCCTGTTTGAGGCAACTCTATCCAGGGAAGTGAACTCAACTCGTTCCTGACCCGGATAGCTGAACGCAGCGCCTCTGAATTGCTTTTTTCTCCCGTCCTTGTACCTTCAAGTGATATGCCATATACAACCGGCAGGCTAAACGAGAGACCTTCTTTCTCTCCCAGTAAAGTTCCTTCTTCATCAGCAAGATATAACCCGCCTTTACTGTTAACATATACAGCAGGCGTCCTTTCCACTATATTTACAGAGATAGAGGAGGGTGGTTCTCTCCTGACAGACACATCCTTAATCCAGGGAATATTACGGAGTCTCTTTGCAATGTCCTCAATGTCTGATTTAAATATATTAACACCCTTCACCTTCTGAAGATAGGGATTTAATTCCTCCATTGAAACAAAATTGTTTCCGGTGACACTGACTGACTGTACCGTGAAACGCCGGCTCAGGTAGGATGATTGCTTATGTGCTGCATCCTCTTTTTGTGTATTCCTGCTGTCAGAAATAATCCTGTCAGAGAAATACACAACGGGAATTACAGAGACAATAATTCCTGCAAGTATTACAAATCTGATGAATCCTTTTCGAAAGTTAGCACCAGTAGTGTTCCTGGCCCTGTTTCTTTTTTTAATATTCGTCTTTTTAGATTTGTATTGAGAAAAGTACATAGCTTTATTTTCTTAATGATGCTGATGAAAGAATCATCTCCACGAGATCATCATACCCGATGCCGGCTTCTCCGGCAGCCTTCGGGAGCAGGCTGGTTTCAGTCATCCCGGGGATTGTGTTTACTTCCAGTACATATGGCTGTCCTGCAGGGTCTACCCTGAAATCCACACGGGAAACATAACAGCAACCCAGGGCCTTGTGAGCAGTAAGGGCTGTGTCCTGTATATTCTCAGAGACCGCTGCGGAAAGTCTTGCAGGTACGATATATTCAGCCATACCGCCCGAAGTCTTGGTATTAAAGTCATAGAACCCTCCCCGTGGTACAATCTCTACAAGGGGAAGGGGTTTATCCCCGATAATTCCGGCAGTAACCTCCATTCCGGCTATATATTCCTCAATGAGGGCGGTGTCTCCGTATTGAAGCGCATTGTCCAGTGCAGGATTAATATCTTTTTTCTCTGACACTACGCTGATGCCTATGGTAGAGCCCTCCCTCAAAGGTTTAACTACAACCGGATAACGGACAGAAGGTGGATCACCTGCTGTATCCTTTCTGAAAACTGTATATTTAGGAGTAGATATGCCGTGATGTTCAAGTATCTCTTTAGAAAGCAGTTTGTCCATACAGATAGCGCTTGCAGACACACCGGATCCTGTATATGGGATACCCATCACCTCGAGGAGTCCCTGTACACAACCATCTTCTCCATATCTGCCGTGAAGGGCTATAAATGCCACTCCTATATCCTCACTTATGAGCCTTTGAGGCAGGTCTCTCCCAACATCAATAGCTGCAACGCTGTACCCCTTCTTTGTTAATGAAGCGGCAACAAGTCCGCCTGTCCTGAGGGATATCTCGCGTTCTGATGATAATCCGCCCATCAATACACCTATTTTCTTATCAGTAATCATGTTCCTACTATCTTTACCTCAAGCTCAAGCGTTGTCCCGGTATCTTTTTCAATCTTTCGTCCTATTTGTTTTATAAGTGATATGACATCGTCTGCCGTGGCATTACCATTGTTTATTATGAAATTGGCATGCAGAGGGGATACGGATGCCCCGCCAGCAGATGCTTTTCTCATGCCTGCTGAATCAATCAATTCCCATGCCCTTTTTCCATTCGGATTCCTGAATATGGACCCGGCGCTCGGCTTGCTTAAAGGCTGACTCATTCTTTTTCGGGAGATATTTTCTTCGACGGTTTTTTTAATCTTCTCCGGGTCACCTTTATTGAGTCTGAGGACCGCGCCTGCTACTGCCGTCCCATGTATGGCTGTTCTCCTGTATTTAAATGAAATATCTTTTGCCGGTACGTCTGCAAGGCTGCCATTCCTGTCAATAATCCGGACTGAATCGAGTACGTCCTTCATCTCCCTCCCGTATGAACCTGCATTCATAATCACAGCGCCGCCGAGAGAGCCGGGGATGCCTGCTGTGAATTCCAGACCGGACAACCCGTTCTGAATTGTGAATCTCAGGAGTCTGGCCAGGGCAGCCCCGGCGCCTGCATAAATACAGACCATGCCGTTTATTTCGTTTATCTTTATGATTTCCCTGAAGCACTCACCGGCTAAACTGGAAGATAAAGATACTACTATACCGCGTAATCCCTTATCCCCGACTAAAAGGTTTGTCCCTTTTCCCAAAACAAAGAGCGGGACCTTCTCACCCCTTGCAATATGAATTATCTTTGACAGTTCAGCTTCATCACACGGGAAAACCATAGCCTCTGCAGGCCCGCCAATCCTGAAAGATGTATATTCTTTCATAGGCTCATTAAAAAGCACAGCACCCTTCAATCCAGACAATAAACCTCTAAGTTGATCACTCTTCATAAAAACCGCCAACCCCCAAACGTCTAACTTCTCACGTCTTACTTCTTACTTCTTACTTCCCCCCGCCCCTCAACTTTCCTTCATCCCGATTATTTCCCTGCCAGCCTTCCATATATCCCCGGCCCCAAGAGTAATAACCATATCTCCCGGCATCAGGAGTGACCGTGCCTTATCAGGGATGTCCTTCCTGTCAGGAACAAACCATACATTTCTGTGACCATGTTCGCGAATAGTGTCAAAGAGCTTTTTGCCGCTTACACCTTCAACAGGCTGTTCTCCTGCAGGATATATATCCGTTACCAGAAGTACATCTGCATTACGGAATGACTCTGCGAACTCATTCATAAGGTCCCTTGTCCTTGTATACCTGTGAGGCTGGAA
>Ga0209323_10002329_pt1 | contig 12618 bp, 9 predicted proteins | sample Rifsed19ft2_FD_184014 | JGI IMG/M metagenome (GOLD analysis project Ga0209323, IMG submission 184014) | Soil microbial communities from Rifle, Colorado, USA - sediment 19ft 2 (version 2) | ecosystem: Environmental > Terrestrial > Deep subsurface > Rock core/Sediment | place: Rifle, Colorado...
CAGTTTTGGAGTCGTTTGGAATATGTTGTTGATGCCCATTTTTCCATAGGTGCATTTGGTTCTATTGCAAAGAATTTGGTATAACGTTTGAGATCATCAAGCATCCTTTTATGAACACCTCTTGTTGCGCTATAGATAATTGGAATTGGTAATTTTTTTTGAAGTTTTCTTGTAGTTCCAGGACTTATTGTGCTATGTATAACAATTCCTTTTGGGGCGAATTTTTTATAATTTGTTAAAACGTTGGTTTCAAACTTTTCATTAAATGGGATACAGATATGAAGAAATTCTGTCTCAAGTTTGTTCAATTCATCCAATTTTTTTTGATTTGTTAATTTTGGATCTATATCATAACCAACAACTTTAATCGAATTTGATAATAATTTAAGAATGGGAGTACCTATTTCTCCCAATCCTACTACAATATCTTTTTTTTCTTTCATATTAGTGTGAATGATTTTAGTAGATTAATTATATTTATGGTAAATTGCTAGAAAAGGAGGATTTTTAGACTGCCCGTTAATTGGAGTAGTGGATTGAAAAAAAGAATCTATCTAATGCGACCATATGTGGGAAAAGAAGAACTCCTATCAATAGAGTCTGTTTTAAAATCAAAATTCTTAACTGAGGGAGAGATAACTAAGAAATTTGAAAGAAATCTTTCGAGATATGTCAAATCTCGTTATGCTATAGCGACGACCTCGGCTACAACAGCTTTACATACTGCACTTGAGAGTATGTGTGTTAAGAATAAACGAGTTTTAGTATCAGATTTTACTTTTCCTGCAACTGTATTAGTAATTAATTTGGCAGGAGGAATACCTGTGCTGATAGATGTAGATAAAGATACGATGAATGTCTCTAGAGAAATAGTAGAAGATGCTGCAGATAGTAAAACGGAATATGTATTACCAGTTTCTCTTTTTGGAAATCCATTAGAAAAAAAATTCTATGATATAAAAAAGAATGGAATGAAAATCATTGAAGATGCTGCTACTAATTTAGGGACAAAGATAGAGGGGGATTATGTAGGTTCTTTAGCTGATATAACATGCTTTAGTTTTCATCCAAGAAAGATTATCACAACAGGAGAGGGAGGAATGATAACAACAAACAGTAAGGAATTAAGTGAAAAATGTAGAGCATTCAAAACATTTGGGAAGGTAGGAAATGAGTTTATTGAACAAGGGACAAATTATAAGCTGTCAGATATCTTGAGTGCAATAGGAATAGAACAACTAAAGAGAATTGAACGAATTATCCGAAGACGTCAAGAAATGGCAAAGATATATGCTGAGTTGCTTTCTAAACTTGATTTTGTTGAAATTCAAAGAAAGACTCCGAATTCTAGGCATACATATCAATCGTTTGTTTGTTATTTCACTAAACAGAACTTACGTGATAAGATAAGGAAAAAATTAACGAATGATAATGTAGAGACTCAAATTGGGACTTATGCGTTACATTGCCTTCCCGCTTTTAAGAAGTGTTTAAAGAAAGGAGAATTGAAAAACTCTGAATTTTTGTACAAAAATTCATTATCACTTCCATTGCATGAAGAACTCACTCAAAAAGATCAAGAATTCATTTGTAAAGTGATTAAGAATATAGTCTAGTTAAATATGGATTTACGATAATTTCTGAATACTAACATATTTTAACTAATTTTAAAAAGTAGGTTCGTGGCGAAAAAAACTGCAATTGTAACTGGTGGAGCAGGTTTCATTGGTTCTCAACTTTCTAAGAAACTACATGAAAATGGATACAATGTTGTAGTGTATGATGATTTATCTAATGGGAGTGGTATGAAAAATCTTCCACGGGAAATACGTATCAAAAAAGCAAGTATACTAAATCCTTCTGATCTTAAATTTGCTTTTAGAAAAGCTGATGTGGTTTTCCATTTGGCAGTTAAACCACTTACAATGTCTTTTGACAAGCCAGAAGAAGTAGTAAAAGTTAATGACTATGGATCATATTTGATTGCAAAAATTTGTAGTGAATTAAAAATAAAGTTGATACATGTTTCATCTAGTGAAGTTTATGGTAGTGCTATACATATTCCGATGCGAGAAGATCATCCGCTTTTTCCCACAACAATCTATGCAGGCTCTAAAGCTGCAGCAGAACTATATGTTAGAGGTTTTCAAAAAACCGAAGGACTCGAGATGGTGATTCTTAGACCCTTTAACAGTTATGGAGAATTTATGAGAGATGATACATATGCAGCAGTAATTCCAAATTTTTACAAACGAATTTTTCATAATTTATCTCCAATTATACATGGAACAGGAAAACAAACTAGAGACTTTACTTACGTGGATGATACAGCTCAAGGGATCATGTTAGCTGATGAAAGCTCAAATTACATTGGAGAAACATTCAACATAGGTAGTGGAAAAGAAGTTCAGATATTACAGATAGCAAAATTGATGGTAGAAAAATTTGAAGAGATTACAGGAAAAGCTGTTAGTGATAAATTTATTTTCAAACCAGAAAGGAAGGGTGATGTTAAACGACATCTTGCAAGTATTTCTTATGCAAAGAAATTATTACACTATAAACCAAAAACTCGATTAGAGGATGGGATATCCAAGTACATTATTTGGAAAATGAATAAGAAGTTGAAATTACCTATAAAACGATAGACATATGACACCATACAAAGGAAAGGATTACGTAAAGAACGGTTACTTGGCAGCATTAGAATTAGAGAGTTGGAATAAAATTTCAAAAGAAGCACGATGGTCTGTCAAAAAAGCAAAAAGTCATGGATTGAGTATATTAGAATCAAAGACAACAGATAGCATAAAAGATAGACTATTTCCAAAAAAAATGAAAACGAATCAAAGATGTTATTATGCATTAGATAAAAAGGGAAATATCATAGCTGGAATAGTAATAGAATTCTTCAATTCTAATATACTTTACAAATATAGTGTATCAAAAGAAAAAGGTAGAAAATCTCAGGCCAACTCATTTTTAATATGGAATATTATTAATAAATTTGCTAATACAAAGTACAAGTATTTAGATCTCGGGACATCATATAGAAAAGAATTAGATCATTTTAAGCATCAGTTTTCATCTGAGACGTATCCTGTGATATACAATCCTCCAAGAGTAAAACCACAGATAAGACTGGATCCATATTACAATAATCAACAAATACCAAATGATGTAAAAAACTTAGAACAGAAAATCAAAGAACTTTTCGGTAAAGAATTCACATTACTTCCAGATGGGAGAACTGCAATTTATCTTGTCTTGAAAAGACTGGGTTTTACAAGAAAAGATGTTGTAACTCTGATTACATCATTTAACACACCATATGTAGCAAGAGATGTAACAGATGAAATTGAACTTGTCTGTAAACATTCAAGGAAAATAAATGAAAAGACTAAAGCGATATATGCTATTCACGAATGGGGATTTCCAGTAGAAAATATTGAAGTATTACGAGAATATGCAACAAAAAAAAATATTACTTTAATTGAGGATTGCGCACATTCCCTAACTACATCAATAAATGATAAGAAAATAGGCACATTTGGAGATTACGCAATCTATTCGTTTTCAAAGGTATTTCCATGCCAATATGGTGGAATGCTATTAGGAATGTCTGTTGATGAAACTGAGCAGAAAAAATTAGGAATATTTGACTATGAAAAAAGGGAAATTTTAAAGAGAACTCTTGGAAGAGATTTGGAAAAGTTCAGTGAATATGAATCACAAAGGATAAAAAATTTCTTGTATCTAGATAAAGGATTTAGAAAGATAGGATTGTTACCATTTAAAGAATTACAAAATGGTGTAGTGCCTCATGCATATATTCTGAATTTCAATTCACCATACAAATTAGTAGAGCGGCTGAAATTATTCGGGGTTGAAGCTGGAGTGTACCACCAATCAAAAGCGGTGATATTACCAGTACATCAAAATCTGAATAGTAGTAATCTTGACTATATTTTGGGCGTAGTAAAGTCATATTATTTTTAATGGGGAAATTTATGGAATGATAGAAATGACTAACAAGGATGATTTTTTATGGAAAAAATGGTATGATGAGAGTGCAAGAAAAAACAAAAACATGATGATGAAAATGGGTTATCAAGTAAATGGCAAGCCTGTATCTTATAAAATAATGAATAATATATTTCAAGATATTAAAAATAAATTAAATGTGTCAAAAAATCATACACTATTAGATGTTAGTGGCGGAGTAGGGTTATTTTCAAGGTTTATCAAAAAACACATGAAAGATATTATTTTAACTGATACTTCATATAATATGACAATAAGCTCTACAAAGAACAATATCAAATCTATTGTAGCAGATCCTAAATTATTACCTTTTAATGATAAATCATTTGACAGAGTTTTATGTTATAGTGTTTTTCACATCGTTGGAAATTTTGAAAACGTAAAATTAATAATCTTGGAATTAATGAGAGTATTAAAACAAGATGGTATTTTAATGATAGGTGATATACCTTTACCAAGAAAATATGCACAGAAATCAAAAATAAAAATGCTTACGTTGATGTTTGATAAGTATTTTTTTGAAGAGTTTTGTGTATTGTATGGACTGTATTATAGAATATTAGATCAAAACATAGAGGGTAAAATCACTGCACCAAATAGATTCGATGTATTGATTTCAAGAAAAGAAATCAGGATATCATAATTTGTGTTACTGGATGAAGAAATTATAAATAAATTATCTTAAGATGTTTTTTTCTGCTTTGCTGTAAAGCCCAAACAAAATGGACTTTTAAGGGCCTTTTTTTCGGCTTCAGCTACATCGAATCCAGATAATCTATATTTCGCTAGTAATTCACCCACCTTTAGCCCCAGTGCATGAAGTTCAATAGTTGGTCTGGGACCTAAAAAATCCAGTGTCCAAGGCATATGTCCTATGCCTGGATTTTTTTTAGGATAACAAATTAGTCCTGCTTTTTTAATTCTTGCATAGTCTACATTACCAAAGTAAACCAATATCTTTACATCAGGATTTAATTTTTTTAGAAGAGAGACAGATAAATCATTATTTCCTCCAATAACTTTCTTTTTTAATGGAGCAGAATTAATTACTATTAAATCACATTTTTTGAGGAATTGTATGGCCTTTAAACTTTTAAGATCTTGAACAACTGTAACACCAAAATCCTTTAAGTTGTCATATAGTGATTCTGAAACCAATACTACCTCTGCTCCATGAGAAATAAGAGCCTCTACCATATAGAAGTAGGATTTGTTTTCAACTACTATGATAACACTTTTTCCTTTTATTGAAATCTTATTTTCAGATAAAATTTGTAGAATATTATCACCAGTGTATTTCATTATGTTAAGAATTTTGTTGTCTTCATTAACTCCCAGAATAGCAATACCATGTTTAGTACAGGCCACCAGATCAAGATCTTCCTCCCTAAATTCCCACGGTTCCCACATTAATGATATTACTGCTGTTTTTTTCATTGAATTGATAAATTGTTTATTAATAGGTCTCAAGAAGCCGCTATTGGTTACGATGTTTGCTTTACCAATAATTTCTTTTGTAATCTTATCATAAACATGAACTTTCTTTTGAACATCAAAATATTCTGAGAGTATATCAAAATTATGAATGATTTCTTTTGATTTTCCATATTTTGAATTCTTTGTAATGCATATGACTGAACTAGCTCCTGAAAGTGCCGCTATAAATGGAGTATATGCCCAATTACCGGAAGCTGCCTCAGTCAGTACTGTAAGCCCTGAAAGATCTAGTTTTATTGTTTTAATTGAATTGAGAATTATTTTTTTAATTTTTTCTAGATTACTTAAATTAAAACTATTTGATTTTTGATTAGACATGGCGTATTGATTAGTTTGTAAGTTTCCAGTCTTTATGTTGATAAATAAATAGGATGTATAACACGCAATGATCTTTACCAAATTTTCTTTGATTTATTTCATAAGAGGCAAGTACACAAAAGTTAATCAATTATAGGTGAATTGGAATATATGAGTAATTGAACTTTTCACTAGAATTAAAAAATGAGCCCACAGATGATTGGAACAAGCACTTATTGGCAAATCCTATGGGTAATATTTTCAATAGTATTGAATATGCAGAATATGCAAGAAGATGGCTAGATTGGAAGCCTTTATTTTGTTATGTTTTAGATTCATCAGGAAATATTTTGCTTCAGACAATATTGTTTGAATACGTACCCAATATTGATAGATTTCCACGTTTTTTACATGGAACAATAAAGAAATTAAGAAAGTCAATAAGATGGAATTATGGTCCAGTGTCGTCTTCACAAGAGTGTACTTCACTCTTTTTATCATATCTTAAAAAAAATTATACAAGAGTATATGGGATAACTCATCCGCTTTCAAATTTAGAATATTCTTACTTTACCAAGACTTTATGGTGTACGTTTTTGATAGATTTAAGTAAATCAAAAGAAGATCTTTATGGAAAAATGTCAAAACATGATGCACGAAAAAATATAGAGCGTTCCATAGAAAGAAATGTAATAGTAGAAGAGATAAGAGATAACACATTAGACGAATACTCTTCGCTTATACAACAGCATAGATCATCCATGAATTTATCATCAGGTAATCCTGAAGAATTTAGGGACATGTGGAAATGTCTACGTTCGGTAGGTTTTTCAGGGTTTCTCGCAAGAAAAGATGGAAAAGCTGTTGGGGGACTATTATTTTCTTTTTTCAATAATTACATAAATGAATGGGGTGTAGCACGCTCGCTTCAAGATACTAAAGAGAAATTATATTCACAAGATCTTATCAAATGGAAGATAATTGAATGGGGGATAGACCACAAGATGAAATGGTATGATCTTTCAGGTGTAAATCCAGTTCCCAAGTCAAAAAAGGAAGAAGGCATATTGAGATATAAGAAAAAATGGGGAGGAATAAAAAAAGATTTTTGGATTATTTCGAGATGATGTATGTTTGAGTATACTTTATGCAGGAAATTTAGCAAATGTAGGGTATTATCATACTAAGCAGCTTCGAAATACAGGAACGGATATAGAACTTGTAATGGAAAAAGATCCTGCTCCTAATGCAGATCCTTTGATGCGAGATTCCGAACTTAAAAATTATCCTGATTGGATCAATTTTTATGATAGACACAAATCTTCTTGGAAAATCAGTTTGTTAAGGATTATGAGGAAACAAAAATATGAATTAATTCATGCTCATGTAGAATTACCTATATTTGCATATTTTTCTAGAAAAAAATTCATTGCCCAAGTTCTTGGCAGTGATATAAAAGAATTAGCGTTCACAAATTCTTTACGTGGAATTCTTTTACGAAAAGCATACAAAAATGCAAAACTGGTAATTTTTTCTACACCTGGAGATCCTTCTTTACTATCAAAATTAAAAGTCAAAAACACATTATTCTTGCCGTTAATTTGGGATCTTTCTTTTTTCAAACCAGAAAAAGTTATTGATAATGAATTCGAAAACAAATTCATAGTTTTTCATCCTACAAGTCACATATGGAATGTGAAAGGAAACAATAATCTAATTAATGGTTTTTCTGAATTTGTAAAACAAAATCCTGATTCTATTTTGATTTGTATTAATATTGGAAAAGACATTGAAAAAAGTCACGATTTGGTAAAATCATTAGGTATAGAAAATAATGTGCGTTTCATGGATAGACTAAATGCTTCACAGATATTACATTACTACAATCTAGCTGATGTAGTAGCAAACGAGTTTATTTTAGATGGAATTGGAGGAATTGGAATGGAAACACTTTGTTGTGAAAAGCCTTTACTTACTGCATGCCACGAAAATTGTTATAAAAACATGCATCCTGAACCAGTTCCTGCAATAAATGTAAAAACTTCTACTGAGATATATGAAAAATTAGAATATTTAAAGGATCGAAAAGTTAAAGATGAAATTGGGAAAAAAGGACGGATTTGGATGAAAAAATTTTTGGCGCCAACAGTTGTTGCACACAAGTATAAGACGGTTTATGATTCAGTATTAGCTGGAGATAAAATAGAGCATATAAAAGAAAAAATATCTAAATTATAATTAAATTTTATGTTGGTTTAATTATAATTTTTTAAACATTTTTTTTTCTACTAAATTCAGTTAAAATCAATTTTATTAATTTTCTTGTTGAATCATCTATAGCGTATGTTATACCAAGATAAATTATACCACCTAGGAAAATTATTGGTAATATTTCAGGTAGAAAATCAAATATACTTTCATGATAAGTAACAATCTCCTCAGATATTAAAAATACTATGATTGAAGCTAAAACTGTAGCTCCAAGAAATTTTGTAATCGACAAATAAGGTATAGAAATCTTATGATGTCTTATTACTAAAATTACAACATATAATGTAGTAGGGATTGATACTGCTAGTAAAATTGAGGACCAAACTGTTACTATGAATATTTCAGACATCTCAGGAGTTTTTAAGAATGTTAAGAAAAATGTAAGTATTGCTACATAGGCACCTATCCAAACATAGTCCAATGTGGGAATAAAGAACAATTTACTCTTAACATATTCTTTAAATGATGCCTGTTTGCTAATATCAACAGTTTCATAACCATACAAAATGCTATAGAAAACTCTTCTAATGGTATTTGAAAAAGCAGCAAGTGCAATAAAATATACGGCATAAACTGCATCAACGAATTGAGGATTAAGAATATGGAGTCCAGATTTTGCAAATACTATAGAAGCTGCTGAAATTGGCAGTGCAAAGAATATAGTTTTTTTTAGGCTATCTTCTGCGATTTCTTTTTTTCCTGCTGCAAGCAGTTTAGGATAAAGAGCTTGAGCAATTTGTCCAGAATTAATTACCATGTATCCAATAGTTTGTGCTGCGCCCCAAAATGCAAGACCTGTAAAAGAGGTAGTTGCAAAAGAAATCAACATAACATCTAATCTAAAAACTATTCCAGATATGTTTTGATAAGCGATAAGCCAAGACATTTTTAACCAAAATTTGATTGTTGAGAACTTAATAGCTCCAACTATCATTTCTCTTGTCATGATTATAAGTAATATAGTTCTCAAAGAACTTGCAAAAATAATTGTCAATAATGCACCAACGATTCCCCATTGAGCTATATATACAAAAATAAATCCTAGTGGAAGTTTTGATACTTCAAATGTTATTACACCATACGATTTTATTTGAGGTTTGTAACCATCAGAAATAGAACTAACGACTCCGCTTATCATGTTTAGCGGGATAAGTACAGAAGCTAAGATTAACACTTCAAAACTTGCTCCAAGAGAGGCTGAAACAAAAATTGCTACAACTGAATATACCGTAAATCCGCCTATAGAAAATATGCTTCCTGTAAAAAAAGCAGTTTTTCCGATCTGTTCTCCTCGCACTATTTGTCTAGTAGTCCAATAGCTGATTACGGGTTCGATTATTCCTACATAGTAGACCATACTGCTGATTAGAGTCCAGATTCCAAATTCTTCTGGTTCTAATTGCCGAGTTACTATAACTACAAAAAATGTTCCTGTCACAAGACCTGCAATAGAAACTGCAAAGGCAATTAAGCCAGAATATGTGACCCTAATATTACTCAATATATAACCAGAGCCATTCCCACTCAAATAAGAATGAATAGTAAAATTTTATCAAAACAATGATGAAATCAAATCAGTTTAATCAAAATTTTGCGTTATTATTTGTTAGAAATAAATCTTATAATTTAATAACTGAAACATGAGAAACTGAATTTGAAAATGAAATGTGAAGTTTTTTTCATACCGCCTGAAAAACAAGAATTTAAAACAGTGCCACAATATTTACAAGATATTCCAGATTCGTGTAGAATAATAACAACTAGTATTGGGATGTATGAATTTTTAGAATCCTTAGGAAAGAATGTAAAAAAATTTAGTGACATAGTACCAGAGGCTGGACCTAAATGGAATGAAGTGTATCAAATGTCAAAATCAATTCATGATAAATCCAAACAAGCTTTTCAAAATTTGACATTTAATGATATTCAAATTTTTGAAGGTTTTGAATATAAGATCTTAATGAGGTTAACTGTATTTATGAGAGTCCAAAAAATTTTGGAAGATAATACTGATACTATTTTCATTTTTGATAGCCGTTTTACAAGATCATATTATATGATTTTGAAAATTGCAAAACAGCTTGGATATGTAATTAATGATAAGATAGGTATGATTAACAATAATAATATAGAATATTATGAAGAAAATTCAAATAAAAGTGAATATAAAGAAAAAAGATCTTTTTTACATAGACAAAAAAATATTTTAAGTTCTTCACATGGAAATAATTTATCGTTCAATAAATTAAAAACATATTATAGATTTACATCTAGAATGTTTTCTTTTTTAGTACGTACTATGTTTTATAAATTTCTTGTAACTTTTAAAGGTGAATCTATACAAATTTTATTAAAAAAAATTGATAATAAAATTATGAATATAAATTCAAATTACTTTGCAGCATGTGCTTTTTTTGTTTCTGCAATACGAGAGGATCTTTATCTACGACCACTATATCCCATAATTGAAAAATTTAAAAAGGAAAATATAGCACATTGTCTAATAACATCAGATATATCTACAGGTTTAGTTTTATCAAAAACAGGTATCCCATTCATTAATTTTTTTGATGAATTCAACTTTTTGGTAAAAGAAATTAAAAATAGTAAAAAAGGAAAAGAAGTTGCAACAGAGATTAACCAAATAATTAGTTCAAATCATTCAATTTTAGGATTAAATGATTTTAGAGACGATATCATCAATTACGCATACCGATCTATTGCAATCATAATTATTTGTGAACATATTATTAAAAAAATGAACCTAAAATCAATTGTTGTTGCACCAACTAGTGAAATATTTGAATATGTAGTTATAGAAATTGCAAAAAAATACAAAATTCCAAGCTTTTCAATAATTCCTGGAATGGCAGATACAAATCCATTTTTTATAAATTGGTTTAAAACTGATAAAATTTGTGTATATGGAGATCATGCTCTAGAACAGTTAACAAAAGTAGGTTATGATGAAAAACGAATTTGTGTTACTGGTAATCCAAAATATGATTTTTTAAAAAATATGGATTCAAAAAAATCTAAACTAATGCTTGAACAAGATCTAAAGATTGATAGTACCAAGAAGCTAGTAGTAATAGGAATGTCAAGATGGCATGAAAAAGACGAGAACTGGATGTCTGATTTGATAAAATTCTGCAATATAAATAATTTTGAAATTGTAATTAAAATCCATCCATTGTATAAAACTGTATCAAAATATAGTGAGAATAAAATCAAGACAATATCAGATAATTGTAAAGATGAAAAATTTTTTGTAATACACGATATAGAGCTTCCTAAGTTATTGTCAGCTGCAGACGTAATGATAACAGATTATTCAAGTATGGGTTTAGAGGCAGTTTTTCTTGGCAAACCACTAATATCTATTAATTTGTTAAAAGAAAATTGGGAAGAATATACATCACGTGTTGAAAAATATGGAGCGTCAATTTATGTAGAAAATTATAAAATGTTAGAAAAAATATTGCTTGAGATTCTAAAAGAAAATAAACATATAGATGAATTAAAAAAAGGAAGAGAAAAAGTTATTGAAAAATATAATTTTGGGAACGATGGTAAAGCAGCAGAAAGAATTTTTAATATTCTAATGAACCCTGTTTAATATCTATAATTTAGGATGAAAATTAATAATCAATATATTATGTTAAGAACTAAAGCATTCCACTTATGAAATAAATTTCTCTTTAACAAGGATTTCTTTTAATTCGTCTTTAGTGATTAAGACTACGTTATCTGAAGAGTATTGCTCTGTCATATTGGTTTTAGAAAAACCTCTTTTTTTTACATTATCATTCTTTTGTGTTATCAAATAATCATCCTTATCTTCAAATGTATATCTCAGTTCATCTCTATTAATTAGAGACTCGTGATATTTTTCTCCTGGTCTGACGGAAATAATTTTTACTTGGTTGTTAGCATTGAATAATTCAAGTAATGCATCTTTCAGATCATCAAGTTTGTATGCCTTAAGTTTTGGTATAAAAACTTCTCCACTTTGACCTTTTTTAACTGCTCTGAATATGAAATCTAAAGCTTGTTCCATAGTTATGTTAAATCTGGTCATGTTAGGATCGGTTATCGTAATATTTTCATTTGATTGTATTTGTTCAATAAATTTTGGAACCACTGAACCACTACTACCTAAGACATTGCCATATCGAACAGCAACAAATCTAGTTCTATGAAGTTCTTTGTTCAAATAATTACTTGCAGTAACAAATAATTTTTCCATTAATAATTTTGTAGCTCCATAAGTGTTCAATGGGGATACAGCTTTATCTGTTCCAACACAAACAGCTACTTCTATATCATTAGCTAAACATGCTTCGATAACATTTTGAGAACCTATGATGTTGGTCTTGATAGCTTCAAAAGGATTGTATTCTACTACTGGGACATGTTTTAATGCTGCTGCATGGAAAATAATATCAATTTCTTCCATGGCTCTTGTTAAACGCGGTAAATCACGAACATCACCTACTAAAAAACGAA